>Ga0209027_1000704_pt1 | contig 12243 bp, 10 predicted proteins | sample GraSoi013_1_20cm_3_FD_185821 | JGI IMG/M metagenome (GOLD analysis project Ga0209027, IMG submission 185821) | Grasslands soil microbial communities from the Angelo Coastal Reserve, California, USA - Sample 09_27_2013_1_20cm (SPAdes) (version 2) | ecosystem: Environmental > Terrestrial > Soil >...
CCGCCGGCATCGGCGCGCTTCACCGACTCACCCTGATCGTCGACGATGTCCGCATCGATCCCGGGGAGCGGTTGCGTGCACGATCCGGGCTTGGTCGCGGTCACGCCCGGGAGCGGGGAGATGAGGATGGCGCCGGTCTCGGTCTGCCACCAGGTGTCGACGATCGGACAGCGGCCCTGGCCGATCACCCGGTGGTACCACATCCACGCCTCGGGATTGATGGGCTCGCCCACGCTGCCGAGCAGCCGCAGGTGCGCAAGATCGTACTTGGCCGGCAGCGCATCGCCGAGCTTCATCAGGGCGCGGATCGCCGTGGGCGCGGTGTAGAACACCGTCACGCCGTGCGTCTGGCAGTTCTTCCAGAAGCGCCCGCCGTCGGGAAACACCGGCGTGCCCTCGTATAGCACCACGGTCGCGCCCGCCGCGAGCGGCCCGTAGGCGACATAGCTGTGCCCGGTGACCCAGCCGACGTCCGCGGTGCACCAGAACACGTCCTCATCGCGCAGATCGAACACCCACTGCGTCGTGACTTTCGCGCCCAGCAGATACCCGCCGGTGGCGTGCTGGATGCCCTTCGGCTTGCCGGTGGAGCCCGAGGTGTACAGCAGGAACAGCGGGTGCTCCGCGTCCACCCATTCGGCTTCGCACGCAGCCGGCTGGCCCGCGATCACCTCGTGCCACCACAGGTCGCGTCTCGGGTCCATGCTGATCGGCTGGCCGGTGCGCTTGAGCACGATCACGCGCCGCACGCTCTTGCAGCCGCTGGCGAGCGCGTGGTCGGCGGCCGCCTTGAGCTCGACCGCGTGGCCGCCGCGCCAGCCGCCGTCGGCGGTGATCACGAGCTTGGCCTCCGTGTCGATGATGCGATCCTTGAGCGCCGGGGCCGAGAAGCCGCCGAACACCACCGAATGCACCGCGCCGATGCGGTTGCAGGCGTGCATCGCGATGAGGATCTCGGGCACCAGCGGCATGTAGATGATGACGCGGTCCCCGCGCGTGATGCCCTGTGACTTGAGCGCGTTGGCGAAGCGGCAGACTTCCGCGTGCAGCTCGCGGTAGGAGAGGCGCCGCACGTCCCCGGGCTCGCCCTCGAAGATGACGGCGGTCTTGTGGCCGCGCTCGTTCAGATGCACGTCGAGGCAGTTGTAGGAGGCGTTCAGACGACCGTCGCTGAACCAGCGATAGTTGGGAGCCTGCGTGTCGTCCAGCGCCACGGTGAAGGGCGTGTGCCAGGTGAGCTCCTGGGAGGCGAGATCGGCCCAGAATCCGACATGGTCCTCGCGCGCGCGCTTGCGCAGGGTGTCCAGGTCCGCCGGCTTGACGCGCGCGCGCGCCGCGAAGGCGGGCGGCGGGGTGAAAGTGCGCGTCTCCAGGAGAACCGATTGTATGTTCTTGTCCGCCATGGCTCGCTCCTGACAAACACTGCGGCCGTGAAGCGCAGCATAGCCGAATTGCGCGCGGCGGGTCAGCGCCGCGCCTGCGCCAGCAGCCGCTCGAGCATGGCGCGCGCCTGGCGGGCATAGCCGCCGCCGAACAGGTTGGCGTGGTTCAGCACGTGGTAGAGGTTGTAGAGCTCGGCGCGCGCCTCCCAGGCCGGCGCGAGCGGGGCCGCCGCCTGGTACGCCTGGTAGAAACGCTCGCCGAAGCCGCCGAACAGCCGCGTCATCGCCAGGTCGGTCTCGCGATCGCCATAGTAGACCGCCGGGTCGATGAGCACCGGCTCACCGCTCGCGCTCGCGAGCCAGTTGCCGCCCCACAGGTCCCCGTGCAGGAGCGAGGCCGCCGGGCGGTGAGCGGCGAGCAGCACCGGCACCGACTCGAGCAGCCGCTCCCCGGCGGCGGCGGGCAGGTCCGCAAAGCCGTGCGCGGCGGCCATCTGAAGCTGCGGGCGCAGGCGCCGCTCGCGAAAGAATTCCGCCCAGTCCTCGCTCGCGGTATTCACCTGCGGCGTGCGGCCGATGGTGTTGTCGCGCACCCAGCCAAAGCGCGGCGCCGTGACGGCGTGCAGCGCGGCGAGCTGCCTCCCCAGGCGCGCCTCGCACTGCGGCCCCGCCACGCCCGTCTCGATCCACTCGAGCGCCAGAAACGCGCAGCGCTCCGTATGCCCGCTCGCCAGCACCCGCGGCACGCGCACCGTGTGCGAGCGCTCGAGCTCGGCGAGCCCGGCCGCCTCGGCCGCGAGCATGGCCTGCGCCTCGAGCGGAGCGACCTTCACGAACATCGCGCCGGCATCGAGCGGCCAGCGGTAGCACTCATTGATGCTGCCGCCCGTCACGCGCCCTTCCGGCGCCGGCGCGCAGCGCGTGCCGGTCAGCGAGCCGATCTCACGGGCGATGGCCGCAAAGCGCTCCATCTCACCCCGCCCACGCCTCAGCCGGCGGGCAGCTGCGCCAGCCGCTCGCCCTGGCGGCGCAGGAACGGTCCGAAGCCGAGTCGGTCGTACAGCTCCGACAGCGCCGGCATGTCCGGCAGGCGGCGCCTGAGCCCGCAGGCCGCGACCTCGAGCGACAGATCGCAGGTGATGCGCGTGAGCCGGCGGGCGAGATACACCGACTCGCGATGCTCGCTCAGGCGCTTCCCCAAGGTTCCCGCGCCGCGCAGCTTCAGGTGCGCCACCCGCGCCAGGTCACCGTACAGCTCATCGAGCGAGCCGAAGGAGCGCATGAGGCAGGCGGCGGTGCGATGCCCGACGCCGGGCACGCCGGGAATGTTGTCCACCTCATCGCCGGTGAGCGCGAGATAGTCGGCGAAGCGCTCGGGCGGCACGCCGAAATGGCGCTCGATGTCGTGATAGCCGAACTGCTCGCGCGCGCCGAAGTCCCAGAACAGATCCCCGTCGCGCACCAGCTGCGCCAGGTCCTTGTCGCGGGTGATGAAGGCCGAGCGAACCCCCTGCGTGCGCATCTGGGCTGCGAGCGTGCCGATGATGTCGTCGGCCTCGTAGTCCGGGTCCACGAACACCGCGATCCCGAGCCGCCGGCACAACTCCCGGCAGTGCTCGAACTGCAGCGCCAGGTCCGCCGGCGCGCGCGCGCGGTTGGCCTTGTACGGCGGGTAGATGCGGTTGCGGTAGGAGCCGGCGCGGCGCTGATCGAAGGCGACCGCCATGTAGGTGGGGCGCACCCGCTCGATGAGATCTCCGAGGAAGCGCGCGAACCCGAACACCGCGTGTGCCGGGTTGCCGTCCCGGTCGCGCATGTCGGGGAGCATGGAGTGATAGGCGCGAAAGACGTAGACCGAAGCGTCGACTAGGAAGATCAAGGCGCCGCTCCGCTGCTGGAAACCGGCGCCACCTTAGCAGCCGGCGGCCCTGATCGTCACGCGCGGATCGCGCGGCCTTCGAGCGCGCGCTCAGCTGAGCCAGCGCTGGATGCGATCGTGCAGCGGGCTCGAGCGCGGAAAATGCGCCACCAGGTATTCCATCTGATCGGCGAGCACGCGCCGTCCCTTGAGGAAGATGTATTCCGCATAGGTCGGCGTGAACGGCACCGCGATCAGCTGCATGCGCGCCTGCTCGGGGGTGCGCGAGGCCTTCTGGTTGTTGCAGCGGCGGCAGGCCGCCACCACGTTGGTCCACAGGTCCGTGCCGCCCTGGCTGAAGGGGCGGATGTGATCGCGCGACAGCTCGCGCGAGACGAAGCGCTGGCTGCAGTACATGCACAGGTACGCGTCGCGCCGGAACAGCGTCTGGTTGTTCAGCGGCGGCACGTAGTCGTGGCGCGTGTTGCCCGGATTGCCGGTGTGCCCGACCGTGGCGACGATGGAGTTGACTTCCAGGACCGTGCGCCGCCCGGTGCGCGCATTGGTGCCGCCGTACAGCTCATACAACAGCGAGCCGCACGTGTAAGCCACCTGCTCTTGGGTGTACAGTCGCGCGGCTTCCTTGTAGTCGATCCACTCGAGCGGCATGCCGGCGACGTCGGTGCGCAGCACCAGCTGCGACAGCCCGCGCGCCGCCGCGGTCGCGACTATCGCGAAGTCCTCCGGGAGGCCGTGATCGGCGCGCTCGAGATCGATGCCCTGCATGGCGGGGTACGATACGGCACTTGTGTGCATGAGTTCAACATTGCAAGATCTTAATTCAACTGGGGATTTCCAGAGACGTGGCTGGCCGGCCACGTACGCGAGGGGCCTGCATGTCAGTAACCATTGGCGCGCTGCGCGAGAGCGCGCCGCGTGAAACGCGGGTCTGCCTGGTTCCCGAGGTGGCCGACAAGCTCACCCGGGAGGGCGCGCGCGTCCTGATCGAGCGCGGCGCAGGCGTGCGCGCCTGCTTCCCGGACTCTCTTTATAAGGGTGTCACCTGGGCGGATTCCGCCGCCGGCGTGCTCGCGGCGGCGGACGTGATCCTGACGGTGCAACCGCTGACGGTCGAGCAGATCGGGCAGCTCAAGCCCGGCGCGGTGGTGGTCGGCTTCATGCAGCCGCACGCGCGCGCCCCCGAGGTGCGGGCCCTCAAGGCGCGCGGCGTCACGAGCTTCGCCGTGGAGCTGGTGCCGCGCATCTCGCGCGCGCAGTCGATGGATGCGCTGTCCTCGCAGGCCGCGATCGCCGGCTACAAGGCGGTGCTGATCGCCGCCTCTCACCTGCAGAAGTTCCTCCCCATGCTCACCACCGCCGCCGGCACCATCCGCCCCTCGCAGCTGCTGATCATCGGCGCCGGAGTGGCGGGACTGCAGGCGATCGCGACCGCGCGGCGCCTGGGCGCCGTGGTCGAGGCCTACGACGTGCGCAGCGCCACCCGCGAGCAGGTGAAGTCGCTCGGCGCGAAGTTCGTCGACACCGGCGTGAGCGCGGAAGGGTCCGGGGGCTACGCGCGCGAGCTCACCGCCGAGGAGAAGGCCAGGCAGCAGGAGGTGCTGGATGCGCGCATCGCCGCGGCGGATGCCGTGATCACGACCGCATCGGTCCCCGGGCGCCCGGCACCGAAGATCATCTCGCGCGCCGCCGTGGAACGCATGCGCGCCGGCTCGGTGGTGGTCGACATCGCCGCCGAGCAGGGCGGCAATTGCGAGCTCACCAGGCCCGGCGAGGTGCTCGAGCACCAGGGGGTGAAGATCGTCGGCCCGGTGAATCTGCCCGCCGAGCTCGCCTATAACGCCAGCGAGATGTACGCGCGCAACCTCTACAATTTCCTCAAGCCGGCGCTGGTGAAGGGCGAGCTGGCGATCGACTGGAGCGACGAGGTGTTCGCGCAGTCGTGTCTGACGAGCGGCGGACAGATCAAGCACGAAGCGACGGCCAAGGCGCTGGAGGGTGCGACATGACCGGGATGGTGGCGCTGTACATCTTCATGCTCGCGGCCTTCACCGGTTACGAGGTCATCTCGCGTGTGCCGGTGATCCTGCATACCCCGCTGATGTCGGGCTCGAACTTCGTGCACGGCATCGTGCTGGTCGGCGCGATGGTCGCGCTCGGTGGCGCGCACACCCCGCTGGAGAAGACCATCGGCTTCATCGGCGTGCTGCTCGCCGCCGGCAACGCCGTGGGCGGTTACGTGGTGACCGAGCGCATGCTGGAGATGTTCAAGTCGAGCGGCGCGCGCGCCGGCGGCAAGAAAGGGCCGCACTGATGCCGGCGGGGATTTCCGCCGAGCTGGCGATCCAGGCGAGCTACTTCGTCACCGCGGTGCTGTTCATCGTGGGGCTCAAGCGCATGAGCTCTCCGGTCACCGCCCGCAGCGGCATCCTGTGGGCCGGCGCCGGCATGGCGGTGGCGACGCTCATCACGTTCCTGTACCCGGGAATGTCCAACTACGGGCTGATTCTCCCGGCGATGCTCATCGGCGGGGTGCTGGCGTGGTGGAGCGGCAAGCGCGTGGCCATGACCAACATCCCGCAGATGATCGCGCTGTACAACGGCATGGGCGGCGGGGCGGCGGCGGCCATCGCGGCCGTGGAGCTGTATCGCGGCGGCACCGAAGGCTACGCCAGCACCACGCTCGCGGTGGCCGGCGGCATCATCGGCGCGGTGTCCTTCAGCGGCAGTGGGATCGCCTTCGGCAAACTGCAGGGTCTGATCACGCGCAGCATCCGCTTCCGCGGCCAGCAGCTGCTCAATCTGCTGCTGCTCGCCGCGGCGCTGCTGCTCGGTGCGCTGGTCGCCGCACAGCTGGACGCCTCGCTCGCCGTGGTCACCGGATTCTTCCTGCTGGCGCTCGTGCTCGGGCTCACCATGACGCTGCCGATCGGCGGCGCCGACATGCCGGTCGTCATCTCCCTCTACAACGCGCTGACCGGACTCGCCGTCGCCCTCGAGGGCTTCGTACTGAACAACGCCGCGATGATCATCGCCGGCACGGTGGTGGGCTCGGCCGGTACGCTGCTCACGCAGCTGATGGCGAAGGCCATGAACCGCTCGCTCGGCAACGTGCTGTTCTCGGGGTTCGGCGACACCGGCACTGCTGCCACCGGCGAGGTCAGCGGGAGCCTGAAGCCCATCGAGGCGAGCGACGCCGGCGTGATGATGGCGTTCGCTAGTAAAGTGATCGTGGTTCCGGGTTACGGCATGGCGGTGGCGCAGGCCCAGCACAAGGTCTGGGAGCTGTGCCAGCTGCTCATCGATCGCGGCGTGCAGCTGCGGTTCGCAATCCATCCGGTCGCGGGGCGCATGCCCGGCCACATGAACGTGCTGCTGGCGGAAGCCGGCGTGCCCTACGACCTGATCTCCGATCTCGATGAGATCAACGCCGAGTTCGAGACCGCCGACGTCGCGCTCATCATCGGCGCCAACGACGTCGTGAACCCGGTGGCGCGCACCGACAAGTCGAGCCCGATCTACGGCATGCCGATCCTGAACGCCGACAAGGCGAAGAACGTCATCGTCATCAAGCGCGGCAAGGGCGCGGGATTCTCCGGCATCGAGAACGCCCTGTTCTACCTGGACAACACGCGCATGCTGTACGGGGACGGGCAGAAGGCGGCGGCGGAGTTGATCCAGGCGATCAAGGCGGTGGGGTGAGGCGCTGTTGCCGCCGCGCCCGCGCAACGACCAGGGAGACTGCACGTGCATCGTCGAAGCCTGCTGACGGGCGCGGCAGCCTGGCCGCTGGTGGTGCTGCTGTCGCCGGCCCTGCCCGCCGCGCAGGCGAGCGCCCCGCTCCGGCGGCGCGTGCGTCCCGGGGATGCCGCGTGGCCCACTGCCGCGAGCTGGCGGCAGCTCAACGAAGCGGTGGGCGGGAGTCTCATCGCGGTGCACCCGTTGTTCACGGCCTGTGAGAAGGAGCCGGGCGCCGCGGCCTGCGTGGAGGCTGCCGCGAACATCCGCAATCCGTTCTATGTCGGCGACCAGCCCGCGGGCACGCAGGTCTCCGGGTGGCTCGATGCCTGGGCGCCGGCCCCGAGCGTCCATGCCCTGAAGGCGCGAGACGCCGCCGACGTCGTCGCCGGCGTCAACTTCGCGCGCCGCAACCGGCTGCGGCTGGTCGTCAAGGGCGGCGGCCACAGCTACCAGGGGACCTCCAACGCACCCGATTCGCTCCTGATCTGGACGCGCGCGATGAACGAGGTGAGGCTGCACGAGGCCTTCGTTGCCACCGGCTGCGAGGGCAAGGTGAAGCCCGTGCCCGCGGTGAGCTGCGGGGCGGGCGCGATGTGGATCGATCTCTACAACGCGGTGACCACGCGCGCCGGCCGTTACGTGCAGGGCGGCGGCTGCACCTCGGTGGGCGTGGCGGGCCTGGTGCAAAGCGGCGGCTTCGGCAGCTGCTCCAAGGGCTTCGGCACGGCCGCCGCCGGACTCCTCGAGGCCGAAGTGGTCACCGCGGATGGCGCGGTACGCACGGTGAACGCCTGCACCGATCCGGATCTGTTCTGGGCCATCAAGGGGGGCGGGGGCGGCAGCTGGGGGGTCGTGACGCGCCTCACCCTGCGCACGCACGAGCTGCCGCAGTTCTTTGGATTCGCGTATGGAAAGATCAAGGCGCAGTCGGACGAGGCGTTCTCGAAACTGCTGGGGCGATTCTTCGACTTCTATGTCACGGGTCTTTTCAATCCGCACTGGGGCGAGCAGGTCAGGATCGGGTCCGACAACACGCTGCAGCTCTCGATGGTCAGCCAGGGAGTCGACCAGGCACAGGCGCGGCGGACGTGGCAGCCGTTTTTTGACTGGATCGGTGCTGCGCCACGCGACTTCACCATCACGGACAAGGTGGGTGCGGGTGCGACCGCCGCGCGCCACTGGTGGGATATCGAGGGCAACCCTTCGATGATCCAGGACAAACGCGCCGGCGCCGCGCCCGATCACGGCTGGTGGGAGGGCGACCAGGGGCAGGTGGGCGCGTTCCTGCATGGCTATGACTCGTTGTGGCTGCCGGCCTCGCTCCTGCAGGGGAAGCAGCGGCAGCGTCTCGTCGATGCGCTGTTCGCGGGCAGCCGCCACAAGGACATCGGGCTGCATTTCAACAAGGGGCTCGCGGGCGCCCCGCCCGAGGCGCTCGCCGCCGCGCTCGAGACCGCGACCAATCCCGCCGTCACGGAGGCCTTCGCGCTGGCCATCATCGCGGACGGCGAAGGCGCCGCGTATCCGGGGATGGCGCGCCCGGCGCTGGACCTCGAGGCCGCCCGCCGCGACGCGCGCGCCATCGATCGGGCGACGGCGGAGCTGCGCCGCATCGCCCCGGGCGCCGGCTCCTACGTCTCGGAGAGCAACTATTTCAACGCACAGTGGCGGCAGGCGTTCTGGGGCCAGCACTACGCGCGCCTGCGGGCCATCAAGACGAAGTACGATCCTGAGGGTCTGTTCTTCGTGCACCACGGTGTGGGAAGCGAGGACTGGAGCGCGGATGGCTTTACCCGTTCGGCGTGAGCCGGCGGCGGGTGTCGTGCCGATGTACGAACACCGCCGTCAGCGCCCGCTGCCGTCAGGCGCGTTTCTGGTGCGGTTGCTGCGGCACTTCGCCCTCGCCGCAGCGCTGCTCGTGGCCTCCCTCGGGCTCGGCATATTCGGCTACGAGCACTACGAGCATCTCGAGTGGCATGATGCGTTCGAGAACGCCTGCATGCTGCTGGGCGGGATGGGGCCGGTGACCAATCCGGTAACCCCGGCGGGGAAGCTGTTCGCGGGCTGCTACGCGCTGTACGCGGGACTGGTGTTCATCGTGACCGCGACTATCATTCTGGCCCCGGTTCTGCACCGCATGCTGCATCTGTTTCATTGCGACGAGCGCGATCCATGAGCCATCCACTTCGAGGGCCATCGACTGGTGCGGCCGCGGCGTGCGCGGGCCTCGCCCTGGCGCTGCTGCTTCCCGCGGCGCTGCACGGCGCGACTGCCGCGGGCGAAGCGCCGCCGAAGCCGCTCACCGGCGCGGAGGTGCTGGCCGCGTCCACGGCCGCGGACTGGCGGGCACTCGATCCCTCGAACACGCTCTACCTGGAGCTGGCCGCCGGGCGCGTCGTGATCGAGCTCGCCCCATTGTTCGCCCCGCACCACGTCGCCAACGTCCAGGCGCTCGCCCGCGGGCACTACTTCGATGGGTTGTGGATCATGCGCGCCCAGGACAACTACGTCGTGCAATGGGGCGATCCGGACGGCAAGAAGCCCGTCGGCGCCGCGCACCGCACCGTGGGCGCGGAGTTCGAGCGCCCGCTGCGGGGTCTGTCGATCACGAAGTTTGCGGATCCGGACACCTATGCGCCGGAAGTCGGATTCGTGGACACCTTTCCGGTCGCCGCCGATGCGGCGATCGGCCGCGCGTGGCTGGTGCACTGCTACGGCATGGTGGGCGCCGGGCGCGACAACGACGTCGATAGCGGCGGCGGCACCGAGCTGTACGTGGTGATCGGCCAGGCCCCCAGACACCTGGATCGCAACGTCACGCTGCTCGGGCGCGTGGTGTCCGGCATGGAGCTGCTGTCGGTCATGCCCCGCGGCGGCGGCACCCTGGGCTTCTACGAGCACGCCGAGCAGCGCACGCCGATCAAGTCCCTGAGGTGGGCAGCGGATGTGCCCGCCGCGCAGCGCACGGAGCTGGAAGTGCTGCGTACCGACACGCCCACTTTTCTCGCCTATGCCGAGGCGCGGCGCAGCCGGCACGAAGAATGGTTCAAAGTGCCGGCCGCACGCCTGGACGTGTGCAATCTGCCCATCCCGGCGCGGCCGCGCGGCGACGGCGGCGCGAAAGCGACGGCGAAATAGCGGCTTTAGCCCGGCTGGAACGCGGCTGGACAGATTGGATGCCGCCACATCGGTGAAGCAGATGGACGTGCCAGGCTTTGATTTCCACCCCCTGCATGGCAAACCCCAGCGGTACTCCGTGCACGTCAATGGACCCTGGTGCCTCACGTTCGAGTTCAAAGGCGGAGATGCGCTGCGTGTGGACCTGGAGCAATACCACTAGCTGGAGAACCGCCTATGGCCGAAACCGTCGCAAAACGAAATCCGAAGCGCTGCCCTACCCATCCCGGTGCGCTGCTGCGCGAAGACATCCTACCGGCGCTGAAGCTGCGCAAGACGGCGATCGCGGATGCGCTCGGCATCTCCCGCCAGCACCTGTATGACATCTTGCGCGAGCGCAAGCCGGTCTCTGCCGAGGTCGCGGTCCGCCTCAGCGCAGCCTTCGGGGATGGCCCCGACGTGTGGTTGCGCATGCAGGCCGCCTACGATGCGTGGCACGCGTCGCGCAAGATCGACGTAAGTAAAGTCCCTCGCCTCGCGGCGTAGCCACATCATCTAGCCAAGTAGACTCGGACTGATTTTGCGGAGCGCCGCAGCCGGGTGTGCTAAATATTGATTTATGTGTCAATAAATGGCTAAATACGTCCATTTATTGATGTATAAATCAATATGAAAACACTCCAAGAGCTAGGCTCCGCCACCGCCGCCCGCCGTCAGGCTCTACGGCTCAGGCAGCACACCGTCGCCGTCCAAGCCGGCATAACCCCTGAATCACTTTCTCGTTTTGAACGCGGGCGATCGACCGAGTTCGGGTCGCGGAAACTCCTGGCAGTGCTCGCTGTGCTGGGAATGGAACTGCAATTCATCGAAACAGGCATGTCCGGGTCGCTCGATGAGCTACGCCGCGAGCGAGCTAAATCGTGAGACTCTCCGCTTACGTGCTCGGACGCGATGTTGCCGCACTGGAGTCTGCAGGAGACTTCCGCAGCATACTCACCTATCACGCCGGCACCGCACCAGACGACTTTGTGTCGCTTACGATGCCGGTGCGGGCTGAGTCTTACGTCTGGGACGATACGCTTCATCCCATATTCCAGATGAATCTCCCCGAGGGTTATCTCCTGCAGGTGCTGCAAGAGCAGATTGGCCCGCAAATTACGGCCAGCCCCATGGCTCTCCTTTCCGTCGTTGGACGAAACATGGTTGGCCGCATTCAGGTCGCGGCGGCCGGTGCAAAACTCGATGAGCCGACCCCACCGATTGAAGTTGCCGAGCTCTTGCAAGGAGACAATTCCGAGGAGGCCTTCGCGGAGCTCGTGCGACAACACGCGACCAGTGGCGTTTCCGGGGTCGTGCCGAAGTTTCTGGACGCGCAAAGCGAGCAAACCGAGCGACTCGTCCACAACAAGGGCACCCTGCTGACTCGGCGACACATCATCAAAGGCTCTACCGGCAGACTGCCTTACATCGCGTTGAACGAGCACCTTTGCATGCAGGTGGCGGCGCGAGTACTACCCACTGCCAGAACCGAGCTCTCGCGGGACGCCAAGGCCCTCGTCGTTCATCGTTTCGACGTGGATGATCAGGGACAGCTGCACTGGGGCATGGAGGATTTCTGCGCCTTACTCGGATTGCGCCCGGCCGCGAAGTACGACACTACGTGGGAACGGATCGCCAGAGCGGCGCGCGATCACGTTCCGGGCGCAACGCAGCTTGAGACTTTCCGGCAGCTCGCAACGACGCTGTTGTTGACCTATGCGCTGCGCAATTCAGATTGCCACGCGAAGAATCTCGCATTGCTTTACACGCGGCGCAGTGACGTTCACCTTTCACCGGCGTACGACATGATCACAACGGTCGTGTATGGAGGCTACCAGCACAACCCCCCCGGCATCAGCTTTATGGGCAAGAAAACCTGGGATCCAGGCAAGAATCTCCAGAAGTTTATCGCCGCCACCTTCGGCGTCTCTGCCAAGACACAGCGGGAAATCGTCGAAGCGGTCAGTGATGCTGTTTCCGAAACCGCACCTCGAGTGCGCGACGCGATGGCGCAACACCCGGACTTTGAGGACATCGGCAAGCGAATGTTGATCGCGTGGAACGACGGGGTAACCGGATTGCGCGCAA
>Ga0209027_1000711_pt1 | contig 12184 bp, 10 predicted proteins | sample GraSoi013_1_20cm_3_FD_185821 | JGI IMG/M metagenome (GOLD analysis project Ga0209027, IMG submission 185821) | Grasslands soil microbial communities from the Angelo Coastal Reserve, California, USA - Sample 09_27_2013_1_20cm (SPAdes) (version 2) | ecosystem: Environmental > Terrestrial > Soil >...
CGCCCGTGATCAAGATCGTGAACCTGATTATGGTGCAGGCGATCCGGGAAAAAGCGTCCGACATTCATATCGAGCCATTCCAGAATTCCCTGAAGCTGCGTTATCGCGTGGATGGGGATTTGGCCCCGGCGGAATCGCCGCCGAAAGCGCTGCAACTGGCGATCACCTCGCGCATCAAAATTTTGGCCGGCCTGAACATCGCTGAACGGCGCGTGCCGCAGGACGGTCGTTTTCGCGTCAAGGTAATGGGCAAAGAAGTCGATCTTCGCGTTTCGGTTCTGCCAACGTCGCACGGGGAGAAAGTCGTTATTCGTATTTTGGACAAGAGCGCGTTGACCGGCTCGATCGACCAAATGGGATTGGATGAGGAGACGCTGGTGAAATTCAGGAAAGCGATCGACGCGCCGCACGGGATGATTCTCGTTACCGGCCCGACCGGATCCGGTAAAACGACCACTCTCTACTCCGTTCTCCAGGAGCTGAACAACCCGCAATACAACATCGTGACGGTGGAAGACCCGATCGAGTACGAGCTCAACGGAATCAATCAGGTTTCGGTGCGCAACGACATCGGGCTGGATTTTGCCTCGGCCCTGCGCTCGATCCTGCGGCAGGACCCCGACATCGTAATGGTGGGTGAAATTCGCGACAACGAGACCGCCGATATCGCGGTGAAAGCGGCGCTGACCGGTCACCAGGTGCTTTCGACTTTGCATACCAATGACGCCGCCGGCGCGATCACGCGGCTGGACGACATGGGGATCGAGCCGTTCCTGATTTCGAGCTCGATTTTGATGACGTGCGCGCAACGTCTGGTGCGGAAGATTTGCACAAACTGCCGTGAGGAATTTATGCCCGAGCCAGAAATTTTCACGAGGCTCGGAGTTGAAGCGAAACCCGAGACCGTTTTTTACCGCGGGAGCGGGTGCGATCGTTGCAAGGGTCGCGGTTATCTCGGACGGCTGGCAATCATCGAAGCGCTGACGGTAACCGAAGCCGTCCGCCGCCTGATTATGAAGCGGGCATCGGCGGCGGTGATCAAGAACCAGGCTGTTACTGAAGGGATGAAGACTTTGCGGATGGCTGGCATTGACAAGGCGCTCGAAGGCCAGACCACGCTGGAAGAAGTATTGCGAGTCGCAGCGGACGATCATTGAGTGTCATGACCATCCCGTTCCTAGATCTCGTTAGGAAGGCAAAGGAGAAATTTGAGGCCAAACGTCGCCCGGCCGGGCTCGCGCCATTGCCCTCAGTGCAGGACAAGCCTGAGAGCGACAAACTGGCGAAGCGGGTGATGCCTTACGCGGTACGCACGATGACGCCGGAGCCCAGCGCGCCGGCGCTGGCGGCCAGTGCGATCGCCACTCGACGGATCTCGGTGACACGCCCGTCCGCCGGAGCGCCACTCGATTTGGGACCGCGCGTGGGTGTATCAGTGGACCCGCGCGGGGAAAGGACACTCTCTCTCGCCTTGAGCGACGTCATTGCGGAAATGCCGAATGGCTATCTCAAACCGCACGAAAGTCTCGATACCAGCCGACGGATAACGTTGAAAGCGGCCGAAGTGGAGAAAGGTTTGGCAGCAGGCCGTCCCAGCATTTCGATCGCAGCGATCTACCAGCAAGCGCCGGAAATATTCCTGCACACCGTGCAACCGTCCGATACCGCGGTGGTGATGTTGCCGGCCAAGAAGGTCATCGATGAACTTTCACACCTCCGTGTTCGTGAGGATCAGACTGCCGAGCCGATTATGGCGCAGGTTGAGACGCCGTTCTTGAAAATGATGGTGGAAGAATCTGCAAAATTTGGAACGACCCTGGCGCCATTTACGACCACAGAACTGCCGCCGCTGCCCGAACCTGTGTCGAGGGCACCGGCTGCGGCCGAGCCGGCTCCGGTCGCGGCGATTCGGCCGCCTCCTACCAGTTGGCCAGTTCAACCGCCACCAGTCGCACCCGCGACTAGTCGCACGATCCCGCCGCCGCGGATCCAGACGGAGCCGACCCGAGACGGTTCGATGGCGCGCATTACCTCTGTTGCACCGAGCGCACCGGCGGAAAACAAGCTAGAAAAATCTTTGCCGATTGGAACGGGTGGGCCCGCGTTTCCGCGAGTTCCAGCCTCCAGCGGGCCTCCCGTTCCTCCCGCCGCACCACCGGCCGCTGCGCCGACGCGAATTCCATTCCAAATGCCGCCGTCGGCTGTGCCGCCGAAAGTCGCGGCGCAAACGCCGGCTCCCACACCGCCGACAACCACCGCGCCGGTTCAAGAGACGCCGAAGGTTGTGCCGGTTGCCGCACCAGTTGAGCGAACGCAGGAACCGATGGTCGTGCTTCCGTTGTGCCCAATCCTGGCGAGTCTCCCGCCGATGCAGATTGCCGGCGACGTCACTTCGGTGCCGGCAGACGCGAAGATTTCGTTTCGCATGGCGTTAATTGCGCCGCAGCTAGCGACTGGAAAAGTGACGATTCCGCCGAAAGACTTTCACACAGCGTTACCGGAGCAGTACCGCGGTCTGTTTCTCCCCGATATCGTAGAAGCCCCGGTGCAGCTTTCGCTGCCCGATGTCCTGGCGAATCTGCCCGGAGACTCTCTTCGCATGCGAGAGGACCAGGAAGTCACCACTCCGGATGAAACTTTCGAGACACCGTTTTCGGCGAAGGCGAAGGAAGACGCGGAACGTTTTGCCCAAGGTCGGAAAACAGCGCTCCCAAGCGCTGCCGCTTCATCAAAGCCGGAAGTGCCCAAGGCTGAGACTCCCAAAATAGAACTCCCCAAAGTAGCGGAAGCCGAAGTCCTTAAAGTAAGAGCTCCAGACCTTCAGATTCCCAAAGTCGCCGCGCCCAAGGTCGACGCTGCGAAAGTTGAACTCTCGGCCCCGGTCGATGCTTTCCGCGTCGCGATGGGTCCGGCCGCAAAGTGGGAAACTGCCAGGCCGGCCGAAGGAGCTCCGAAATTTGATGCCAAGGCGGCGATCGCACTAGCCTGTGCCCTTCCCGGCGTCGTCTGCTGTAGCGTGATCTTCTCAGATGGCTTGATCATCGCCGGAAACATCCCGGACGAAATGCATATGGAAGGGTTGAGCGCGATGGCACCGACGATGCTCCAGAAACTGCAAAAACATATGTGTGAGACCCAACTAGGCCCCCTCAGCTCCATGACGGTCCACGGTGAAAAGTCGCCCGTGACATTCTTTGGTGCCGGCGATCTTTGCCTGACCGCGGTGCACAACGGCGTTGAATTGAGTGCGGAAAGCCGGCGCGAACTCGGCCGCATCACACAGGAACTTTCGCGAACCTATCCCAAAGTGGAGACTCCTCATGTCCATCATTAATTACGCCAGCCGCGAGATCCAGTTTAAGATCGTTTATTACGGTCCGGCGCTCTGCGGCAAAACCACCAATCTCGGCTACATCCATCAGCGGATTAATCCGCAAAATCGCGGCGACCTCGTTTCGCTCGCTACCGCAGCCGATCGCACCCTGTTCTTCGACTTTCTCCCGCTCAACGCTCTGGTTATCAAGGGCTTTGTCACCAAATTCCAGCTCTATACCGTCCCCGGTCAGGTAATTTACAACGCCACCCGCCAGCTCGTCCTGCGCAGCGTCGATGGCATGGTTTTCGTAGCCGATTCGCAGTGGGAAAAAATGGAGGAAAACGTTGAGAGTTTCAAAAATCTCGAGGACAACCTGGCCAAGCAAAACATGTCGCTCGATGATATCCCCTACGTCTTGCAATACAACAAACGCGATTTGCCAAACATCGCGCCGGTCAATTATCTCGATTACGTCCTGAACAACCGGAAAAAGCGGGTGCAAAGCTTCGAGGTTGTCTCCAGTACGGGGCAAAATGTTTTCGCCACCCTGAACGCCGTTTCGCAGATTTTGCTGCACAAGTTTAGTAAGCAGAGTGACGCCGGCCGCCCCGCCGCGCCGGGAGCCGCCAAGCCGGGACAGCAACACGTTGTACCCCAGCAGCAGCGAAGCGTCGCATGAACGCCATTCCTGTCCTTACCATCGACGATGTGGCAACGCTCGATGGCGTGCTGGCCGACTTCTTAAAAAAGGCGGAAGCTGAGTTAACGGTCGTGATCGACCGTGGCGGCAATGTCATTTCGCAATACGGCGACATGACAGTGATGGACGTGACCATCATCGCCGCGCTCGCTGCCGGGTCTTTTGCTGCGACGCGTGAACTGGCGCGCCGGATCGGGGAAGTGGAATTCAATGCTCTTTATCACCAGGGTAACGGCAGCCACATTTTTATGAACTCGGTCGATGAAGAAACGATCATGATCACCGTCTTTGGCCCGCGGACGACGGTTGGGCTGGTTCGTTTCTATTCTACCGGCACGGCCCAGCAAGTCGCACTCCTGTTAAAATCGCTGCAAAAAGGGAATCACGGCTTCAGCTTCGACGCTTCCGATATCACCGCCGCGCCAATCTTCGCCGACGCAGCGCCGCCGGCCGCCTAAGCGAAACAATTCCTGGCTTGGCTCTGTAGTGGCACGCGTGTCGCGTGCAATTCTGTGGCCTTTGTGCGCAGCCGGCCCTGTGGCTTTCATGGTAGGGCGGCTTCTGTCTTTCAAACGCAGCGAGTGCCGTCACTCAATCCCGACTTTGGTATCTGCTTAGCGCCAAAGGCGCGTCTCACATCAGCCTGGGGCATCGCCCCAGGAATTGTGATCGGACGATAAGCCAGCGCTGAAGGCGCGACTCAACGCGTCCATCACCGTCAATCCCACACATATGTCTCCCTGAGGAAGAGGAGAAGGCAGAGCACGAGGAGAGGAGTGGACGTTCCCGCGATATAAGTGCGGCAAATCCATTTACGAAACGGTCCTGAAAAACCTCGCCACGCTACTTCACGCGAAAAATGAGATATTGCTCCGGCGGGATACGCGAAAATATCCAAGGTAACGAGCCCCATTTGCTTGAATAAAATCCCGCACGCCTTCCTGGACTCATCGTTGCCAGGACAGACTGAGGGTAATTAACCTGTTCGGGAGGACTAGTCGTGGGGACCGGCGGAGTCGGACTGACATTCGAGTTACTTAATGGAACGATAAGCACGTCACCCGAAATGATCCTGCGCTCAGAGCGGTCCAATGGCTTCGCCTTCCAATGTTCCATATAATATTGGAAGCCCCAATGCCCTTCGAACCACACCGCACCCGGCTCGTCCCGGAATCGATTTTGAAAGGACTTGGAGGCGAAGCGCGCGGTGTCTGCCAGTTTGTAATCTGCCGCTGTAACCAGCAGGGAAACAAGTGCTGCCGGTAGAAGCGGCCACCATGTAGCCGCCACTGTCCTCAGCGGCAGAATTGGCAAACCTCTGCCGCCGCTGACCGCGGCAGCTACAGCTGCGGAACTTTTGAATTGTCTGATTAAGAGAATTACCACCGCCGGCGCCATCGGCAGAATCGTTCGCGCGGTGATGGACCAGTTCATCATTGTAGCAAAAAAGAATGTGCCGAACACCCAGAGGCTAAGCAGCAGCGAATCGGCTGTTTTTTGCTGGACGAGATCGGCTGCCGCCAGCGCGAGAATCCCAATTCCGATGGTCGCGAACAAAGCTCCTTCGACCGTGACCGCGATGACGTCAGTCCTCGAAGTGAGTCCGCGCGCTACCCAGAGATAGAATAATGGGAGAAGGGCGAAGAAGATTGCGATTCCGCTAATAAGGACCTTCCGTGATTTAAGGAAGGCGACATAAAACAAAGCGGGAAACAGGCAACCGCCGGTGAACGAAAGCCCGGTAAGAAATTGCCCCGACAATTGCTTGCCCGCTTTGACGGGTCCTTGCCAGGGATAGACCATAGCGTTGGTAAAAAGACCCTGACCGTATTTTGCTTTCGCAATCGCTTCATAGATGCCGATGATTGCGATAGGGATGAGAAGAAACAGGAGTCGGCTGGTGAGGCGGCGCTCCCGGGCCACAGTGTAAACGGCAAGGAGAGGAACGAGACTGACCCCGAAGTATTTTGTTAGCGCGGCGGCGGCGGCAAGGAGGGAGGCCAGGAGAAGAAGCCAGTAGCTATGACGCTCCTCGAGGCCGCGCAGCCAGCAATGAACCGACCATACCCATAGGGCCAGCAACCAGACGTCGCACATTACGGTCGTTGCCGAAACAAGGAAGACGGGCGTGAAAAGCACAAGAAGCGCGCCAAGCAAAGGTGAACCCGAGAGACGTTGCGCCAGAAAAAACGTTCCGAGAACGGCCGCAACCGCGGGAACAAGGAAAGCGCCATGTATGGCCAGCTCGCTCCAACCGAGAAACTTCGCGGCCAGCGCGATGTAATAGGCGTTTAGAGGGGGATTCTGCATGATCGAAAACATCGGCTTGGCACTTAGGTACCAGTTCACGGAGAACCCATAGGGATCGGCCGGGTGTTGGGACAGCTGCTGCGCCATCCACAGAAAAAGCGGATCGTCGATGTGAAAGGCTTTATTGAGGAATGGGACCAAAGCAGCAATCACCGCAGCGATGGCAAGGAACGCATCGCGAGTTTCGGAATTCTTCATTCCAAAGTTATACCAGGGTAAACGTCGAGGAACACAGGTCTGGAGACCTGTGCGGCGCACAGGCTTTTAAGCCTGTGTTTCGTCATTAATCTAAATGTCGTTAGCTGGCGCGTTAGCTGGTAAACTCTTTCACCACCAGGGTGGCGTTATGTCCACCGAAACCGAATGAGTTATTCAAGGCCACGCTGACTTTTTTCTCCCTCGCCTCGTGAGGGGTGAAATCGAGATCACATTCTTCATCGGGGTGATCGAGATTGATCGTGGGCGGGATCACGCTATCGCGTATGGCCAGCGCGCACGCCGCCATCTCAACTGCACCTGCCCCACCCAGCAAATGGCCGGTCATCGATTTGGTGGAACTAATTGAAACGCTTTTCGCGCGGTCGCCGAAAACAGTCTTGATCGCGCGCGTCTCAGCCACATCACCGAGACCGGTCGAAGTAGCGTGGGCATTAATGTAATCCACTTGATCAACCGACAATTGCGCGTGTTCGAGCGCGAGTTCCATTGCGTGCGCCGCTCCTCCGCCATCGTGCGGCGGCGCCGTCATGTGATGCGCGTCCGCGCTCAAGCCGTAACCGACAAGCTCGCAATAAATCTTAGCGTTGCGCTTTTTTGCGCGCTCCAGTTCTTCGACGACAACGACGCCTGCTCCCTCCCCGATGACAAAGCCGTCGCGATCTCGGTCCCAAGGTCGTGAGGCATGTTCGGGGTCATCGTTCCGCGTGCTTAAGGCCTTCATCGCGCCGAACCCGGCAAGGCCGATGGGGATGATCGCCGCTTCGGAACCGCCCGCGAGGAAAACATCGGCATCACCAAATTTGATCATGCGCCAGGATTCGCCGATGGCATTGTTCGAGGTGGCGCAGGCGGTGACGATACACATGTTCGGTCCCCGCATTCCGAATTCCATCGAAATCAACCCGCTCGCCATGTTGCTGATGAGCATTGGAATGGTGAAAGCGGAAACGCGCTTCGGACCTTTGGAAAGCAGAATGCTGTATTGATCTTCCAGCGTTTTTAGTCCGCCGATGCCGCTGCTGACGAGAACGCCAAAGCGGTTTGGATTTTCGTTCGCCATCTCAATGGCGGAATCGGTCATCGCCATTTTCGCCGCTGCCATCGCGAGCTGGGCAAAGCGATCGGTGCGCCGAACATCCTTTGGGTTCTTGAAAACAGTCTTCGGATCGAAGCCGCGCACTTCTCCACCGATGCGGCAATCATAAGCAGAGGTGTCGAAGGATTCGATTGTATGAATGCCGCTAACGCCGTTTTTCAAGTTCGACCAAAAAGTCTCGACATCGTTGCCGAGGGGTGTGATTGCACCCATACCGGTGATAACGACGCGGCGGTTGTTGTTCATTTAAGGATTAACGATTTAACGATTTAACGGATGGAGAAGCAAATGGCTACAGATTCAATCTCTGAATCATTAACTCATTTACTCGCTGTGCCTATCGCGTTCCCATTCCTACGTTTTGCACCGTCTGGAATAGCTTGCCTTCGGTTTTAATGGAAGGCGCGATGATGATTTCGGTTTGTTGGAACTCGGCCAGATCGCGTGCGCCCACATTGCCCATGCAAGTAGTGATGGCGCCGACCAAATTCTGGCTGCCGTCGTCCACTTCGGCGGGACCGAACAGGATTTGTTTCAACGACCCGGTCGCGCCAACTCTGATCCGTGTCCCGCGAGGGAGATTCGCATGTGGAGTCGCCATACCCCAATGATAACCGCGTCCCGGCGCTTCATGGGCTTTGGCAAAGGCGCTTCCCACCATAACGGCGTCGGCCCCGCAGGCGAACGCCTTGCAAACATCCCCGCCTTTGCTCATCCCGCCGTCGGTGATGATCGGGACAAAGCGGGAAGTTTTTTTGAAATAGGCGTCGCGCGCGGCCGCGCAATCGACGGTGGCCGTAACTTGCGGCACGCCAAGGCCGAGGACCCCGCGCGAAGTGCAAGCTGCTCCCGGCCCGACTCCCACCAGAACCGCGGCCGGTCCACAGCTCATGATCTCGAACGTCACATCGTAGCCGACGGTGTTGCCAACGATCACGGGAATCCGCATTTCCCGACAGAATTTCGCGAGATCGAGTGATTTATATTCTGATGAAATATGTTGCACGGTTGAGACCGTGCTTTGCACGACGAAGACATCGGCTCCCGCTTCCTGGGCGATGGCACCGAATTCCGCTGCGCGTTGTGGAATCGAACTCACCGCCGCGATCGCGCCCCCATCCTTGATTTGCCGCACCCGCGCCCCGATCAATTCCGGCTGCACCGGTTCCTGATAAATTTTTTGCAACAGAGCGGTGATTTCGTTCTTGTCTGTTTGCACGATTTTCTCGAGCACCTCCGAGGGATTCTTGTAGCGCGTCTGGACTCCTTCGAGATTGAGCACTGCCAACCCGCCGAGCTTGCTCATTTCCACGGCAAAACGCACGTCCACCACTCCATCCATGGCGCTGGCCAGGATCGGAATTTTCAAGTCCAAGGGCGCGGCCTCGCGCCGCGGCACCCGAAAGGTAGTATCGACCTCGTTAGGATTGATCGTGACGCGGCCCGGGACCAGCGCGATCTCGTCGAAACCATAAGTCACGCGGGCTTTTCGGTTACGGCCAATCCACATTCCCATATCAAAATCAAATACGTTCGAATTTAAATCGTTCGTTCAAACTCCCGCACCGCGGGCAGCGTGGGAGCAAGGCATCGGTGCGATCTTCGAACTCGAAGCCGCAAATGACACACCGCAGCCGGAAGCGAAAAGCTTTTCGTTCGCGTCGCCTCCGGTTCCATTCACTACTTAACCAGACAAGGAAAACTGCCGCAAGAAAAACCAGCAGATAAATCGTGACCAACGCGGCCAGAGTGACGCGAATCACGGCGATGGATTGGGGGAGGGGCTCGAGGTGGGGACGAAATCGTTACCCCAAAGAATGGTCGCAGTCGTCCAGAAAAGCGCGCTTCCATTAGTCACGGGCGAATTTTCTTTGGTCTTAAGCCGGCAGAGCTGAAGAAAATTCCGGGCCTGCTCATCGAGCGCCGGATCGCCCGAAGATTCGATCAAAAAGCAAAAGCGAATCGCGCCATGCTCATCGATTGCAACGCGGAAGCGAGCGTTCGCCGGTGCATCAGGGCGGGTGAGCCGAAATTTGAAATCGGCGAAAACTGGATCGCCCAATGTGGCAGGTAGATCGGCAAAATTCGCCGTCGTTTTGCGCGCCAGCCCGGGTGCGTTGGCATTCGCTTTCACTCGCGGAAGGCGAACCGGCCCGGTTGCGGCCGAGCTTGGAATACTGAGATCGGGCGTCAGTGGAGGAAGTGTTTTTAATTTTGGCTGATGACTGGCGTACGAAGGGCGATGCTGAATTGGCGGCAAAACAAGAGATTTTGCCTCCGGTAGTCGCTGTGTGGTGGTAGTGAGCGCGGGATCTTCCGCTTCCACCCAACGCAAGAGAGCGAGCGATTCCGGGTCATCCGGCGAAATCAGTGTTACCCGCGCCGGCGGCGGCATCAGCGCGATGGTGGGTGGGTACACAATTTGGAAGATGTAGAAACAAAGCGCGTGCAAGGCGACTGAGAGAATCAGGAACACGATTAAGGCGCGGCGGCGTTTGCGCGGCGGGTCCCAACTGAAAACAAGTGGCGCGACGGCGGAGGCGTTCACTTAGGCGGAGTGGTGGCGAGCGCAACCGAAGGCACGCCGTGCTCAAGAGCGACATTGGCCACCCGAATCACCGTCTCATAAGGTGTGTAGCGATCGGCTTTGATGATGATGGAACGGCCCTCTTTGCGCGCGAGATCGAGCTGGGACCCGAGTTCATCGATAGAAATTTTTTGATCGCGAAAATAAACTGTCCCTCCGCTGGTGATACTGACGATCTGGTACTTCATCTGTGGCGCCAACATGAATTTCGAGAACGGGACGTTGACTGAAATTCCTGGCTGCAAGACAAAATTGGAACTGAGGAGCAGGAAAAAAATCATTAGAAACACCACGTCGAGCAGTGGGAAGATGATCAACCACCCGAACTGATATTGGGTCGTCCGGACCAATTTCATCCCCGCGCTATTTTTCGCGGCGTAAATCGCGCTGGCCGGCTTCTGCCGTCGGCTGGAAGGAAATAATTCCGCTCTCCGGTTCCGTTTCCGTCAACATCTGCACAATCTCAATCCCGGCGCGCTCCATGTCATGCATCAGCGTGTTCACGCGCGAAGAAAGATAGCTGTAAGCAACGAAGGTGGGCGTTGCGACGACGAGTCCAGCCGCAGTCGTGAGCAAACTTTTGTAAATGCCGCCGGACAATTCCGTCACCGTGGCATAGCCGCCGTTGGACGCGATAACCCCGAAGGCTTCAATCATTCCCGCGACCGTGCCGAGTAAGCCAAGGAGAGGCGCAAGATAGGCCAGAGTGGCGAGCACGCCGAGGAAACGTTCCAGTTTGGGTACTTCAAGTTGACCAGCTTCCTGGACAATTTCGCGCAGTTCCGATCGCGGAAGATCATGCCGGATAATTGCGGCGTGAATCACACGCGCCACCGGTCCAGGCGTCCCGGCGGATTCATGCAAGGCCTCAGCAAAATTGCGGCGTTTGATCAGATTGGCCAGGCCTTTCAAGAACTCGCCCACGTGAATGGTCGCGCGATGCAGATAAAAGAGCCGTTCCGCGATCACGGCAATCGAGATGATGCTGCAAATCAGGATGGGCCACATCAGAAGCCCGCCCTTCTGGAGGTATTCGATCACAAAAGTTCCCCTTAATGCCCTTTCGGGCACGAGGCAAGCGTCTTACCTGCGTTTGGAGCTCTCGTTGGATCGAGCAGTCTCTTGCTCGATGTTGCCGGGCATCGCCCGCAGAGCGGCCGATCCAGCTTTATTTTTCTTCGTCCTCTTGTTTGAAACTTGAGCGTCTTACTTCCGTTTGGCCGGAGAAGGACTCGGGGCCACGGTTTGGCCGAGAAGTTTCCCCGCGCCATCATACGTCGAGTAACCGATCTGATGCCCGGCGGCATCGTAGCGAAAAACGATTTTGCCGATCACGCTCTGGTCTTTGGCGAGATGAGTTTCTTCGATCAAACGATTACTGGCATCGTATTTATTTTGCAGGATAAATCGAAATTGTTCCTTTGGCCCAAAAACTTCTCCACGAAGAAATCGTCCGCTCTCATCCAGATCCCATCGAATTTTTTCGCGCAACTTGCCATCTTTGCCCGTGGTGGTGGTGACGGTTTTGTGAGTGGCCGGATTGGTTTCGTAAACGGTGCGCGAGCCATCGGCGTTGAGGACGACGCTGACGCGAACCTCGCCGTTTTCTTCCTGGGCGACCGCGCAGCGCGGAGCGATTGCGACGCTGAGGAGAAAGGCAAAAACGAGGCGGCGCATGATGTTTTAGTTGGGGCGGGGGAAGGTAGAAGGGAAAGTGGGCGAAGAAAAGGCGAAGCTATGCGTCGAGCGAAAGGGGGATCGGCCGCTCCGTCGGGCAATGCTAGGTATCGCGGCTCCCCCGCCAAATTGATGACATCGAGGTCCGAGCCGGACCGGCGCGACTGCTGGATCTACCCCGAGCTGTGTATGCTGCTGAATTTTTCCGGGTAAAAGCGAAGAAAAAGTATTGACCACAAGAGGCAGTGGTGGTTAAAAGTGGGACGAAGTGGATTAAAG
>Ga0209027_1000714_pt1 | contig 12162 bp, 3 predicted proteins | sample GraSoi013_1_20cm_3_FD_185821 | JGI IMG/M metagenome (GOLD analysis project Ga0209027, IMG submission 185821) | Grasslands soil microbial communities from the Angelo Coastal Reserve, California, USA - Sample 09_27_2013_1_20cm (SPAdes) (version 2) | ecosystem: Environmental > Terrestrial > Soil >...
AGACGCGCCGCTAGTTTCAGTGCAAGATGGCGATGCTGTAGTTGATGATAATTCGCGCTGTTCAGATATTGTTGCTTCAGGGAAGATTCATCCCACTGTTTGACGAGCGCGGGCAAATCTCTGAACTGTGCATACACAAGAGCGCCGCGCGGAAAGTCTTCGGCAAGACTGTACGCTCCTCGTCCGCCGCGCGATGTCTTCGCATAGACGATCAACCCCAGACAGAGCAGAAGAGCAAGAGCTATAGCAGTAAGCACCTTCGGTCTCAAATATTTTCTGAACACTATTGGCTGAAACATACGACTCGACTCCCTTGTACCGAGTCAGTACCGCCTGCGGTAGCGGGCGGGTGATGAGTAGCTTTGTTACTCGCTTGCCATCAAACCACTACCCGCCCGCTACCGCAGGCGGTACTGACCTTATTCATTGACGAACTTCTTCTCCCGTTCGTCCCAGACGAGATGTTCCTGTCGTCTCCCCAAAAATTTGATACGGTCGAACGGTCTCTCGTTCCAGTTTTTTCTCAGAGCGTGCCATGCTCCGTCAGTTTCCAGCCAGTAGGTGTAAGTCTGCATAGTGCCCTGATACTTCACTATTTCGGCGATGGTCTCAATCTCTATGCGAGCGGGCTGTGCGTTCTTCGCTTGCAGAAAAGTGTAGCGGCTAGCCTGACGACGCTTTACATCGCTCCAATCCTGGTTTCGATAGTCGTCAACAGGGTTGACGGTTTCTTCCGTGATCTCAGCAACCTGCTCAAGCGAGCCGTTAATCAATTTCATCAGTTGCGCTTTCCGAAGATATGAAGTCGCGTCGCCCGTGCTCTCTCGAACGAGGAGTTCGTGAACTCCCGGAAAAATTATTTCGGGCAGGCTGAGCCAATTCTCGTAAGGATAATCGTCAAACCGCAGCCAACTGCTGAGCGCTGCTACGAGCCGCCACCCGCACGACTCTTTTTTGAAGACCAAAGCAACAGGATGCTCGAATCTGACGAAAGTCAGGATCGCTTCCAGTTCGCTTCCCTCATCTAGCTGGACGTATTCTAATCGCGCGCGATCCACACGCTCCGGGTAATTCAGGTCTCGCTCGTAATCGTAATAGACGGTCTTGATTGTCGGCGTCAGGAACAATCGTCTGAACATCTCGCGCCTCACGCTAACTTCATTGCTCTTCAGCGCAGAGAGAACTTCCTCCGGCTGGTTGAAATAGCTTTCGGCTAGACAACCGGTTTGCGCCTGTTGCGCTTCGAGGCCGCGATGCTTTGAAACAAAATGATTGATGACGGCTGCGCAGACTAGCACTGCGACGAGACCGGTTACGAAACAGACGACGAAGACAGCTGCACGTGATTTCCAGCGAAACATTTAAGGTCTCCCTTTGACCGATTTGCTGACAAGCTGCTGGTCTATGACGAAAACGCGCTTCGGTTGATTCCCTAAAACCTTTTGCTGCTCAAGCAATTGATCCAATCGTCCTTGCGCAGCTTGCCTGTCCGAATTTCTGGAGAGAAACATTATCCTTGCTCTCTCCAACGCGACTGCGCGATTGATGTCTCCAATCTCTTCAGCAGCGCGCGCGAGCATCTCCAGCAATTCCGCTCTAGCATCACGCTCGCGCACTCCGGCGCGGACGCGCAACGTTTGATAAATATTTCTTTCAACGGCATTCGCTTCCGCTTCGACTGACTGTTCCGCGCCTAAAGCTTCGTTCGCTACACCGTTTTGCGCGGGCTGTAAGTTGTTGTCTCGTTCGGCCAGCTTCAAAGCGGCGCGCGGGCTGTTTTGCCCTAAATATAGACGAATGATCTGCTCAAGCGGTTCGTCTTCGTTGAAGCTGAAAGATTGCCACGCGGTTGAATCGCGGCTAGCAATCAGAGCTTCCACGAAATTTTTCAATGAATCCGCTTCGTGTCCCAGTCTTTTTTCCAGAAGCGCGCGGTACATCTTCAGATATGGATTCGGATTAATGTTTTCTATACCTTTGACGAGTTCAATGGCCTGCTCTATCCGACCCGCAGATGAGAGCGCAAGTGATTCGAGCACAACTTTCATCTCGCTATCATTTGTATCAAGCGCTGCGACGCGTTCGCGTAAGCGCGACCACAAATCTGACCTTTGTCCAACAATTTCAGATGAGAGCCAGGCGGCTTGCCAGCGCAAGCGCCTCGATGCGGCGCGGTCGCCTATGATTTCGGCCAGACGATCTACGGCCTCTTCCGTCTTCTTATTCGCAAAGAGCACGCGCACCAACTCAATCCGATTCTCCTCATCTTCAGGAGAAACGATTAAGAGTTGCTGGCGATACGTGATGGCATCATTGAATTGACCAAACTCGCCAGCCGTTTCCGCTGCAAGGCGCAGCGCCACAGCCTGCTTGATGGCGTTCATTGCTTCAGGCAACTCCGTGCCCGGCGCATCAACCTGATGAGTTTTAATTAGCGGCAGAGATGCTAGCTCTCCTTGCGTCTCCGCTTCGGTCTCCGCGTCGCTGAGCTTAATCATCCATGCGAGCCATTTAAGACCGAGCGCGTTGTCGCCCTGCTTAAAAGCGATTCTTGACAGGCCTACGAAATACGCAGGCTCGTATTGCGCGAGCGCAATCTGGCGCGCATAGAACGATTCCGTCAACGCTGTTGCGTCTTGCTCGCGCCCTTCGCTTCTAAGAAGCTTCACAGCATCGTTCAACCTTTCGGTGCTTGGCGGTTTAATCGCCATAACATTCTCGCTCGTCTCTATGCCGACCAGATGCGCAAGACCGTCGTAAGATTGCGCTGCATGTCCGTCTCGTATCTCTAATCTGAGCTTTGCGAGTCGCAACCAGATGGGGCGCGCGTAGCGTCCTTTGATTTCAGTTTCAATCTGAGTGATTAAGCTGCGCGCTTCCGCAGCGTTATTCCGCTTAATCAAATATTCCAGATATTCTCTCTGCCACTTGATACGCTTGCTGTCAGGTTCTGTCGTCTTGTAATCGCTTTCGTGATCCAGCGCCTCTTCTATTCCTGCATCATCAAAAGACGTTTGCAGTTGCGCAGTGTAATCGTAGTCGCTCTCGTAACTAGACAAGCCCGCGCTTCGCTTGATGAGCATCTGGTAAAAGGGCGCGACGAGCGGGCGAGCGACGAGCGATTCTTTGATAATCATCGCAGGCAGGAAAAGATTATCCGGTACGGCCTCGCAAATTTTCTGGAAGAAGTCCGCTCTTGTCGCTTCGTCAATGACGGCGGCGCGCTGGCCCGCGACTACGCTTTGATCTTCAAACGAAGCGGCGAGCGCGCGTATTAGAGCTTTCATCTCATCGAACTGTTTATTGTTGCCCGTTGAATCCTCTTCATCTTCCCCAAAACTGTTCTGCTTAACCAGAAGCGGAGTCAAATTCTTTCTGGCCTCAATGGCAAGCTTGTGCTCGGTCAGAGTGTCCAGGTAAAGCTTGTAATCCGTGAACGAGGGTTCACCAGCGATGATCTGCTCCCACAACTCTTTCGCATGTGCGAAGTCTCCGCGCGAGAAATATGCGGAACCCAGATCACTGATGATTTGTCTGTCGTCCGGCTGCGCATCGTGCGCGAGTTCTAGATGCTCAATCGCGCGCTCGACATCTCTTTGCGCCAGAAGAAAGCGCCCCAGACGCGCCTGCTCGCCCGTGTCCTGCGGCCTATTTTCAATCATCGCAGGCAGAAACGCTTGCGATTTCAATCTGCGCTCCGCTCCGCCCGATGCGTAAAGCCACTGCCCGTAGGTTTGTGCCAGATGAAACCAATCATCGCCGACAAGTTGCTTCGTAGTATCCGGCTGCTGCTTGACTAGATTACCTATAGGCTCAAATTTCAGGGCAGTTAAGAAATAGCTTTCGTTGCGCGCGTCGAACTCGTTAAGCGCCAGACTCGTCTCGGCGTTGCGCGCGGACTTCCAGGCAAGTGATAAAGGCGTATGCTCAATCGCCTCATGCGCAAGCTCCCGGTCTCCTTTGCCAAGCAGAAAGTTTATGAGTTGAAGTTGATAACGTGTAGGGCGTTGCGCGCACGCCAGCAACTCACTTCTTCCCGCTTCGCCATTTTGCGAAAGAATCTCGAAGTAGCGCTCTACGAGCGTGTCTGTTGAGGTTGAGAGCGATGCTGAATCAATATTCGGCTGTTGATAAATCTCTCTTAAAGCCTTCAACTCGCGCTCCGTGTCGCCCAAAAGCTGCGCATTCTCTGCAATCATTCGCGAATATTCAAACTGCGCGCTTTGGTGGTCGCGTGCGCGCTCCTCTGTAAGCAACTCTATGACATGATTGTAATCGCCTCGCTCTGAATAAAAATCAATGAGCGCCCTGAGTTGATTATGATAAGAAGGCGCATCGCCCGAAAAATAAGCCGTGTTCTTTCGCCAGATTAGAATCTTCTCTTCCAGAGAGCCGAAGCCCGCGCGTCGGCTCAAGTTCTGAATAAGAGAGAGCGTTGGCTGACGGTTTCCTCCGTCGCTCATAGCGGATTCCATCTCTGCCTGTAGAAAATTGTGCAGGGCTGATAACTCATCACCTGTGGCTCTATCGGCTGCCACGCCTCCGACCGATTCGGGAATCGCGCCGTCGAGCACGCCTAAAATCTCGCGCGCACGACCTGCCTGGCTGTTGTTGGGTCGCTCTGATTCTGAAATCATACGGGCGCGCAATTCCCATAGACGCCGAAGGATTTTGTCCAGAGTCTCTTCGTAGCTTACGGTCTGCACGTAGCCCGTTATATCGGACGACTTCAGATCGTGTTTGAATGGATCGGAGAGAACAGTATTGAATGCTTCGCGGTAAGTGGCAATGGCACGTGCCCTCTCGCTTGAGCGCAACCGCGCGGCTTCATTGAATTGATCTTCGATGGAGAGTCTTCGCGGCGCTTCTGCTGGCAACTTCTGACGTTCGATGTCAGCTTCGCGTTGACGACCTGCTCGCTCCAGCAACGCGACGATTCGCTTGATGTATTGCGGATCATCGTTTGAAAGTTCCGCCGCTTTATTGAGAGCAGCAAGAGCCGAATCATATTCTTCGGCGCGCGTGTAAACATCCGCGAGCGCATCGTAGAGTTCCAGCATTTCGGGTTGATTTTCAATTGCTGCGTGATACTCGCGCGCGGCGCTTATGAGATCGCCTTTGGCTTCGTAGATGCGCGCCAATACTACATTCCAGCGATAATTTTTGTACGCCTGTTGAGAGGTTCGCCGGTAGTAATCCAGAAGAGTGTCAGCGCCGCCATATCGCTTGACGTAATTGATCGCGGCGTTCAGGTTCTCTTCATCTTCCGGGTCACGATTGATGATTTCGATGTGCTGTTCGACTGCCGATGAATAATCTCCCAGCCGCGTGAAAGCCACTATCATTTGCGAGCGCAAAGTTGCGACCTCTTGGTGCAGTTCGTGTATGTCAATGTCCTGCGCTTTTATGGCTTTGAGCGTAGCAAGAAATCGTGCGCGCAAAGCGTCCCGGTTTCCTGTGCGAACGTATAGACGCGCAAGCTCCCTAAAGACTTCCGTGTTGAGACGGTCTTCGTCGTGCAAGTTCTCCAGCACGCGCTCTGCCTCGTCCACGCGATTCATCTCCATTTCACGCGCGGCCAACTGGCGAGCGAACAGATAATGAAACTTTCCAAGCCCTCTCTGCATTCCTTCACGTAGAACTTCCAGCGTCTCTTCGCGCGAGCCTATGCGCCAGTAAAAGCTTGCCGCCTCGTTCAAGACTCCGTAATTGGTCGGAAATTTTTCGACAAGCTCACGAAGCTCGCGCGCGGCCTCTTCGCGCTCGCCCGCCGAGCGATAGACTTCTGCAAGTTGCAGACGGAAGGAAATATCAAAGCGAGGGCTACGCGCGAGCGCAACCTGTCGTTTGAGCGCTGCCACCTCGCCGTCCACTTCTTCATTCTCTGCGAACAGATCGCGCGCGCGTTCCAGAAAATGTTGCGAATCGCTCTGTTTAATCTCGTCACGAAGCAAACGGGAAGCAATAGGCCACCTCTTCGCGTCGCGCAAAAAATCGGCGTAGCCCAACAGCAGACCGGGTTGCGCGCCGCGACGTTGCCGCTCTTGATTGAACGCGAGCGCAATCTTTTCAAATATGCCCTGTCGTTGTGAAAGCGTCACCAGACGCCTTCCGGCTCTACGCTGATCCGCAGCCCTCTCATCGTCCTCTTCGTCTTCATTGAGCGCCTTCATGTACTCGCCAAGCGCTTCCGGCAACTTGTGCTCGGCTTCAAGAATCGCGCCCGCTTGAAAAGCATAAAGAGTCTGATCGTTTGTCTGCCGGCGCAATCGTTTGATTGTGTTGAGAGCATCCGTGTATTGGAAATAGTCCCAGTAAACCGTTGCGACATCCAGATACGTTTCAGGCTCGCCCAGACCCAGAGCGATCAACTGTTCCCACTCGCCGCGCGCACGCGAGTAATCGCCAAGCTCTGCCTGAACTTCTCCTGCGCGCGTACGATAATCCGCCGAAGATGGATAGGCGTCGGCCAGAGATTTGGCGGTCGCGCCAGCCTCTTCCAGAAAGCGGCGGTTGTGCTGGCCCAAAGAGCGAGTGAAGTTGATGAGCCGTTCGGAAAACTCAGGCGTGTTCGGATAGAGACGGTTTAATTCCCTGTAAGCGTCAATCGCCTCTTCATAATTGGAGAGCCACGCGGCTGCATCCGCCCTGAAAAGTTTGTATGGCAGAAGGTTTTGTGCTGTATCATCCGCCGCATTAGAGCTACAAACTTCACGTGCGCGATTGAAATGGCTGCGCAGTTCATTGCGGCTTGCAAGGTGAGAGAGGAACTGGTCTCTTATATCGCGCGATTCGAAATAGTATTCCGCTACAAGCTTGCGCCACGCAGCCCAATCCGTGTGCGCGCTGTAGAATTTCAGAAGGCCATTGACGAATTCAAGATTGTGTGGAAAGCGCTCGTGCGCGAGACTATAGAGACCAAGATAGAGGTTCGCCTCGAAGCTTGAGGCGCTGGCGCTTGCATTCGCGTCAACGAATTTTCGTAGGTAACGTGCGGTCTCTTCATCGTTAAGCTTTGAAAGTAGCTCGCGCGAGTACGCCTCGAACTCCTGCTTACGCTGTCGTCGCAAGTACCATCGAGCCATACGGTCGCGCCACGTGACCGAGGGAAATTTCTTTATAGTCTCCTGATAGACGCGCAACTGCTCTTCGACCATGTTCGTCTGCCCCAGCCATTCGAGCATCTGTTCGTAGAGTCCCTCTTCATCCCCATACTTTTTTATCTCGTCAGAATAGAGAACTAAAATGGCGGACGTGCGATTGTCACGCGCGAGCGACGCCACCAATCGCGCGAGCACCGTGGCGTAATCAACCCTGTTCGTCTGATTGTTTTGTGATGACCGTCTTTCTACAGAACGGCTCGGAACTCTAGCGTCAGGCGCGGCCAGATAATCTGTATAGCTCGAACTCGAATGGCTATTCGATGAGTAGGAATTATTCGTCTGTGCGCTCTCATCTTCAGGAATCTGTATGCCCGGATTTGAGCTTGGCGGATAAGAGATTGGCGAAGGCTTGACCTCTGTTGGGTCAGAGTCAATGCCTAGCACAGCGCTCTGCGAACTGCCATCCGAGCCAGTTTGAGGTTTTTGGGAATTTGGAACGAGCGGCACGCCGGGCTGTCTGTGTTGGCCCAGGTAATCAAGTACGCGATGATAAAGAGCGCGCTCTTCATCTTGCTTGCCCGCCGCGATGTAGCAATCGGCAAGTTTCAGGGCGACTTCAGGGTAAGCGGGCGCGTCACTGTAACGGCTCTCAAATTCCGCGAGCGTTGCTTCGGCAATCCCTGTCTCATGTGTCGCTGTGTAAAGACGCACGATGTCCAGATACATCTGCGCCAATTCAGGCGAAGTCGGATACTCCTGCTTGTAAGCTACAAAAATGCGATAGGCCGCCGCGCGATTGAAATGCTCTACGGCGCGCGTCTCTTCCGATTGCAACTCCGCGCGCGGGTCTGTGTCGGAAAGAACGAGCGACAAGATGCCGCCTAGCATTCCCGGATGCGTGTCCGCGCTCGCAACGTCTCTGTAAAAATTCAAATCGCCATGCGTGAGCGATATTCTTGTCTCGCTTGAATCCGACAAAATCTCGAAAAGCTGATAGAGGACTTTGGCTCGCGCTGTGCTTCCCTGTCTCATCTCGCCCTGCAAGTAGAGCGTGTAGAGAAAGCGCGAGGCCGCGTCCGCGTAACCTTCTGCGAGCAGAAGCCGTGCAACGGTCGTTAGTTCGTCCGCCTTCCACGCGATGTTTCGCGCGGCTCTAGTTCTCTCAAGCTGCACGAAAATATCCGGCGATTCATCGTAAGCATGTTTTGAATAATGATGAAGGCGTACGGCCACATCGTAATCAGCCGGGTTGCGACGAAAGGCTTCGCGCAACTCGTGGCCGTAAGCGCGATAGCGGTCGTGGTCTCTGAGAAACTGATAAAAGTTTTCCGAGAGTTCGTCAGGCCAGAACGGATCGAAGGCTTTTGTGAAGACGGCTTCCGCCTCTCTCTCCTCACCCATCGCGTCTAGAATCGAAGTCTCAGTTTCTATTAGATAAACCTGTTTTTGGGGGAAATGCTCCTTATACTCTCGCAGAACTTTGAGCGCTTCCTGATAGTTTCTTTCATCTGAAAGTTTTTGTATGTACTGCTCTATGATTTCAAAGGCCGAAGGATTTTGCGCGAGCGTTTTCTGGTAAAAAGCAGGGGCTAGATATTTTTGCAAAAGGTGCGGGCGGGCAAGTTCTATTAGACGGCGAAAAATTTCCACGCGCTTTTCTGGCGGCGCGATTTCGAGCATACGCTCCAGCGCTTCCGCTTCCCCTTCAAACTGCGCTCTTCGATGAGAGAAGGCGGCCAACGTTTCCAGCGCCTTCATCTTGTCAGGCTCAAGCTCTACATAGATGCGTATCTCTCCTGAAGCTTCATTCTCGCGCCCAAGCTTTTCATCCAACTGCGAAAGTTTCAGATAAAGCTGTGGTTCGTCAGGATATTTTGTTTTCAATTCGACGAGACGATTGCGCGCCTCTGCGGTCGGGTAAGGCACAAGCGCCTGCGCGCCGAAAAACTCAACGCGCGTGTACAGAGCGGATTCTATGAGCGCAGTCTGCTCATCAACGACCAAATTGTTCTGCTCTCTGTCATCAGCCTGCGTGACATGATGCGAGTTGAAGATTGCGACAGCCAAGAATGCGATTACTAAAGTTACACGGATTTGAAAAGGCAAACACAAGTCAGTACCGCCTGCGGTAGCGGGCGGGTAATGTTTTCGTTTGTCAGGTGAGTCATAAGCACGATACCCGCCCGCTACCGCAGGCGGTACTAACCTTTTTCTCCCAGAACGACGCTTCATCGCGCGATGACCTCTATTTGAACTTCAGCGCTTGATTGGTTGTGCGCGAAATCTTCTGCCGAGATGGTGACGGTGTAGCGACCCGCAGCAAGTCCCTGCGGAACACGCAATTTGCCCACGTTCGTCTGCTCGCTATTCGACCAGAAAAGTTGCACTGGCTGCGCCCCGTACATTCGCGCGACGAGCCTTGACGTATCGCTATCGGCGTCAACGTGTATAAGAAGCTCATCGCCGCTTCTGACAGTTTGCGTTGCGATTCTTGCATGAAGCTTCGGCGCGTGGCTGTCTATTACAAAAGTCTTCACTTCCTGATAGCCGTTGCCGTTCCTATCCGTGAGCAACAGGCGACAGCGATAAGTTCCATCAGGCATCCACGAAGGAGCAAGAAATCTGACTTCCCAGACCGCTTCACTGGACAGATATTTGAGCGGGAGCGTTTCGCCGAAAGGAAGAACGGCAAAAACAGACTTGATTGATTCATCCGTCTTCACGCGCAAGACTGGATCGCCGGGCTGAATCAAGCGCGGACGCAGGAGCGCTCGCGGCGCGGCTATAAAAGCCGTGTACGGAGTGACGAATTTATATTTTTCCGAAAGACGAATAATCTCTGCGATGTAGTCTTCGCGCTCTCCGTTCATGTCCATCTCGTGAAGCAGCGCGTCAACGCGTGCGCGCGCCCACAGGCGCGGCAAATGCTCGTGCGTGTCGTCAAGTTCCGGCAGCGAGACATTGCGCGCGAGGTTAATCGCCTCGGTTCCATATTGCCCGCGCACATTGACTGCGATTTGCGGCTGAGGCTTCCTGTAACGGCCTACGAAAGCGAGGCTCGAACCGTCGAAGCTGTAATCATTCGTGGCATAGACCTGATAAAAATTGTTCTGGTCGGAAGAAGACAAGCGCACGCCTTCAACCGTCGTGCTTCCTACGTGGTCGAAGAAGATTTTGAGTTCGGTCGCAATGTCTTCGGTCTCGCGCGCGCGTGCGAAATAGCCGTGTCCGGCTTTAGCTAGTTCTTCAAGCAAAGTCTGGTTGGCGTCGCTTCCCAGACCGAAGGCAAAGACTCTTGCTGGCGACGAAGAAGTTCTCTTCTTTTGATTGAGCGCCTGAACTATCTGTTTTAAGTCTCTAGTGCCCAGAGTCGGATTGGCGTCGGAGATTAGAACGATGCTTCTCTCGCCCGCCGGAAATGCATTAGCAACATCTAGAGCTTTCGTGAGCGCTTTCCGCAAGTCTGTTCCTCCGCCGAGCATAGAGTTTCGGACGAAATCAAGCGCCTGTTCGACATTCTCAGGCGTGGCTGCGAGAGGTGAAGGCGAAAGGGCGTTCGGCTCTTCGTTAAAGAGAATCAAGCTGAATTGATCTTGCGGCGTGAGCGAGTGCAGAAAGTAGTCTATAGCTTCGACCGAGCGTTTCAGTTTTTCGCCGTACATCGAAAGCGAAGTATCAAGAAGCAGAATGATGTTGCGCGGCTGCCTGTCAGGATTGGCGGCTGTTCCATTCGGCTGAACGCCGCTTTGATTGAAGATGGCTCGCGCCTCAAAATATCCGTCCGCGTTCCTAGAGGCGAGCGCGGGGTCTCTGAGATCGTATGCGGAAATCAGCTCCGGCGCGCGATAAGCTATCCACGCGAGAGCGCTTTCTGCAACGTTGATTCGGTAATCGAAGAAAAAGTCTTCTTTCAACTCTAAAGAGTGAGCGTGAAATTCAGCCTCAAATTCGTTCGGCTCAGATTTTGTAATTTTTAGCGGATAGTTGTCCGCGCTTTGCGCTAATCGAGAGATAGGATAATCGCTTAATACATGAATATGCAGATTAAACTCTTCGGCGCGCCCAGCGTCACCGAAAGACGGTTTCAGGGGAAAAGTGAAATGCGAGACGAGACCTTCGACCGGCAGCATTTCTGTGTATTCCATCTCTATGCGTTTCGTTCCATAAGACGGAACGGGAAAAACTTTCGCCGTAAAAGCCGAACTGCCTTCGTGCTCGTCATCCTGCTCAAGCAAGCCCGGATCAACCTGCTGCTGTTTGATCTGACTGTAGATGGCGTTCGCCCTACGCCTCTCCATCATCACGCCGGGAATGCGCGTGTCTCCATCCCACACGGCGAAGTCCGAAACAGAAGCTTCCGGCGGCAGAGCGAACAGGTACTTGCCTTCCAGAATCTGCGAGACGTGGCTATCGAAAATCTGTAGCACACGCACACGAGCGTGCTGGTTATCAATAGTCACGTCCACGTTCATCACTTCGAGCGAGAGCACACGAGGGTCAGGCTTTGTTCCGGTCGAAGGGATGAGAACTCCCGATTGCGCCGAACCATGTCGAGCGCTCCAACAGAGCGGTAAGATTAGCAGTAAGCAAACCAGCATTCTCAGGCCAACCGCTCTAAAGCGTATGCTCTTTCTTCCATTTACCATTGACCATTTACCATTCACCTGTCTCATCCTCACTCCGCTTGATTCCAGTAAGATTTCTCTATTCGCGCAACGCCGCCCGTCGTGCCGAAGTAAACGTGACCTTCATCGCCCGTGATACTCAGCACAGTGCGCGCCGGTAACTCTTCACTAACGCGCGTCCATTTCTGTGTATGAAGATCAAAGATGAGAGCGCCGTCGAGCGTGCCTACGTAAAGCCTCTCATTGTACGACCACATAGCGTTCGGATTGACGACTGCTCGACCTGTTTCTGCGGCAAAGCTGCGCAGTTCGCCAGCCGCTGTTAATTCAAAAACGCCTCCGCCGTATGTGCCTACGAAGAGACGCCCCCCGGCCACAGAGAGCGCTGTGACCCAGTTGTGCGTCAAACTCGAATTTGTATCTGTGAAGACGCG
>Ga0209027_1000717_pt1 | contig 12161 bp, 8 predicted proteins | sample GraSoi013_1_20cm_3_FD_185821 | JGI IMG/M metagenome (GOLD analysis project Ga0209027, IMG submission 185821) | Grasslands soil microbial communities from the Angelo Coastal Reserve, California, USA - Sample 09_27_2013_1_20cm (SPAdes) (version 2) | ecosystem: Environmental > Terrestrial > Soil >...
GAAAAACAACGGAGCGGAGAAGTGGGTCGTTGAGCAGGGCACCATTCTGTGCGAAAGTGCGGCTAACAAGTATGGCTATCTGACGACCGAGAAGACCTATCGCGACTTCACCTTGCGGGTGAAGTTCAAGGGTGAAGCGGCGGGCAACAGCGGTGTGTTTATCCACGCGCGGATTACCGGCATTGACCCGGAACACGGACCGGACATTGAAGGGATGCAAGTGGAGGTGGACCCCAGCGTGGGCAAGCACACGGGCGGCCTGTATGAAAGCGGAGGGCGCGGCTGGGTAAAGATGCCCACGGCGGAAGGTGAGCAGGCCTTGAAAGCCGGCCAGTGGAATGACCTCGAAGTGGCCGTCGCGGGCAATCACATGGTGACGCAGCTGAATGGCGTGAAGATTGTGGATTACACCGATACCGCGCCAAAATTCACCGATGGCGTGATTGGCTTGCAGATTCACACTGGCGGAGGTGTGAAGATGAGGTGGAAAGATATTTTCATCCAAGAGAAATAGATGGCCGAAGGCACACTTTCCTGGTGCGACCGCAAATTTCCTTTTCTGAGCCAGCATCATGAACAAACAGAACCGTAGAGCCTTTCTTCAAGCTTCCACTGTCGCCCTGGCAGCCGGGCTGGGCCCAGTTGCCGCCCTGGGAGGTAGTGTTACTGCCGACGATTTGGTGTCGAATCTCAACGCCGCGCAGGTTGCTCCCACTGTACCCGCCAACGAGGGGAGGCAGCCGCTGCGCCTCGGGCTGATTCTGGGCATCGGCAGGGACCCCCATGATGCTATAGCCAAGGTTCACGATCTTGGCTTTCCGACATGCCAAGCTTTCGTGGACGAGATCGATTCCGTGCTTGCGGGCCAGTTGCGCGAGGCGCTTAACCAATATCAGATTGAGGCGACTTCCCTGGTTGTTGGCGGCCCGGGACGGGAAGTGTGGGACTTCTACGGGGGGCCGCTGACGATTGGATTGGTTCCCCGGGAGACGCGAGAAGCGCGCATCGCACACATCAAAAAGGCGTCGGACTTTGCCAAACAATGCGGCATCGCCGCCGTGCAGACGCACTGCGGATTCATTCCCGAGAATCCCAATGACCCGGTCTACAAGGAAACGGTTACGGCCATGCGCGACGTAGCGGGATATTGCAAACGCAACGGCCAGAATTTCCGGTACGAGACCGGGCAAGAGACACCCATCGCGCTCGTCCGCGCCATTCAGGACGTCGGCCTGGACAATCAGGGCGTTAATTTCGACGTTGCCAACCTGATTCTTTATGGCAAAGCGAATCCCGTGGACGCTATCGAACTCCTCGGCCCCTACGTCCAGGGAATTCACGCCAAGGACGGTCTGTGGCCGACCAACCCGAAGGAGTTGGGGCAGGAAGTTCCCATCGGGAAAGGCAAGGTGGATTTTCCCCGGATCATCGGGCGGCTGAAAGAACTGAACTACCGGGGCGCCGTCACGATCGAGCGGGAAATTTCGGGCCCCCAGCAGGTGGAAGACGTACGAGCGGCGAAGGCCTATCTCGAGAAGCTGATCGGATGAGTTGCCGCGTCAAGCGGGATCTGCGCCACGAGGAGGACGGAGGAGATATGTCACACGAAACGAAGCACGGATTGAGTTGTTCAGAGAAAGTGGACCGCCGGAAATTCCTTGGCGTTGCGGCGGCCACCGCCGGGATGCTGTTCATCAAACCGGAGCTGGTGCGCGGAACAGCCGCAAACTCGGCGGTTCGCGTTGGACTGCTCGGGTGTGGAGGACGCGGCACCGAAGATGCTACCAATTTGATCGATACAGGCGGCGCGCGGGTGGTGGCGCTGGCCGATCTGTTTCAAGACCAACTGGACAAGGCCCGAGAGAACTTCAACAAAATGCAACAAGCGAAAGGCTACGCGGCGCTGGACGCCGCACAACTTTTCGTGGGACCGAACGCTTTCCACCAGATTGCCGCTTCAAAGGAAGTGGACGCCATCGTAATCGCCACGCCGCCCTATTATCATCGATGGCATTTAGAGCCAGTAGTCGCCGCCGGCAAACACGTTTATCTCGAAAAACCGGTGGCCGTGGATGTGCCCGGTGCGCTGAAGGTAATCGAAATCGGGAAGCGCGCCCAAGGGAAGCTGAGTCTTGACGTGGGATTCCAGATCCGCGACTGTCCTCCATTCGTCGAAATGGTCAAGCGGATTCACGGCGGGGCGCTGGGTAAAATCATTTGTGGGGAATCGCACTATTTCGCGGGGTACCTGGACCGACCGGCTTGGCCAGACGCCACACCCGTCGAGCGCCGCCTGCGTAACTGGGTGTACGACCGAGTGCTTTCCGGGGACATCGTCGTCGAGCAGAACATTCACGTGGTTGATATTTGCAACTGGGTGTTAAAGGCGCATCCGCTGAAAGCTTCGGCGAGCGGTGGGCGCGCCGGGCGTCCCACGGACGGGGACGTCTATGGAAACTACGACGTGCTGTTCCATTATCCGGAGGGAGTTGACGTCACGTTTAGTTCGACGCAGTTTGCCAAAGGCTGGTGGGAAGTGACCGAACGATTCTTCGGCACCAAAGGAACCTCGCAGTCTCCCTATACCGGACCGCTGGGGATTTGGGGTGATGAGCCGTGGCAGGCTGAAGGCACTCCGGCGAAAGATGCTGAGCAGACCGGGTTTTCCGCGACCGGGAAGTTCACCTCGAACCTGGAATTTGCGGACCGCGAGAAGAAGAAGGCGTTCGTTGAGAGCATCACCAGCGGCAATTTCCACAATCAAGCCGACAAGGGAGCCGAATCAGCCCTTTCATGCATGATGGCCCGCACTGCGGCGTACACCGGGCGCGAGGTCAGCTGGGAGGAGACGCTGAAGTCCACGGAGACGTGGGACCCGAAGATTGACCTGAACAAGTTGCGGTGAGGTCGCGATTCTGGATCTCCCTCAACCGATTCCGGCCGCCGGTCTGCCGGAAAGGAATCGGCGTGGAATGACGAAATTTGAAATCTCTGAGGTGTATATGCGCAATTCTTCGCGCCGTAAATTTCTGAAAACCACTGTAACCACGGCTTGTTCAGCGGGACTCGGGGTGGGCGGCATTGGTGAACTTTTTGCCGACGCGCGCGCGTCGCGCAGCACGCTCTCTACGCCGCCTTCCACACCGTTGCCGATCAAAAAGGGTGTGCTTCTTGAAATGCTGCCCGCCAAGCTGAGCTACGCGGAGCGCATGAAAATGGCGCGCGACGTGGGGTTCGAAGTGATCCAAGCGCCCACGACACCCGACCAGCGCAAGGCCGAGGAGATCAAGAAAGCCGCTGACGGCGCGAAGGTGCGCATCGATTCGGTGATGAACATGGACCACTGGAAAGATCCGCTGTCTTCGGGCGATCCGGCAGTGGTGGAAAAGAGCCTGGCGGGGATGCGCACGTCACTGCACAACGCCAAGCTCTGGGAATCAGACGCCGTGTTGCTGGTTCCCGCGGTGGTGAACCCACAGACTTCCTACCGCGAGGCCTGGAGCCGTTCGCAGAAGGAGATCCGCAAGCTCCTGCCTCTTGCTGAGGAACTGAAGATTGTGATCGCTATCGAAGAGGTGTGGAACAAGTTTCTGCTTAGCCCGCTGGAGATGGCCGCATACATCAAGGAGTTTCAAAGCCCGTGGATCCAGGCGTGGTTCGACGTTGGGAATGTGGTGCTTTACGGCTATCCGCAGGACTGGATTCGCACCCTGGGCAAGAGCATCGTCAAGGTCCACCTGAAAGACTTCAAACGCAAGGAAAGCGGGTATGAGTGGGTGAACCTAGGTGATGGGGACGTGAACTGGGAGGCGGTGCGCGAGGCTTTTCGTGAAATTGGCTACGCCGGGAGCGCCATTACCGAACTCGAAGCGGGTGACGAGGCTTACCTCCGCGACGTGAGCCAGCGCGTGGACCGGCTGATCATAGGGCGTGCCTGAGCGCAGCCGCTGGACTGGCGTATCTCGCTTCCGCGCAGAGGTAAGAAAATAGCCGGAGCCGCGTGGAACCTTCAAAAAGCGGAAAATTCTGGACACTTCCTCATGGTCCAGTGACAATTTGAGACATGGGCCGTCCGCTGCTGGTGGGATCCCGACGAGATTTTCTAATTGGAGCGTGCGCTTTTCTGCTCCCGCAGTCCCGCAGAAAGATCCTCCCGCCATCCGTGGTGAGTCCCATTCGTTTTCGCGAGATTGCCAGTCAGGCCGGGTTGGATTTTGTGCTTCAGAACGATCCCACGCCGCGCAAACACATGATCGAAACCATGCCCGGTGGGGTCGCCGCTTTCGATTACAACGGGGATGGGTTGCCTGATATCTTCTTCACCAACGGTGCGTCGATTCCTTCTCTCGAAAAGGATTCACCCAAGTTTTTCAACCGGCTTTACCGCAACGACGGCGGAATGAAGTTCACTGACGTTACCAGGGAAACCGGAGTGGCGGGGGCGGGCTATTCCATGGGCGCCGCAGCAGCGGACTATGACAACGACGGCTACACGGATTTGTTTGTCGCCGGTGTGTACCGAAACACTCTCTATCGCAATCTAGGTAACGGCAGATTTGAGGACGTAACCAAAGCCGCTGGCATCAAGAGCGACAAGTGGTCCGTTGCCGCCGGCTGGTTCGACTATGACAACGATGGTTGGCTGGATCTGTTCGTTGTCAATTATGCCCACTGGACGCCCGACTTTGATCGCTTTTGTGGCGATCGCGATCGCAACTTGCGCGTTTATTGCCATCCTAAATATTTCGAGGGGTTATCCAACACCCTTTACCGGAACCGGCGCGATGGGACTTTCGAGGACGTCACTGTCAAGGCGGGCATCGCCGCGCATATTGGTCGCGGTATGAGCGTCGCTTTTGCCGATTATGATAACGACGGCTTGATGGATGTGTTTGTCTCCAACGACAACCTGCCGAACTTCCTGTTCCACAATCGCGGTGACGGGACATTCGAGGAGGTGGGGCTCCAGGCCGGAGTGGCTCTTACGAACAACGGACTGCCGGTGGCCAGCATGGGGGCAGATTTTCGCGATTACGACAACGACGGTTTGCCGGATCTCAACGTCACGGCCTTGGCAGGTGAAACGTTTCCTTTGTTTAAGAATCTGGGAAAGGGTCTGTTCCAAGACGCCACTCACCAAAGCCGGCTGGGCGTTCTCACCTCGACGCGTAGTGGCTGGAGTAACGGCTTCTTTGATTTCAATAACAATGGGTGGAAAGATCTGTTTACTGCCAATTCCGATGTCAATGATTTGATCGACCTGTTCCAATCCACACACTACAAGCAACCCAACAGCCTCTTCGCTAATCTTGGGAACGGCACGTTTGAGGACGTTTCAGTGGAAGCTGGCTTTACTCTCTCACGCGCTCACCGCGGCAGCGCCTTCGCTGATTTAAATAATGACGGAAAAATCGACGTTGTTGTTAGTGCGCTCGGAGAACCCACAGAGCTTTGGCAGAACGCCAGCCCGGACGTCAACCATTGGCTCATCCTGAAGCTGATCGGCACGAGAAGCAATCGTGACGGGATCGGCGCGAAGATCCAGTTAGGCAATCAGTTCAACCATATGACCACCGCCGTGGGCTACGCTTCCTCCAGTTCGGCAGGCGTGCACTTCGGATGTGGCAAGCTCGACAAGGTCGAGCGCATTGAGATTCGCTGGCCAAGTGGGGTAGTCCAGGTGTTGCGCACCGTGCGGACCAACCAAGTTCTCGAAGTCCACGAGCCTTCGAAATAGCGGGAACATTGATTGTTGTTTAAGGAGCTGTGATCTCCACCTCTCGTTTTGCTGCCTCTCTGGCGGCCACGGCAGAGCCCTGGATCTTCTGGTACTTCAGGAGTGCTTGTTTCGAGAGGCTGGGCTGGCCACTGGCCTGGTATGCGCTTGCCAGTTGGTAATGCAAGCTGCCGTCTTCATCGGTGGCTAGCGCTGCCTGGAGATGCGGTATAGCCTGGGCTGCTCTTCCTGCAGCCAGGTAGGCGCGCGCCAAGGCCTTATGCGCCGCCAGTAATTTGGGATCACCGGCCAGGGCGCGGTTGAGCAGGGGAATCGCCTCTTCCACTCGTTGCAGGTCGACGAGCGTCTCACCCACGAGAAAACTCAATTCCGCCGAGGCCGGCTGCCCTTCTAGCAGCCTTTGGAGTATGGGTAAGGCCGCGCCGTAGTCTTGGCTGAATTTCAGGCTGATGGCCAGTTGCTTCTGAATTTGCTTGTCCGTGGGCGAAAGTTTAAGAGCTTCCCGCCATTCTTCAACGGCGTCCGCGTACTTTTTTTTGCCGTTATAGATATTGGCTCTGAGTTCGTGCTGCTCCAAAGAGGGCGGCAATTGACCGAGGCGAGTGAAGGCCTGGAGAGCCAGCTCATTGTAGGCACGCGAACGCCAATAATGCGACTCGGGAGTATTCGCTCCCTTTGTGGCCGCCAGCAGCTGAGGGAACTGTCCTTCCCTGAACCGGCACTCGAATGTGGGGGTACGGCAATCCGGTTGTGGAAGACTGACTTCCTTCTCCTCTTCCATGTTTGCCCAGTCGGGATGCTCAGTTTGACGATAGATCTCCGCCACCGCGCGGTGCAGTCCTCGCATCGCAGGCGCTTTTTCTAGTGCACGACGGTACAAATAGAAAGCGCTTGAAAACTGCTGCTCGCGGAGTCGAGCGTCTCCCACCAGCGCCAGCCAGTACTCAGATTCCGGTGCCGTCTGCTGCAGCTCGTCGAAAGCGCGAACGGAGAGCGATTCGTAGCTGCGCCCCAGTCCATACCAGGCCGCTGAACTTCCCGGATCCAGTTCAGCAAGCTTGTGGTACTGATTAGCTGCTTCCGTGGGGCGGTCGAGCGAAAGCAAAGCACTAGCGAGCAACTCAAGTGCGCCGCGGTGATCCGGCTGCAAGTCTAAGGCCATCTGAAGCGCCTCGACGGCTGCAGGCGCCTTGCCCAGTTGGAGACGAGCTGCACCAAGAAAAAGCCAGGCGGGCGCCAGTTTGGGATCAAGCTTTACCGCCGCTTCCAATTGCGGGATGGAGTCGCGCTCGTCCCCGGTCATGTGCAGTGCCATGCCGAGGTTCAACAGCAGACCGGGATTGTTGGGCACGGCCCGATTCAATTCTCGGTAGAGAGGAACGGCCGCTGCAAACTTGCCATCCGCCATGAATTCCTTGGCGCGTTGCGACTTCATGGCTAAGTCGTCGGATTGTCCGAAGCTGCTCGATGGTGACAGGATCAAAACGAGAGAGAAGAGGAATGCCTGCGCAGCTTTCACCAGTGTCCCCATGGTCCAAACTCAGCGTAATTATATGCCGGTGGCTTCTGGGCCGTCATCACGCAAATCGTTAGCGCAGTCGCCCTCACCTTCTAGTCTATTCGCACGTGCGCCTTCGCCAGACTTCCTCGCAGAAGGTCAAACCGCTTCGCTAGCAGGGACAAAAAACAAAAAAGCGCAGGCAGTTATGCCTGCGCCCGAAGAAAAATACGGGGCACGCGCCGTCGCGTGCCCCGTCTGTGAGTGGATTCAGCAGATCAGAACGACAGGCGGACTCCCAAGCGGAACTGCCGCTCATCGAACTTGGCGCTGTTGATTTCCATGAAGCTCCCACTGGTAAGGTCGCCATTGGGGTTGTTGAAATGTGGTGAATTGAAAAGATTTGCAGCGTCAACACGTAGTTGCAGGCCGAAGCGTTCGGTGATGTTGACGGTGCGGAACAGGCTAAAGTCCAGATTCACGGTGCCTGGTCCCAGTAGAGTATTGCGACCTACGTTGCCATAACCAACGATAGTCACGGGTGCAAACGCGGTCGGATCGTAGTAAGGATTGCCGGGACCAACTCCGCCAAGTTTCTTGACCGGTCCGACCAGGTCGGGAGTCTGCACCTGACCTTTGGCGTTCAAGGATGCATCGGAGGCTCTAAGAGGCGAATCCCAGCCTGGCTGACCGGAGATTGCGCTGAAGATACTGCTGGTCTGCCAGCCACTGAGGATCTTCGTAGCCGTGCCGCCCCCATTCGCCCACGGTTTGCCCTTACCAAGCGGCAGTTCGTAGACGTATGCCAATTGGAAGATGTGCGGGGTATTAAAACCAGCCTGGGCGCGATTGCGCCGCAGGATGTTGGGGTCGTTCCAATCAAGTTCGGCCCACCCGTCATCATCCGTCATATCGATGGCTTTCGAGTACGTGTAGGCGCCCTTGACCATGAGACCCTTTGAGAACTGCCGCGTGATGGCGGCCTGGAGGGAGTGGTAGTTGGCGCTCAACCAACCTTGGAAGAGAAGTGTGTCCGTAGTACGGCCAAAGGCCGGTACCACGCAGGTCGGCGGATTCGTTGTAAAATTTGGCGTCTGACAGTTCAAGGGCTGCCCCAATTGGCCAGTGCCGGGAAGGGAGGCATTGATATTGAGATCACCGAACTGGTGAACCGTTTGCGTTCCCACATAACCCACGGAGAAGAAGAAGTTTGCTGGAAGTTTCCGTTCTACGACGAGGTTCCAGGACTCGATGTAGCCCCTCTTTAGTTCGCCGGGGCCAACGGTCCGCTCCAACGCTTGGGCTGGAAGAGGGAGGGTCCCACTGGAGATGTCCGGGCAGCAAACGGACGGAATGCCGACGGGGAGAGGCCCGCCGGGAAGCGGCGCAGCCAGCGGCGAGAACGAACCCGCCGGAACAAAACTGTTCACTCCGCTAAAGTTCGACCCAACCGTGAGCGGGTAGAAGCCCCGAAGCGGTCTCGCCAGAGGGAGCGGATCGACTGATATGCCGAAACCCGCTCGCACGACGGTGCCGTTGTTAATCTGATACGCAAATCCGACCCGAGGGGCGAAGAGTTTCTTGCTGGTAGTAACTCCCAGGTTTGCAGGATTGCTACCTATCCCGCCAAGCAGCACATTGTTCGTCGTGACGTCATAGCGATCGAACTTGAAAGCGCCATCGCGCGTCATGAGCGGATAGTATTCATATCGGAGGCCGAGCGTGACCGTCAACTTGGACGTGATGCGATAGCGGTCCCCAACAAACCATCCAAACTGCCATTCCTTTGCCGTTGCTTTGATAAATTGTTCGCTCTTGCCCGTCCCGTTGAACAGCCCGAGCTCAAACTGAGCGAAGGCGTTAAATAAGTTGGGAGGGGCCCCCCCATTGAGAGCCGTCGTGCTGCCGCTGAAGTCAAACTCTCCGCGCGGGCCAGATCCAAGTTCCGGCTGCCAGTGGTTCAGGTGGTGATGGACGATGTCCGTCCCCGCGCTAACCTGGTGTTTGCCATGCGACCACCGGACGTTGTGAGAACTGGTGAAGCTCCAATCGTTCCGGAAAGCGGGGTTCCATCCCTCGGGGTTGCCCAGGTCCGCAAAGCCCGTAACAGAGAAGAACGGAATTCCGCTGCTGCGCAGGTCCGAGCCGTTGTTGGTACCGGGAATCCCCAGCACGTCCGACCCAATGTTATTGCCAAAGTCCGGAGTTTGGCCGTACTCGCTCATGCGGGTGAAGCCCACGTTGCCGTCAACGACTAAAGTGGGCGAGAGGGTGAGCGTATGACCTACGGTGACTAGCTGCACAAGATCATGGAAGTCACCAAGTCCGCCGTCGCAGGCGCAGTCTCCAATGGCACCCCCGAGGCTGGGCTCACCGTGAAACACCGACTTCATGGCGCTGTACTTGGCAAAGACGCTGTGCCTGGACGTGCGGTTCCAATCCACCTTGGCGTCAAAGTTGTTGCGATTCAGTTTCTGCGTAGCCGACTTGGAATAATTGTCGGTGTTGGGTGCTCCGGGAGCCAGAGTCGGAATAAGAGCCAGGATCTTGGCCGCGATGGGATCTATGGGGATGGCGGCCTGGTTGGGAAAGGGTGTGCGTCCGGTGCCGTCAGGGTTTCCTGTGTGTGGGTCATAGATGATAGTCCCCGTGCCGGTAAAATCTCCGGCGCGAATAGCGGCAGTCGGCAATGTGACAAGCCCGGTATTGCGATTGTCACGTTCGTAGGTGCCGTCGTAGCTTCCGAAGAAGAACAGCTTGTCCTTCTTGATGGGGCCACCGAAAGTGCCGCCAAAATCATTAAGCTTACTGTCTCCTTTTGGGCCAGTCTCAAAGAATTGCTTTGCCCGCAGAGCCTGGTTCTGAAAGTACTCAAAACCAACTCCATGGTACTGATTGGTGCCGGATTTGGTAATGACGGTGATGGCCGCGCCTCCCGTCATCCCCTGCTCGGGATCGAAATTATTCGTAGAAATGTTGACTTCCTGAACAGTCTCCGCCGGCGGGATATAAACGGCATGGTGAGGCAGCCAGACGAACACGTCCGCGGCGCCGTCCACGCGGGTGTTATTGTTGTTGCGGTTGGTACCATTGATGTTCGTGCTCAACGCGCGTTCCGGGGTGTCGGCAATGGCGTTCTGGAATCTTCCAGGAGTCGCGCCGGGCACGAGATTGATCAGCGTCTGGAAATTCCGGTACTGGTTGAGCGGCATGTTGAGGATGGCCTTCTCGCTGAGTTCCGTGTGGACGTCACTCTTTTCGGTCTGCAGATTCACGACGGATGCCTCGACAATGACCTGTTCGGACATCGCGCCCACCTGTAATTTCGCATCGCCGTTGGTAACAGTGTTGGCGGCAACCATCAGATTCGTCTGAGTAAGAGGCTTGAACCCGCTGGCTGTAACCTTGAGGTCGTAATCGCCAGGCGCAATGTCGGTAATCGTGTAATGGCCATTGTCGTCAGCGTCCGCTTCACGCGTAACGCCTGTGGCACGGTTGGTGGCCGCCACATGAGCCTTCGAAACACCAGCGCCACTCTGGTCCGTCACGGTCCCCGTTACCGAGCCATACAAAACTTGAGCCCAGGCACTGTGGGTGCACACCAACGCCAAGAAGCTGAGAGCCACCAAACACAATACGGAAACGCGCAATCTAGTTTTGACCATCCTGTTGTCTCCTTCCGTTCGACCTTGACGGCAGCCTTTCGCCAACTCAAGCGTACCTAGACAGTATTCCCAGTCAGCCTACTACTCGCGAGCAGATATAGTTTGGAAATGTTTCGAAAAGCAATCACGCTCTAGCTACACTCCCACGCTAGCCGGTGATTTCTGTGACGCGATCGCGGTCCGTCGCACCCCTAGGACACCCCGTCGTAAAAGAAGCACTCCTTGCTCCCCGACTTTTAACGGAAGCTATCAATCCTAGGAATGCTTTGTCAAGCATTTTTTTCTCATTTTAGAACTAAGTTGGTGCAAAATGAGCCCAACAGCGTGGACTTAGTTATGCATTCAGATTTATTTTTGTGGCTTGCTTCATTGGGAAGAACGATCTCACGCAAGCGGCAGGTCCAATGTACCGAATAAAACATTGCAGGACCCAGCGCGAACGCGACCTGCAGGTTGTCGAGGGCCTGGTGCGCAGGTTTGGTTCTCTGTCTCAGGTAGAGATTCACGAGCTCACTCATCTGCAGCGGAGCGCCATCTCTGGGCTGGTGCGCGACTTACTGAAGCAGGGAAGGCTGGTTGAAGCTGGACGCTCAGACAACTCGCTCGGAAGAAAACGGATTCTGCTTCGTCTCAACGAGGAGCATGGCTTCTTCCTGGGAGTTGGGTTTGACGATGAAGCTGTGCTCGCAGCGGTCATGGATCTTCGTCCGCGAATCCACTCGATCGCGCGAGAGGCCACGCAATTGGAAGGCGGCATGAACGGGTTGGCGCATCAGCTTCTCTCCTGCGCGCACAAAGCCCTGCGGCAGGCCAGCCCTAAAGCAGAATCGCTTCTCGGCATTGGCATCGCCGGGTCGGGCCTGGTCAATAGTCAGGAAGGCACCATGGTCATGTCTTCAACGATCGAATCCATCAAGCACGTACCGCTTCGCCGCATTTTCGAGAAAGAATTTGCAGTTCCCGTCCAGGTAACGAACTTCGCCAGCGCCAAGGCAGTGGCGGAAAGGGCGCTCGGAGCAGGGGCCATGGCGGAGGATATGATTTACGTAGAATACGGCAAGACCGGAATCGGTGCGGGGATCATTAGCGGCGGCAAACTGTTACATGGCGCCGGGTATGCGGCAGGTGAACTTGGCCATACGCACATGACCGAGGAAGGTCCCGCCTGTAAGTGTGGCAGTTTTTGATGCCTGGAAGCACTTGCGGGAGCGGCCGCCATCGAGTCTAGGATTCGAAAGGCCATCGCCGAAGGGAGCGGCTC
>Ga0209027_1000718_pt1 | contig 12160 bp, 11 predicted proteins | sample GraSoi013_1_20cm_3_FD_185821 | JGI IMG/M metagenome (GOLD analysis project Ga0209027, IMG submission 185821) | Grasslands soil microbial communities from the Angelo Coastal Reserve, California, USA - Sample 09_27_2013_1_20cm (SPAdes) (version 2) | ecosystem: Environmental > Terrestrial > Soil >...
CGTCCTGCGTCGCGCTTTGCGCCTCTCGCCTCTCGCCTCCCGCCTCTCTCAAGCGCTTGGCACCCGAATCCGCCCCGCTATGATCTCCTGCTTGAGCTCCTCGACGCGTGCACGCGCGCTGTCTGGAATGAGCGCGCGATTGCGGTTGTCGTAGATGTAGCCGACGCCGCCTTCCTTGAGGCCAAAGGAATAGACGCCACCCTTGAAGGTGTGGTTCTCCACTCTGCGAATGACGTCGAACGTCGCAGTGTTGACACCTTTCACCATCGACGTAAGAACGTGGCCTGGCGCTTCGTCGTTCTGATCGGAGTCGACTCCAATCGCGAGCTTGTTAGTGGCGCGAGCCGCCTCGAATACGCCTTGCCCGGTTGCGCCGGCGGCGTGGAAGATCACTTCGACGCCCTGATTGTATTGACTGAGCGCGAGCTCCTTGCCTTTACCCGGGTTCTTGAACGCATCCGGAGTCACACCGGCGTATTGCGCAATAACCTGACAATCCGGGCAAACCTTTTTCACGCCCGCGCGATATCCCGCCTCGAATTTGTGGATGAGAGGGATGTCCATCCCGCCGACAAATCCGATTTTCCTGGTGTGGCTGACGAGAGCCGCCAGTGCACCTACAAGGTATGAGCCTTCTTCCTCGCGGAACTTGAGCGCGGCGACGTTTGGCGGTGGAGGGATGACATTTCCAGCCGAGTCAGTCGCGAGAGCGTAGTCGATGCCGGCGAAGGCGGTGTTCCGATATTCCCTGGCGAGGTTGGCGAGGTCGTCGGTAAAAATGAATCCGACGCCGATGACGAGATTCATTCCTTCGGCGGCGAGGAGTCTCAAGCCGGCTTCACGATCAGCTCCCTCACCTGGCTCGATGAATCGAATGTTGGAGCCGAGCATTTTTGTTGCGCTGTCAGCGCCGGCGTACGCGCCGTCATTGAAGGACTTGTCGCCTCGCCCTCCTACGTCCAGCACGATACCGATTTGTACGCTCGAGTTCTTCTGCCCTTCCGCCTGGGCGCTCCGGCGAGTGAAAAGGAGCGCGATGTGTACGGCGAGGAGAAGCAAGGTGACGACGATCAGCTTTCTCATCTGCTGAGAAGAATCGCGCGAAACGCAACCCGTTGCAAGGCGAAACAGCCCCTTTCAAGAGCGTAGTGAGCACCGTTGATTTCAGCGCATGACCGAGCGAATTCGGACGCGCTTTTTGGTGGTGGGAAGTGGCGTTGCCGGTCTTCACACCGCCTGGCGCGCTTCGACTGGTGGCGAGGTAATGGTCCTCACAAAACGCTCCCTCTTCGATAGCGCCACTGCATATGCCCAGGGCGGAATCGCGGCGGCGCTGGGCGCCGGAGACTCGCCCGAGCTTCATCGCCAGGACACTCTCGCTGCGGGAGCTGCTTTATGTGACGCAGAGGCTGTCGAGGTGCTCGTCGAGGAAGGCCCGGCACGTGTGCGGGAGTTGGCGACTGCCGGCGCGCACTTCGATCTGGAGCCCGGTGGCAACTTCAAGCTCGGTCGCGAAGCGGCACATTCTCGTCGGCGGATAGTGCATGCACACGGTGATCAGACTGGCGCCGAAGTAGCGCGGACATTGATCAAACGCGTGAAGGAGAGCGATCGAATCGAAGTCTACGAAAAGACGCGCATTCTCGATTTGATCGTCGAAGGCGATTCGGTAGCTGGAGTTCGCGCCGCCGTCGCGGGCAAAGCTGTCGAGATAATTGCGGACGCGACCGTTCTCGCGACGGGCGGATGTGGACAGGTCTTCCGCTATACGACCAATCCGCAAGTTGCCACCGGTGACGGTTTCGCGATCGCACATCGCGCCGGTGCGAAGCTGGCGGACATGGAGTTTGTCCAGTTCCACCCGACTGCGCTCGACACGCCCGAGAATCCTCTCCAGCTGATTTCCGAAGCAGTCCGTGGCGAAGGAGCGGTCCTGGTGAATGAGGAAGGCAAGCGTTTCATGCTCGAGCGACATCGTCTCGCCGAGCTGGCGCCGCGCGACGTCGTCGCGCGCGAGATCTTCCGCGAGAAGGCCGGGGGCAGGCACGTCTGGCTGGACGCGCGTGCGCTCGGGAAAACCTTCGAGCAACGGTTTCCGGGAATTTTTGCGATCTGTCGCGCCCGAGGTGTCGATCCGTCGACGGATTTGATTCCGGTCACGCCTGCTGCCCACTACATGATGGGCGGCATCGTCACGGACCTTCGCGGCCGCGCCAGTCTCAACCGGCTTTATGCGTGCGGCGAGGTCTCGCGAACGGGCGTGCACGGCGCGAATCGTCTGGCGTCGAATTCACTGCTCGAGGGCCTGGTTTTCGCCGAGCGTGTCGCGCGCGACATGATCGACTGTCCGAAGCTCCAGGCTCCGCCGCGAAAGAAGAAGTGGGATGTTCCGGTGTTGCGTGATCGCGGCGCCGCGCAGGTTGCCGCTGATAGTGTGCGCCAGATTATGTGGGACTACTGTGGAATCGATCGCAGCGCCAAGGGCCTGCGGCTCGGCCTGGCCAAACTGAACGAAATCGAGTCCCGCTTGCCGCACGGAGCGACGGAAGAGGCCAACATGGTGCAGACGTCTCGACTGATCGCCGACGCCGCACTGTTGAGAAAGGAGTCGCGGGGCGGCCATTATAGAAGTGATTTTCCGCGCGCCAAAAGAAAGTGGAGCGGCAAACACATCGAATGGTAGACACTACAGAAAAGCTGTACAAAGAGCTGCACGAAGAGATCAAGCATCTCGCTCGCGAGCGAAACGCGGTCATCCTCTCGCACAATTACGAGCGGCCCGAGGTTCAGGATGTCGCCGATTTCGTCGGTGATTCTTTGGGGCTCAGTCGCGAAGCAGCAAAAACCAAAGCGGACGTCATCGTCTTTTGCGGTGTGCACTTCATGGCAGAGACGGCCGCGGTACTGTCGCCACAAAAAACGGTACTGTTGCCCGATCTCGCCGCCGGTTGCTCGTTGGCGGCAACCATAGACGGCGACCAGTTGCGACAGTGGAAGGCCGAGCATCCGGGCGCGGTAGTTGTCTCTTACGTGAATACGACTGCCGACGTGAAAGCGGAGAGTGACTATTGCTGTACGTCGGGCAATGCGGTCGAGGTAGTGAACTCGATTCCCGCCGACCAGGAGGTTCTCTTCCTCCCTGACATGTTCCTCGGCGCGCACGTGCGTCGGATTACGGGCCGCAAGAACATGCACGTGTGGATGGGAGAGTGTCATGTGCACGCGGGAATAGACCCGGAGGATATCAGGCTGCAGCGGTCCGAGCATCCGGGCGCCGAGTTTTTGATCCACCCCGAATGCGGATGCGCAACGAGTGTCGTAGAGGCAGTATCCGCGGGCGATATCGATCCGGTCGGTGTGCAGATTCTGTCGACAGAGGGCATGATCAAGAGGCCGAAGATATCCGCCAACAACGAGTTCATCGTCGCCACCGAAGTCGGAATCCTGCATCGGCTGCGGCGAGAGAATCCGACCAAGACATTCCTGCCTGCCAATCGCGCGGCGGTGTGTGCGTTCATGAAAGTGACGACACTGCCGAAAGTGCTAAACTCGCTGCAGCGGATGCAGCATCGGATCGTCGTCCCCGTGGACGTTGCGAACCGAGCTCGGCGGGCAATCGAGCGAATGATTGCGATCGGCGGTCAGACCCCGCTGTCTCCGGTTCCCGAAGCGTCAGACGATCCTGGCGAATGAGCGGCCACCGGGAAGAAGATCTCGCCAAACATGGCTTCTTCTGGGAAGAAGGGCTGCATTTTCCGCTGACAAAGAAGGAGCTCACGGCGCTTGTAGGGCAGGCGCTGCAGGAAGACGACACCAAGCACGACATCACGACTGCAGCGACAGTGCTGTCGAATCGAAGGGCAAGATGTCGACTGGTGTCTCGACAGTCTGGCGTGATCTCGGGTCTGCCGCTGGCGTGCGAGGCATTCGAGCAGCTGGATCCGGCGTTGACGATGCGCGTCGACCATCCGGATGGCTCGCGGATCCAGCCACAAACGCCAGTGATGTTTTTATCGGGGCACGCGCGTGGCTTGTTATCGGCGGAGCGCGTTGCCCTGAACTTCGTGCAGAAGCTATGCGGCATCGCGACGATGACCGCGCGCTATGTCGACGCGATCGCCGGCACCGGCGCGCACATTCTCGATACTCGAAAGACGACCCCGCTCTACCGTCGTCTGGAGAAATACGCTGTTCGTTGTGGCGGTGGCTTGAATCACCGCATGGACCTTTCGTCGTCGGTACTGATCAAGGACAATCACCTGGCGACGGTGGAGTTCGACATTGCCCTCGCAGTTCGTCGGGCAAGAGCGGTGGCGCCAGCCGGGATGAAGGTAGAGGTCGAGTGTGAGACGCTCGATCACGTCCGGGCGGCGCTCGACGTTGGCGTCGATGTGATCATGTTCGACAACATGCAGCTAGCGGAGCTGCGAGAAGGTGTGAAGCTGGTGAATCGTCAGGCTGTAACGGAGGCGTCGGGCGGGGTCACGCTCGATACTGTAAGACAAATTGCGGAGACGGGCGTCGACTGGATATCGATTGGTGCGCTGACGCACTCAGCGCCCGCTCTGAATGTCGGGCTCGACTTTGATTGATCCGATACGGACTAACTACAACCAAAGGTAGGCAGCCTGCAGAGAAGCTCAGAAGAGAGAATGCAGCGTTGTTTTTGTCCGTGAGTATTAAACCATGACCGAGTGGAGTGACCAACATGGATCGTAGGGATTTTCTGCGTCTCGGTGCGGTCAGCGCCGCTTTCGGAATGGTTGGTACGCCACGTTGGGCGGAGGCCACCCCAATTCCGAGTAGGGGTGACAGCGGCCGGTTCGACATCGCGCCCTTCGAGCTCGAGGAAGCGACGATCGAACAGCTGCAAAGCTGGATGGCGTCCGGTCGGATGACGTCTCGATCGATTACTCAGCTCTATCTGAATCGCATCGCAGCATTGGACCACAAAGGCCCGTCACTCCATCACGTCATCGAAGTGAATCCGGATGCGCTTTCGATCGCGGCATCGCTCGACGGGGAGCGCAAGGCCGGTAAAGTGCGAGGACCGCTGCACGGAATTCCGATTTTGCTCAAGGACAACGTCGACACTGCCGATCGGATGACGACGACAGCGGGATCATTGGCGCTTGCCGGATCCATTCCGCTCCAGGACTCTACCGTCGCAGCGAAGTTGCGCGCAGCGGGCGCGGTCCTGCTCGCCAAGGCTAATCTCAGCGAATGGGCGAACTTTCGCTCGACTCACTCCACCAGCGGATGGAGCGGGCGCGGCGGTCAGGCGAAGAATCCCTATGTGCTGGACAGGAATCCCTGTGGATCGAGCTCAGGCTCAGGTGGCGCTGTCGCGGCGAACCTCTGTGCGGTGGCGATCGGGACGGAGACCGATGGGTCCATCGTTTGTCCATCGTCGGCTAACGGAATCGTTGGCATCAAGCCGACTCTCGGACTGGTGAGTCGTGCGGGCGTGATTCCCATCGCGCACAGTCAGGACACCGCCGGTCCGATGGCCAGAACGGTCAGGGACGCCGCCATCGTATTGAACGCGATCGCGGGAATTGATGCGCGAGATACCGCGACATCGCTGTTGAGCGCGCGTCAGCCGGTTGATTACACTCGTTCGCTCGATCCGAATGGATTGCGCGGGGCTCGAATCGGTGTCGCGCGGGCGAAGTTCTTCGGCTACAGCGACGTCACTGACAAAGTGATCAACGACGCAATCGATGTGATGAAGCGCCAGGGCGCGGTGATTGTGGATCCCGCGAACATCGAGACAGCGGGCAAATTCGACGACAGCGAGTTCGACGTACTGCTCTACGAGTTCAAAGCGGATCTCAATGCCTACCTCGCTTCGCTTGGCCCGAAGGCGCCGGTGAAAACACTCCAGGAGATCATCGATTTCAACGACCGGCACCGTGCGCAGGAGATGCCCTGGTTCGGGCAGGAGATCATGATCCAGGCACAGGCGAAAGGACCATTGACCGAGAAGAAGTACCTCGACGAGCTGGCCCAGGATCAAAAGATGTCGCGTACCGACGGCATCGACGCCACGATGGACAAGAACAATCTCGATGCGATCATTGCGCCGACCGGGGGACCAGCGTGGGTGACGGATCTGGTCAACGGCGATCACTTCAGCGGGGCGAGCTCGACACCAGCAGCGGTCGCCGGTTATCCCAACATCAATGTGCCGGCAGGATTCTCGCACGAATTGCCGATTGGGATATCGTTCTTCGGGAGAGCGTGGAGTGAGGCGACGCTGATTCGGATTGCCTACTCGTTCGAGCAGGCAACGAAGCACCGGAGGCCGCCGAAGTTTATTCCGACGCTCAGGCTCTCTTAACTGCGCTGGTAGTCCAGACTAACGCGTTGCGGCCTGAACGATGCTTGCCGCCAATACTTTCCCCGCTTTCGACAGCGTGTACTGCACGATCGCATTCGTTGCGGCGTCGCGCGCGCGTTTGACGAGGTTGCCGGCAGCGTCGGTGACCTGACTGATCACTGGAAGCTGAGTGATGTTGCCGACGACTTTCTCGGCGGCGTTCTGGCCGGCGGCGCTCACTGCCTTCTCGAGAATGTTGCCGTTGCTGGGATCGATCAGGCGCTGAACTCCATTGACAGTGCCCATCAGCAGGCGGTTCACCAGTCCACCGACGGCGCCGACGGTGTTCTGCAGCGTGCTACCGAGCTGCTGCACGATCTCCGGATGGTTGTCGATGAAGGTGAGCGTGTTATCGACGATGTAGTAGACGTCGTCGAGATCGACGAGCAGCAGCGCCTGCGCGCGTACACCCTGAATTGTCAGATCGACGTTGCCGATTAGAACGTCGGCGCCAGCATCGACGCGGACCAGATTGGCAACTCGCGCGTTGAGACTGAGCCGTGCAGTTACGCTATCGACTTTGAGAAAGATCTTGTTGACGCAGAGGTTGGGCACGTCGAGCACGACGTCGTACTCCGGATACTCATGCGATCGTCCCGTTCCGCCAGTGACTTGCGCGCCGCGCGCTACTCCACCGGCCGCTCGCTGTGCAGCGAGACTATCCGCGCGCAATCCCCGATTGAACGCACGCGCGGAATCAGTCGGCTGACATTGCCATGGCGCCCCGGCGCCCGGTCTGGTTGTCGTGCGTTGCTGCGCAACTGCGATTGATGGACACAGTGCCGCAACTGCTAGCGCCGAAGTAAAGACACGCTGCGTGGTGTTGCGCATATACAGATCCTCTGAGATGGAGCGCCGACGGGCTCGTCTCACATCACAACCCGACCAACAGCAAAAGACAAATGCAAAAAGCTCGCCTCACTGGTGTGAGGCACAGATGTTGAACGTGTCTCGTTCATTCCTGGGAGCATCATGCGCGAAACGTCGAAAACGTACGCGGCGCTGGTGTGCGGAGCATTGCTCGTCGCAGTGTGGCCCGCCATTACAAGCGCGCAAGTCGCCCGCAGTGGTGCGAACACCCAGACGTGCGCGGCGCTGCTGTCCAACGACAGCAGCGTCGGCGCGCGAGTCGGCGTTGGCTTAAGTGATTCAGCCTCGCGTCGAGACACGACGACCAGAGCCCGCGCCGATAGTGCGTCATTCGGTGTCGGCGGGGCGCGAACAGGGAATTCTACGATCTACCTGTTTGTCGGGGTACGGGCCAACGAGGTGCGATTTGCAAAGCAGCCTAATGTGCGCGTGCGTCTATGCTGGGGCGGAGACACGCTGAGAGTGGTGCAGCGCCAGAATCTGCCCTCGCCAGTCGTAGCGGGCACTACCTATAGAAATGTCTACGTTGCTGTCGAACTGATCGGCAGGTTGAACGGTGAATGTCTGTCGAACGCGATCGGCGTCGGGAATCAGCAGACGACGGCGCGCGCGGGTGTAACCCAGGCCGCAGCGGCTCAGCCATCTGCCAGTAATTGCGCATTTCTTGGCGGAACTGCGGGAGCTGGCCAGACGAGTCCGAGGCCACCGGGCCCATGACCAAACATTATTTGATCATTGGTTCAGTGATGCTCTGCGTGAGCGTGGTCGCCAGCGCCCAAATACCGCCAAGGCCAACGCCGATTCCAACTCGCGCACCGCCTTCGTCGCTCACTGCGCCTCGTGATTCGACGAACGGTACCGCTGCCGGATGTCCGGGCGGGAACGGTATTCATATATCAGCCACCGGGGGCACAGTGTCCGATTCCGCATCGGGCACCAATCAATTCATCGGGCTCGGTCAGTCCGTCGATACCACCTGGGTGTTCAACATTTCGCAACGAACCTGGACGCGCACCAATCTTGCTGCTGCGATAAGCGTCGGCCTCGCCGACGAAGTGCGTGGTCGATACTCGATTTGCGCGGGCGTGACAGCGTTGATGCCGAGTGCGACACTGACGCTTCAGGGTGCGCGTGGTCGAGTGCACTTCGCGGCGTCGCTCAAAGATCTGAGCGCAGCGCTTCGATTAGGTCCGGGGCGATGAGCCTTCAACTGGGGAGATGGTGACATGCGTGCTGGAATCATGATTGCCGGATTCGCTCTTTGCGCCGCGGCAGCGCCAGCGTTCGCGCAGCAACCAACCGGTCAGCGCACTTTCACCAGTAACTCTCAGGTTACGCCGAACCGCGACGTGATTCTGGAGATCCCTGAGCTGTCGGTTGATTCAATCGGCTTGACCGTCTCAGACGTCCGCGCTCACGTAGCGCTCGATGCCAATGCGATGAACCTCGTGCAGATAACCGCGGGCGTCGATGTCGGGATCAAGAAGGTCCAGCTCGGCATCGTGGGAGTCATGGCCGAAGCCTACCTCTATGTCGATCTCGACAATGTCGCCAAGATCGTGAATCGCGTGGTGCAGACACTCGATCGGAATCCGCAGATTCTGATTCAGGTGCTGAAGACCGTGGATACCGCCGTCAATTCGATAACCGGACAACAGCAGCCGCCCCGCTAACCGCAAACTGCGATTGAGGACTGCAACCAAAGGTAGGCAGCTAGCAGAGTAGCTCAGATAGAAGTTTGCAGCTACGTTCCTGGCGATCGGGGGCGAGCACGCTTCGAATGCGTGTACCAACGCTGCAAACTCAGGTCAAAGCATCTCTGCTGACTGCCTACCTTTTGTTCCTTTCGCTCGCAGTCCTCAGTCCTCACTCCTCCAGAATAGCGTCCGTAACGAAGTAGCCCTGTCCCGCACGAACCGACTCGGCGATCGAGCGGCGAGTGTCATCGACATCCTCCTCGCGCGAATCGAGCATGCTGCGATTGGTGCGGAAGCGACGGCCGGCTTCGACGCAGAATAAATCACAGAGCGCGATTTCGCGGTCGCACACCTCGACACCCCGGTCGTCGATCAGACTCTGTGTTCGCGCGATGACCGCAGCCGTCGCAAACAGATCGATGGCCATGTTGGCAAGGCGCTCCAGCACGAACTGATTGTCGACGATCTTCTCCCCGTGGCGCACGATGACGCGATCTGTCGCGGCGCCGAGCTCGGCGACGTGCTTCTCGAAATATTCCTTGTGCGCTTTGAGTCTCTCGTGAACCTCTATGTCCAGCGTTGAGGTTTGTCCGAGGCGCAGTCTCACTCGAGATGTCGCATAACCGCCGAGCAGACCGAGATTACGCAACGGCCGACGTAGCGCTGACCCGACCTCTTTCAGCGCTTGCGCAGGTGCCTGCACTCCGTTCAACGCAATGAACAGGCGCAACACTTCATTCGCGCCCTCGAAGATGCGATTGATGCGCGAGTCACGGAGTGCTCGCTCGTACGGATAGGGCTTTACGTAGCCACGACCACCAGCGAGCTGCAGCATGTCATCGGCTGCGCGCCACACCAGGTCGCTGGCAAACACTTTGGCACAGGCTGCTTCGAGCGAGAAGTCGATGTCGCCTCGGTCGACGAGAGACGCGAGAATCCCGAGCATCGAGTCAGCAGCGTAAGTCTCACTCGCCATCTGCGACATCTTGCGCTGAGTGATCTCAAAATCGGCGAGCGGGTGGCCGAACTGGATGCGCTCTTCCGCGTAGGTAGTCATCCTCTTCAGCGTCGCCTTGGTTGCACCGGTGCAGCCCGCGGCGAGCGTCAATCGCCCTGCGTTCAACACGTGCACGGCGACACCGACCCCGCGGCCAACCGCCCCTAACAAGTGATCCGCGGGCACTTCCAGACCTTCGTAACTGAGCTCCGCCTGGGTCGAGCCGCGAATACCGAGTTTGTGTACCGTGCCGACGACGCGAAAGCCGGGCATGTCCGGCCGAATCAGAAATGCGGTCATTCGCTGCACGTCTGCACCGCGGCGCTTGACGGCTGCCTGGGCGAAAGTCGCGATCACGCCCGCGCGAGGGCCGTTGCCGATCCAGATCTTGCGGCCGTTCAATCGCCAGTGCGATCCACCTTTCGTGAGTGTCGCGGTGGTTTTGATATTCTGCGCGTCTGATCCGACGTCCGGCTCGGTGAGCGCGTAAGCGGCGAGAAAATCTCCGCGCGCCAGCGGCGGCAGGTACCGCTCCTTTTGTTCGTCGTTGCCGTGAAGAACGATTGCCTTGGAGCCGAGGCCGCAGTGAACACCGACGAGAACGGCGATCCCTGCGTCGACGGTGGAAAGTGTCTCGAACACTCGCGCGTAGGCAGCCGACGATAATTCAAGCCCACCGTACTTCCTGGGGATCGTCAAGCCCAACATGCCGAGCTCGGCGAGCGCGCGAATTACTTCGTCGGGAATCGTCTCTTCCTCGTCGAACTTCGCCGAGTCGATGAGAGTGCCTTCCATATCGCGCAGGCCCTTGATCAGTCGGCGGACGGTGCGCGCCTCATCGGCGTTGTGCTCCTCCAGCTGTCGCGGGTAGGGGAAGAGCAGTGAGTCGAGCACGACACCCGCGAAGATTCCACGGGTGAAGGAAAGTTGCTGTTCAGTCATTCAGACGGTTGATGCGAGAGTTGCGATGTCTGTCAGACCGTGCTCGCAGGAAGTGTGTCGCGCTCGCGCAGCCAACGCCAATGGACGACGAAGAGAATGAGGGATACCACAATGAGTAATCCACTACCGACGAGGGAGCGGATCGCACGAAATCGCACGTTATCGGTTGCCTGCTCGCGTTCGGCTTCATACAGCCGTCGCAGGTCGGCGTCGGATAAAGTGTCAGACTCTGCACTCTTGGCTGGTGCAGCACCAACAGGCATCGGCGCTCTCGGGTCACGTCGGGAGTCGAGTTTGTAGAGCTCGAAGCTGGAGAGCGAGCGGCCGGTTCGACCATAGCCGCCGGCTTCAGCGCGTATCGGATCACTGAGATCGATCACCGCGTCGACAACGGATTTGATGGAGATGAGGATCATGATCACCGTTATGAAGCAGACTGAGTAACCGTACACCTGTGCGATGCGACTATTCGTGCGGTCCATCCCCAGTCTCCTCTATGCGGTTGCGGTGGCGCGTGCACGCGCCGCGATCTCGAGCTGTTCGACTAGCGCCGTCGCGTCGGTCACCGGTCGATCGCAGACATACCCTCGACAGACGTAAGCAGTTGGCAGGCGCTCGATCATCGGTCGATCCTCGAGCAGCTTGACAACACGGTCGGAGGCCGAGATTCCAGCTGCCAGCACTAGCGAGGGAACGTACTGTGAGGCGACAGCGCGCTCCAGTATCTGTAGGCCATCGCTCTTCGGGTCGCCAACGAGCGCGACCTCTATTGCTCCGTTGATTTCCATATCGGCGCAACCGAGTAAATGCCCAAACGCGGTCGGGAATCGGAGCATCGGATCGGCCAGGCTCTCCAGCGTGAACACCGCTCGGCGCCGATAGTCAGGCTCGTGCAGCAGCTCGGCGAGGTTGAGCAGCAGGTCGACCGCCAGCGATGTACCGGATGGAGTCGCGTTATCAGTCACGTCGCGCGGTCGGGTAATCAACTGCTCTCCATCACTAGCGGTATCGAAGAATGCGCCAACCTGATCATCCCAGAACCACTTGATCATCTCGTCGGTTATCCGCCGCGCGAGACTTACCCATTTCTCGTCGAAGGTGAGCTCGTACACCGCGAGGAAGCCGAGCGCGACGGCGGCGTGGTCCTCGAGGAAGCCTGAGATGCGCGTGACGCCCTCCTTGTGCGAGCGCATCACGCGGCCGTCGCGCACCATCTCGCGCGTCAGAAACTCCGCGTTGCGAAGCGCGAGCTTTTTGAAATCGTCACGATCA
>Ga0209027_1000719_pt1 | contig 12151 bp, 10 predicted proteins | sample GraSoi013_1_20cm_3_FD_185821 | JGI IMG/M metagenome (GOLD analysis project Ga0209027, IMG submission 185821) | Grasslands soil microbial communities from the Angelo Coastal Reserve, California, USA - Sample 09_27_2013_1_20cm (SPAdes) (version 2) | ecosystem: Environmental > Terrestrial > Soil >...
GTCAATGGCGATTCGCACAAAAAAGCTCCCGTAACGCTATTTTCAGAACAACGGACTGAGGGAAAATTATGGCGCTGGCCGGAGAGTTTACCAAAGGAAAGGTAAAAGTAAAAAGGTAAAAGTAAAAAGTCAGGGGAAGCCAAATTCTTATTAAAAGCGGTTTGCGGCCTTCCTTTTGCCTTTTACCTTTTTACTTTTACCTTTTGCCTTCTCTGCCAGCGAGTACGCCGCGAAAGCTTTTTCGATGAAGCGGGCACGGCCCGTGCTCATTCAATGCTTCCCAATGAGCGCGCGTGCCGTAGCCCACGTGACGCGCGAAACCATATTGCGGATAGACTTCATGGAACGCGCGCATCAGAGAGTCGCGGTAAGTTTTCGCTATAATGGAAGCGGCGGCGATTGAAGCGGAAACTGAATCGCCTCCGATAATAGCCTTCTGCGGGAGAGCGGATTCTTTAAGCTGGATTGCGTCAATGAGCAGGAAGTCTGCGCTTGGGGTTAGCTGGCCGAGCGCCTCCATCATCGCCAGTCGCGTCGCGCCCAGAATGTTCAGTCTGTCAATCTCGTCCGCCTCAACCTGTCCCACTGCGTAACAGATCGCAGTTTGCAAAATCTCATCAGCAATTCTTTCGCGCTGCAATGCTGTGAGGCGCTTGGAATCGTCCAGACAGTAGGGCAGAGGTTTTTCGGAATCGAGTATGACTGCCGCAGCGACGACAGGCCCTGCGAGCGCGCCTCGCCCAACTTCATCAACTCCTGCAATGAACTGGAATCCTTGCGCGCGCGCCTCGTCTTCAAAGGCCATGCAAACGGCAGATTGCCTGCGACGCCTGCGAAGGGATGAAGAAGAGACACGGAGACGCGGGGACGCGGGGACGCGGGGAGCGGAAGATATTGGGGCGTGGTGAGAAATAGTTTCGGAAGACTCGTTTATTTCTTCTCGCCGCGTCTCCGCGTCCCCGCGTCTCCGTGTCTCTTCCAACCGTGCCCCTGCGTCGTCCATTACTCTTTAGTCGCTGCTGCTGCTTTCTGCGTAGGCTCGCTCGCGGAGTTTCGCGTGTCGCGCTCGCGTATGCGCGCGGCCTTACCGCGCAGGTTGCGCAGGTAGTAGAGTTTGGCGCGGCGCACGCGCCCACGCTTAACCAGATCAATGTGGTCAATTATCGTAGCGTGCAGCGGAAAGATTCTCTCCACGCCGACGCCGAAGCTTGTCTTTCTAACGGTCACGGTCTCGCGCACGCCGCCATGCTTGCGCGCCACGACCACACCCTCGAACGCCTGCAAGCGCTCTTTAGTCTCAGACTCTTTGATACGCACGTGCACACGAATCGTATCGCCCGGCTGAAAAGCAGGAATCTTTTCGCGCAACTGCGCCTTCTCAACTGCATCTAAGCGGTTCATTTGTCTTTACTCCGTAAAGAAGTGGTAAGTGATGAATGATAAGAACAATTTTTAATCTTTAATTATAAGTTTTTAGTATTAAGAAAGAAGTCATTTGCTTCTACTAAAAACTAGGGATTAAAAATTAAAGATTTTTTCTCGTCGCTCTTCTTCACCATCTTATCACTCAAATATCGTTATCAAACTTTTCAAGCAGAGCTTTGTCGCGTTCGTCAAGCTCTGCGTTTTCTAAAAGATCAGGACGATTTCGTTTCGTCTTCTTGAGCGCCTGTTCGCGCCGCCAGCGTTCTATCTCGGCGTGATGTCCGCTTAAGAGAACTTCCGGCGCTTGCATCCCGCGAAACTCCGGCGGGCGCGTGTAATGCGGGAAGTCCAGCAGGCCGCCCGTGAAAGATTCGTTCGCGGCGGAAGTCTCACTCCCCAACGCGCCGGGCACGAGCCGCACAATTGCGTCAACAAGTACGACTGCTGCCGGTTCGCCCCCAGACAGAACGTAATCTCCAATAGAAATTTCGTCCGTCACCAGAGCATCTGCTACGCGCTCGTCTACGCCTTCGTAGCGACCGCAGATTAAGATCAAGCGCTCGCTCTGTGCCAACTCCTCTGCCAGTTCTTGAGTAAACGCGCGACCCTGCGGCGAGAGCAACACAACGCGAGTTCCCTGCTTGTAACTTTCGCGCCCGCTCGCTCCCGTCAAACTCTCGACTGCATCAAAGATCGGTTCCGGCTTCAAGACCATCCCGTCGCCGCCGCCGAACGGCCTGTCATCCACCTGCCTGTGCTTATCCCTGGTGAAAGCGCGCAGGTCGTGCAACTTCACCTCTATCAACCGGGCGGCCTCGGCGCGCCTGATTATCCCGTGCTCGAAAGCGCCTCGGAAAAAGTCCGGGAAGATGGTTATGATGTCAAATCTCATTTTGGATTTTAGATTTTGGATTTTGGATTGGGTTTTGCGACTAACAACTTCGGGACTTGAAACCTTAAGGGGATTTTCCCAAGCTCTTAATCCAAAATCGGCAATCCAAAATCTAAAATTCCAACATTCCTTCGGGCGCGTCCACGCGAATCCGTTTCTCTTTCACATCAATCTCCACGCAAATCTCTTCGGCCAGTGGTATCAGGTAATCGCGCCCATCTTCGTTTTTCACGACGAGCATCTCTACGCCGCCCGTCTTCAACACTTCAGTGACCGTCCCCAACCGTTCGCCTTCGATTGTCTCGACCTCGCAGCCTTGAAGCTCCCAATCGTAGAACTCGTCCTCACCGAGCGGCACGCGCTCGCGTTCGGGCACGGCCAGTTCGCGTCCTATTAACGATGTGGCCTCTTCAATCGAATCAAACCCGGCGAATTTCAGCACGACGCGCCCTTTCTGGAACCAGTGCTCTTCAAGCTTAAGAGTTTCGCGGCGTCCATCGGGCGCGATTGCTATCAAGCGTTCAAGGCCATCGAAGCGCTCTGGGAAGTCTGTCAGAAGTTCCCCAATAACTTCGCCGCGAAGACCGCGCGTCCTTACAATAAAGGCGACTGCGACCAACTCTTCATCAGCAGCAGCATCGAGCTTGCGCCTTTCGCCTTCATTCATTCCACGATTTCCAGAACGTAGCGACGGTTGCGCTTCGTGCCAACGGCGTGAAGCAGCGAGCGCATGGCTCGAACGGTGCGACCCTGACGGCCTATGACCTTGCCCATGTCGTCTGGCGCTACGCGAATCTCTATCAAGGTGGTTCCGCCCTTCTCCACTTCGCGCACGTCCACAGCCTCGGCGTCATCCACGATTGCCTTGACGATCATCTCGACGGTCTCTCTCATAAAAGTCTAGAGTCTGGAGCCAGATTGATTTTCGATTTTAGATTTGCGATTTTAGATTTAAAAGCTTTTGCGCTTCTTCCAATCGAAAATCGCAAATCTAAAATCGAAAATCCAGTCTGACTCTAGACTGTTTCAGCTTGCGCCTTGGCGTTCTGCTTGATGATGCGGCGAACGGTCTCCGTAGGCTGCGCGCCGCGCTCTATCCAGTATTGCACGCGGTCTGCTTTCAAGTTTATCTCCGCAGGGTTGCGCGTGGGGTTATACGTCCCCAGATTTTCTATGTACGCGCCGTCGCGCTTTGAAAGCTTCTCCTTCACTACAATTCTGTACGAAGGCTGCTTCTTCGCGCCCATGCGCATAAGTCTGATTGCTAACAAGTCGTAATCCTCCAAGTGATAAAAGGGTGAATGGTGAATGGTAAATAGAAAAAGCTTTAATCCATTTACCATTTACCATTCACCATTCACCTTTTTTTCTTCTTCCGTTTCTTCTTCAATTTCTTGCGCGATGGCGCGGCGGGCAGTTGTGGCAGCGAGCCACCGTCAAAGTCACCGTCATCATTCATCATGCCGCTCATGTCTGGCATGCCCATCATCCCGGCCATGCGCCGCATCATGCGACCCTTCATTCCGCCGCCGCCTCCGCCGCTCGCTCCGCCGAAAAGCCCTGAGCCGGAAAGCTGCCTCATCATCTGGCGCATCTCTGTGTACTGCTTGATGAGCGCGTTCACTTCCGCAACCTGAGTGCCTGAGCCGCGAGCGATTCTGCGACGACGATTCGCGTTCAGTATGATGTGATTGTCGCGCTCTTCCGCCGTCATAGAATCAATGATAGATTCCGTTCGCTTCAATTCCTTCTCCATCTGCGCCGTCTGCTCTTCCGATAGCTCAGGCATGCCTATGCCGCCTAGAAGTTGATCGGGCAGCAGCTTCATGATTTTTGAGAAAGAGCCTAGCCGTTTTACCTGACGAAGTTGAGCGCGAAAATCGTCGAGCGTAAATTGGTTCTTCTGAAGTTTTTTAAGTTGCGCTTCGGCTTCCGTCTGGTCAACTTTCGATTGAACCTCTTCAATGAGCGAGAGCACATCGCCCATACCAAGGATTCGCTGCGCAATCCGATCTGGATAGAACGGTTCGAGCGCATCATACTTTTCGCCCACGCCTACGAATTTTACGGGCTGGCCTGTGACCTGTTTTATGGAAAGAGCAGCGCCACCGCGCGCGTCGCCGTCCATCTTCGTCAGCATGACGCCCGTGATTCCAACGCGACGATGAAACTCTTCGCCAGAGCGCACTGCGTCCTGACCAGTCATTGCATCCGCCACGAACAGAATCTCAATCGGTTTGGTCTCGCCCTTGATTGCCACAAGCTCTTCCATCAACTCATCGTCAATGTGAAGTCGCCCGGCTGTATCAATCAGAAGAGTGTCGAAGCCAGTCTGTTGCGCGTGCTTGTAAGCTTCGCGCGCGAGCGTGCGCGCGTCGTTCGTCTCTGGCATCTCGAAGATTGATTGACCCGTAGCGCGTGCTATCACCTTCAACTGCTCGCGCGCGGCAGGGCGATAAACGTCCGTAGAGACCAAGAGCGGTTTTCGCTCCTGATTCTTCGCCAGCCACATTGCGATTTTTCCTGTCGAAGTGGTCTTGCCAGAGCCTTGAAGACCTACGATCATCACTACATTTGGAATCTGCTTCGTGAAGACAAGGCGTGAAGATGTGCCGCCGAGCAGTTCCACCAACTCATCGTAAACAATCTTGACGACCTGCTCCGAAGGTTTCAGTTCGGTCCAGACCTGCTGCCCTTCCGCTTTCTCTTTGACCGCCGCGATGAAGTCTTTGGCGACTTTGTAATTCACGTCCGCTTCAAGAAGCGCCATGCGGATTTCGCGCAGCGCGGCCTCGACATGCTCGCGTGTGAGCACACCTTCGCCCCTCAAATTCTTGAGCGTGCGCTTCAGCTTGTCGGACAAAGATTCAAACATAAGGCTTATAGGACGAAAATCCACACTAAAGCGGAAACGAAGATGATAACGGCGGCTGCAAAGTGTGTCAAGGCAAGGGAGTTATACGTGAAAAGCCTGTGCCGTCTCGCGTCTTCATTTACTCTCTTTCCGGCTTTGGCGAGAGGTTCAGGCGTCGGTGGCTATGCCTAGATTTTGCAGTGCGCTCTAAGTTCTTTAGATAGGAGATTACTATGGGAAGAAGTTTCTTGACTCTCAAAATAAGCGAGAGTAGAGTTCCCGTGTCTAGCAAGCTTGTTAAGCAAGAGCCTCAACTCCTTAACGAGTCCTGCTCCTGTTTAATTACTAATTGACATTCAAGCCGATAGCGATGGCTAATGCAGTACCTATGATGTCAAGTTGCATGTAATTTATCGCAACGCTGAGTCATGTTATCCTTTCTTTACTAGGATCAATGGAACGACAGTTTCGCTTTGCCTTATTCCTCTAGCGGTTAATCAGGAGACCCCACCATGAAAAGAGTTTTACTCTCAGTTTACCTCATATCATTGCTGGTTTGGTCAGTAAACTTTCGCACAACCAATGGCACTGAGCTACTCGCCCAACAGCAAACTCCCTCACAACAATTAGAAACATCCCCTTCACCCAGAGAGCGATATGCTCGACTATCAGAGAATTTCAAATCGGGGCGCGAACTACTACGACGCAAAGGAGTGCCGTTTGATCCAGATTTACTTTTAAGTTCTAGATGGCAAGATTTACTTGGTCCCAAGCTTGCCCAGATGCCTGAGATGCAGATAACGCGACGGCTAAACAAACAGGTGAAAGGTGTACAGCTTGGCAATATCCTGTACTTGCCTGAAAAAGTGGAGCTTACTGGAGATACAGTATTCCTTGCTAATCAGATAATCTTTGAAGGACATAATGGACTCATAAAAGGTAATTACAACGTCTACTTCTTTCCTGTGGTTATGGAAGGCGCTTTAGGTACGACTTTAGAAGTTGCCATGAACAATCAACGAGAGTCGTTCTCTAGAGTCAGCTTCAACGGGTCAACACCGACAAAGCCATTTGTTCCGCATCTGCTACAAGAAGATTGGAGTATTACCATTGATACCAGCGGTCAAGGCCAACAGGAGTGGCTTAAGAAGCAACAGCAGACCACCCGCGTTGGATTTGTAAGAACCTCTTTGCAAACTACTACTGACCAGAGCGGTGAACCGGGCGCAACCGGGCCGACCGGGAGCACGGGAGAGACGGGAAGCAGTGGAGCACCAAGCCCATCTATTCCGGGCGATAACGGAGCGTGTGGTAATCCAGATGGTTTAACCGGATTTCCCGGTAGTCAAGGCGGCACGGGCGGAGCAGGAGGTGTAGGCGAAAGAGGCATCAAAGGTGGCGACGCAAGACCCATTACGGCCACTATCAATTCCAGAACTGGCACTTACACTTTTCTAGCCAACGGTGGTGATGGAGGACAAGGCGGAGAAGGTGGGCGGGGCGGCGCGGGTGGTCTCGGCGCAGATGGAGGAAGAGGCGGTAACGGAGCCGATTGCACATGTGACCAAGGCGGTGCGGGTAATGGCGGCAATGGCGGAATGGCCGGACAAGGAGGTAAAGGCGGAAAAGGGGGGAACGGCGGCCCCGGTGGGCCAGGTGGAAGCGGCGCAGATATTAACGTCAAAGTCCCAGATAACTTCATCGGAACAATTATTCATTCCGTGTGGGGAGGAAGAGGCGGCCCTGGCGGAAACCAAGGTCATGGCGGCTTTCCCGGAACATCTGGATTGGGCGGTCAGCCGGGCAGTAAAGCTACTAACTTCAACTGTCCTTCATCAAACCCACATGATGGTGCACGGGGAGTTGATCGCGCGCCCCTCGGATTTGGCGATATTGCAGATGCCAGAGGAGAGGACAACGATACACGTGCGGCTGATGGTCACTTCGATCTACATTACAGAGGTTGCAGTATTGAAACTGGCGGCGGACCCTACGGTGCCGGTGTTTGCGAAGACCCGCCGGAGGGTGGGTGTCCTGCCAGTTCCTTCTGGAGTAGGTCATGGTGTGAATGTATTTGCTCGGGCACTAGTCCTATCTTAATAGATATACAAGGCAATGGCTTTCAACTAACAGATGCACAGAATGGCGTGAACTTCGACATTAACGCTGATGCTACGGCTGAACATCTGGCATGGACTGCTGCTAATTCAGATGATGCATGGCTAGTCTTAGACCGCAACGGCAACGGCACGATTGATGATGGAACAGAGTTGTTCGGTAACTTCACTCCACAACCATCATCACCTAATCCAAACGGATTCCTTGCTCTAGCCGAATACGATAAGACATCAAACGGAGGCAATGAGGATGGAATGATTGATAGCCGTGACGCTACCTACTCGCAGCTTCGCCTCTGGCAAGACACGAATCACAATGGCATCTCTGAGCCTAATGAGTTGCACGCTTTATCTGAGCTTGGTGTAGAGAGCATTTCACTTGATTACAGAGCAGCGAGAAGGCGCGATCAGTACGGTAATGAGTTCAGGTACAGGGCAAAAGTTTATGGAGTGAATCATAGGGATTTGGGACGTTGGGCTTACGACGTGTTCCTCATACATTAAAAATCAGGGATAAAGGCTTTGTTCTTACTTTTGCCTTACCTTTTTCCTTGCGCAATCTTCATAGCTTCCGGCAATGCGCGCAGGCGAAGCATTGACGCGACGCCGAAGATTGGGCCAATGGCGAGTATGGCGAACGCATAGCGCCAGCCGACCACATTGACCGCGCGAGGTATCAACTCAATCGAGACCATCGTTAGCAAAAATCCCAAACAGGTTTGCAGTGTCAGCGCTGTGCCCATATATTGCGGATCGCCCAACTCCGTCACGCAGGTCGAGAACTGCGCCGAATCCGCAACGACGCTCGCGCCCCATATAGTAGCGACCGTGAGCAGAAGCAACGGATTCAATTCAAAGAGCAGACCTATGATGACCGAGCAGCTTCCGCTCACAATCATAGCCCACGATGTGACGAGCGTGCGCCCGACTCTATCTGCTAAAAGCCCGCCAACAACACAACCTGCTGCTCCTGCGCCTATAACAAGAAATGACGCGGCTTCGGCCAACGTGGGCGCGCTTCCACGCGCGCTCAAGCTCGCGCGAATCATGACAGGCATCCACGTCCACATAGCGTAAAGCTCCCACATGTGGCCGAAGTAACCGAAGTTCGCAAGGCGTACACCACGATTCTCGAAGATTCGCGTCACCTGTCGCCAATCGAAGCGCGCAGACGGCAGAGCAAAGGGGCCGTCCCGTATGAACAGTAGAACGATTAGACCGCCTGCTGCTGCAAGCACTGAGACCACTGCAACGTTCACACGCCACGCGCTGCTACCGATTGCGTTGACCAGATAGGGCGAAGCTTTGCCGAGCGTGAGCGCGCCCACCAGAACGCCCAGCGCAAACCCTCGCCCACGACGAAACCACGTCGCCATGATCTTCATGCCCGGCGGATAAACTCCTGCGAGAAACATTCCCGTCAAAAATCTCAGAATGATTCCCGTTGTGGCGTCATGAGCAAGAAGCGCGAACGCGCCGTTCACAATTGCTCCGCAGATGGCCGAGACCGTGAAGAGGTGGCGCGAGTTTATGATGTCCGGGAGGTTGAAGAGCGCGCTCAGGAGCGTGCCCGCGACGAACCCTAGCTGCACTGCTAGCGTCAACCAATCGGCAGCCGACTCGCTCAGATGCCATTCCAATTTGAGCGCGGGCACGATTGCTGACGCGCTGAACCACAGCGACATCCCCAGCAATTCCGCTAGCGCCAGCAATAGAAGCACACGCCAGCGCGAACTGCCCGTCTCTCTATCTTCTTTAGCTTCCACTTGCGGACTCATCATTTCAGATCATCACGGCCAAGTTTTAGCACAACAGCATAACTTTCATCATCAATCTTTCATCATCAAGGCGCACGCCGCCCCGCCCAGGGACTATTCATTCTCGACAAAAAGAGAACGATCCACGAATCCACACGAAACGACACGAAATGAGCATCTCTCTTCGTGTTGTTTAGTGTGGGTTCGTGGATAATCTCCTTCGCTCATGTTGAGAATCTTGCATTGGAATCTGAGTATGAATAGCCCCTGCGCCCCGCCGCCCTTGCTCTTCTGGACGCTCTTCGCTGTGCTATGTTACATTCGCCATAGATCAAAGAGAGCGGCGCGCCTTGTGGGAAGCGAGCCGCACTCTAGAAGAAACACCCTCAAGTCTGCAACCATGTAAAGTAACTGAAATGAGTTGCCGATTCATCCTTTATTAACTCTGCAATGACTAAACGTTTGCACACGGGCGATGAATCTCATCAAAGGTCTAGCTCTGATGTCGTAGACCTTGCGGACGCTCGTCAACGACTGCGCAAAAACCAGCGCGGGCGCGTATCCGTAGAAGAGATTGCGCTTGAACTTGAAGAGATTCAACTGCTGCTGGATCAGGGACTCACTTCGGAAGTCAAAAGCCGCCTGACTTCCCTGATGTCTGCCGCAAGGCACGAGCCTTCTGTGCTGGCGCGCGCGCGCTGCCTTCTCTCCGCAGCGATGGAGATGGAGGGGCGATACCGCGAATCTCTAGAAGCCGTCTCGATGTACGAGACTACGGAATCGCGCGCCAAACTTGATGCGGAGACGCGCGCCACCATGCGCGTGCAGATAGGACTGGCGCACAACTACACTGGCGATCATCCGAAAGCCATTGCGCTTCTGAACGCCGCGCTGCGCGACGCGACCGAGAATGAATCCGATGCTCAATTGGGCGCGGCCTACGCTGCGCTCGCGCGCGTCTATCGCCACATCAGCGAGTACCCGATTGCGCGCGACCATTCGCAGAAGGCTCTGGAGCATTACAGGAGCACTGGCGATTGGCGCGGGCTGGCCGAAAGTTATTTCGGCATAGCTATGGCGGACATACTTGAGGGCAAGTATGAGCAAGCTATAGAAAATTTCGAGCAAGCGTCGAAGCTGGTAGGCGACCGTCCTGCGCCATACATGCTCGGCAAGATTTACGCGAACATGGCTGGCGCGTGCTGGTTTTTGAAGCGACCGCAGGAAGGCATACGCCATATTGAAAAGGCCATAAGCTACTACGAGCGCACAGAGCATAAGAGGAATGCTGTTCTGGGCTACAACAATCTGGGCATCAACCTTCTGGTCATAGGCGACTGGGAGCGCGCGCAGAAGGCTCTGGATTACGCGCTTGAGCTAGCTTCTGAAATTGATGAGAACAGCGCGCAGCTTCCTATGGTGCTGGACTCTCTGGGCGAGCTTCACATGTGGCGCGGCAACATAGAAGAGGCCCAACGCTTTCTTGAAAGAGCCGTAGAGCTTGCGCTGAAACACGGCAACAAGTGGTACGCGGGTCAGCCCATGCTCAAGCTGGGGCGCTCTCATCTGCTGCTTAATGATGCGACGCGCGCGCTTCGTTTGGGCCAACAGGCGCTTGCCCTCGCAGAGCAGATTGGAGACCGTCAGGCCATATACGAATCGCGCCTGCTGCTTGCGGAATCCCATCTTGCGCTGGGTGATTTGAAAGAGTGCGAAACAGAACTTCAGAAAGTTTCGAGCGAGACTACGGATTCGGAAACAGACCTTGCGATAGCCGGCGAGGCGCAGCGCCTTTACGGCGCGCTCGCAATGGTGCAACAGGATGCAGAGCGCGCGGCTCATCATTTCAGCCGCAGCGTCTCTATCTTCGACATGCTAGGCGACCGCTATCGCGGCGCGCGTGCGCATTACGAACTGGGACGAACCTGCTCGCTCGCGCAGCCCGAACGTGCCGCCGAGCACCTCTCGCTAGCCGCGCACACTTTCCGCGAACTCGGCGCGCACCTTGATCTATCGCTCGCAGAAGAAGCGCTCGCTTCATTAGACCGCAACGCTCCAGAACGCCAGCGAGAGAGTTCCGCTCTCACACAGCTTCTCACGCTTCGTCTGGCCGAAGCCGTAGCCTCGCGCGAGCTTCTGCTGCGAGAACTCGTCGCAGTCATTCATCAGGAGACGGGCGCAAGCCGCGTAGTGATTTTCGAGCCGGGCGGGGCTGGCAAGTTGAAGACAGTCTTCGCGCACGGCTCGACCAGCACGGAGAGCGAGCGAATCGCGGAACAACTCTTCGGATGGGAAGATGCTGGAGAGAGAAAAATTTTAGAGAAGAAGCTGGACGCATCAATCATCACGCTGCGCTCGTCAAACTCTACGCCCGCGATTCTCTTCACTTCGCCACGCGAGCGTGCGCAGTTTCCCGGCGGCGTGTCGCTCGAACCACTGCTGCGCGTAGTCGAACTAGGCATGGACGTTTGCGCGCTGCGCGCACGCGCGCAATCGGGTCACGGCACAGAGGTGCAGGACACTCTGACAGGCTCAAGCCTGATGCCCGGCTTCATTCACTCAAGCCCTGCGATGACGCGCCTTGTAGAAGAGGTTCACAAGATTCGCTCTTCGGACGTGACCGTGCTTGTCACTGGCGAATCGGGCACAGGTAAAGAGTTGGTCGCGCGTGCTATTCACGCTATCTCTTCGCGCCGCGATAAAGTGTTCGTACCTTTTAACTGCACAGCCGTTCCGAAAGAACTGTCGGAAGGCTATCTCTTCGGCTACAAGCGCGGCGCGTTCACTGGCGCGGTTTCGGATTCTCCCGGCATGATTCGCTCTGCTGCTGGCGGCACACTCTTTCTTGATGAAATCGGCGACTTGCCTTTGGATGTTCAGCCCAAGCTTCTGAGATTTTTGCAAGAGGGCGAGATTCAACCTCTGGGCGAGCAGCGCCCCTTGAAAGTTGACGTGCGAATCATCGCCGCGACCAACACAGACCTGGAAGAGATGGTCGCGCATGGGAAGTTCAGGGAAGACCTTTACTATCGCCTGAACGTGATTCGCCTTCGCGTGCCTCCGTTGCGCGAGCGCCGCTCAGAGATTCCTACAATCGTCAACTATT
>Ga0209027_1000724_pt1 | contig 12099 bp, 8 predicted proteins | sample GraSoi013_1_20cm_3_FD_185821 | JGI IMG/M metagenome (GOLD analysis project Ga0209027, IMG submission 185821) | Grasslands soil microbial communities from the Angelo Coastal Reserve, California, USA - Sample 09_27_2013_1_20cm (SPAdes) (version 2) | ecosystem: Environmental > Terrestrial > Soil >...
TTTGGATTTTGGATTTTGGATTTTGGATTAAATGGTTAGTCATCTCTTAACCTAAGATTTAATTGCTCAAGCTTGATTCATTGCTCCAATCTAAAATCCAAAATCAATTAGACTTTAGACTCATTTCATGGACTGCCTCGACCAGAGCGATGACGTTGTCAACGGGAGTTTCGGGCAGTATGCCGTGGCCTAGATTGAAGATGTGGCCGTCACGTCCGTTTGCGCTATCCAGAATCTTTCGCGCTTGCGCGATGACATGATCTCGATTCGCAAACAGAGCGACCGGGTCAAGATTGCCCATGATCGCAACGTCGCCCAATCGCCGCCATGCATCACCCAGGTCAACGCGCCAGTCCACGCCAATAACGTCGCCGCCAGCCTCGCGCATCAATTCAAGCAGCGTGGCCGTGCCTGTGCCGAATTGTATGACAGGCGTGCCGTGCGTGACGCTTTCTATAACGCTGCGCGTGTGCGGCAGAACGTATTTGCGATAATCGTCCTGGCTCAGACAGCCAACCCACGAGTCGAAAAGTTGCACGGCCTGCGCGCCAGCTTCTATCTGCGCATTGAGATAACGTACGAGTGCGCGGGAAATCTTCGACATCAACACATTCCATGCGCCAGCGTCCGTGTACATCAGCCGCTTGGTGTGAACGTAGTTGCGCGAGCCGCCGCCCTCTACTATGTAAGATGCAATTGTGAACGGAGCGCCGCAGAATCCTATGAGCGGGAGGTTGCTGGAAAGCGCGCGCCTTGTTAATCGAATAGCTTCATAAACGTAATTGAGCGATTCAACGGATTCGACTTCATGAAGACGGTCAACGTCTTCAGCCGTTCGTATGGGGTCGTGAATGATTGGGCCTTCGTCTTTGCCGAACTCTAATCTTAAACCCAGCGGTTCTACTATAAGCAGAATGTCCGCGAAGATTATCGCAGCGTCAACGTTAAGGCGCTCGACAGCAGTGACAGTCACCTCGGCTGCAAGCTCAGGCGTTTTGCACAGTTCGAGGAAACTTGTTCGTGCACGCACCTCTCTGTACTCGCGCATGTATCTTCCCGCTTGACGCATCAACCAGACGGGCGTGTAAGGCACAGGCTCGCGGCGGCACGCGCGCATGAATGGGCTATCATAAAGCTCCAGGTCGGAATCGCTTCTCTCGCTCACGAAAATCTATCTTCTCCAAATTCTTAAAGATGAAACCGAGCGCATGACTTCTAGCTGAGCATTGAGCCTTGGCGCGCAGGGCTTCTCCTAGTTAAGTTACTGAAAGACTACAAAAGGCAGTGACAAGTGACAAGTGACGAGCAAGAGAGAATTTTTAATCTTTAATGGATAGTTTTATAAAAGCGCTTAGCTTCTTCTTAATACTGAAGTCTAAGAACTGAAAACTTGATGTTGAATTAAAGATTAAAAATGATTCTTGTCACTCGTCACTTGTCACTTGTCACTGTTCTTAAAATTTCTTGCCATAAACTGGCGTGTCGCGGTGTTTATCTCATTGAAAGGCCGATAGGAGTAGCCCATCCAAACGGTTAACCAAACAGAATAAGGAGTAGACTCATGAGACAAATCTTCAATCGCATAGTCCTGTTGGCCGTCGTCTGCGCACTGGCAGCCACAGCCTCTTTCGCTCAAACCAAGAGCAAGACCGTGACGTTTCCAGAAGATGTGATGGTCGCAGGCAAGCTCTTCAAGAAGGGCACGTACAAGATGAAGTTCAATCAGCAGACAGGAGAGTTGACCATAGCTGATGGTAATAATTCGGCTACCGTATCGGCACGCTTGCAGAAGCGTGATGCCAAGGCAACAAGAACAGTGATAAGTTCGCGCCAGGATGGAGACAACCGTGTGCTGAGCGGCATAACCTTCCGAGGTGAAGACGAGACCTACCAATTGACCGAAGGGACAAGCGATACAGGAGCAGCGAGTACGTCGCCGCAGCATTGAACTTTTTGTTACAGGCGCGCTCCTCGGTCACATTCAGCGCGGGGCGCGCCTTAGCACTTCAAATCAGCGTGAAGAAGTGCGGCAAAACGCCGCGCGGGCGTTGCATCTTGTAAAGTTGAAGTCTGGACGAATGCCCGGCATGAACCATTTGGATTGATCCAGACATCAGAGTGAATTAAAGTCTTAACTGTCGGAGGAGAGTTTTTGAGATGAAAAGAATAGTAACGGCTGCCGTTCTGGCGCTGCTCATAGGACTGGGCTGCCTTCCATCATTGAATCACTTGGCTGCTGCTCAGACTGAGAGGAACGTTAACGGAGAGTTCCGAACGGGCAGCGGCAAGAAGCTCGTAATGGATTTACGCACGGGCGGCTCGATTGAAATCACAGGTCAGGACAGCGACATGATGACCGTGAGCGCGTTCCGAGGCGGGCGCGATGGATTAGAAGCTCAGGTGGAATTCAACACAGACGATGCGGGGCTTCGGGTCTATTCGCACTATGACCCGTATCGTCACAACAATTTTTCAGCCAACCTGAAGTTCACTGTAAAAGTTCCGCGAAAAACTGATATTGAGATTGATTCGATGGGCGGCGCTGTGAAGATTACCGGCATTGAAGGCAACATAGAAGGCAAGACTATGGGCGGCGATCTTAATTTCTCAAATCTCAGGGGCGAGCTTCATTTCACTACTATGGGCGGAAGCGTCAATGTTCGTGATTCGGAAGTGAACGGCAAGGTGAGCACTATGGGCGGGCCTGTGCTTATACAGAACGTTACAGGGTCGCTCAAAGGCTCCACTATGGGCGGCGGCGTTACTTACCAGAATGTGAACAACTCTGCGGGAACTTCTTCTGCGGATGAGTTGCGAATCAACAGCATGGGTGGAGACATCAACGTGGGAGAAGCGCCGGGCGGTGCGGACGTAACCACTATGGGCGGGAACATCTTCATTCGCTCGGCTGCGAAGTTCGTTAAAGCCAAAACGATGGGCGGCAATATTCAGATTGACTCGCTAGACGGAGGCGTCAAGGCCACTACTATGGGCGGCAACGTACAGATAACTATGGTCGGCGATCCCAACGGAGGCGACCGCGACGTTTACATCACATCGCTCGGCGGCGACATAACGCTGACCGTCCCAGCAGGTCTTTCGATGGAGGTCGGCGTAGAGCTTGCTTACACACAAAAACGCAGGCGCGATTACCACATCACCAGCGACTTCCCGCTACAGCAGAACGAATCCGCCAACTGGGATTACACACAAGGCTCACCACGCAAATATATCTACGCAACGGGGTCGGTCGGAAATGGCAGATACAAGGTCATTATCAAGACCATCAACGGAGACGTGACGATAAGAAGAGGATAGAAACGACGCGGGGACGCGGCGACGCGGCGACGCGGCGAAAAAAAGAGTGGCAGGGATTCCTGGCTTTTCTCTTTCGCCGCGTCGCCGTGTCCCCGCGTCTCCGCGTCCCTTGCTTTTCAGCTTATTCTCGCCCGATACTAAAATCTCCTTGCCTGAATCTTCCAGATCACAGGAAAATCTTCAAAGGGCGAATTTAAGGGAAGGCGAGCGGGGATTCCTAGGCGCTACAAATTTTTGCCACAACTGGCGTGAGCGCGGTGTTTATCTCATTGAGAGCAGCGAATATGAGCGAGCGAGCGGGAGCTTTATTAGACACTGTGACGGATCAGGTTGAAACCACGGCGGCGGCGCTCGGCTTCGACGAAGCCTTTACGCTGCACCACAGGGCAGTGTTTCGCACGGCGCGCGCAATCGTACGCGACTCCGCTCTCGCAGAAGATGTAACGCAAGAGGTCTTTCTCAGGCTCTACAAGAACATGGATTCGACGCCGGGCGAAGAGTTGCTGCGTGCGTGGCTGCTTCGAGTGACTATGAACGTAGCGCGTAACACCTTGCGTGGACAATCCCGTGCGGTCGCGCGCGAAGAACTTTACGCGCAAGATGCAGAGAGAATCAACTGGTTCGCGCCCGCGCCGGAAGAGGAGCTAGAGCGTCGCACGGAGATTGAAAATGCACGGCGCACGCTGGATAGAATCAAGGAGCCAATGCGCAGTTGTTTGCTTTTGAAGCAGCAGGGCTTGTCATACAGGGAGATTGCCACCACCTTGCAGATAAACGAGACGAATGTGGGGAGCCTTATAGCGCGCGGACGAAAGGAATTTGTGAGGTTGTACGGGAAGATCGGAGGGAATAGATGAAAGAGTTATGTTTCGATGAAGCCGTTCTTCAAAGCTATTTTGACGGCGAGCTTTCCCCCGAAACGATGCAGTCGGTCGCGGCGCATATCAATGCGTGTGTCAACTGCGCCGCGCGAGCGAAAGAGATAGAGAGCGAAACCGAATTGATGAGAGGGGCGTTCGCTCCTGAGATGGAACTGGGCGTGCCTACAGAGAGTTTGCGCGCGCGCATTGATAGCGCTATCAAAGCGGAACAGTTGAGCGCGCAGGCTAGAGAAGTTAGAAAAGGATCAAATCTTCGCGCATGGTTCGCAAGCTTGATACCGGGCTTAAATTTCTCGCCCCAGCACGTCGCCGCTTTTGCGAGCGTTCTTGTACTAATTGCTGTTGCGGCGGTCTTTGCCGTAATTAAGTGGCAGCACGCTACGAATGGTGCAGGCTCTACAGGGACTATAGCTACTAGCGCTACTCCTGAACCGACGGTTGTTACTCCTCCCGAAGAAGGAACGCAGCCTTCGCCTTCACCTTCGATTGAAAATAATAATCAGAATGCGCCCAAGCTCTACAACGCGAGCGGGCGACCTTTCAGAAGGCCTAGGATTCCGGGAACGCCTAGCGGCAACAATATGGTAGCCAGAGAGCGAGCGCCTAATCTTGCGCCTCCTGTACAAAGCCCTCCGCCGCTGCCGGATGAGCAGGGTTATCTGAAAGCAATCGCTTCATTAACGAATGCGATTGACAGCACGGGCAATTCTACTTTGCCGCCGAGCGTACAGGCCGAGTACAGGCGCAATCTTGAATTAATTGATCAGGCGATTGCGGCTACTCGCGTAGCTGCGCGTCGTAATCCGCAGGATGCTTCGGCCAGGCAGTTCCTTTATGCGTCTTATCAGAACAAGGTGGATTTGCTTAGCGCGGTCGCAGACCAGACCATGCTAGTAGCAAGCAGATAGAAAGAGGAAAACGAGAAGAAAATGAAACTCAAGTCTTTAATCACCGCAGCCGCTTTTACAGCCCTCTCGCTGTGTGCGCCAGTGGCGCAAGCGCAAAGGGTTGTTGAAAGAACTGTCGCCAAAAACAGGGTTACGGTGGTAAGCGTCGCGTCTGTGACCGAGCAGACTGCGGCGGCCAGCGAGAACGTAGTGGTGACGCTCTCGAATATCTCAGGCCACCTCAAAGTTCATGGTTGGGACAGGCGTGAGGTTCACGTTAAGACCGAAGACGCGAAGCGCGTGGAGCTTAGACGCGAGGACAGTTCTAACTCTTCCAGTCCTGCTACGCGATTGCAAGTTCTCTTTGCGCGCGAGACAGGGAATCCGAACAATATAGACTTAGAGGAGTGCGGCGAAGAGAGCGACGTGACTCTGGATGTGCCGCGCGGCGCAACCGTATTCTTGAAAACGCAGAGCGGCGACATTGAGATAGAAGATATAGCCGAAGCTCACGTGGAGACCAGCAGCGGCGACGTAAGCGCGCGCCACATCTCTAAGGCTATAGAAATGGCGAGCGCTAGCGGCGACCTGACAATAGAAGATTCCGCAGGGCGCGTGCGCGCTGTTTCCATCAGCGGCGATGTTGATGCCGTGAACCTGCGCGCTAACGATGCGAGCGATTTCATCAGGGTCAAATCCGTAAGCGGCGACGTAAACCTTAATCGTGTGAGCCACGCTCGCATAGACGCGGGAACTGTCAGCGGCGAGCTTAGCATGATTGGGCCAACTGTGCGCGGCGGCAGCTACGAATTTCAGACAGTTTCGGGCGATGTGACGCTAAATCTGCCTTCGGACGCTTCCTTCCGTCTTGACGCGCAAATCTTTCAGGGCGGCGATGTTAGCACTGACTTCAACTTCAGCCACGTCTCCAGAACCGTAGGGTCTCCCATTCCCTCCACCCATTTCGTAGGCACATACGGCACAGGCGACGCCACAATCAACATGCGAACCATCAGCGGCACGCTTCGAGTTCGCAGAAGATAAGGGAAAGGCAAAAGGTAAAAGTAAAAAGGCAAAAGTGAGGGGAAGCCAATCTTTTATTAAAAATGGTTTCAGCCTTCCTTTTGCCTTTTACCTTTTTACTTTTGACTTTCTCTTTGCCTTTACTTTCACTCATCTCGAAAAAATTAGAAAATTTTGCCACAAACTCCGGCTTCACGGTGTTTCAACAGTAGAGCGACGGGCAACGAAGGGAAGTTGAAGAGATGCGCGCGTTTGCAGTTACTGAAAGCGCCAGGGCTTTCGCTCAGAATTTCCATCCCAGACTATCAACGCCAGCGCAAGGTCAGCCGGGATTTGCGTGGCGATAATGAGGTAAGAATGATGAGAAAGAAGCTGTTTGTCGCATTAGTCATCATGCTCGCAGCACTGACGGACGCGCAACAATCAATCAGCCACATCGGCGGCCTGTTCAACGTTGCGAGGGTGTTGTCTGGAATTGGAACGAGGACTAGCTGCGTGACTCGCGTCTACGCGCAGGAGATTGCGCCCGCGAATGCGCAGGGCGACATGGCAGAGCGCGAAGAGATTGATCAATCGTTCCAGTTGACGCCCGGCTCGCGCGTTAAAGTCTCTACGGTAAGCGGCCCAGTCGAAGTCGAAACTACGAACGGCGACACTGCGGAAGTTCACATAGTTCGCTCGGCTGAAACTCGTCAGGAGCTTGATTGCTATCGCATGGTCGTCGCTCATACGCCTTCCAGTCTCATCATAAGACACGAGCAGGATTGCGCTACGATACGAGCGCACCAGCGAGTCAAACTTCTGTTGCCGCGTCGCGTTGATCTAACGCTTCAGACCATCTCTGGAAACGTGCGCGTAGGCGAGATCAACGGCATCGTGCGCCTCGATAGCATAAGCGGTGAAGTTACTCTGGATCACTCTGTGGGCGAGGCAGAGATGCACAGCATCAGCGGGCCGCTGAACATAACGGTCGCGCGTCTGGGCACACGCGGCATACGCATGGACAGCATCAGTGGTCGTGTGATGCTGCGCCTCGAAGACAGTCTTAACGCAGACCTGACGGTCAATAGCATCAACGGCGAGATCAAAAGCGAGTCGCCCTACGTGACGCTGGAAAAGATAGGCCCGGCGGATTTCCGCGCTCGCATTGGTCAGGGCGGCGCGCCAATCTCTATAGAAACCATCACGGGCAACATAACAATCCAGCGCGCTTGATCGCCTAGAGCGCTCTTGGCAGGCGCTCACGCGCGGCGATATTTGGTTGGTAGAAATTCGGAAAACGGAAGAACTTGGAAATGTATAAGATGAACAGGAAACTATTAAATCGAGTCTTGATGCCATTCTGCGCAGCAGTTCTCTTGATGCTCTGCGCACAGGGTGCAGAGCTTCGCGCGCAGTCCAATCAGGAGTTGCGCGAAGAGTTTCATCACACGTACCCCTTGACATCAACGGGGCGCGTGAGCCTTGAGAACATCAACGGCTCTGTGAGCATCAGCGTATGGGATCGTGACGAGGTTCGCGTTGACGCAATCAAGCGCGCGTATCGTCAAGAACGTTTGAACGAGGCGCACATAGAAATTAACGCGGATGCGGATAGCGTTCACATCAAGACAGAGTATCCAGACGAAGATTTCAATTTCTACGGCGGCTCGGACTCGCGTCGCTACGAAAATCCCGCGATAGTCGAATACCAGCTTACGGTTCCGCGCCGTAGCCGCATTGATTCCGTAGAGCTTATCAACGGTGCGCTCACGATTGACGGAGTGCAGGGCGACGTGCGGGCTTCCAGCATCAACGGTGGCGTGCAGGCTCATCGTCTAGGCGGCGAAGTCAGACTCTCTACAATCAACGGCGGATTGACGGCGACCTTCGATCCGCTTTCGGACGAGACCAGAACTATTACGCTCAGCTCTGTCAACGGCGGCGTGACGATCATTGTTCCTTCCAACGCCAACGCAACCGTGAAAGCGAGCACAGTGCACGGCGGCATCACAAACGATTTCGGCCTGCCGGTTCGTCATGGCGAGTATGTCGGGCACAGTCTTTTGGGACAACTCGGCACGGGCGGCGGCGTCCGCATACGCCTTGAAGATGTTAACGGTGGAATCTCTATACGCCATGCGCAGGACGGTCACCCCTTGAGCCAGGCCACGAACCTGCTGCCGGCGCAAACGGGCGGCGAGAATAGCGAAGATGCAGAGTCAATCGCGCAGGATGTCGCGCGCGAAGTAGATGAGGAGATGGCGCGCGTCAAGGTGAAGGTCAAACCAAGAGTTGTTGTGCAGGGCGATACAGAGGAGCAACGAGCGGCAAGGCGCGAGCAGATTGAGCGCGAACGCGAGCGCGTACGCGAACGAGCCGAGCGTCAGAGCGAAAGAGCGCGTGAACAGCGCGAACGACAACTGGAACAGCAGCGAGCGCAGATTGAGCGACAGCGCGAGCTACAACGTGCGCAGGTCGAACGTCAGCGCGAACAACAGCAAACGCAACTTGAACAGCAGCGAGAGGCTCAGCAGCGCCAGCGCGAAGAGATTGCTCGCCAGCGCGAGATTCAGCGAGAAACGCTTCGCCAGACGCAGGAAGAGATAGCGCGCCATCGCGAAGAGATCGCACGCGCCGTGCGCGAAGCTGCACTGGCAGGAGTTCGCGTTAACACAGTCGGCGACACGCGCCGCGTTGAGCGTGAAACCAGAAGCTTTGCTGTGAGCGGTACACCGCGCGTCTCCGCTGAAACTTTTGACGGCTCGATAACCGTCACAGGATGGGATCAGCAGAACATTTCTGTTACGGCTGTCAAACGCGCCAGCACTGACGAGCAGTTGCAGGGCATCAAGTGGCGCGCAGAGCAGCGCGGCTCTGAAATAGCAATCGTAGCGGATTTCGACAACGCCTACGCGCGACGTATAGGGAGCATGAATCTCATCAACGCCAGCACGAATCTTGAGATAAGCGTCCCGCGCAACACTACGCTGCATTTGAACTCGCGCGACGGGCGCGTGCATGTCGAAGGCGTAAGCGGCTCGCTTGATCTGCGTACAGGCGATGGCTCGATTGATGTGCGCGATGGTCACGGTCAGCTAATAGTCAACACGGGCGACGGTCGCGTTCGTATCGTAAATTTCGATGGTGACGTTGACGCGCGCACTGGCGACGGCGGCATAACGCTTCTTGGCCGCTTCGCTTCGCTGAAAGCATGGACGGGCGATGGCTCTATTTCGTTGGCGCTGCCTCAGGGGACGAACGCAGTGCTGGAAACGAATTCCGAATCGGTCGCGGACGAAGGGCTTAACGCGGTTCAGGAGAGTTCCGCAGGGCGTGTGAAACGATGGAGAGTCGGCAGCGGCGGTAGAGTCTTCACGTTGCACACGGGCGACGGGCGCATAGTGTTTCGTCGCGCAGAAGATTTCGCAGACACGGTTCAATAAGAGAACGTTTCAATAAAGACCTTAGCGAGCTTTGCTCTTTATCTTTGCGCCTTTGCGTGAAACTGCAATTCACATGAATCTTAAGTGTTAATAGAATTGCATGTTCACGCAAAGGCGCAAAGGGAAAAACTTAAGCTCGCAAAGGGTTGGGCTTACTGCCCTGACTTGAACACAAAATCTTTTGGCGTATGCCGGGGGACATACGCCAAATCGAATGAAACCTCGAAGCGCTTCGCGTCGTTCAGCCATGTATTCGCTGTCCGGTCGCTTTCACTAAGGGTTTAGCTGGTGAAGCATTACTCCCTCTCTACGGCAGTCTTTCGGACACAACAAGGGAGACACAGCTAATGAAGAAGTTTATCTTTGCGGTCGCTATCACTCTACTTGCCACTCTGAGTGTGACCGCGCAAACAGGCTCTGCTGCGACCACGTCTTCGCCTGCTGCGCCCACAGGTAGAAGAGGCATTACGCTTCCCCCTGCGAAGGCAAATCCCGTAACAATTCCAAAATTCGACCAGCCGCCTACGATTGACGGTCGCTTAGACGATGCCGTCTGGCAGAAGGCCGCAGTGCTTGGCGACTTCTATCAGATTCAGCCGGGCGACAACATTGCTCCTTCAAGAAAGACGGAAGTTCTGCTCGGCTACGACTCGAAGACGCTCTACATTGCTTATCACTGCTACGACGAGCCGGGCAGCGTGCGCGCAACCGTCCCGAAGCGCGATCAGATTTTTGATGACGATTACGTGGGCGCGTTCCTGGACACCTTCAACGACCAGCGCCGTGCTTACGAGATTGACTTAAACCCGCTAGGCGTTCAGGCCGACGGAATTATGGACACAAACGGGAACGAAGATTTCAGCTACGACATGGTCTTTGAGTCGAAAGGCACTGTCACAAGCGATGGTTACATCGTAGAAATTGCAATCCCGTTCAAGTCTCTACGCTACAACGCCGGAGAAGGACAGCTGTGGGGCGTACATTTCTTCCGACGCATCAAGCGATTCAATAACGAGCTTGATATGTGGATGCCTATTAACCGCGATATTTCGGCTTGGCTTCCGCAGGAAGGTCACATAACGGGACTCGTCGGCATCTCGACCGAGCACACTCTGGAATTAATTCCGAGCCTGACGCTCTCTGAAACAGGAGTTAGAAGACCCACATTGACGGCTGCGCAACGGCAGGCAGGATTGACGGACCCCGGTCGCATCGTCAACGAGCCAATACATTTCGACCCGGGACTAAACATCAAGTATACGCTGACGCCTACTGTCACGCTCGACGCTGCTATAAATCCAGACTTCGCTCAGGTCGAAGCAGATCAGTTGGTGATCACAGCCAACCAGCGCTTTCCAATATTCTTTCAGGAGAAGCGCCCGTTCTTTCTAGAAGGCATAGACTATTTCCAGACACAGATTGCTGCGGTTCACACTCGCGCGATAGTTGACCCGGACTGGGCTGTGAAACTTACTGGCAAAGTGCGGCGCAACACGTTCGGTATGCTTCTGGCTTCGGACAACGCGCCCGGCAATTTCAACGAAGACGAACGCGCGTCGCTTCACCAGTGTCAGGAGCGAAGGCTCTTTAACCCGAACGAGGTCTGCTCCCTTGAGCGCTTTGTTGACCAAAACGCGACGATCGGAATTCTGCGTTACAAGCGCGACATAGGCAGAGAATCCAACATCGGATTCCTAGCAACGGGCTACAGATTCATTGACCGCTACAACTATCTGGCCGGGTTCGACGGTCGCTGGAAAATAAATAAGGTCACCTCATTCAACGCGCAGGTGCTTGCTACGACTTCGCGCAACAAGTTCTTCTTCCCAGACCTTGGGCAATCTCTGGATCGCAGGGAGAACGGATTCATCTACGCGACCGATTACGGTAGATTCGCGCGCCACACGGACTTCGAGTATTCAGCCGTTGGTCGCACGCGCTACTACCGCTCAGACGCAGGCTTCAACCGCCGCACGAATACGAACAATCACAACATCTTCGCGCAGTACAGGTCTGAACCGCAGCCGAAGGCGCAACTGATTTCGTGGCGCGTCTATACAGACCTGAGCACAAACTTTGACTGGCAGGGACACCTGCAAATCTGGAGTTCGGAGACGCAGGGCAGAATCAACCTTAGACGCCAGTCCTTTTTCGCCGTTGGCATCAACCCCAGCTACGAGCGAGTGTTTGAAGGAGAGTTCGGCGCGCGTCGCAACCCCAACATTAATCTTGAAGGAGCTTTCTTCGGGGCTGACCCTGAGCGCTCCACTTACAAATTCAACATGTACGCTTACGGCGGTTCGACGCCAACGAAGAAGTTAGACTTCTTCTTCTTCGGCAGCCATACCATTAACGAGTTTGATTTCGATTTCGGCGCGCTGCCAAGGTTCCAGCGCGTAAGCCCAAGCGCTATACTCGCTCGTCAGGCGCGAGCTGCCGGAATCTGCAACGTGACTCCGCCAACGCCTCTGCCCGTAGTCTGTCTAGCAAAGCTTGATCCGGGGCCGGGCAGTTTCTGGCACTTAGAAGGCGACATAAACTACAGGCCGACCCAGGCTCTTCGCG
>Ga0209027_1000726_pt1 | contig 12095 bp, 9 predicted proteins | sample GraSoi013_1_20cm_3_FD_185821 | JGI IMG/M metagenome (GOLD analysis project Ga0209027, IMG submission 185821) | Grasslands soil microbial communities from the Angelo Coastal Reserve, California, USA - Sample 09_27_2013_1_20cm (SPAdes) (version 2) | ecosystem: Environmental > Terrestrial > Soil >...
CTTGTACGCAGCGAGGGAACCGCTATTGAACGCCGCATACAAATGGCCGATCGCAAAGTCAGGATCGGCGGCGACGGCGGCGTTGAAATGTTGCCGGGCATCGACGAACCGCTCGGCGTCCAGGTCCCGGAGCGCTTGCATGAACTCCTGACGCGCAGTCTCAGACGTCGTCCCCGGTGTGTTCACGAACCACACTCGCGGAGTACCGCCGGTTGTCGAGACGGTAGTAGCAGGTGTGCTCTGGCCAGTGCTGATTGTGCTGATTGCTCCCGTGAGGATGAGGACGAGAGCGCTGGAGAGCAATCGAACGCGAAGCATTTCGAGCCTCCTTCTTGTGAGGTCTCGAATATGGACCGCACGTGAAGGCCATGCAACTCACATGCGTTTACTTAGTCTGCTCTCTCCAGTCGATGAACTGTTCGCGAATCTGCCAACGCTCCTTCCAATCGTCGAAGCGCAGTACAAACAACGACTGCACGAAGACCGGCGCCGCATCGCTGGCGGAGGCGGGAGCGATCAGCACGGCGGAGACGAACGCCATGTCGCCGCTCATGTCGAAATCCTCGACGGTGACATCGATGTGCGATCCGGCGAGTGATGTGCTTAGGAGTTGTCTGACGACGCCGAGCGGGCTCACGCCTTCGGGCGAACGGCCGACGATCGATCGCGCGTTGGGCGCGTAGTTCACTGCCAGCGCAAGTGAATCCTTGTTCATGAGCGACTCCGCCCAACGGCCAAGCATCGACGTGATCTGGTCGCGCACCCGCGCGTGATACGCGACCGTTTCAGCGTTGACGCCGCTATGCGGTACGACCATGTCGACGATGCCCTGGGCACTCAGGGGCGCGGCTGCGAATAACACTGTGACTGCCGCGCTGAAGCTCATCGCCCAGCGTGACGGATAACGTGATTTCATGACGCAGAGTGAAAGGAAGTCAGCGAGCAGAGCGGTCGCGCTTGCAGTTTGGCACTTTACACGATTCCAAAGTTCAAAAACTAAGGCGTGGCTGAGCGGATCGAACCGAGATGGTCCAGATTTTACAAAGGAATTAACGAAAACCCGCCACTCATTTAGGGGTATGCATGGTCGTGATCGGTATCAGCGGCAAACGCATCCGCTTCGAGGTCGAAGGAATCGACAAGATGTGGGCGCTGCGAAGCCTGCTCGAGTTTCCGCTGTCGCACATCCGCGGCGTCAGCGTCGACCCCGAGGCCGCGCGTGGCTGGTGGCACGGCATCAAGCTCTGGGGCTCCAACATTCCCGGGATTCTCACTGCCGGCACCTTCTACCAGAACGGGCGCGTGGTATTCTATGACGTGCACGACCCCGAGCGTACGCTGGTCATCGAGCTCGATCACGAGCACTACGATCGGCTAATTGTCGAAGTCGATGAACCAGAGAAGGAAAAAGTGAAAATCGAACAGGCGATTCAGGGCGCAACGCCAAAAAAGAAGAAGCAGAGCTGAACCCTTACTGTCGGCTGGCTTACAGCGGGACAAAACATGCGTAGGGTCGTGTTAGACTAGCGGGACCTTATACGTAGTCAACTACTGAACTGACAACAAATACGCTTTTTGACGACACCTACTCCATCGGTTCCGCGCGCGAGCGAATCTGACGCAGCCGAACTTCGCGTACCCTCCGCGCAACCAGCCCCACCCCCGTTAACTCTTGTACGCGATGCGCCCGCGGCGCGCAGCAACGGGCAATGGGTTCCAATCATCGCGAGTAGTCTCGTCCTCGGCGCGGCGGCATTTGCCGCGCCGGCTTTAACCGATGGTCTGTCCGGTCAACGCGCCGATGGCGCTACGCTATCGCTTTCGCTGGGCTACAGGATTCTCGCGCCGATCTGCGATACGCTCGACACCATCTCGATGTTCTCGCTCGGGCAGCACGTCGCCTTCGCCATCACCTGCGTCGTGCTCTATACTGTATGGCGATTGGTACGCGACCGTGAGAACACCTCGCTGTTCGCACACACGCGCTGCGAGATCGGGGCTGCCGGAAAGGCATTGCTGGGATTGATCGCTGTTTATCTGGTGGGGGCGATGGTGCCGCGTCCGACGGCGCGACTGACGTTATCGCCGCCCGACGAAATCGCAATCGACTTCCACTCGCACACCCGATACTCTTGGGATGGCTGGTCGAGCTTCTCCCCCGACGCGAGTCGCCGCTGGCATCAGGCGTCGGGATTCAACGTCGCATACATCACGGATCACAGCACCTTCGCCGGCGCCGAAGAGGCGGCGTTGGACAATCCAGCGCACGCCGGAGATGGCACGGTGATGCTGAGTGGGATCGAAGTCAGGGATCGCGGCAATCATCTCGTCATACTCGGGACCGATGCCCGCGACTCGCAGTCCTATACCGGCGGCAATCTCCACGAGCTGACGTTCAAACGCGAAATAGAAGCGCGTGGATCAGCGCGCCCGCTCGTGCTGTTCACGCTGCCAGGGCATCTCAAATCCGAGGGCGCTATGTCGGTCGACGCGATCGAGCTGTCCGACGCCGCTCCACGCGGTCTTTCTCAGAGTGACGCGCAGCGTGAGGAGATCTCCTCCATCGGCAGACATCAGAACAAGACGCTTTTGGCGAGCTCCAACAACCATGGGTGGGCGAACGCGTCCCCGGCCTGGAGCGTGATGCAGATTCCGAATTGGCGGACCATGACGCCTGCCGAGCTCGATGTGGCGATACGGCGTCAGATTCTACGCGATGGATCCAGCGCGGTTCGCGTGATCGATCGCCGTGCTCGTGCCTCTGTTTCCGTCGCCGGTCTGGCGCTGACGGTCCCGATCGCAGCTTGGAGAATGCTGATCACGATGAGCTGGGCCGAGCGGATCTCCTGGCTCATCTGGATGTGGGTTGGATTCGCTTGCGTGCTAACACTAAGAAGATTCCCCAGACCACAGCTGTCGCGCCTAAAAAAGAAAATCGCCGGCCCTGTTCACTCCGGAGGCCAATCGACTTAGAATCAACGCGGTCTAGTGCAATGAGTGCGTAAGCTGCGGCGACTTATAATCAACGCTGACGATTTTGGGATTTCGCGTGGTGTCAACGACGGTATCGTCGAGGCAGCGCGAGTCGGCGGCATAACTTCAACTTCCCTGCTGGCCAGTCTGCCTGATTCGGCGGACGCAATAACGCGGATCCGACAGTGCCCCGGAATCTCTGTCGGCCTCCATTTCAATCTTACTGTTGGTAACGCGCTGACCGGCTCCTCGTCGCTCACGTACGCGGACAGCGCCGAGTTTTTTCCGCTGCCGAAACTTCTCGCCGCGGCATCGCTCGGCATGCTGGACGACGGAGACATCGAGCGCGAGTGTCTGGCGCAGATCGACCGGATGACGCGCGCCGGACTGCCTCCAACGCACTTCGATAGTCATCGGCACATTCACACGCATCCAGCGGTTTATCCGGCGGTGTTGCGCGCCGTACGAGCGAGATGTATTCCTCATCTCAGAGTGCCCTGTGAGCCGCTCGACAGAAACGTCGGTGTGTTCGGCGCGACGGTCAAGAAGAGTTTGCTGCTGTTGAGTGCGCGACGATCGCGACGCTTGCGGCTTGGCGAAACGGCCAGCGACCGGCCGGGCCTCAACATCACCGGCTTCGTCGGCATCTCGTTGCAGGGTGAATCGTTTGCCGATCGATTGTTCGAGCTGATCCGCGAGCTTCCCGCCGGCACCACTGAGCTGATGACGCACCCTGGCTACGCCGATGCGACGCTGGTCAAGCGCGACAACTACACGGTCGAGCGTGAAACGGAGCTAAAAGTCCTCTGCTCGCAGGATTTCCGCGATTTGTTGGGAAGCTGCCGAGTGACGCTCGCCAACTTTGGCAATCAGACTGCGATCGTGAGGGGCGGGCAGGAGATCGCGGAGTTTCACTAGCTCGTCTTGTTGCGCACCGCCGCGGCGAAGGTAGCCCGCCGCCGCCGCGAGACGGGAATTCTCGATCCATTAGCCAGCACAGCGAGCAAAAGACCATCTGAAGTTCGGCGCAGCTCGCGCACTCCGCTCAATCTCACCAGAGCTTTGCGATGCGCGCGCGCGAAACCATCCCCGCCCACTTTTTTCTCGAGAGCGTCGAGGGACTCACGCATCAGATAGCTGCGTCCGTTGGACCAGACGCGCGAGTAATAGTCAGCGGCCTCGATCCAGTCGATCTCGTGTAAAGGAATGACGACTGCGCCGCGCGCAGTCGGTACGATCAGCGATTTGTCGCGCGCCGACGGACCTTCGGTGAGTCGTCGCGTGAGTCGTTTCATCGTCGAGGCAAAGCGACCCTCGGTGACGGGCTTTAGCAGGTAGTCCTGCGCTTCCGCTTCGAACGCCCGAATGGCGAATTGATCGTACGCGGTGAGGAAGACTACCGCCGGCATTTTCTCGGGCGACTTGCGGCGAATCACCTCGAAGCCGTCCACCTCCGGCATCTGGATGTCGAGGAACAGCACGTCAGGTTTCAGTGAATCGAGCGCAACGAGCACTTCGCGCCCATCTCTGCATTCGCCGACGATGGCGAATTGACTGAACGGCGCGAGCAATTGACGTACGCCACGCCGGGCGGCGGGTTCGTCGTCAGCGACGAGCACTTTCCACTTAGGCGCTGACATTCGGCTCAGCACGTAAAGGCACGTCGTGGAACGGAATCCTCATCCGCGCGACAGTCCCGCCACGGGGACCTGCGCCAACTTCCAGTGACGCGCGGTCGCCGTAAAGCGTGCGCAGACGTTCGCGCGTATTGGCAAGTCCGTGCCCCTCCGCATCGCCGGCGCCGGCAGCGATTCCCGGACCGTCGTCAGTAACCGTGATCTCCAGCACCTCGCCATCACGACGCGCTTCGATCGTGATCCGCCGAGCATCGGAACGGCGGGCGATCCCGTGCCTGACCGCGTTCTCGACCAGGTGTTGTAGCGCGAACGATGGCACTGCCGCAAAGAGTGTGTCGGTGGCGATGTCGAATTCCGGTCGCAAACGATCGGAGAATCTTGCACGCTCGACCTCCAGATACTGGCGAACAAGCTCGAGCTCGTCCTCGAGCGTGACTTCGTTTTCGTTGTTGCGACTGAGTGTGAGCCGCAGTACATCGCTCAGCTGCTCCATCACGCGTGTCGCGCCGGCGTTGTCGCCTTCGCGCATCAGCACCGTGATTGTGTTCAGCGCGTTGAACAAAAAGTGTGGATTGAGCTGCGCTTTGAGAGCCGACAATCGCGAGGTTGTGAGTTGCTCGGCCAATCGCGCGAGCTGGACTTCGCGGGCACGTGCCTCGGTGAAGTATCTGATCGCGTGCTCGACGCCGACCATACCGAGGTAGACGGCGCATCCGAACGGCAATGTTCCGACAAACCACCCAACGGCGAACGTGCCGACGCCATGCTTGAACGAATCCGGCTGAAGGAGAAGCTTCAACAACGTACCGCCACCAGCCCACAGCGCCGAGAAAATAATCGACAGCGCGATGTGGATCACCGTGCGCAAAACGAGGTGCGGTCGGGTGATCGGCCAACGGCGCGCGAGTACGAAGACGCCGGGTGTCAATGCCGCATAGAGCAGCCAGTCAGTGCTGTAGAAGACGGCAGCCGACAGGCTGAATGGCTCTCCATAGATATGCGAGAGACCAATCGAGGTGACGAAGCCGAGAAACGCCGGTCCGAGCCAGGCAGCGGAGACGAGCATCCAAGGCTGGATGCGGCGAGACTGTTCCACGCCACACGCTATCGCTCACTCCGCGCATACGCAATTACGCCGCGCGGTTTGTACGAGCCAACGACCGCTGGCGGCGAAACGGGCGCCGTTCACGGCGCGCCAATGGCGGCCCTAGGAAGTACGCGCGATCATTTCCGCGATGCAAACATCGCGTCGGATTCATTCGATCGATGTCGCGCGGGGCGTCGCCATGGTTCTGATGGCGATCGATCACGTGCGAGTGTACGCCGGGGTGCCGCCGGGTGGGCCGCGCCCCGGCGTTTTTTTCACTCGCTGGATCACCAACTTCGTCGCGCCCGCGTTCGCGTTTCTCTCCGGCACGTCGGCTTACCTGCTTGGCCAAAAGCTCGGTAGCACGCGCGCGTTGTCGCGCTATCTGCTGTCACGCGGACTGATCCTGGTGCTGCTCGAGCTCACCGTGATTCGAGTCGCGTGGACGTTCAATTTCCGGTTCGGCGAGTATCTGCTCGCCGGAGTGATCTGGATGCTCGGCTGGTGCATGGTGCTGATGTCAGCGCTGGTCTGGCTGCCGGTGGTCGTCATCGGTGCGTTTGGTGTTGCCGTGATCTTTCTGCACAACATCATGGATTTCATCGCGCCTCCCACTGATTCACTCGGTCAGGGCGCGATGGATTGGCTGTGGCAGATCCTTTACTACGGCGGGCCGATTCAACTCGGTAGCCATGGACCAACGCTGGCGGTCCTGTATTCGATATTCCCGTGGATTGGCGTGATGGCCGCGGGCTACGCGTTCGGGGCAATTATCACGATGGAGCCGATACGTCGCGATCGACTTTGCGTGCTGATCGGAATCGGTGCGCTTATTCTCTTTTTCCTTCTGCGCACACTCGATGTCTATGGTGATCCGCGACACTGGCACGTCACCTCGCCGACGCCGGTTCCAACGTTCTTCCGCTTCATCAACACCTCGAAGTATCCTGCTTCGCTGCAATTCCTGCTGATGACGCTCGGTCCGATGTTTGTGCTGTTGCCACTGTTTGAAAACGCACGCGGCAAGATCGGCGAGATCGTGGCGACATTCGGGCGAGTGCCGATGTTCTATTACTTGCTGCACATTCCGGCGATTCACTTCGCGGCCGTGATCGTCTCCTTGATTCGCGAGCGACGCATAGATGCCTGGCTGTTCGACAATCACCCGATGATGAATGGACCACCGCCGCAGGGCTACATGTGGTCGCTCGGCTTGCTCTACCTCGTCTTCATCGTTGTTGTGACTGTGCTTTACTTCCCGGCGCGATGGTATTGGCGGCGGAAGTCGACCAATCCAGCGAGGTGGATGCGGTATATATAGCGGGAGGCAGGAGGCGAGAGGCCTCTCTCAACGCGGCCAACAGCGCGAGGATTATCCCGGTTACAACAACGGTGACGCCGGATACCTGTCCGGCTCGGCGGAAGCGCTCCATTTGCCGGCGAACATCGCGGGCGGGACCGCTCGCAACGAGAGCGGACTCGGCGAATGCACTCGTTTAGTGCGCGACCGGCGTAAAACTGCGGACAACGGCAACTGGCTGTTGTCCTATATCGCCTCGCAAACATCGGATACCAACGTCGACCCAATCAACTGACGAGTCGTGCTGGTGCTGGTGTTGTAGTCGTGCTGCGATCGCCCGCGGTACAACGTTGTCGTCGTGACCGTCACGAGCCAGGTATCCGAGAAGGTGCGAGTGCGGCGGCCTGTCCGGAAAATAGGCGGTGGCCCGGCGAGGCAGCCGCTGATCTCGTCGTGCGTGCCTATCTCGGTGTACTGCTCGGTGGTGACGCAGCTCGTCGTGCCGCGCTCGAAACTGCAGCTCGCATCCGTGGCCGGCGCGACGCTTTCACCGAAACCTGAGGCGACCGCTGCAGCGGTAAACGCGAAGCTCCCTCCCGGAGCCCGCAACGAGGATGCGCCGGGGCTGGTCGGTGAGCTGCACGCGACAAGACCGACTAACAACAGAATTGCCGGAATTGAACGAGGCGACATCATCTGTCCTCCAGATGTCTCATTGCCGGACTGTGAAGTTCCCCTTTACGGGCGCCAGATCGAACTCCCCCGCCCTGCAATCGGTGCTGGTTCCCGGATCATGGAAGTTGATGATGCTGGCCATGTCCGATCCGCGATTTCCATTGTCGGCGACCTGGAACACCCCTTCTTTCCCGACCAGATCTTTCTTGTTGGCGTGGGTGACAATGCCGCTGACGGTGGCGGTATTGCCCACGATGTTGACGCAGTTGACGTCGATTTGGCCGTTGAAGTTACCGCCGGCGGCCCTGTCATTGAACGTCGCCCGGCCGGAGTTGCCGCTGGCCCTGACCGTGATGTGCTCGACTGAGCTGCCAAAGGTGATGGTGCCGTTGCCACTGACCGACCCGGCAATAAAGGCTATTAGCGCGACGGCGATGGCGGGAATTGAAATGGGGATCATGCTTACCTCTCGACGATGACTGGAGGGAGAGAGGCATTAGTCGTTCCGGTAACTGCAAAGAAAAACTACCAGCCGGCCGCCGGCAGCCCGTAGCCTGATGGCAGCAGGCTGGTAGTTCTTGTTTTGCCGTTATTCAACCTTGTCCGGTCCCTAAAGCCCCACTAACTTCTGCATAAGTATGCAGACCACCACCCGCGCCTATCGAATCCTTCTTATCGACGCGATCAATATCGCGGAGACGGGAGAGGGTGCGCGCGGACGAAGAAGCTGACGACAGACTTGTAGAAACGCGCGCGGGCCTCTCCCAAAAGGGTGAGGCCCTTTTTTCTTGTCTGACTTCACGGGAGCTGAGGCTCCAGGGATTGCGATGACGACAAAGCAGGGCCTGTACGACCCCGCTTACGAGCACGACGCGTGCGGCATTGGATTCGTGGCCCACATCCACGGCGTGCGCTCCCGCGACATCGTCGAAAAGTCGCTCCAACTGCTGCTCAATCTTTCGCATCGCAGCGCGGTTGCTGCCGATGCGTGCACAGGTGACGGCGCCGGCATCCTCCTTCAAGTGCCGCATCTTTTCCTGCGCCGTGCCTGTGCATTTGCAGGTATTCCGCTCACCGAGGCCGGCAGCTACGGCGTGGGCATGGTCTTCCTTCCATCGCGCGCATCGGCTCGTGCGAGTTGCGAGCGGTTAATAGAACAGATCATCGCCAGGGAAGGCTATTCGACGCTGGGATGGCGCGACGTGCCGGTGGATGATTCGGTGCTGTCATCCTCGACGAAACGGACGCGCCCCGTCATCAGGCAGGTCTTCGTCACCCGACTTTTCGTCGATCGCGAAGTCTTCAGCGACACGGCCTTCGAGGTCGCGCTGTACAAGATGCGGCGGAAGATCGAAGCCGCGTTGCGCGCAATTCCCGAGGGCGCCGATTGCTACATCGCGTCGTTCTCTTCGCGCACGATTGTCTACAAGGGGATGTTGACGCCCGATCAGCTGCCTCGGTTCTATCGCGATCTGCGCGATCCTGATCTGGCGAGCGCGATCGCTCTTGTTCACTCACGATTCTCCACCAACACCTTCCCGTCCTGGCGACTGGCCCACCCATATCGCTTCCTCTGCCACAACGGCGAGATCAACACACTGCGCGGCAATCTCAATTGGATGCGCGTGCGTGAAGCCGCCATGTCGTGCGAGCGTTTCGGTGGACGATTCGACGAGCTCTTCCCCGTTTGCGCGCCGAATCAAAGCGACTCCGCTTCCGTCGACAACGTGCTGGAGATGCTGACGCTCGCCGGCCGCCCGCTCGCGCATGCGATGGCGATGATCATCCCCGAAGCGTGGGAATCGCATGAGACGATGACGCCCGATCGCCGCGCGTTCTACGAATACCACTCATCGCTGATGGAGCCGTGGGATGGCCCCGCCGCGATGGCCTTCACCGACGGACGGTCGGTCGCAGCCGTTCTCGATCGCAACGGTCTGCGCCCCGCGCGTTACGTGGTGACCGCCGACGATCTCGTCGTTCTCGCTTCCGAAGCTGGGGCTTTGCCAATCGCTGTTGAACGCATTCGTGCGAAGGGACGGCTCGAGCCCGGTCGAATGTTCGTGGTTAACACCACCACGGGGCAGGTGCTCGATGATGAGGCGGTGAAGACCGAGCTAGCGATGGTGCGGCCGTACGGCCGGTGGGTCGCCGAGCAGCGAGTTACAATCGAGGACTTAAAAGCAACAGAACGGGTTGTGGGTTGCGAGTTCCAGGTTGAGGGTTGCGGGTCGGCGCAACGAAATGTCGATGCCCAGTCAACCCATAACTCGCAACCAGGCACCGACAACTCACAACCCGTTCTTTTGCCGTTGCCTTTGTTCGTAGCCCAGCGCCTCTTTGGCTACACTGCCGACGAACTCAAGATGGTTCTCGCCCCGATGGCCGAGAACGGCGAGGAACCGGCCGGGTCGATGGGCAACGACACCCCCCTCGCTGTGCTCTCCAACAGACCACAGTTGCTGTCCTCGTACTTCAGGCAAATGTTCGCGCAGGTCACCAATCCCGCGATCGACCCGATGCGCGAGCAGCTGGTTATGTCGCTGGCGATGAACCTCGGCCCGCAAGGAAACCTGCTCGAGGTCGGCGCCGAGCACGCCCGTCAGATCCGGATTCCGCAGCCGGTACTCACCGAGAGGGATGTCGCCGCACTTCGATCGGTCGCTGATCCAAACCTGCGCTCGATGACCCTGCCGGCTGTCTTCGACGTGGCCGGTGGTCCAAAGTCATTAGCGCCGGCAATCGATGCCCTGTGTGGGGCAGCCACTGATGCAGTACGCAATGATTGCGGGATTCTCATTCTCAGCGATCGGAGTGTCGACCAAACGCACGCGCCGATTCCGCCCGCACTCGCCGTCGCCGCCGTTCATCATCACCTGATCCGAGGAGGCGTGCGCGCTCGCGTCAGCATCGTCTCCGAAACCGGCGAAGCCCGCGAAGTCTCCCACATCGCCCTGTTGATCTCCTACGGCGCGAGCGCCGTCCATGCTTATCTCGCCCTCGAGACAGTCGAAGCGCTCACCGGCCCAGCGCTGGTCGCGGATGAAGGCCGCCAGCAGCCGGCCGAAAGCGGCCAGCCGCCAGCGACCAGTTTAGCGGTTGATCACTATGTGAAAGCAGTCGGCAAAGGTTTGCTGAAGATCATGTCGAAGATGGGCATCTCCACTCTTCAGAGTTACTGCGGCGCCCAGCTCTGGGAAGCCGTCGGCCTCGACGCCGCGCTCATCGCCAAACACTTCACGGGTACTCCGTCCCGCGTCGGCGGCATTGGCCTCGAGTTAATCGCCGACGAGACTCTGCGCCGTCACGCCTCTGCATTCGAGGAAACCGCGACCCGGCTGGAAGCAGGAGGCGAGTATCAGTACCGGATCCAGGGCGAGCATCACAACTGGAATCCGCTGACGATCTCCAAGCTCCAGCACGCCACCCGCACCGACAACTACGTGACGTTCAAGGAGTTCTCGCAGCTCGCCAACGGCGAGACCAAACAGCGCTCGACTCTGCGCGGACTGCTGGACTTCGTGACGCGCGAGCCGATTCCAGTCGACGAAGTCGAGCCGGCAAAATCGATCACCCGCCGCTTCTGCACCGGCGCGATGTCGTTCGGTTCGCTGAGCGCCGAGGCCCACCAAACACTCGCCGTCGCAATGAACAGCATCGGCGGCCGCAGCAACAGCGGTGAAGGTGGTGAAGAGCGCTCGCGCTTCGGCACCAATCGCAACAGCGCGATCAAGCAGGTTGCATCCGCGCGCTTCGGCGTCACTGCCGAGTATTTGATGAACGCGCACGAGCTGCAGATCAAGATTGCGCAGGGCGCCAAGCCCGGCGAAGGCGGTCAGCTGCCCGGACACAAAGTCGACGCCATCATCGCCAGGACGCGTCACTCGATTCCTGGCGTGACGCTCATCTCGCCGCCGCCGCACCACGACATCTACTCGATCGAAGATCTGGCGCAGCTGATATACGATCTGAAGGCGATCAATCCGGAAGCGGCTGTGTCGGTGAAGCTGGTCGCTGAGGCCGGCGTTGGCACCGTCGCTGCCGGCGTCGCCAAGGCGCGCGCGGACCTGATAGTCATCTCCGGCGACTCCGGCGGTACCGGAGCATCGCCGGTGTCATCGATCATGCGCGCGGGCTCTCCCTGGGAGCTCGGCTTGTCCGAAACGCAGCAGACTTTGGTGATGAACAATTTGCGGGGCCGAGTGCGGGTGCAGACCGATGGCCAGCTCAAGACCGGACGCGATGTCGTGGTTGCCGCAATGCTCGGCGCCGATGAGTTCGGATTTGCGACGGCGCCGCTCATCGTCGAAGGCTGCATCATGATGCGGAAGTGTCACCTCAACACGTGCCCGGTTGGCATCGCGACGCAGGACCCCGAGCTGCGCGCGCGCTTCGCCGGCCAGCCCGAGCACGTGGTGAACTA
>Ga0209027_1000728_pt1 | contig 12083 bp, 9 predicted proteins | sample GraSoi013_1_20cm_3_FD_185821 | JGI IMG/M metagenome (GOLD analysis project Ga0209027, IMG submission 185821) | Grasslands soil microbial communities from the Angelo Coastal Reserve, California, USA - Sample 09_27_2013_1_20cm (SPAdes) (version 2) | ecosystem: Environmental > Terrestrial > Soil >...
GAACACGCCGCCCTCTCACACGCCCACGCAATGAAAGAGCATGTTCCGTCTTTCGGCTCCGCTTCAGTCTTCGACGAGCGAGCCGCGGAAGAGCGTCTGTCCTGCGAGCGATGTCCTGAAGCCGAAGAGTATCAGGGCGAGGCAGGCGGCCAGTCCGAAGGCGGTGCTGCCCGCGTACCAGGCGGAGAAGTCCGTTGTCATGGGGAAGAAGAAGAAGGCGAGGCCGAAGAACTGCATGAAGACCGCCGCCAGCAGGCCGAAGCGCAGCAGGACGACGAGAACCATCGCGGCGCTCAACATGCCGAACAGCCAGTCAACCGAAGGGTGTTCGCCCGTCACCGAGCCGAGCAGAGCCATCAGCAGGAAGAGCGCGCCGACGGCGGCCCACCAGCGCCGGAAGATGATGGAAAAGATCAGGAGCAGGAGCAGGAGACTCGCCGGGAAGGCGAGGGCGTTGATGACCTGATCTATGAACAGCGCGATGACGTACTGCGTCCCTTCAAGGCCGGCCAGCGACGGCGTCAGCGGCGTGGTGGCCGACATGCCGAAGAACTGCGGCGCGAGCGTCTGTAAGTAGCCCAGCAGTACGGACGTGAAACCGAAGAGTGCGCCGAGGAGGAGGTCGCGCCCGACAAGCGGGTCGCGGTAGTCGCCCGCCAGCAGACGGTTCCAGGAGATGATGACGCCCGGCCAACGCCTTCGCACCGAAGGCTCGACGGCGATGTAGACCAGCCAGAGCAGGCAGGAGAGCAATAGCCCGTAGGCCAGACACTCCAGGAAGAGCGCGAACTCCCCGGCCACCTCCGGCACGTGGTGAACCGCCGTCAGCCAGGCGATTATCTCCAGAACGAAGCAGAACGCGGCGAGGCGGAAAGCGCCCCTCCGGTCGCCGCGCCCGAGCCGCAGGTTGCGCCGCGCGAGCAGCGCCGCGCCCAGAAGAATCATGAAGAAGAGCACGACGACCGCCGCCTGCACGACCCTCTCTGCCGCGCCTTCCTGCGCCTGCTCCTCGCGCGCGGGACGGTTCCAGGGGTTGATGATCTGAAAGCTGACGAGCCTGCCCTGGTAGGCCGCGGCCTCGACGCGGATGGGGCTGTCGGGCTGCGCGGGGTGAGTGCCTTCCCACGCCGCGCGCTCGTCGAAGGGCTGCTGCGGAGTCCACTTCGGCTCGGTCGGCTTGAAGCCCGACGGGTCAAGCCCCGCCTCCGCGAAGACCTGAGACCAGTCGAACGGTCGCGCGCCCGCCGTCTCGACCGTCTGCGGCGGCGTGCCGACGAAGCCGATCATTCTCCCCGAACCGTCGAGCGTGATGCTCGCCATCCCCGCGACCGTCCGCGGCGGGTCGTACTGCGTGATCTCCTGGCGGTTAAACGGTACGAGGTATCGAGGGCTTTGGCGATACCAGAAGCCGAGCGCGACGGGCCTGCCGGTCTTCAGCCTGTCCCAGCGGTTCGCAGACTTGTCGCTCTCCCTTATGTGATTCAGGTACTCGTTGTGGACGAAGAAGCCGTAGGCGCGGTCGGTCGCCGCGTCGTAACCGAATTTCCTCGCGACCTCGCCCGCGTGCTCCTTCAAACCCTGAACGGACTTTTCCAGAGGCACGCGGCGGTACAGCAGGGCTCTGTCCGCGAGGATCATTGACAGCGCCAGCGCAGCCAGCGCCGCGACCAGAAGCGAGACGGCGACGGTGGGGCGCAGACTCCCCTGCGTCGGTGCGGCGGCGACCATCTCAGGCGAAGGCGTCTCGCCCGCTGCGAGCGCCGCCGCGAGCGGGTCGCCTCCGGGCAGTGCCGCCGCGACTTGAAGAGCCGAAGCGGGCCGGTCTTTCGGGTCAACCGAGAGGCAGCGCTCGATGACGCGCTCGACGGGCGGGTCAATCTCCTTCACGATTGAAGATGGGCTGTCGGGCATTGACTCGGACTTGCGCAAGCGCAGGAGGTCTGCGAGCGAAGGGGCCGAGAAGGCCTTGCGCCCCGTGAAAATCTCGTAGAGGACGAGCCCGAGCGAGTATATGTCGCTGCGCGCGGTCAACTCTTGGCCCGCGAGTTGTTCGGGCGACATGTATTCGGGAGTGCCTTCGAGCGCAGCGCCGCCGCCAAACTCCTCCAAAAGGCCCGACAGCCCGAAGTCCGTGATGCGGACGTTGCCGTTCTCGTCAATCATCACGTTGCCGGGCTTGAGGTCGCGGTGGACGACGCCCGCGTCGTGCGCCGCGGCTACGCCAGCGCAGACCTGGCGCGCTATCTCGACCGCCTTGTCGGCGGGGAGCCGTCCGAAGCGCTTCAGCACGGAGGAAAGCTCCTCGCCCCTGATGAACTCCATCGAGATGAAGCGCATCCCCTCGTACTCGCCGATGTCGTAGACGCGGCAGACGTTGCGGTGAGAAATCTGGCGCGCTATGCGAACCTCTCGGTGAAAGCGCGCGAGCGCCGCGCCGTCCAGAGAGAGCGCTTCGGGCAGGAACTTCAGCGCGACGGGCTGTTCGAGCGTCAGGTCGTCGGCGCGGTAGACCTCGCCCATGCCGCCGCGCCCGAGGAGGCCGACGACGCGGTAGCGCTCGTTGAGGATCGTGCCGGCGACGAAGCGCGCGCCTTCGAGCGAGTCTGATGTCGCGTGCGTGCGCGAGCGAGCCGACGGCGCGGAAGACTTTCCCTCACGCGACGAGTCGCCGCCCGAACGCGGCTTCGAGTCGTCCGGAAGGATGCGCGTCTCCGCGTAAGGGCCGTCAACCTCCGCGCCGCACGACGGGCACGAGAGGCTGTCTTCGGCGATATCCAGCATGCAGGCAGGGCACTTCATTTTGTGCGGGCCGTCTCGAATGAAAAATTTGCCGCGTGAACTACTGCCGGGCCGTCCGTCATATGGTCGCGTCGTCGAATCGGCTGTGTTCAAGTACGAAGAGCCCCGGCGGAATGTTTTCCAGCCGGGGCCCTTTCGTTTCGATCATTCGTCTTGGTCATCCGGACGAACACTACCAGCGAGGCTCGCGGTTGCCGCCGCCACCGCCACCGCCGCCGCCGTAGCCGCCGCCGCGTCCGCCTCCGCGTCCGCCTCCGCCGCCGAAGCCGCCACGACCGCCGCCACCACCGCCGCCGCCGCGTCCGCCGCGGTCTTCGCGCGGGCGCGCCTCGTTGACGGTCAGGTTGCGACCGTTCAGATCCTTGCCGTTGAACTGTTGTATGGCCGCCTCACCTTCCTCGCGCGAAGACATCTCGACGAAGCCGAAGCCGCGCGAGCGGCCCGTGTCTCGATCCTCGACGACGTTGGCCGACTCGACGGTGCCCGCCTGCGAGAAAAGCTCACGCAGCTCTTCGCTGGAAGTCTGGAATGAGAGATTCCCGACGTAAAGTTTCATTGACATGCGAATGTTCCTCTGACCCTCTGCGGAGGGTCGCTCAAGAGAAGCTTCCAACGCTTGAAGTGGGTTTCGTCGTAACGGTCGCGGCGAAGGCTTCACGCAAGGGGTGCTCGACAGGGAGCGGCTTCTATCCGTGAAAAGGTCGGCCCACTCTCTCGAACCATCCAGAACGCCGCCGCCGAATCGAGGCGCGGGGCGCATCACCGTTGATGCGCGAGAGAAGGAGTAACGCCGTTATGATGCCTCACTCGCCGCCCGGTTGCAAGGCCGGCGGACGAGGCCGGGGCGGGCGGCCCGGTCGGCGACACGGCACGCGTTGGGATAAGATTTAAGCATGGTTAAGGCGTTGCGACGTTACCTGCTCCTGTCCTCGTTCCTGCTTGCGACCGCCGCGGGGGCGTACTCCCAGCAGGCCTCGACGCCCGCCGTAAGAGAGGACGGCCCGCCGGAGTCGCCCAGCTATATTTTCGCGAGCCCGAACAGGCGCGTGAACATGTCGCTGGGGGAGGCTCTCAGAAACCTCAATTCGGGCGATGAGATCGCTATCATCCTCGCGGCGCGCGACATAGCCTGCCGCGCGGGCCTGAGGACGACGGTTTGGAAGGCGGTCGGCAACTGGTCTGACGGGGGCGAAAACTCCGTCCTGATAAAAGCCGCGGGCGACGAGGCGGCGGTGCGCTACGCCGACGCGTGGCTGGGGCGGCGCTTCGGGCAGAAGGGCGTCATACACTTCAGCCCTCAGCCGTCGGGTGCGGCGAGGATGTACGTCGTTCACACGAGGCGCGCCGGCGGCCTCGCGCGTCTCTCGAAGGTTCTGGACGGAAGCGGCGTCAACTACCGGACGGTGGTGCGCGGGCGTCAACGCACGGACATCTACGTCGTTGATCTTGGGAACGAGTTGCGGCGACAGGTCGCGTCAGCCGCGCGCCGCCTGCGCGCACGCGTGACCGTGATGAGCGGGGCGGGCGAGTTCGTCGGCGACGAGGGCGACCCGTCGAAGGCTCAAGGGATATTCGACGGGATAATCGGGAGGTACGAGAAAGAGCACCCGGAGTTGAAGCGGGACTGTGAGAAGCGGCGGCGGAAACTTTAGCTCCGGGGTGACGCCCGGCTGGCTTCTAAGCCGCCCGGCACGACGCCGCGCGGAGAATATCCGCCGCCCCCGTCTATTTTTCTGTGACCCTCTTGAACTGCCCCGTCTGCTCCACGTCCTCCGCGTGCTCGGCGGAAGTCTGCGCGCGATCCTTCGCGCCCGTCTTTTCGGCGCGCGAGATGTTCATCGCCGAGCGGACGAGCGCGAGGTGCGAGAAGCCCTGCGGGTAGTTGCCGAGCAACTCGTCGTTCACGGGGTCAATCTCCTCCGAGAGGAGTCCGAGGTCGCTCGCGTAGCCGGCGACTTTCTCGAACAACTCCTTCGCCTCGTCAACGCGCCCCTGCATGGCTAGGTTGTCAACGAGCCAGAAGCTACAGAGCGCGAACGTCCCCTCGTCGCCGGGCAGCCCGTCCTCGTTGAGGTAGCGGTAGACGAGCCCGTGCGAGGTCAGGCGCTCGCGCACACGCTCGACCGTGGACTTGACGCGCGGGTCTGTGGGCGGCAGGAAGCCCGTCTGCGGGATGATGAGGGCGCTCGCGTCGAGCGCCTTGCCGCCGAGGTACTGCGTGAACGCGCCGACCTCTGCGCTGTAGCCGTCGCGCAGAATCACCTCGCGGATCGCGTCCCGCTCCCTCTTCCACGCGGCGACCTGCTCGCGCGCGCGCGCCTCGCCGGCGAGCCGTACGGCGCGGTCGAGCGCGACCCAGCAGAGCAGCTTCGAGTAGAGGAAGTGGCGGCGGCCTCCGCGCACCTCCCAGATGCCGTTGTCTGGCTCGCGCCATCCCTCGACCGTGCGCGCGGCCATGAACTGTATGTCGTCCCACCAGGCTTCGGGGATGTCGCGGCGCGTGCGCTCGTGGTAGAGGTGTACGGCGTCGAGCACCTCGCCGTAGATGTCGAGCTGCGTCTGTTCGTGCGCGGCGTTGCCGACGCGCACGGGACGCGAGCCGCGGTAGCCTTCGAGGTGTTCGAGCCTACGCTCCGGCGGGAAGCGACTGCCGTCGAGCGTGTAGATGGTTTGCAGGCGGTTGCCGCGCGGGACGCCGAGGCCGTCGAGCCAGTCGAAGAAGTCCGCGGCCTCGTCTTGGTAGCCCAGGAGCATCAGCGCATAGAGGATGAGCGAAGAGTCGCGAAGCCACGTGTAGCGGTAGTCCCAGTTGCGCACGCCGCCGACCTCTTCCGGCAGCGACGTAGTCGGCGCGGCGACGAGCGCGCCGGTCGGCTCGTATGTCAGGAGCTTGAGCGCGAGCGCGCTGCGGCGCACCTGCCCCGCGTAACAACCCTCGTAGCGGCACGCGTGCCACCACTCCTTCCAGTAGCCCAGCGTCTTCTCAAGCTCGTCGTCGGACTCGGCGCGCTGCGGCCTGACGCCATCGCCGTTAACATCGGGGAAATAGTTTATCGCGACCCAGACGCGCTCGCCCTCGTTCACGGTGAAGCGACCGACGAGCGCGCCCGAAGAGTCGGGACGCAAATCCGCCGCGCACGTGAGCGTGACCGCCTCGCGGCCCGCGGTCGCGACCGCGCCGCCTTCGCAGACTTCGAGGCGCGTCTCGGCGCGCGCGAAGTCGAACGCGGGGCGGAAGCCGACGAACATCTCGACCGAGCCCGCGAGCCCTTCGACGAGTCGGACGATGCGGTGGCTGGGCGCGATGTCTTCGCCGCGGTGGCTCTCCGCGAGACGCTCGACCGGCATGAAGTCCGTGAGGCGCGCGCGCCCCGTCGCGGTCTCGAACTCGGCGCGCAGCACGTTCGTCTCGCCGACGTACGAGCGCACCACGTCGAACTTTTCGGCGGGGCGGACTTGAGACCAGCCGCCCTTGCGCGCGTCGAGCAGGCGGCAGAAGACGGCGGGGCTGTCGAAGCGCGGCCAGCAGCACCAGTCAATCGAGCCGTCGCTCGCCACGAGCGCCGCCGTGTGCGCGTCGCCAATGAGCGCGTAGTCGCGTATGGGCCGGTAGCCCCTCTCCTCACCTCTCATCTCGAGGAATTAAGTAACACAACTCCGCTCGCCCGCGGTTACAAGTTTCTGTCAAAACTTACACGCGCGCCGCGGCTGAAGCCGCCGGGACACGCGACTAGCGGTTAGCTTGTGCGGTTAAAGAAAACGTGGGCGGGAAAGTTTAAGGAGACGCGGGCGGGAGAGTTTTTAGCGGATGACTCTGTACACGGAGCCGTCGGGTTGCCAGTCGCCGCGCGCGATCGAGTAGCAGACGCAACTGTAGCCGAAGTGATGGCCGGCCCGGACGTAGGTCATCCCCAGACGCTCCATCACGCCGCGCGACCTAAAGTTTTCGGGGCGCGTGAGGGCCGCGATTGAACTGAGCCCAAGGCGCTCGAATCCGTAGCGCAGGCACGCGCGCGCGGCCTCGGTCGCGAGCCCCTGGCCCCACTCGCCCCTCGAAAGCATGTAGGCGAGCTCGACGCCGACCTCCTCGCTCCCGAAAGAGAACCCGCAGTAGCCCGTGAGCGCGCCCGTCTCTTTCCTGACGAGGGCCCACCTGCCGAAGCCTCGGCGGCGGAAGGCGTTGATGATGCTCGTCAGGTTGAGGAGCGTCTCCTCGCGCGTGAACGGAAGGCCGCGCCCGATGAAGCGCATCACTTCGGGGTCGGACGCTATGACGCACAGGTCGTCGAGGTCTTCGGGCGCGAACATGCGGAGCCGCAGTCGCGACGTCTCTATCTCGTCGGCGACGAACGGCGCGGACTGCGCGTCGTCTCTGTTTTGGAGCGCGGCCAACATGGCTTCGACCCGTCACGCGGCGAGGACGCCCGCGCCGGCCTTCTTTTCGGAGAGGAGGTTCGAGAACTCCGACTTCAGCAACAGCTCCAGAGCCTGGCCCGCGGCGACGGCCTTCGAGAAGAGGTAGCCCTGCCCGTAGTCGCAGCCGAGCGAGCGCAACTGCCGCAACTGCTCGCGCGTCTCGACGCCCTCCGCGATCACGTCCATGTCGAGGCTGCGCGCCAGCGTGACGATGGTGCGGACTATCTCGGCGTTCTCCGTGTTGTCGGTCATCTGCGTGACGAAGGAGCGGTCAATCTTGAGGGTGTCAATCGGGAAGCGGTGCAGGTAGCTCAAAGACGAGTAGCCCGTCCCGAAGTCGTCAATCGAGATGCCGACGCCGAGGCCGCGAAGCTGCGTGAGCATGTCAATGGCCGTGTTTATGTTCTCCACGACCATGCTCTCCGTGATCTCGAGCTTCAGGCTCGCGGCGCGGAGGCCCGCTTCGCGCAGCGCCGTGGAGATTTGGTCAATCAGGTCGGCCTGCGAGAACTGCCGGCTCGACAGGTTGACGCTCACCGTCACGTCCTCGCCGATCCGGTAAATCCTCTGCCACTCGCGCATCTGCCGGCACGCCTCGCTCAAGACCCACTGGCCGAGCGGGATGATGAGTCCCGTCTCCTCCGCGACGGGGATGAACTCCGAAGGCATGACGAGTCCGCGTTCGGGGTGTCGCCAGCGCAGGAGCGCCTCGAAGCTGCTGACCTTGCCCGTGGCGAGCGAGACGATGGGCTGGTAGTTGATGAAGAACTCCTTGCGGCTGATGGCGCGGCGCAGGTCGGTCTCTATTTGCAGAAGCTCCATCGCGCGGTCGTGCATCGCCTTGTCGAAGACGACGTGGCGCTTCTTGCCGAGCAGCTTGGCGCGGTACATGGCGGTGTCTGCGTCGCGCAGGAGGTCTTCGGCGCGCTCGTAGCCCGTGGTCGAGAGCGCGATGCCGATGCTGGCGGTGGTGAAGACCTCGTGGCCGCCGATGTTGAAGGGCTGGGAGACGGCCTCCTGCACGCGGCGCGCGACCTCGATGGCGTCCTCGGTCTCGGCGAGGTCTTCGAGCAGGATCGTGAACTCGTCGCCGCCCAGTCGCGCCACGGTGTCGCCCGGTCGCAGGCAGGCTTCGAGGCGGTGTGCGATGCCGACCAGGAGCTGGTCGCCGACCATGTGGCCCAGAGAGTCGTTGATGATCTTGAAGCGGTCGAGGTCGAGGAAGAGGGCGGCGAAGAGGCGCTCGCCGTTGCGGCGCGAGCGCTGGATAGCCATCTTGACGTGATCCATGAAGAGCGCGCGGTTCGGGAGTCCCGTCAGCGCGTCGTGGAAGGCGTCGTGCAGGAGTTGCTCTTCGGCGCGCTTGCGGTCGGTGATGTCCTGAATCTGGAAGATGAGGTGGAGCGGGTTGGCCTGGCCGTCGCGGACGAGCGACATGCCGAGGTGCGCCCAGACCTCCTTGCCGTGCTTGTGCGCGTAGCGCACCTCGGTCTGGTGCGACGAGATCGTCCCCTCGGCCAGTCGCTGAATCTGCTCGTCGAGGGCGACGAGGTCGTCGCGGTGCGTGATGTCGTGGATGTTGGAGGAGAGGAGTTCCCGCTCGTCGTAGCCGATGATGGCGCAGAGCGAGGGGTTGACCTGGAGCCAGCGCCCGTCCAAAGAGACGACGCCCATGCCGATGGTCGCGTAGTCGAAGGCGGAGCGGAAGCGCTCTTCCGACTCGCGCAGCGCCCCCATGTGCTGCTGCACTTCGAGCGCGTGCTGGCGCGCGAGCTCGGCCTGCTTCGTCGAGGCCTCGACGTTCTTGAGGTAGGTGCAGTAGGTGACGTAGACGATGAGGATTATGGGCGCGGTGGCGAGGAAGGCGTAGATGCCGAAGGCCGCGACGAGCTTGACGATGATGCCGGCGGCGGAGGCCCCGGCGAAGTATGAGAGCGAAGTCCAGAGGAAGTTCTGCCGCCACATCTGCCAGATGGGGTGGCCGCCTTTGAGCGCGACGCCGAGGGCGATGAGGCCGGAGTTGGCGATGTACTGCACGAGCGCCATCGTGCAGAGGGCGCTGATGTAGAGCGACTGGTCGCCTTGCGCGAGCTCCCGGATGCTGCCGTAGCCGAGCCTGAGCACCCAGACCGTGAGGAAGGTCGAGATGATGTAGACCGCCGCGTTGAAGACGATGATCGTCTTCTGCCGCGTGATGCGGCGAGAGGAGCAGACGGCGTCGGCGGCTGCCAGGAGGATGCCCAACTCGCCGCCGAAGAGCAGCAGGACGAGCATGATGAAGGTGTCGGAGACGGAGATTTGCCCCTTGACGCGCGGAATCTGCACGACCATGCGCGAGCCGAAGGTTAAAGTCAGCAGACTTACCAGCGCGAAGCGCAGCCCCAGGTCTGAGACCTGTAGCCGGCTGACGGTGTAGGCGCACGCGACGAAGCCGATGGCTATGACGGCCCACATGAACGGCTTCGCGAGGCGCTGTTTTGTCGTGGCGTTGGACATCGGCCCTGTCTGTATCTGGTGTCGGGGAGTTCCGAGCGCGCGCGGTGCTTCCGTCGTAGCCCGCGGCGGCTCTGACAAGGGCAAGCCGTATGCCGTCTCCGGCGTGGGAGGTTGGCTTCGTTTCCCCTTGATAAGGCGGCCTGAGCGCCGGGGCGTCTGAGGCGGGCGAGTGACCGCTTCGTTCAATGTGAAGGCGGGGCTCTCATGTTGACGCAAAACCACTCACGCGCCGACAGTGAGAAATCCGCGGGGCGGTAGGTGGCTTCGGGCGCGCGCGGGCGCTCCAAACTTGGGCTTCGATTCTTCTTACTTCTTCTCTGTTCCCTAAACTATAACTACATGCACAACCGTCTGCCGGTGGATTTGCTGTCCGTGACGTGCGACGCTTCACGCGGGGCGAAGCTCTAGCACGCCGACCTTCGTTTTGCACGCGCCGTTCCGTTCGCCGCGACTTCTCTTAAACGCTTGGTTCTCTTGGCGAGCGGCGTGGGCTTGGGCGTGTGAGCGACAGGCACTCACGTCAGCCTGATTGCCGGCGCGATTAGATTGACCGACGCGGTCACGTCAAAACGGCGCGCCCCCTCTTGACTTGAACCTCGCGCCGCGCCGCGGTATAAGCCATATCATCTGGTAGGCTTTGCCGGTGCGTTAGACCGAACGCGCGGCGGAAAGGCGGGCGAGCATGGCACGCTCTCAGACTTGGACACGCAACGTCGGTAAGAAGGAGAAGAAGGCGCGCACGAACGCCGCGGCGCGGAACGCGCGCGGGATAGTTGACGGCGGAGCGCTGGAGGATTTAAAGCGGCGCGCGGAGGACTTGGGGTTGATCGTTCACGCGCGGCCACGCGGGCCGCTCAAGGCCGGTGGCAAGAAGAAGCGCGGCGCGAAGTGAGGCGTTGAAACATGCAGCCGATTAAGGTCGCATTCCTGGCGGGGCTGTTGAGCTTCGCGGTCGGCGCGGGCCTTCTGTTCGTCGCGTTCCGCCTCGGCCAGCCCGCGGGCGAGGCGGCGAGGACGCTCCACAACGTCCTCGCGCTCGCCGCACTGCTCATGGGCACTGGCGGCGGCTTCCTAGCGCTCTGCGCGGGCGCGGTGCTGCTCGTGAGTTTACTGGTCGAGCCGCGCGTCGCGAGGCGGCAGGGCTGACGCTTCCCCTCTCCGACTCAACGGGTCTCGCCCGGCGCTTCGCCGAAGCGCGCGCGGAAGTCTTTCGAGCCGAGGCGCAGCGCGAGCCAGTCCTCGAAGATTTCCGGCTGGTTGAGCCAGACCGTGAACCACTCCGCGATCTCCGCCTTCTCGGCCCGCTTGCGCTCGTTGACCGCGGCGTTGCGCGCGATCATCTGCGCGCGGCGCTTGCCCTTGAGCACGGTCTCGCGCACGAGGCGCAGCCCCTCCCGGTCGTCCTTGCGCTGGAACTGCCGACGCAGGTTGTCGAGGCGTCGGATGGAGACCGCGGCCTCGCCGAAGGTGGAGAACTTCAGCACGTTCCGGAACATCGCCTCGTAAGGGTCTTGCGTGCGCCAGCGCGCGTCCGCGTCCAGGACTTCCGCGTGCCGAAGCTCCGCGCCCTCGTCGGCCAGCAGGCGCGCGACCACCGCTGGGCCCTCGACCGCGCCCTCGCCGAAGCGCTCGCGCACGGCGTCGGCCACCGCCTCAAGCTCGCGCGCCCCGACCGTCTCGCAGTCGAGGTGCTCCCACACCTCGATCATCAGGTCTCGCTTCGTCCGCGACTTCCACTCCCGCTTCTTCATCGCGGGGAAGCTTATGCCGCCACCCGCGCCAATAACAAGCCGGCGCGGACGCCGATGTCGGGTCGGCGTCCGCGCCGGCTGCGTGTAGAGCGCCGGGGGCGGGGCGCGAGTTATTACTGTAGGAACGGCCCCATGTCCTTCAGCGCGCGCGAGGGCAGGAAGTCGTTCTTCATGTAGAGCGCCGACAGAAGGCCGGGGTCTATCGGCCCCAGCTCCGCGTGAGAGACTTTCGGGCCGCCGCCCTCGGCCCACGCGCTCTCCCAAATCTCGCCGAGGCATTTGCAGCCCTCGGCCATGCTGTCCATCGTCTTCTCGCCGAAGGCGTCCCACATCCGGTTGATGCGGTCGCTCGGCGAAGTGCCGGCGTTGTATGTGTCAACGAGGTCTTTGGGCTGGATGTTCTTCACCGTCCAGGCCATCAACTGGATGACGCGCATGGCCGCGCCCCTGCCGCCCTTAAACGTCGGCTTGACCTTCACGCCTTTCAGGCGCGCGCTCACCCCCTTCACGATGTCTTCCGCGTGCTCGTTCAGCATGTCGGTCTCGTAAGCCGAGTGGACGTTGTAGGCCACCGAGCCGCTCTTGATCGGCGGGTAGCCGTGGTGCAGGCGCGAGATGTGG
>Ga0209027_1000731_pt1 | contig 12075 bp, 12 predicted proteins | sample GraSoi013_1_20cm_3_FD_185821 | JGI IMG/M metagenome (GOLD analysis project Ga0209027, IMG submission 185821) | Grasslands soil microbial communities from the Angelo Coastal Reserve, California, USA - Sample 09_27_2013_1_20cm (SPAdes) (version 2) | ecosystem: Environmental > Terrestrial > Soil >...
CCGGTCGGCAACGAGGTCATCTCGGGCGGCGTCACGGGGATCTTCGGCTCGGGTGCCGCGCGCTGGCTGATCACCGTCGGCACGATGCTCGTGGCCGGGATCCTGGTCACGTCGCTGCGGGCGCGTGTGGACCGCCTGATCCGCGGTCTGACCGAGGAGCGCAACTTCGTGGTGAGCGTCGTCGACAACCCTGAGCTCGGGCTGGCCTTGGGCGCCATCGACTATCTGGTCAAGCCGATCGACGCCAAGCAGCTGCTCCAGCGCCTGCACGGGTTCCAGCACAACGGCAACGGCCAGCTCAAGGTCCTGGTCGTCGACGACGAGCAGGCCAACCGCACATGGCTCACCAAGGCGCTCGAGCCGGCGGGGTTCACAGTGCTCTCGGCGACGGGCGGGCGTGAGGCCATCGAGCTCGCCAAGGCCCACCATCCGGACTTCGTGCTGCTGGACCTGATGATGCCGGAGGTCACCGGCTTCGATGTGGTGGAGGCTCTGCGCGCAGACGAGGCGACCCGCGAGGTGCCCATCATGGTCCTGACGGCGACCAGCCTCACCGAGGCTGACAAGCGCCTTCTCAACGGGCGCGTCTCCCAGATCTTGAGTCGTGGCTCCGTAGGATCGTCGGACATCGTGGGGTTGCTGAAGCGCGTGACCGCGCATCGCAACGGCAAGACATGAAAGGCGACGCCCTCATCCTGGTCGTCGAAGACAACGAGGCCAACCAGCTGCTGGCCCGCGCGGTGCTGGAGCTGGAAGGCTTCACGGTCGAAGTCGCCGGCTCCGCGATCGAGGCACGCGAAGCGCTGCGCGACGGCGCCCCGGCCCTGATCCTGATGGACATACAGCTTCCCGGCGAGGACGGACTTTCGCTGACGCGTGCGCTCAAAGCCGACCCCGCGACCGCAGCGATCCCGGTCGTCGCCCTCACAGCGCACGCCATGACCGGAGACCGCGAGGTCGCCCTGGAAGCCGGCTGCGCCGGCTACATCGCCAAGCCGATCGACACGCGGACATTCGGATTCGAGGTTCGGCAATTCCTCGCCCGAGCTGAGGCCAGGACTGGTGAGGACCACAGGCTGGTCGCCAGTTGAGCGACAGGGGCCGGGTTCTCGTCGCGGATGACGACCCAGCCAGCGCGGAGCTGCTGACGTATTTCCTGGAATCGAATGGCTTCGAGGTCTCGACTGCGCCCGATGGCAACCGTGCGCTCGAGATGGGCACCAGCGGGGACTACCAACTCGTCATCCTCGACGTCCACATGCCGATGTACGACGGCATCGAGCTGCTCCAGTTCCTGCGGAAGCGCCATGTGCTGCACCCCATCAAGGTGATCGCCCTCACGGGCGACCTCTCGGACGAGACCAGGGAGGCGCTGGCCGGCGGCGGGATCGACAGCTTCATGACCAAGCCCGTGGACCTCGGCCTATTGAAGGACGAGGTCAACCGGCTGCTGGCCGCATAGGTGGCCACGGCGGTCGTTTCACCCGACACGGCCATCGATCCGGAGCACGAAATGCCCCCCTGGGTCTTGCTGGTGTTCCAGGACGCCGACCAGAGGCAGGCTGCCCAGGAGGAATGGGAGACCGCAGGTTTCAACGTGGAAGTCGCGTCGAGCGACGAAGATGCGGCTGGATTCCTTGCCGTTATGACACCATCCCTGATCGTGGTCGACGGCGCGGTGTACCGTCCGGACCGGCGCTGATGGATATCGAGATCCTGGTCGCCGCGGCACTGTGCGCCGCCGGCATGCTCGGTTTCGCGCTGGCCCTGGTCCGGACGATGCGGCAGCTTCGCGAGACTCGGCGCGTCGAGGCAAGGCTCAGGGACCGCGAACGCATGCTGAACGACGTCATCGACCACGCCCCGCAGGGCGTCGCCTCCATCGCACCCGACCGGCGCATCACGAATGCCAACCCTCGACTGGCATCCATGCTCAGCGCGCCGACGGCGACCCTCATCGGCGCGACGACGGACTCGTTCCTGCCGGTCGAGTACGTCTCGCGCATCTTCAAGTCGTTCGAGCCCGCGGCGTCGGCGTCGGACACGTATGAGGCCGACTGCCAGGCGCGACGTGCCGAGGGCAGCGCCTTCTGGATCCATCTCAGCGTCACGCCCATCCGCCAGGCCGGCGGCACCATCGACTACTTCCTGGCCACATTCGAAGACGTGACCGCCAAACGGGAGGCGGAGGAGACTGCGGTCGCCAACCTGGCGCAGCTCGAGAAGCTGAGCCGCCTGAAGAGCGAGTTCGTCTCGATGGTGAGCCACGAGTTCCGCACCGCTCTCGTCGGGATTCAGGGGTTCAGCGAGCTGATCCGTGACCAGGACATGGAGGTGCGCGAGGTCAAATCTGTCGCCGGCGAGATCAACTCCGACGCTCAGCGGCTGAACCGGATGATCACCGAGATGCTGGACTTCGACAGGCTCGAAGCAGGCAAGATCCACCTCGACCTCAAGCCACTCGACATGAACGAGCTCGTCCAGGACGCTGTCGAGCGGGCAGCCGTCACCACGGACAAGCACGCCGTGGTCGCGGAGCTCCAGCCTGGCCTGCCCGATGTGATAGGTGACTCAGACCGCCTGCTCCAGGTCCTTACCAACCTCCTCAGCAACGCGATCAAGTACTCCCCCGACGGCGGAGAGGTCTGCGCCCGCACGCGCCTGAGCGGAGGTTCGGTCGAAGTGGTCGTCAGCGACCATGGCCGCGGCATTCCGCCCGAGTTCATCAACCGGCTGTTCGGGCGCTACGAGAGATACGAGGACAAGCACGCGGGCAAGATCATCGGCACGGGCCTCGGCCTGGCCATCACACGGCAGATCGTCGAGATGCACGGCGGCCGCATCACCGTCGACAGCGCCCTCGGCCGCGGATCTGAGTTCCGTTTCACGGTGCCGCTGGCCCCCGCTGTCGGATCGGTGACTACCAGGTCCGCGTGACTTTCTGGATCGTGCGCGGCTGGTCGGGGTCGATGCCCTTCGCCACGGCAACCCTGTAAGCGAGCAGCTGGCCCAGCACTGCCAGCGTCATCGGGGTCAGCTCCTCGGGCAGCTCCGAGCGGTCTCGCAGGTGCAGGACATGGCAGCCTTTGGCCTCGAGCCGTGCCCGGATGGACTGCAGGTCTGACGCCACCAGCCCTCCGCCATCGACGATGAGCACAGGCAGTCCGGCCTCGACGATCGCGATCGGACCGTGCTCGAAATCGGCGACCGACCAGGCGCGCGCGAGGACGTAGCTCGTCTCGCTGAGCTTGAGCGCGATCTCCTCGGCGGTCGAGAAGTTGAAGCCCCGACCGAGCACGACTGCTCGCGGACCCAGAAGCGGTCGCACCATTGGCTCGAGCGCGTCTTCTTCTTGCAGCGCCGCATCCATCGCGTCGGGGATTCCAGCGAGCGCCAATGCAAACGACGGCTCGGGATCGATGGCCTGCGAGATCATCGCCAGCGCGACCAGGCTTGCGGTGTAAGTCTTCGACGCCGGCACGCTGAGCTCGGGGCCCGCCTCGAGCGGGAGCACTAGCTCAGCTGTACGCGCGAGCTTGGAGGTGGCCTGGTTGGTGATCGCGAGCGTCAATGCGCCCTGACGTCTCCCCTCCTCCACGACCGCGATCACGTCTGGCGACTCACCCGACTGCGAGATGCCCACCACGCACTGGCCCTCCAGTCGTGGCGGGTGCGAGTAGTGCGTGAAGAGCGACGGAGCCGCGAGCGCGACCAGGGCTCGGTTGCGCACCCCGAAGAGATACTTCGCGTACAGCGCGGCGTTGTCGGAGCTGCCGCGGGCGGCGATGACGATGCCCCTGGGAGAGGCCTCGCGGATGCGCGACCCGATCGAGGTCGCCGTGGCGGCCGCGCCGGCGAGCAAGCGGGCGGCGACCTCCGGCTGCTCTGCGATCTCGGTCCGGAAGAGGCTGGTCCGGCTCACGACCGCAGCAATTCTTCGGCCAGGAGGACCGCACCCTCGACAGGCGGCGCCTCCAGCCGGACACAGGGCTGCTGGAGCTCATCCCTCACCGCCCGCTCGAGCAGCGGCTGGTTGAGGAGCAGTCCGCCGGCCAGGATGATCGGCCCGTTCACGTCGGCCTCGCTCTGCACGTCATGCACGAGTGCCGCCAGCTCGGACGCCGCGCGGTGCACGATCTCCGCGGATCCGCCGTCGACGTCGGCGGTTTCGAACACTGTCGTCGCCAGCGCCGCCCACTGCATGGGCTCGCGCATCGCATGCAGGTTGAGCGTGAGTTGCCTGGTGTCTCGAGCCTCGGCCGCGAGGAGCAATGCCTCGCCGAGAGGTCCAGGCGGTTCGCCGGCGTCGGAACGCCGCATCACCTCGCGTGCCGCCTTGCGCGTGATCCACACGGCGCCGCCGTCGTCGCCGACCATCCAGCCCCAACCACCTCGCTGCGCCTCTTTGCCTTCGGCCGTGCGTGCGTAGGCGACGGATCCAGTGCCGGCGACCAGGGCGATGCCACTGTCCACTGCGGCGGCAGCCAGGACCAGGCGCGCATCGTGGACGACGGCAAGCCGGCAGTTCGGAAGCAGCCTGGCGAGGAGCTCGTGCAGCCTCGCGCGCCCGACCGGGATCTCGGCGCCGGCGGCGCCCGCGCAGCACGCCGCGGGACGCAGGTCGCCCAGCTTGCCGATCAGATCCCTGACGCGCCGGTCCATCAAAGGGGCCTCGAGAGTGGCCACGTTGGCCCCGGGCCCATCCGCGTCCACCACGCGTTCGGCGCCGTCGCGAAGCCTGGCCCTGCTCGACGTGCCGCCGATGTCCAGGCCTAGGAGGACCTGCGAAATTTCACGACTCCCCGCACCATCGTCAGGCGCACGCGCAGGTCGGCATCGAGCACGACGAGATCGGCGCACGCACCGGCGATGATGCGACCAAGACGCCGCTCGCCGAGGACGCGCGCGGGGACGGCCGAGGCGAGCGTGATCGCCCGCGAGGGGCCGACGCCGGCGGTGCGCGCCATCAACCGAACCAGGTCGGGCATGGTGGCGGCGCTGCCGGCCAGGGTGCCGTCCTCGAGGCGCACGACGCGACCATCGCTGACCACGGAACGCCCCGACAGCGAGTACGATCCGGGCGGCGCGCCGGCCGCGGATGTCTGGTCCGTCGTGAGCGCAATGCGCGATGCGCCCTTGACGCGGATCAGCTGCTCGCACATCGCCGGGTGCACGTGCTCTCCATCGGCGATCAGGCCCGTGATGACCCTGGGGTCGAGGAGCAGCGCGAGCGCGATGCCAGGCCGGCGGTGGTGAACCGGCGGCATGGCGTTGTAGACGTGAGTCGCAAAGCGGACTCCCGACGAGATGGCCCTGCGCCCTTGCTCGTAGTCGGCGCCCGTGTGGCCGGCCGCGACCACGATCCCGGCGCGGTGCATGCGCTCGATCGCGAGCAGGGCGCCAGGCAGCTCGGGCGCGAGCGTGACGAGCCGCGGCCGCGCGGCCAGTACAGCGTCGACATTGTCGGCCGTCGGCTCGGCGAGGTGGCTGCGCAGGTGCGCGCCGCGAAAGGACGGGTTGAGGAACGGACCCTCGACGTGCGCCCCAAGCACCCTCGAGCCTTGAGCTTCGGCAGCAGCGCCGACCGCCGCCGTGAATGCGGCGCCCACCTCGACCGGCGCGGAGATGAGCGTGGGTAGAAACGCGGTGACGCCGGTGGCGGGAAGGGCCTCAGAGACCGCGGCGATGGCCTCCGCGCCGGCCGCCACGTCGTGGCCCCCAAAGCCGTTGACCTGCAGGTCGATGAAGCCGGGTGCGATGACCTCGCCCGGTGCGGCGACCACCTCCTCGTCCGCCGGCCGCGGCGGCTTGCCCCTGCCCACCCACGTGATGACGTCGCCCTCGACGAGCAGGCTGTCAGCAGCGGGTGCTCCGTGCACCGCCCCTCGCAGCAGCAACCTCATGACCGGCGCACCGCCGCCAGCGCCGCGCGGACGTCACCGCCTGCGTCATCCAGGCGCCGCCGTGCCTCGTCGAGCGGTACGCCTGAGAGGTCGGCGACGATCCTGGCCGCGCGGTCACGGAGCTTCTCGTTGGACGCGACGACACCGACCATGCGTCCGCGATGGGTGCGCCCCATACGTGTGAACACCGTCGTGCTCACCATGTTGAGCACCAGCTTCTGCACGGTACCGGCCTTCAGCCGCGTGGACCCGGCTATGACCTCCGGTCCGGTGTCGACCTCGATCGCGATATCCGCGGCGCGACCAACCGGCGAGCCGGCATTGCAAACGATGGCGATCCGCAAGGACCCGCGGCTCTCCGCTTCGTCGAGCGCACCCAGCACGAACCGCGTGCGGCCGCCGGCGCTGATGCCGACGACGACATCGGTGTCACCAAGCCCGGCGTCGCGCGCGGACTGGAGCCCAAGCTCGCGGTCGTCCTCCTCGTGCGGTGCGTCCGCCGAATGTGCCTGCACAAGGTCGTTCGCCACGCCAAAGGTGGTCGGGCATTCGAAAGCATCGAGCCTGGCGATGTGGCCGCTCGACCCGGCCCCAAAGTAATGGAGGCGGCCGCCCTTGCGAAGCCGCCCCACTATCGCCTCGGCCGCACGAGCGATGTCGTGCAGGTGCGGGCGAATCGCGGCCACCGCGCCGCCGTCCTCGGCGTGCATCACCTCGAGGAATTCGAGGGTGGACAGATCGTCCAGCTCGTCGGCGCGCGGGTGCAGGCCCTCGCTCAAGGCCGCATCACCTCGGCGGCGGCTATGGCGCAAACGCGAGCGGAGCCGTGCGTCGCGATGTAGCCGCGAGCCCGGTCAGGCCGGCAGGCAGGCACGCCCATCTCGACCAGCACAGCGTCCGGTTGCTGCCGCAACAGCGTGTCCACTTCAGCGCGATGCTCGGGGTGGCGGTGGAGGTCACGCACGACGATCACGACGCTCCCACCCGCCGCGTCGAGGTGCACACCGCGCGCTGCGAGCGCGGCTGCCACGCCCCATGGGATTTTGCCGGCGGCAATCGACGGCTCTGACTCCAGCTGCACGACAACCGCGCGCTCGCCCACGCGGACCTCTCCATCTGCTGTCACCGCTCGCCGAGCCGCCTCCAGGCCGATGTCGTCGCTCGTCACCTTGGGCGCGCCCTGGCGGCTGCGCCAGCCGGCGAGCGCATCCACGCGGGACGCCGCCTCGCGCAGCCGGGCTTCTGGCAAACGGCCATCGTGGACGGCGCCGACGATCGCATCGAGGATGCTGTCGACGACATCCTCGCCGGCCAGTCCGCCGCCGACGCACAGCGCGTCGCAGCCCGCAGCCAGGGCGAGAACAGCAGCTTCGGCGACGCCGCGACCATCGCTCAGGCCGCGCATCTCGAGCCCGTCGGTCACGGCGAGACCCTGGAAGCCGAGCTCGTCGCGCAGCAGGCCGGACATGACCCGGGGGCTGATCGTCGCGGGCAGGTCGTCGAGTGCGGTGGCCACGATGTGCGCGCTCATGATGGCGCGCACCCCGGCTGCGATCGCCGCCTTGAATGGCTCGAGCGCGCGTTCGCGAGGATCTTCGGTCGCGACGGGGAGCGCGAGGTGGGAGTCGACCGCAACGTCGCCGTGGCCGGGAAAGTGCTTGGCACACGCCGCCACGCCGGCGCCCTGCATGCCCGTCACCCAGGCCTCGACCTGGCCGGCGACCGCCGGGGCGCCGGAGCCGAATGACCGCACCCCGATGATCGGGTTCAGCGGATTGGTGTTCACGTCCGCCACCGGCGCCAGGTTCAGGTCGATGCCGGCCTCGGCCAGCCTGGCGCCCATCGCCGCCGCGACCTTCTCGGTCAGCGCGGCGTCCCCGGCAGCGCCCAGCGCCAGGTTGCCGGGATAGGAGCTGCCGGCCTTTGCCTCCAGCCGGGTGACGTCGCCGCCCTCTTCGTCGATGGCGATCAGAAGGCCAGGCCGCTCATGGTGGAGCGCATCGGTGAGCGCTCTCAACTTGTTGCGGTCATCGACGTTGCGCGCAAAAAGGACAACGCCGCCAAGCCCCTCGGCGGCGCGGCGGCGCACCCAGTCCGGCGCCGACGTGCCGACAAAACCCGGCAGCAGGCATCGCAGCGCCAGCATGCCGATGGTCGAGCTCATCCCTTCACCGCGCCCGCGGTCAGCCCGCCCGCAAGATAGCGCTGCAAGATCAGGAAGAAGGCGACGACCGGAAGGCCGGTGAGGGTGGCGCCGGCCATCAGCGGCCCCCACTGCGGCCCGTGGTTGGTGGTGAACGAGGCGAGCCACACCGTCAGCGTCTGGTTGCCCGGGCTGGAGAGGAGGACGTAGGCGATGATGTATTCGTTCCAGGCCTGGATGAACCCGAAGATCGCGGTTGCGACCAGGCCAGGGCCGACGAGCGGGAACGTGATGCGCAGGAACGCGCCGACCCGCGTGCAGCCGTCGATCATCCCCGCCTCTTCCAGCTCGGCGGGGATGTTGGCCACGAACCCGCGCAGCGTCCACACCATGAAGGGCAGCACCAGCGCGAGGTACACCGCGATGACGCCGGCGAGCGAGTCGACCTGGCCGACCGCGTCGAGCATCAGGTAGAGCGGGATGATGAGCGCGATCAGCGGGACCATCTGGACGCCGATGATCATCACCAGGAACGCCGTTCGTCCCCTGAAGCCGAACCGAGCGGTGCCGACTGCGGCGAAGAACGCGATGGTGAGCGCCAGGACGAGCATGACGCCGACGATCACCAGGCTGTTGCGCACGTCATCGAGGAAGAAGGGACGCGCGATGGCGTCCTGGAAATTCTGAAGCGTGATCGGCGCGGGGAACCACTTGGGCGTGAGAGTCAGGATGTCGCGGCCTGGCTTGAACGCGGTCGCGACCATCCAGTAGATCGGGAACAGCATGACCGCCGCGACCGCGAGCCCGATCGCGTCGAACAGCCACTGCCTGGTCCGGTGCCACAGGTTGGCGCGCACGCGGCCGGCTGTGGCCGAGCGCGACCGTCCGGCGAGAACGCCCTGCGCGGTACCCGGCGCGATCATGCGATCTCGGCCACCTTGACCGTTTCGCGCACGTAAAAAAGAGTGACGACGACCAGGATCAAGACCATGACCACGGCGATCGCCGCACCGAGCCCGTACTGGGTGACGCCGAACGACTCGCGGTATGAGTAGATCGCGATCGTGAAGTAGTCGGAGCTGGGCCGCTGGTTCAGCAGCACGTAGATCTGGTTGAAGACTCCGAAGTCCCAGATGGTGGAAAGGCAGGTCACGATCAGGAAGATCGGCTTGAGCGTCGGCGCGGTCACATACCAGAACCGCTGCCATCCGCCGGCGCCGTCCACATGCGCAGCGTCGACGATGTCGCTCGGCACCTGGAGAAGCCCGGCGAAGATCGTGATGGTGACGAACGGGATGGCCCCCCAGACCACGACCAGGACGATCACCCCGAGACCCTGGACCGGATTGTCGAACCAGTTGTGGTGGATGAAGTTGCCGAGATGCAGCTGCGTGAGGAGGTAATTGATGACGCCGAACTCGTAATCGAACATCCACTGCCAGATGTCGACGGTGACGATCACGGGAGTGGCCCATACGAACACGAGCGCGCTCATCACCACCCCTCGCACCACCGGGCTCACCCGCAGGAGAAGCAGAGCGATCAAGGTGCTCAGCACGATGGTCAGCGACACGCAGGCGGACGTGAAGAGCAGCGAGCGGACGACGACCTCGTGGAACAGCGGGTCGGCGAGGATCGCCTGGAAGTTCTGCAGGCCCACCCATTCGCCCGTGTGCGCGATGAGCTCGCGCAGCCCGTAATGCTGAAGCGAAAGCCACACGAGCATCGCGAGCGGAAACCCCAGGATGCCGCCGATCACGACCACGCTCGGTCCGATCAGCGCGTATGGCAGGAGGCGCATGCTCAGGCGCCGCGAGCCGGAGAACGAGCCGGAGGCTGATTCGATGTCAGCAGCAATCGCCGTCGCCATCGAACCAGCCCCCTTTGCCGTTTTTGTCAGCTAGCCGCCGTTGAGGATCGTTGCGATCTTGGTGCTGGCCGCGTTCGAAGCGTCAGCGACCGTTTGCTGCTTGGTGAAGATCTTGACCAGCATGTCGGGAATCACGTTGGCATTCTCGACGTTCGCCCAGTTCTGCGAGTTGGGCACGAACTTGCTGTTCTTGGCCGCGTTGTAGAAGGTCGAGTTGATGCCGGTGCCCAGGTTGAGCATCGACGTGGTGTTCGGGATGACGCCGCCCACGGTGGCCATCTCGGCCATGTGCTTGCTGTCGGTGAACATCTGAACCCACGCGTTGGCGAGCGATGCGTGCGGGCTCTTCGCCGCCACGCCGAAATCCGACCCGCCGAGGAAGACCGGCGCGGTCTGACCTGAGTTGTGGCTGGGGATCGGGAATGCTCCGAGCTTGTCCGCCAGGCTCGGGTTGCCATTCGTCTTGTCGGTGATGACGCCGACCTCCCACCCGTTGGCGATGATCATGGCGACGTGGCCCTGCGCGAAGGCCTGGTCCTGCTTGGCTTCATCGCCGGTCTTGTCGGCGCGCGAGAGGCTGCCGACCAGGTTGGTGAGCGTGTTCAGGCCTTGCTGGGAGCTCGCGGAGTTGAGCGAGCCCTGCCACTTGCCGCCGGACTGGGTGGCGATGTCGCCGCCGAAGTCCCACACGAACGGCAGCGCGGCATACCAGTACTTGCCGGGGAAGTAGAGCGCGGAGAAGTTCGGGTCTGAGCTGTGGGCCGCCATCAGCTTCTGGCCCACTGTGAGCAGGCCGTCGATGCTCGTCGGAGCCTGGACGCCTGCCGCGTCGAAGTAGTCCTTGCGGTAGATGATCGCCCGGCTGCCTGCGTAGTACGGGACGCAGTAGAGCTTGCCGGTCAGGGTGCAGGAGTCCGTCAGGGACTGCAGCCATGTGGACGAGTTGTCGAAGCTTGGCTTCTTGCCGCTGATGTCCTCGAGCGCCCCGGCCGCGGCGTACTTGGCCACCAACGTGTTGCCCAGCTCGACCACGTCAGGCGGGGTGCTGCCCGCGAACGCGGTGTCGAGCTTGGTGCCGATGTCACCCCATTGCTGGATCTCGACGTTGACGGTGACCTTCGGGTACTTGGCCTTGAAGTCGGCGTTGACCCCATCCACGACAGCCTGTGGAGCGCTGCCGTTCATCAGCCAGATCGTGAGCGTGCCGGTCTCGTTGGCCGGGTTGTTCGACTGCGGGCTGGAGCCGCCACAGGCTGCGACCACGACGGCCGCGACCAGCCCGATGACGCTGAACCATGCCTTGCTCTGATTCATCTAGGCAATTTCCCCCTCTGAGGTGAATGCGGCGCCGCGGCGCCGAGCGGATGGTCGCCCTCACGTACCCTCGCCGCAACGAACGAGTCGCGCGTGACGCCGGCCGAGCGTCCGTTGCGGCTTCGTTGTGGCACGAGGTCGGCGACCAGGCGATATCTGTCGCCGCGATATATGGAGCGGACGAATTCGACGGTCCGCCCTGACTCGGATACCGTCGTCCGCTCGAAGAGAAATGCAGGCGTGTGCAGAGGAACCCCGAGCACCTCGGACTCTTCCTCGTTGGTGACCGTGGGTTCGATGGACTGGGTGCCGGCGACGATCGTGATGCCGTACCTCTCGCGGAGGAGCTCGTAGAAGGAGTGGTCTTCGAAGTCGGAGCGCGTGAGGCCGGGGACGAGCATCTCGGGCACGTGGAGCACCTCCATCGCCATCGGCTTCGAGTCGGCCAGGCGGAGGCGCTTGACACGCACGAGGCGCGCCTCCGGCGAGACATCGAGGCGGTGGGCCAGGCGTGCGCCGGCGGGCGTGGTGGTCAGCTCGAGCGTCCGGCTGCCCGGCGTCATGCCGCGGCGCCGCATGTCGTCGCTGAAGGAGGTGAGGGTCAGCGGCTGCGCGATCTTGGGCTCTGTGACGTAGGTGCCGCTGCCGTGGCGCCGCTCCAGGTAGCCGTCACGCACCAGCTCGTCGAGGGCGGCCCGGAGGGTGAGGCGCGAGACGCCGAGCTCGGTGGCCAGCTGGCGCTCGGCGGGAATCGCCTGGCCGACCAGGACGGACTCGACCAGGTCGAGCACCCGGTCCCGCGTCTCCTCCTGTTTGCTCACGAGTGGTATAGCCCTCCCCGCGGA
>Ga0209027_1000733_pt1 | contig 12071 bp, 14 predicted proteins | sample GraSoi013_1_20cm_3_FD_185821 | JGI IMG/M metagenome (GOLD analysis project Ga0209027, IMG submission 185821) | Grasslands soil microbial communities from the Angelo Coastal Reserve, California, USA - Sample 09_27_2013_1_20cm (SPAdes) (version 2) | ecosystem: Environmental > Terrestrial > Soil >...
CCCAGCACTATGTATAGCAGCCTGATGCGCTTGAATCTTTCGAGCATAAATTGAAAAGAGGTGTTTCTGAACGAGCTATTTCCGAAGCGGCCTAACGGGTATGAATAGCTGAAGGCACAAACGACCCGCACGGTTCGGGCCTAAAATCATCTTACGTGCCCGGCGTCTGCCCTGTCAACGGGTTTTAGCGAGATTTAACTAAAGAAATAAAAGAAGTAAACCAATTGCGGAATGCGGATTTCGGATTGCGGATTTAAGAGATGGATTGAAGAACTTAATCTTAAATCTCAAATTTGAAATTTCAGATTTGAGATTTTAAATCCGAGCTTTCAATCCGCATTCCGAAATCCGCATTCCGCAATCCTTGCGATAGTTTTATAGACCTAATATCCTCGTTCGGCGTCTAAATGTTTGAGCGCTAAGGGTTGTTTTTCATTGCGCTCTTGATGAAACTCTTTTTAGAGAAGGCTGCGAGGGATTCCCCGTGCTCGACCTCGATTAGCCTCAGCCGCACCAAGAGAGGATGGACACGGCCACGAGCGACGAGCAGATTGTAGAGCAGGCTCTAGCTGGCGACGCTGAAGCTTTCGGCGAGATAGTGCGGCGCTGGGAGCGGCGCATATATTCGCTCGCTTACGGGATGCTGGGTCGTGAAGAAGAGGCGCGTGATGCTACGCAGGAGACATTTTTAGCTGCCTTCCGAAACCTTCGCAACTTCCGAGGCGAGGCTAAAGTCTCCTCTTGGCTGCATCGCATAGCCGTCAACCAGTGCATCACACGCCAGCGCCGAGCAAAGGTTCGTTCCGAATCTGCGCTCGAAGACGAGGCCGATTACGATGGCGCGACTGAAGACGGTTCATCCTTTTTCACAGCAGCCGCAGCGTCGCCGGACGTTGCGGCGGAAAGCCGCGAGAGGAATGAAGTGGTTCGGCGCGCAGTGAACGCTTTGCCGAACGAACTTCGTCAAGTGATATTGATGAAAGAGTTCGAGGAACTGACGTTCCATGAGATAGCCGAAGCGCTCGACCTGCCCTTGAGCACAGTGAAGAGCAGGCTTTACACGGCGCTCAGGCAGTTGAGGATGAGGCTGGAGAATTACGGCGCGGAGGTCGCCCGAAGATGAAAGAGAATTTTGGGAAGATGCTGGAACATTCTGCAAACGCGTGCGCTCGCGCAGAAGATTTAATCGCCTACCTGTACAATGAATCGAGCGAGCGAGAGGCTAGCGACTTCAAGCGCCATCTTGATGATTGCGCTTCATGCCGCGCGGAGCTTTCCGCCTTCGCAGGCGTGCGCGACTCGGTCGGCCTATGGCGCCAGCAAGTGCTAAGCGCATTCGAGGCTTCAGAGTCAAACACTTCTACGACACTCGCCACTGATGCGCCCGCTCATCGCTCTGCTCTTCGAGCGCTGCGCGAGTTCTTCTCACTCTCGCCCGTTTGGATGCAGGCCGCGACTGCGCTTGCCACATTAGCTTTCATCGCACTGATAGTTGTTGCGGTGCTCCATTTTTCAAGGTCGAGCAACGAGAGCGCTCTTGTTGCTCAGCCTCAAACAGAGCCGGGATATACTCAGAAACAGGTTGACGAGATGATCGCCGATGCGCGCAGGCAGGAGCGCGAGGCTGCCGGCAGGAGTCAGAGCCAAACGTCTCAAGCTGGGAACACGACTGTTGCCAATATCAAGCCGAATAATCAGGTAGCTCGTGACGCCAGCGTTCAGCGCACAAATGTTCCGAAGCCAATGTATATTGCTCGCAACACTGTTCACAAGAAATCCGTGCGTCCGCTTACGCCGCAGGAATTTAATGAGATCATACGTGGCTATCAGTTGACAGCCGCCAATGATGAAGAGCGTCTGCCGCGTCTCTCAGACTTGCTCAGGGATGCGAACGGGTCTAACGAATGAGCAGCGCGACGTTTCACTTGACGAAAACGCGGGGCTGCTTATGCTTATTGAAACTGTTTCGTCAAGAGGTAGCTTGATATGAACGAAATCATAAGAAACTTGATTACAAAGATTTCCCTCGCGCTTCTTCTGTTTGCCGCCTGTTCAGCTTCTACAATGGCGCAGGGCGGCATACAGCAGCAGGGCGAGCCGGTGCAGCCTCCCCCGCAGCAACAGCAGCAGGACGGCGACCTGCTCAGGCAGTTGAATCTGTCGCCGGATCAGATAGACAGGATTCGCAACATACAGGAGCAGAGCCGCGAAGAACGCAGGCTCGTTGGACAGCGCTTACGCGAGGCTCAGCGAGCGCTTGACGAGGCCATCTATCAGGACAACGTTGACGAGAATCTTGTTGAGCAGCGCGCCAGAGAGTTGGCCGTAGCCCAGACGGATGCTGTTCGCTTGCGCGCAAGGACAGAGCTTCGCATACGCCGCGTGTTCACACAGGAGCAGATAAACACCTTCCGCATACTTCGCCAGCGCGCGCGCAATCTCGAACAGGAGCAGCGTAGAGAGAGACGATTGGAAGGCGAGCGCCCCGCACAGCAGTTGCAGCGCTCGCCGTTGGAGCGAAGACAGGGCGGGCAGGTTCAAGGAAACGTAAACACAGGCCAGCCGCAGAATGCTCAACCTACGCGCGAGCAACAGGGCAGACCAATGCGCAGGCCGTAAACGTTATAAGTCAAAAGGTAGAAGTAAAAAGGCAAAAGTAAGGAAGGCGCTCAATCTTCTTCACTTTTGCCTTTTTACTTCTACCTTTTGACTTCCTTTTGCCTTTTCACTTGACGCATCAAGGTGATTTTGAGCATCATAAGCCGCTAGTACAAATCTATTTGTAGAGTCGCACTTCAAGTCAGCCATCATTCTTTTGTGCCGTATAGCTCGGTCAAGTTCTCTCGCGCAAGCGAATCGCGCTTGTGAGATCATTGCGCGCCGAAGAGGTTGGTGTGCTGCAATTTCCGTTTCTTAATTAAGCATGAACTTCGCCACGCGAGCCGTGCTCGAACTTCAGGAGATGACGCTGCTGGCGGCGCACGCCGCTCGCGGACTCTTCAAGCGTCCAAGTTACGTCCCCGAAACCATCAAGCAGATGGACGTAATCGGTGTAGGCTCTTTGACGATTGTCCTTCTGACAGGCTTCTTCACTGGCGGGGTGCTCGCCCTTCAAACTTTTCCGACTCTACAGTTCTATGGCGCGCAGGGGCAGACGGGTCGTCTGGTTGCGCTTTCGCTCGTGCGAGAGCTTGGGCCTGTTCTCACCGCTCTGATGATTACAGGGCGAGTAGGTTCAGCCATCTCAGCCGAACTCGGCTCGATGACCGTTTCGCAGCAGATTGACGCCATGCGCGCGCTCGGCACAGACCCTGTTCGCAAGCTTGTTGCGCCGCGCATCGTCGCCTTGATTATCACCATGCCGCTTCTTACAGTCATAGCAGACGTGGTTGGCATCGGCGGGGGCGCAATGGTTTCAACGCAACTCTACGGCCTGCCCACCAACACATTCATGTCAACCGTTTGGGATGGAATAACGTCCAATGACATAATCGGTGGCATCATCAAGCCAATTGCATTCGGGCTGATTATTGGTACTATTAGTTGTTATAAAGGATTGAAGACCGAAGGCGGCACGGTAGGCGTCGGGCGCTCGACCACCACAGCGGTGGTGCTTGCATCAATCATCGTAATCATAGCCGACTTCTTCCTGTCGCGCGGCCTACAGTATATTCTTGGCATGCCGCAGCACTAAATTTTCCGAGGTTTTATGTCAACGACTTTAGGTATTACAGAGCCAGCACTGCAAACACAATTCGACGGGCGCGTTAGCGATAACGCAGCCGAGTCAACTTTTGCGGAAGTTAATGACCGCAACCGCGAGATTCCTTCCATTGAATTCCGCGACGTTCATCTGGCCTTCGACGACCGCACTGTGCTCGATGGGCTGAGCTTCAAGGTCATGAAGGGCGAGACCAAGATTATTCTTGGAGGTTCGGGTTGCGGTAAATCTACTACGATAAAACTGGTGCTTGGGCTTCTCAAACCCGATTCAGGTCAGATTCTAGTTGACGGCGAGGATATAACGCACCACACAGAAGAACAGATGATGAAGGTGCGCAAGAAGATCGGTATGATCTTCCAGGAGGGTGCGCTCTTTGATTCGCTCTCGGTTTACGATAACGTTGCTTTCAAGCTGCACGAAGAAGGTGAGCCGGAAGATGAGGTCGAACGAGAAGTCCGGCGCATGCTCAGGTTCGTGAACCTTGAAGACGCAATAGACAAGATGCCCATAGAGCTATCGGGCGGAATGCGACGCCGCGTTGGAATCGCACGTGCTCTCGTAGGCGACCCGAAAATCGTTATGTTCGACGAGCCTACGGCAGGGCTTGATCCGCCTACGGCGCGCACAATCTGCGAGCTTGCTATGAAGCTGCGCGATCTGGAAGACGTTTCCTCTATCTTCGTCACGCACGAGATGAATAATCTGGATTATCTATGTTCAGAGTATGCTGTGGTGAACGATGAAGGCGAAGTGGTTTTCGAGAAAGAGGGCGAGCGGCTCTGCCTTATCAACTCAAAAGTTTTGATGATGCGCGAGGGGCGCGTTATCTTCAGCGGCACAGACGAATCTCTGCGCAAAGCCGAAGAGCCATACATTCAAAAGTTCCTTCGCGGACACTGAAAGGAGTGATAAGTGATGAGTGCTAAGTGATAAGAAGGGAATACAGGAGTCAGACTTATTTTCGATTTTAGATTTTGGATTTTCGATTGGAAGAGGCGGAAAGCTTTTAAATCGAAAATCGCAAATCTAAAATCGAAAATAAGTCTGACTCCAGACTCTCTTATCACTCATCACTTATCACTTATCACTTATCACTTATCACTTATCACTTAAAACATATGCCTAAATCAAAAAAGAGCATTGGCCTGACCGACCTGCGCGTCGGGTTATTCGTTGTGGCGGCGATTGCCGTGCTGATTTTTCTCATACTGAATGCTTCGGGCGAGATAAATCCGTTCAAGAGCAAGCTGCATCTGCGCGCAAGGTTCGCTACTGCTGATGGGTTGCGTAAAGGCTCGGACGTTAATCTGGCTGGCGTGCGTGTGGGCAAGGTTAACGACATAAAGCTGCTAGACCCGAACGCCAATGCGGGCGACCAGAAGGTAGAGGTCTCGCTTACGATTGACGGTAAGATCGACGGCATCGCCGCGAACGACCGCATTCGCACAGATTCTACGGCGCAGCTTGTCTCGTCCAGCCTGCTCGGCAATGATAGGAACGTTAACATCACGCAGGGCACAGCCGTAGGCCAGCCCGTTACGGACAACTACCTGCTTCCCTCCTCAACCGCATCCGATTTTTCAAATCTAGCTTCGTCCGGCAATGATCTTGTCCAGCGGCTCACGAAAATCTCGGATCAGGTCAACGACCTTGTCACGCGCATGAACGCCGGACAAGGCACCGTCGGAAAACTTCTCAACGACGAAGCTTTTTATAACAATCTGAATTCCGCAACGCGAAACGCAGACGAGCTAATCAGGGAGATCAACAGCGGGCAAGGCTCCGCCGGAAGATTCGTCAACGACCCGGAGCTTTACAACAACGCGCTGGCGCTCTCGCGCAGTCTTCATGACATCTCCGAGCGCATCAACACAGGGCACGGCACCGTCGGGCGTCTCGTCAACGACGAGGAGCTTTACAATCGCATCAACAACATAGCCAACCGCGCAGACAATACGCTCAATCAGATTCAAGGTCTGGTCGCAGACGTTCAGGCAGGGCGCGGCACGCTCGGCAAACTCGTCACAGACGAAGCCATCTACAACGACGCTCGCGCCGCCATAGCCCGCTTTAACACCACAGCCGAGCGCGTTGACAACGTAATGGCGGGCGCGCAACGCGGCGAAGGCACGCTCGGCAAGCTGATAACCGACGACCAACTCTACAACAACGTTAACAACCTCACGAACGAAGGCGTCAAGCTGGTCTACGATTTTCGTCAGAACCCGAAGAAGTACCTGACGATAAAATTCCAGTTGTTCTAATTTCTACACAAGAAAAGAATGCTATCGAGGTATAGGGTTAGAATGAGTTGTTGGGTGTGGCATTGCTGTAATCATGCGATGTGCCAGATACTCTAATATAGGCGACTGTCGCGTGAGCATCAATAAAATGAGGCTCTTCCCCTCTGGCCCGGCTTACCCAGGTGGTGAGCCGATGATAATGTCGTCTACTTTGAAAGACTCATTCTCCACCTCACGTAGAATCCAGTCATCTCCGACGCGCTCGTAAGACAACTGCAATCTGCCAGATGCTTTTGCTATTGCGATGCCGGCAAAGGCGCGTGTTTCGATGTCAATCGTTATTCTCGCTTTATTCGAGTGGCAGGTGCTTCCCGCGATGGTTATCTTCGTCTCATCATCCTGCTTGAACGTCCAAGTATCAGGCTTTCCCGTCTTAAATCCTGTGACGCTGATGGTCTTGCCCACGATGTCATGCTCTATCTTCTGAGCAGAGATCGGCGGGGAACATTGGCAGGCTGAAGTACACACAAGGAGCAGATAGGCAGCGGACAGAATTAGCATCCTCATAACTATTCCCATTCAGCCCTGCTCCCTATGAAGCAAACGCCCAACGCCGAATTAACTGGGCGCGACGAATAGCATTCAACCTTACATTGCAGCAAATGTTGATGAAGGGCATTCAATCCGCGCTCCGGTTGAATGAGTTGTTCGGCTGCGGCAGCGAGACAAAGCGCTGCCTCAGCGAATGGCTACTTCGAGCGTGTAGGATGTATTGCCACCTACTGAATAAACGCTGATAACATAATCGCCCGATTCTGGTAACGAGCCTTCCCAATCAGTCGTATCTTCGGCTCCTGAACTAACAAGCGCTGATCTATTATCTCGCGGGTATACATCGAACTTAGCGCGCTTTCTAGGTGACGTGATATGGACTGACATGGTTTGGCCTGCTCTAGCACTAAGCAGATATTGATTCATTCCATCATTGACGATTGAGCCTCTCAAGACTGTTGTTGTACGCCCACGCGGAAATCTTACACGTCTGACAGAAGTAGCCTGCATAGGCAAAGCAGATGTGGCAAAAAGCATAATCGCGACTAAAGCAAGTGCCCGTAGCTTTCGAGGGAATTGCATCATATGTATTCTCCTTTTCGGTTGGCTTGTATCTATCATAAAAGCTGATGCAGAGGTGGCAGCATAACGTCTGAGTTGACCGGGCGCGGCGATTACATCCAACCTTCGCCGCACCAAACAAGTTGAGAAAGAGGCTTCCCGCGCTCCGGTCCAACGATTTGTTGGACCATACCGGTCAAAAAAAGCAACTGGGGCAGCGTCACAAATGTTGGAATGCGAGAACTGCCCCCGTATTTTTTCGCTATTGCGTCCTAAGAATTGCACCTTACGTTTTAGCTGTGGCGATGATACTGCCCATTGGCGTGGGTTGGGGATCGTTCTGGTGCTTCTTTGCGTTGACCGCCCAATCCTCGAGGCTCACTCGGTCTTTCTGGAAGACCATTATGTGCGTCGAACCGCCGAACTCGAAGTGACCAATCTCGGTGTCGCGGGTGATACTTACGGGTTCAGAGCCCTCTTCGACGATGAAAGTGCTTGGCTCGATCACACACGTCGACACCTCGACCATCCCGATACAGATGAGCGCGACATAGCCGCATAATTTGTGTTCAAAGATAAAGATGGCGCGGGCAGCGACGTGGCCGAGATACGGCTCCGATTGGGTGCCCTCCCAAGTGCCGGGGTCCTCGCCTTGCGCCGGGCGCTGCGCAAAGTATGTTCCCGGCTGTACCCATGAGCGCACAAGGGCGCCGTCAAGCGGCGCGCGCCAGCGGTGATAGTGCGTCGCAGAGAGGAACCCTTGGTAAATCTGGCCGCCTTCGAATAGCTTCGCCCACTGTCTCTGTCCCCCGAAGAGGTCAAGCAGCGAGTAGTCGACATCCTTGATCCAAAAAGGGGTCTCGAGGTTGACGTTGTTCTCGTATTGCCACGGCGTGGTCTCACAGCCAATGTTGATATTGATTTTCGGATCTCCTTTAAACGGACGCGCGCCGGGTACGAACTGCCGGATAAAAAATGAGTTCCACGAATCATAGCCATACCCCGGCTTGGTGCTGTCGTGTACCATTTGATCCCACACGCTGGCCTTCTTTGCGGCCTTAGATATCCACGATCCCTCTTTCTCGGGGTGGTGGATGTCGAGCTTGTCGAGCGAGCCGCTGCTCTTGAGGAACGTGTTCCACGCATTGAGAACATTCTGGAATTGGAGGTTGAACGTTGTGTCGTGGAACAATGCGAGACCAGCCTCAGTGGCCATCGCGACCGCCAGAAGTCCGTTCATCGGAGTGCCGACCTGGGCCGTCGTGTTGAAGGAAGGGGAAGTGGTGATGATCTCGTTGAGAATCTCGAAGAGGCTGTCGTAGCCTTCAATCCAGAGAACGTCGCCATCCCCTTTAATCTCCTTCTTGGTCTTTTCGTCAAGACTCCAGATGAATGCGTTCGCTTGGTCGATCATCGACGTGACCCACATGCGGTACACGCTGTGGGATGTCACCCAAGCCTTGAAATCCTGCATCTCCGGTAGCAATGGGGCGAGCGTGCCGGCCTTTTTCTTCGCGGCAACCTGGTCGCGAAGTGGAATGAGGAACTTGGCGGTCGCCCACACGCGGTTGGGAACCCAGAAGCCCATCTGTATGGGGCCGGCGTTATCAAGCGTGAGAAGGTTGGACTTGGTCCCTTCAACGCGGGCTTTCTTCGGAGGATGTTTGGGTTTTGATTTCTGGTTATGAGATTTAGTCATTTTTTTCTCCTTTGAACTTAGTGAACTTTTAACGTGAAAGATGAGACACGCCTGTGCTTCGAGCGGCCAGTGCGCGCGTTACGAATATGCCTAGGACAACCGCGAGTGCAGCGAATACCGCGATGTATGGTTTTTTCATTGAGCGTGTGAACTTGCTGCGATTACATTGTCATCCCGGTGCTCGCAGCGGCGCACGGACGTGAAAAGGGATATTTGGATTCCAATTTCTTCGCCTAACGGTTGAGTTGACGCGGCGGCGCGAATTCAATTAAGCATCGCCGGACGAATCAAGTTGAGAAACACGCCCCCGCCGCTCGCGTCCAACGATTTGTTAGACGCCGCTTTCAGAGAAACAAAAACTGTTGATGTCGTTCGTATCATCTTCAGTATCGCTACGCTTCTCCTGCAAATCGGAAGTAAGCGGTGGCGCAGTTCCATTCGAGCGACTGCGGCGCGCTGCCCAGATTGCACTTGCAACAAAAGGGAAGGTAAAGAACAGCAGCAGAATGAACGCGCTCGCCAAGCCGGTGATGGATCTGCCTTCGCCGAAGTCAATCCGCCAATTATCTGACCTTCCCTCGAGCAGAGTAGAACCACCGAAATTTAGTGCTAAGAAGATGTCACCAACTACGATCAACGTCATCCAGCGTCCTCTGCCCTTACTGATAGCGAGCCATGCTGCGGCCACTGCCCATCCAAAAATCAAAGTCGCTGGGAGGGTTACCGCCAGCCCTTTAAGGCGAAGGAAACCGAGTCCCAATCCCGGATAGTGCGGATCAAGGAATGAGCGGAAGGGAGCGACCGACAGTACCACCGAAAACAGCATATGCAATATGCCGACAATCAGCGCGGCGACATTCCAATGACGACGCGAAAGCAGGTAGAAGAAGATTGACCAGACAACAACATTCGAGGCGAGAGCCAGCCAAAACCAAATAGCCATAAGTGTTCTCCTTTGTCTAAAAGTAGCAGCAAAAACTGTTTCGTTTAGCAGAGAGCGTCTAACGCTTGAATTAACCGGGCGCGATGAGCCGCGATAACAACGGAGTCTTGCGCATGAAATTAACGCTATTCGCGCTCCGGTTGAATGAGTTGTTAGGCCGTGTGACCACCTTGAGCGTAACGTGTGGAGCATTACACCAGAATTGCTATGCAGGTAAGTTGCGTTACTTTCAAGGCTCATCTGCGCCTGCCTCGGCTTTAGCCCCGGAAATGAATTTTTACTCTGAACAAACTCTACCAGGGGAAATCGAGAACCCAAAGCACTCTCGTATGCTCTACCGTTGTAATTGAGCCATCGGCAGCTTGATACTCACAAACTATAGTTACATAGAGAGATAAAATATTATCCTTCTGGTAAGACCCGGTGAAGGTGTAAACTTTATCGTCAATTACTACTTGTAACTTACACGAATCTTCCCACGGCCATTTAAGTCCCATAATCCACCTCCTCAAAATTACTTTTACATTGGCTGTTTATCACAAACAGCAAACGCTTTGGAAGTCAAGGCCTAACGCTCGAATTAACGCGGCGGGAAGCATTGCGAGAAGCCTTCGACCTTGCGGATGACATGCAAGCTATATCCGCTTGCGTTGAATGAGTTGTTAGGCGCGGCATTGGTGGAAATAAGTTCCGCGCAATCATTGATGTTGATGCGAAACCGGATAAGCAACGATTAGAATTGCCTCTTCCCATAGATTCTCAAGCAAGAACGTTTGTAGCCCCGCACAATATTGCAGCACTTCATTCCGTTCCGCCTGCTTATTCCAACTCATCGGGAAATCACAATAGACCACGCTCACCCGATCATCGATGATTTCATTCGCCTGAGATAGATAATACCCTCCGGTATTTTCAATAACCGTACAGCCACCACGCAATTCGGTGAATTCTCGAATGAGCCAAGACAATGTATCATGATAGGCAGGCTCATAACGGATGGGAACATAAACTTCAACGCGGATTCTTGGAGCGAAGCTCGGCAAGGCGCTTCTTCCTCCATTCGGCAATATTCTTCAATCTCCGGCGAAATTCTGCGTCAGAGATTTGCACTTTCGGCGGCTTCTTTGTACTTACAGCCTGTGGCACAACCTGATACTTGTTCTTCATAACCATCCTCCATGCGAATTATTATCTGAGTGCAGATTTATATCAAGCTTAATTCTACCGAGATCATAAAGCGCCTAACGCTCGAATTAACCGGGCGCGCACACAACGCCGATACACACAAGTTGACGATGAAATGCAAGCTAACTCGCGCTCCGGTTGAATGAGTTGTTAGATGGCATGTAGCACTATGATTTTCAAGTTTAGTTACATCACGTTTTTAATCATCAATACTGAGCATACACAATAATTGTAAGGGCGGCGGAAACAGGATGGTGAGTGGATTTAGGCATTAACAGTTCACTCTAATGCGTAGGCGATAGCCTGCTCTAGCGGCATTGCTCGCCCCTTCGCGAGGGCTGCTGTGAACGATTCTTCTCCTAAAGCAGCACGCGCATTAGCGACAGCCCGGTCGCGCACGGCACGATCAGCGAGAGTCGGACGTGTACCAGTGGTTTCATACAAATATTCTGTAGCCCCCAATAGTTGCGCCGCCCGTTCAGGCTGTCTTTGCGACGGCCGCGAGATCCGCCAATCCATCGAGTACAGAGACGATGCCATGCTTTTCAGCAAATTCACGATAAATGATTAAGCTCTCCTTGTAGAGTGAGTCTGCCGATACATAGTCGCCTTGCTGACAAGCTATGTCCCCTAAGTTGCCCAGCACTATTGCTATTCCCCGCCTGTTTCCCAGCCCTCTAGCAATTGCTAAACTCTCTTCGTACAACGAGCGCGCTAACTGGTAATCCCTTTGACATCGTGCCACTTCTCCTAAGTTGTTAAGTGAGCCGAGGACGCGCGCCTCATTGCCCGATTCTCTGTACGCCTTTATGCTTGCACTATAAAGTGATCGGGCCGACGCATAATCACTTTGATTAAGAGCTACGTGACCTAAGCCATTGAGCGCGTCACCGATGATTTTCTTGTCCCCTAATTCTTTACCTATCGTCAAGCTTTGTTCATAACTCAAGCGCGCTGATGCATAATCGCCCTGCCGGGTCATCATATAAGCCATCCCGATAAGAGCAGTTGCCCGCACCGACGGGAGAGAACCTCCGCTCCTTTGAATTGCTTCTCCAAGCCACATGCGCCCCTCAGTTATATAACCACGCATTATCCAGAAATCCGCCAGTGTATCAGCCAAACGTAGTCCTGTTTCGACTTCCTTCTCCATCGCCCACTTCA
>Ga0209027_1000734_pt1 | contig 12070 bp, 9 predicted proteins | sample GraSoi013_1_20cm_3_FD_185821 | JGI IMG/M metagenome (GOLD analysis project Ga0209027, IMG submission 185821) | Grasslands soil microbial communities from the Angelo Coastal Reserve, California, USA - Sample 09_27_2013_1_20cm (SPAdes) (version 2) | ecosystem: Environmental > Terrestrial > Soil >...
CGCCGCGCAGCTCGAGGACCAGCTACTCACCCCGTACCGCGCCCGGCACCCAGGGCTGCAGGTGCTGCAGCACAACGCCGCGCTCGCCCCGGCGGAGTACCGCCGCCTCCTGCTGACGGCGGTGGCGAGTGACACCCTGCCCGATGTGTACCAGCTCGACGACGTCGACGTCCCCGCGCTCGCCGAACGCGGTGGCGCCCTCGATCTCGCGCCTTACCTCTCCCGCGTCGGCGTCGACCTCGGCCGCTACGACCCCGAGGTGCTCGCGGTTTTCCGTCGCGGTGCAGGCGTGTACGGCCTCCCCCGCGGCTATACGCCGCTGATGGTCGTGTACAATCGGGACCTGTTGGACCGCGCCGCCATCCCGTATCCCACGGATGACTGGACGTGGGACGACTTCCTGCGGACGGCGCAGCGGCTCACACGCGACCGTGACGGTGACGGGCGGATCGATCAGTGGGGAGCTGCCTTCGACCGGCGGCCCTCGTTCTGGCTGCCGTGGATCTGGGCGGGGGGCGGCGATGTGTTGTGTCCCGACGGCCGACGCGCCTCGGGATGCCTCGATGCGCCCGCCACCGTCGCGGCGATCCGCTGGTATGCGGGCTGGGTGACGCGCTGGGGCGTCGCCCCGCGCCCGCATGACCCGAGCTCCTCAGGGGTCGAGATCGCCCGGCTGTTCGCAGCCGGCCGCGTCGCGTTCATGACGGTGGGCCACGACGTGGTTCGCGATCTCCGGGCCTCGGTGGCGGCGGGCCGGCTGCGGGTGGGATTCGCGCCCATCCCGCATCGTGCCGGGGTGCCGCCTGCCACCGTGCTCTATGCTTCGGCATACGCGGTGCCGGCGCGCGCGCTCCGGCGGAAGGCTGCCGTCGAGCTCGCGGCCGATCTCACCGACTCGCTGCCGGACGCGGCGCGCGGTGACGCGGGGATCGAGCTGCCCGCTGTGACCGCGGCCGCCCAGGGAGTGGCGGCGGCCGACTCGCTCGGCTGGGAGGCCGCATTTTTGCGCGCCGCTGCGCATGGGCGGCCGGGGTGGGGAGCGCGCCTGGCCCAGTGGCGTGAGGTAGAGGCGGAGCTCATCGACTTGATGGATCGCGTCACCGTAGGCGGCGCCGATCCCGCGCGGGCGGCGCGCGCGACCGCACGCGAGCTCGACCGCCTGCTGGGGGCGACGCGATGACGGCGCGCGCGCGGTGGCGCGCCGGGGCGGTGGTGCTGATGGCTGTCGGCGCCGTCATGCCGCTCGCCCTGGCCCGGCAGGCGCGGGGCCGCTCTGCGCGGGCCCTGGCGGCGCGGGACGCGACCGCCGCGGCTGCGTATCTCACGATCGTCACCCCCTCACCCCCCCGGGGGGGTGCCGGGTACGATCTGCCGCAGCTCCTCATCCGGGCCCGGGCCCTCGAGGAGCTCCCGGGGTTCTCCGGGCGGTTCGAGATCTATCACGCAACAGCGCCGCTGGTGCGCGCGACCGCCCCTCCGTTGCCCGCGGCGACGCTGCAGCGCCTCCGTCGGGAAGTGGCCGTCCGCTGGACTGGCGAAGCGGCGCTCGCACCGCTGCTCGATCGCGACGGCTGGGACGTGGTCGGTGCAGTCGCCGCCCGGCCCGCCGCGGGAACGTGGCCGGTCTCGCCGTGGTCGCTCGGTGCGCTGTTGCTTCTCCTGGTCGCGGGGGCCCGAAGCGTGGCGGCGATCGGCACGCCGCGCCAGGCGTGGCGCGAGAGCCTTGGCCCATACGGCCTCGTGGCCGCGCTGTTCGGCGTGGCGGTGTTCGCCGAGGTGCGGGGCGCCGCGGGCGACGCGACTGATGAGTGGCTGTACGACACGCGACTCCTGATGCAGGAAGCCGCGGCGCGGATCCCGGAGGTGCGCAGTGCGCCCGCGAGCCTCGCGACGCTTGCCCGGGGAGCCGAGATCGTGCCGGGGGACTCGGGGCCAGCGGAGGCATGGCGCCGCGCTGCCGGCGGTGTTTCGAGAGCGGCAGTGGCGGTGCGGCTCGCGCCGGGGCGCTGGGTCGAGCTGCGGGCGCGGCCCGGGGAGGCCGGCACGGCCGGCTGGCTGCCGGTCATGCTCGGCCTGGCGGCGCTCGGTCCGCTCGGCGCGCTGCTCGCCGCGTGGAGCACCGCGAGCGCGCCGCGGCCGCGGCGCGAAACGATGGCCGCCTGGGCATTCCTCGCGCCCTCGGCGCTCCACCTCGCCGCGTTCTGCTTCGTCCCGCTCCTGCTGGTGCTGTATGTGTCGGTGCACCGCTGGAGCCCGATCGAGCCGACGAGGGCCTTCGTCGCGCTCGCGAACTACGATCACGTGGTACGCGACCCCCTCGTCTGGTCGGCGCTGGGCCGCACGCTGCTGTACGCCCTGTACGTGCCCGTGTCGATGGCGCTCGCGCTCGGCCTCGCGCTCGCAGTCGGGGGACGGCGGAGGTCCGGCGCCCCCGCGCTGCGCGCGTTGTTTCTGCTGCCCTACGCTTCCTCGGTGGTGGCGGTGGCTCTCGTGTGGCAGTGGATGTACCACCCCGATTTCGGCTTGATCAATCGGGTGCTGGCACGCGCGGGGCTCGGGCCGGTCAACTGGCTCGGGGACCCCAAGACCGCGCTCCTCGCGGTGATGCTCGTGTCCGTGTGGATGCAGCTGGGCTACCAACTGACGGTCTTCCTCGCGGGCCTTCGGGCGATCCCACAGGCGTACCTGGACGCTGCTCGCGTAGACGGTGCGAATGCCTGGCAACGCTTCTGGCGCGTGACGTTCCCGCTGCTCCGGCCCGTGACGCTGTTCGTGCTGGTGACCGGAATCATCGGCGCGTTCCAGGTGTTGGCGCTCGTCATGGTGCTGACGGGCGGCGGGCCGCTCGGCGCCACCGATGTGATCGTATACCGCATCTACCGGACCGCCTGGGAGCTGCTGCAATTCGGTGATGCGAGCGCAATGGCGCTGCTCCTCTTCGCGGTGCTCTTCGGGGTGACGTGGGTCCAGCTCAAGCTGCTCGACCGGCGGGTGGAGCATGCGTAAACGGCACCCTCCAGGACGCCGGCACGGGTGGATCGCTTATGCCGTCGCGCTGCCGCTCGCGGTCGTCATGATTGCCCCTTTCCTCTATATGGTGGCCACGGCCCTCACGAGCGAGCCGGACTCGCTACGCCATCTCGTCCCCGAACACTTCGGGGCGGCGCTCGCGGCGCTGCCCTTCGAGCGGTTCCTGTTCACGAGCGTGATCTTCTCGCTCGCGGTGGTCGCGGGGCAGGTGCTGACGAGCGCGACCGCGGCGTATGCCTTCGCGCGGCTCCGCTTCCCCGGCCGCGATCGCGTGTTCCTGATCTACCTGTGCGCATTGATGGCTCCCGCGATCATGCTCGTGATCCCGCGGTTTCTGCTCATCGACGCGCTGGGATGGGTGGACAGCTACCAAGGGCTGGTCTCGACCGAGCTGGTGTCGGTCACCGGGATCTTTCTCCTGCGCCAGTTCTTCCGCACGATCCCGCGCGACCTCGAGGACGCCGCCCGCCTCGAAGGTGCGGGAGAGTGGACCATCTTCTGGCGCGTGATCGTGCCGCCGTCGCGGCCCGCGCTCGCCACACTCGCCGTGCTCGCGTTCGCCGATCAGTGGCGGAGCTTTGTGTGGCCGCTCGTGGCCACCCGCTCGAGCGAGATGCAGCCGCTCGAGGTCGGCATCGCGAACCTGCGGGGCATGTACGACCTGAGCTGGTCCGACCAGATGGCGACCGCGGTGGCGGCGGTGATACCGCTGATGGTCCTTTATTTCGTCGCGCAGAAGTATTTCATTCGCGGCATTGAGCAGACGGTCGTCTAGTCTTTGCCCTTCCTCGTTGCAGTTGCTGCTTTGAAGCTCAACGCCCATCCGATATCCCGTCCATCACCACCGGCGGACCACGTGATCACCGCATGTCCGGACTCGAGCCTACGAACGGTGCATGGCACGTCTGCCTTGCAGACCCCCGGCCGTAGCCCCTTGGGGACCGCAATCGTGACGGCGTAGGCCCGGCCATCGAGGTTCGTGGATTTCGCCTTGAGCGTGCGCGTGGTCGGATCCCAGGTCTCGTCGGCGACGTCCACGGCTCCTTGCACGACGTGTCGCGTGGTGCCGATCACTTGCGGCCGGGCGACGGCGGGACGGATCGCAACAGTGCGTGCGCTCCGCGGTTCGAGGGTGAAGTCCTTCAGGTCCGTGACGGGAGCGTCGCGCCACACGTCGTAAGCGTCGAACTTTGCGCCCTTGATGCCGACGGCGGCGAGCGGCAGCGACACGTCCCGGGGTTCATCCTCCCAGTTCACTACGACGACCGTCCACCACTGGGGTGCGCCCTCGGCCACCCAGACACGCGGCGGGCGGCTGCGGCGCACGCTCCAGATACCGCCGCTCCCCAGCACGCGCACAGCGAGCACGTTTTCTCCGCCCCAATTCAGGGCCTCGGGTGGCAGGCGATACCGGCGGTAGGCCTGCGGCTCACCCCGGCCGCCCGGGGACAGCTCGCCCGTCTGGCCGACTTTCACGCCGTTCACGAACGCCTCATCCGCGTCCGCGATCTTGCCGAGCTCCAGGTACACGTTCCGCGGTTCGCTCTTTCCGGTGGCGTGACTCGGGAGCCGGAACCTGGTCCGATACCACGCAAACCCCGCGTACTGCGGATGTGCCCCGCCGGCGTCGTCCCAGCGTTGCGGCACGGGGATCGTCTCCCAGGCGTCCTCGTCGAACCCACGGGAGCCGTAGCTGGGATCGTCGCCCGTGCGGAAGCGCCACGGCCCGCCGATCGGGTAGACATCATCGCCGGCCACGATCGCGGGCGCCGTGTCGCGTCCGGCGGCACCCGCCTCGATGGGACGGCCCGTCACCGGAGCGACCGGGAGCGTGCGCTGCAGCAGCGGGAGGCGATCGGGTGGCAGATTCGGCAGGTTGTCGCCAAGCAGGGTAAGCCCTCCGGTAACCGCCACGACGGATGCCCACACCTCGGCGGCCGCCCGCGACAGCGGAGCGCGCACCACAAGGCAGTCGGGGTCGTTCAGCCAGGTTGAGCGGTGATAGAAGCTCCGCAGGCCCGCGGCGCGTGCCGGTGATTGGATCCCCGACCAACTGACGTCCACGTCCGGCCCGATCCGCATCCCATTGACGAGCCCGACGGCGTGCTGCAACGGCGCCTCGCTCGCGAGCAGGAATGCCTCGGTGCCGAGGCCGTCGCGAATCGCGCCCAAGCCGGCGCGGTAGGCTTCGGCGTGAGTCAGGCCGCCGTAGTGCGCTGTGCCGAGGGTCGCCCAGCGCAACCGGTCGACGCGCAGGTAGTCGTAGCCCCATTCTCGCACGACGCGGCGAGCCAGATCGAACAACCACTGCTGCACCTTGGGGTGGGCGCCGTCGAGCGCGTAGATCTTGCCACCCCAGGCTTCGCGCGTCTCACATACAACGGGTCCGGTCGCATCGCGCAGGAGCCAGTCGGGCTGCGCGGTGGGGACGCCGGAGGCCTCGGCCACGCCGAACGGCGCGACCCACAGGCCCGCCTTGAAGCCGCGCGCGTGAATCTGGTCGGTGAGCCAGGCGTGGCCGTGCGGGAATCGAGCGTTCGGATCCCACGCGCCGATGGCTTGCTGGTAGCCGTCGTCGAGCTCGATGTGCCGGAAGAATCGTCGGTCGAAATGCGCGGCGCTGAAGTCCAGATTGGTGATCACGTCCGCTTCGGCGACGGTGCCCGACCACTCGGCCCGCGTGCACCACCCCGCGGGCGCCACGGCCTGTGCGAGGCGCTCCTGGTCGACGGGCGAGGATGGCACGAACAGCGCGCGCAGCGCCTCCAGGCCGTCGCCCTCGGGGTGGAAGCACAGGCGCATGTGGGAGGCGTCGCCTTCGGGGCGGAGCGGCCGTGCCGGGAGCCAGTCGCTCACCGCTTCGAGCGCGTCCCGCGACAATTGCACGCGGGCCTCTCCGGGCTCGCCTGCGTCGAACGCGATCGCAAGGCCGCGACTCCCGCGGGTGAGGCCCACGGCGGCGTGGCTCGCGAGCCCTTCCGCCTCCGGTGCCCCCACCGTGACCACGCGGGTCGGGTCGGCCGAGTGAGCGCCGTTCACGAGTGCTGTGAGCGGTCCATCTCCCGCGAGAACGTCGGCATGAGGGAGCTGGAAGAAGCGTACACCCCTCACGGTGGGCAGATAGCGGTCCGGAAAAACGGTGACCGTGACGGACGCCTGGGGCGTGCTGGCGCCGCCGGCAGTGAGCAGCTCTGCTTCGACCCACACGCCGGCGGCCCGGCCGCGCACGACGACGGCGTCGCCGCCCGGAGGGCGGCGGCTTCCCACCGTGCTATCTTCCAGCTCCGCGAGGGTGAGCGGCTGGTCCCCCACCCACGCCACGATTTCGGCGCCGCGGACGACGGGAACGGGTGAGCCGTCGCCGTAGTACCACAGCGACCAGCGGCGATGATCGTCGAGCTCGAACCGGAGCCGCCCGACCGCCGGTCCGCCCGACCGCCAGCCTGCCCCGGTCGGACTGTGGGACAGCCGGACAGGCGGACGGATGAGCGCCCCCGAAGTGGCGCCTGTCAGGAGCACAAACGTGCGTCGGTCCATAGTCACAATGTTGACGACCGTAGTGGGTTTGTCCACGTCGCTCGCTGGTCAGAACGCGGTCACCGCAGGGCTCGCGTACACAGTCGGCAGCGGGTGGCAGGTCGAGGGGTTTGACGTAGGGCTCGCGCGCGCCGTGCACGCGGGTCCAATCGCCGCCCTGTCGCTGACGGCGCGGCTCGGCTCGTTCATCAACGAAGGGGCGATCATCGGCGGCGCGCGCGGGTTCGTGTTCGGCGCGAGTCTCGCGGCCCGTACGCCGACGTCGACCATCGCGCAGCTCGGCGCGGACACGAGTGGCGGCCAGATCGGGCTCGACTTCACGCTCGAGGGGACGGGCTACGTCGGCTCGAACTCGCCCCTTCCGGTGGGCTCGCCGTGGGGCGGCGTCTCGGGGCTCCTCGGGCTGCGGTTCGGGGATCCGAAGGGCGCGCGCCTCGGGCTGTTGATCGGTCCCACGGTGTTCTTGGGTACCGTCACGGACGTGCGGGCGTTCCTCGGGGTCCGGTTCGAGGCGCCGCTGGCGCGGCGGGAGCACCATCCCTAGCTTTGCCACCGATGGCAGTCCCCTCCCTCGATACCGAGCATCCCGGTATCCGGGTCATTGCCGAAGTGGCGTCGGTGCTTCAGGCGGGTCTCGCGTCCGGGGAGGCCCTGCACGGGGTGGTGAGCGCGCTCCGACGCGGCCTCAACCTCCGCCGCTGCCGCCTCTGGCTCCGCACACCTGACGGCACTCGCTTCACGCCGGTCACCACGCCCGGTGACGAAGCCGAGCAGCCGGGCTATGCCCCGCCGGTCGCCGAGTGGATGCGACACGGGCCCCAGCGCGAGGGCGTGCCCGGGGGCTCGATCGTGCGACTGCCGTTGGTCCACGAGGACGAACCGCTCGGCGTGCTCGAGGTCGTCATTCCCACCGGACGCTATGAAGGGATCGCCCACGACGTCGTGGTGGTGGCGGCCCGCATCCTGGCGCCCATGATCGCCGCCACCGAGCTCTCGCAGGACCTCGCCTCCGAGATCGCGCTGCGCACCCACGAGATCGAGGCGCAGCGCAGCTTCGCCGCGCAGATCATCGACTCCCTCCCGGTCGGGCTGTACGTGATCGACCGTGGCTACCGCATCCGCGCCTGGAACCGCAAGCGCGAGACCGGGACGCAAGGCGTATCCCGCGAGGACGCCGTGGGTCGCGAGATCTTCGAGGTGCTGGACCGCCAGCCGCGCGATCTCCTGAAACGCGAGTTCGATCGTGTGTTCGACACGGGCGAGCTCCAGCAGGTGGAGATGGAGTCGCAGGCGAGCGGCGAAGCGCGGTACTACCGCATCACGAAGATCCCGATGCGCCAGGACGGGCACGACATTTCGCACGTCATTACTATCGGCGAAGACATCACCGAGTGGCGCCAGGCGCAACAGCGCCTCACCGAAACGGAGAAGCTCGCCGCCGTGGGGCAGCTCGCGGCGGGCGTCATGCACGAGATCAACAACCCGCTCGCGACGATCCTGGCCTGCTGCGAGGCGCTGGCGCTCCGGACCGGGGAGCTGTCCGCCGGCGACCGTCACGGGTACGACGAGTACCTCAAGATCATCGACACCGAGGTGCAGCGCTGCCGCCGGATCGTGGAGAGTCTACTCGACTTTTCGCGCCCCAAGGGCGGGGACAAGAAGCCGACGGACGTGAACAGCGTGGTGGAGCGCACGTTGTTCCTGCTCAAGCACCACGCCCGCTTCAAGCGACTCACGGTGATGCGTGAGCTCGCGTCGGGCCTGCCGTCGGTGCTCGGGGACCATGAGCGGCTGATCCAGAGCTTCATGGCGTTGATGCTCAACGCCATGGACGCGATGGACTCGCGCGGCACGCTGACGGTCCGCAGCCGTATCAACCCCGATCGGGCGGACGAGATCCTGCTCGAGTTCGTCGACACGGGCACCGGGATCAAGCGCGAAGACCTGCCCAAGATCTTCGAGCCGTTCTTCACGACGAAGCCGCAGGGGCGCGGCACCGGGCTGGGTCTCTCCATCTGTTACGGCATCATCGCCGAGCATCGCGGGCGGATCGACGTCGAGTCGCAGGTCGGCGTGGGATCGAACTTCAAGGTGTACCTCCCCACGGGATGAAGATCCTCGTCGTCGAAGACGACAAGACCGTCGGACAGTACGTGAAGCGCGGCCTGACCGAAGCCGGCTTCCACGCGGACCTGGTCGGGGACGGCGCCGAAGGGCTGCGCCTCTCGGCCGGCGGCCACTACGATATGCTGGTGCTCGACCTGCGTCTTCCGGCGTTGTCGGGCCTCGAGGTGCTGCGCACGCTGCGCGATCGCGGCGAGGACCTGCCGGTGCTGGTGCTCACGGCACAGGACGCCGTGGATTTCAAGGTGCAGGCGCTCAAGATGGGCGCCGACGACTACGTCACAAAGCCGTTCTCCCTGGAGGAGCTGCTCGCTCGGGTGGAGGCGCTCGGGCGGCGCCCCAAGGCGATCGCGCCGCCGGTGCTGAAGGTGGCGGACCTGACACTCGACACGGGGAGCCGCGAGGTACGGCGCGGTGGGAAGCTCCTCGAGCTCACTCCCAAAGAATACGCGGTGCTCGAGTACCTGATGCGCCATCAGGGTCGGGTCATGTCGCGGACTCTCATCACGGAGTACGCCTGGGACTACCATTTCGACCCCGGTACGAACATCGTGGACGTCGTGATCACGCGGCTGCGCAAGAAGATCGACCACGGGCGCGAACCCAAGTTGATCCACACGGTGCGCGGGGTCGGCTACGTCGTGAAGGCGTGACATGCAGACGCTGCGCGGGCGACTCACTGCCTGGTACTCGGGTGCCCTCGCGCTCACCCTCGCCGCGTTCGCCGGGGTGCTGTACCTGGACCGCCGCAGCGCGTCGTACCAGGATCTCGACCAGCGAATCCAGTCCGAGGCGGCGCTGACGGCGGGCATTCTCGCCGAGAGCTACCGCGCCCGCGGCACCCTGGTGCGCGCCGACACGGCGCAGCACCCCGTGCTCATCCCCGATCTGGCCGCGCTGCTCGAAGCGGTGCCCGACTTCCTCGTCATCACCGCGCGCGACGGCAGCCTGCTGTTCGCGTCGTCCGACGCGCGGGCCCTCACGTTCCAGCAGGTGGAGCAGCTGCGACGGCTGGCGAGCGCCCCCCTCTCCGGACGGTCCAGCGGCACGCTTCGCCTCGAGCCCAACGGCCCGAAGATCCACTATGTGGTGCATTACGTCACCGACGCCGGACCACAGTTCGGGGCGATTCTCGCCGGAGCGGATGTCCGCACCGCCGAGCTCGGCCCGGACGAGCTGCTCTCGACCTTCGCCCTGGTGCTACCGCTCGGGCTCGCCCTCGCCCTGCTGATGGGGTCGTGGATTTCGCGGCGCGCGCTCGCCGCCGTGGATCAGATCATCACGGAGGTCCGCGAGATCACCGACGGACGGAGCCTGCATCGGCGCCTCGCCGAGCCGCTGATGAAGGACGAGCTCGGCCGGCTCGCCGAGACGCTGAACCAGATGATGACCCGGCTCGAGCGCAGCTTCGCCGCACTGCGGCGCTTCACGGCCGACGCGAGCCACGAGCTGAAGACGCCGCTCACCGTGCTGCGCGCCGGCGTGGAGCGCGCCATCACGACCCCCAACCTGCCCCAGGAGACACTCGCGACGCTGGAAGAGACGCTGCAGGAGATCAAGCGCATGACGGAGCTGGTGGACGCGCTGCTCACACTGGCGCGGGCCGACGAAGGCATCGCCCCGCTGCACCGTGAGCCCGTGGACCTGCGAGGGATCGTCGAAGAGGTGCGTGAGACCGGTGAGCTGCTCGCCGAAGAGTCGGGGGTGCGGGTGGAGGTCACGACGCCGCCCGACCCGATCGTCGTCGCGGTCGACGCGACACGCATCCGCCAGCTGATCCTCAACCTCCTCACCAACGCCGTGAAGTACACTCCCCCGGGCGGGACCGTGCGCATGCAGCTGGGCTCCGCGAACGGCCGGGTCACCCTCAGCGTGGCCGATACCGGAATCGGCATCGCCCCGGGAGATCTCCCGCACATCTTCGATCGCTTCTGGCGCGCTGACTCGGCGCGCACGCGCACCGGTGAGCGTTCCGGCGCGGGGTTGGGACTCGCCATCTCCAAGTGGATTGCCGAGGCGCACGGCGGGCGGATCGACGTGGTGAGCCGCCCGGGGCGAGGGACTACCTTCACGGTCACGCTGCCGCGGGAGCCGCCGGCCAGTAAGCCCTAACGCCGTCGTCATCAGTTCGTCACCCTCGGGCCATCCCACCGCAAACGACGGATGCCATCCTGATGGAGACTGCTTCCTACCCGGACGTGCTGCGTCGCACCGGCACCACGGGAACTGTCACGGTCCAGCTCGTGATCGACACGCTCGGTCGGGCCGAGCCTGGCTCCCTGGTGCTCCAGAGCTCACACCCCGGCTTCGAGGCGGCGGCGCGCGCATACGTGCTGGGCGCCCTGTTCCGGCCCGGACGCATGCGCGGGCGGGCGGTGCGGGTGCTCGTGCGCCTGCCGATCAGCTTCACGCTCAGGCCGCCTCGCTGACCGTGGAGCCCCCCTCACCTGGCTGTCATCGTTTTGTAATGGGGGCTCCACTAGCGGGCGGGGGCCAATTGGCGGTATTTCATAAGGGGTTACCTGATCGTGCACTGGAGGGCGAAAACCCGTGTTTGACAATCTCATCGAGTCCAAGCGCAAGAAGAACAGCAAGCGGGTGTTCGGCGTGGGCGCGGTGTCGCTCGTGGTTCACACCGTCGTGATCGCGGGGGCCGTGTACGCCACGTTGAGCGCCGGCGAGACGGACAATAGCGTCAAGGTGGACACCGCGATGGTGTTCATGGACCAGCCGAAGCAGGAGAAGCCACCGGAGCAGCAGCCGGTGCAGCTGGATGTCCCGCTCAAGGGATTCCAGACGGTGGTCGCGCCGGACGTGATTCCGACGAACATCCCCCCGGTGAACCTCCAGGAGCATTTCGATCCGAAGGACTACTCGGGCACGGGCGTCGAGGGTGGCGTCTCGACCGGGATGGTGCCGACCGGCAACGAAGTGTTCATGGAAGCGATCGTCGAGGAGAAGCCCGCAGTGCTCTCCGGACCGACGCTGCAGTATCCGGAGCTGCTGCGGCAGGCGCAGATCCAGGGTCGCGTGCTGGTGCAGGCGATCATCGATACGCTCGGGCGCGCCGAGCCGCCGTCCGTCAAGGTGCTGCAGAGCCCGAATCCCGGTTTCGACCAGTCGGCCAAGAGCTACGTTGCCAAAGCGCTGTTCCGGCCTGCGCGGGTGCACGGCCGGGCGGTCCGCGTGCTGATTCAGATTCCGATCGACTTCCGGCTCAAACAGTAGCGACCCCAAAGGAGCCTCCGCGCTATGAGTCTCTCGCTCTACGACCTGTTCATATCGATGGGTCTGTTCGCCAAGTCCATCGTCATCATCCTGGCGGCGATGTCCATCTACTCGTGGACGAGCGCCTTCCAGAAGCTGTACCAGATCGTGC
>Ga0209027_1000735_pt1 | contig 12066 bp, 8 predicted proteins | sample GraSoi013_1_20cm_3_FD_185821 | JGI IMG/M metagenome (GOLD analysis project Ga0209027, IMG submission 185821) | Grasslands soil microbial communities from the Angelo Coastal Reserve, California, USA - Sample 09_27_2013_1_20cm (SPAdes) (version 2) | ecosystem: Environmental > Terrestrial > Soil >...
AGACGCCGCGAGAATCAAAAGCCGAGCAACACATGCGAAAGAGCCGAACGCCTACACCAACAATACGTTGTCCTTTCTTGAAGTTCTAACACAAGAGCCGGCTCAAGCCAAAGCCGCCAGTCATGTCTGAGCCATAGCGTAGCTGACCGTGCTTGGCTCGAATTTTGTCTAAAGAGTGTCAAAGAAACTGCCCAGCACGTAAAGCTCGGCACGGTTCGTGAGACGACCGGCAGGCGGCGCCATCGGCTCTTCACATATCACCACTACCTGGAAATTCTCAATCGAGGCACCGAGCTGCCAAAAGCAAGCCGCCAAACAACGCTCGTGCGAGCCACTAGGACATGACAAAATCTTTTATTTCAGGACACCATCCGTTCCGCCGTTGAGAGAGATTTTGACTTTTGGTGGGGGTGCCAAGCAGAAAATAGAACCAACCGCAGTAATAAGAATTTATGACCTCTGGTTGCGTCATGGTCATATGAAAACTCACTTGCCCCCCTGGCATACCCCTTCCAATTCTGAATGACGAACTCGTAGGTGATGTATTGATTCACGCCAACAGCATCTGGCTGGAAGCCCGCCCGTACGCCGGAGGTGAACCGCTCACTGCGCAACACTGACCGGCAGACGATGCTCTGTGCTGATGGCCAGATCATCGCAATGGTCGCGGCCAAGAAGAATATTCAAAAGGCTCGGAGCGGGCGGGGCCGCGATTTGGAGAGTACGAGACCCCTGTCCAGGGAAATGGCGACGGCAGCGAGCGCAATGGCTTTACAAACTCCTTACACACAGTTTGCGGCAAATCAGAGAGTGGATGCACATAGTAGCAAATACTCGCTTAGCGATTGAGGGCCAACGAAGCGGAACTACGAGCGACTTGTGCCCGATTCGGGATTCTGACTCGGACAATGCGTGACCATCAGGCCGGTCCGCAGCGGATGAGAGCCTCGAAAGTCAATATTTAGTCAGAGTCAGCCTCGAATTTGAGGCAAAGCAAACAACTTGGTGAATCGTCTCGTCGTAGTTTGGCGATAGTTTGCAGAGATTCATCTAGAAGGAAACATGAAACTATCAAACAGAACTCTCAGGCTGTTCATGGGCGCCATGTTTTTCTTTTCAGGACCGTTAGTCGCTCTCCGCGTGGTGCTTGGCAGCCAACAGCCTAAAAAGGCCCCCAGTTCTGCCATCACTTCAAGCCAGGGCAAGCCCGGCGACGCGCCCGCCGATGCCTCCGCGTCTACGGAGGCAGAAACCTGCCAAACTTGTCACGGGGACATTACCACCAGCTTCGAGAAATCACCGCACTGGAAGACGATGAATGACACGCGGGGTGGGCATTCGAAGCAGGGTTGCGAGGCATGCCACGGTCCAGGCGGGGCTCACGCAGACGATCCAAGTAAGGAGGCAGTGTTCGATTATAAGAAGGCAACACCAGAAGCCATTACGGACCGTTGCCTCACCTGCCACGCCTCAGGCTCGGAGCACATCAGTGCTTCGAATTCATTCCATCGGCAAAACGACGTTAGCTGCACCTCCTGCCACTCGATGCACCATGCAACGACTAAGGAACACATGCTGGTCAGGGCCGAGCCCGGGCTCTGCTATTCCTGCCACTTGCAGCAGAGGGCTCAGTTCAATATGCCGTTTCACCATCGCGTAAACGAGGGGCTGATCCATTGCACCGATTGTCACAACCAACACGGAACGGGCGGTGTCCTTGAAGGAGACCATCTGGTCCGGCAGGTGCGCACCTCGGCCTCTGGGGACATGGTTTGCTTTAAGTGCCACACGGACAAGCAGGGACCCTTCGTCTTTGAGCACGCCGCCGTGAGGATCGAGGGATGCGGCTCATGCCACATCGCACACGGGGGGGCGAATGCGCACATGCTGAAATACAGCAACATCAACCTCTTGTGCCTGCAATGCCACACCAATTCGCCTGGCATTCACGCGACGGTGATGGATGCGAACCAATCTCATTATGAACAAGCGTGCGTCAATTGCCATGTGAAAATCCACGGATCGAATGTCAATGGTTTGCTGGATAGATGAACTTGATGGAGACGCATTTTGCGCTGGAGAAGAAATTGTGACTAACACCAAAGCCTGGCAAAAGGCGCAATTCATATACGGCAGGGAGAACAGCGATGAATAGTCGTGCAAGAATCAGACCGTTCGGTTTGCTGTTGGCGGCCGCTTTGTTTCTTTTCTCGCCTCTTTCCCGGGCACAGGATAACCCAGAAGAGGAAACCAAGGGCATAGATTCGGGCAATTATAATACGCAGCAAAGCGCGGAGACAGGCTATCGGGCGACGTGGATTGACGGGAACCAGGGTAATTACGGAACCTTCGTAAATCTCAATTCCGGCCTGCGATTGTTCGATTACACCGTGAGTATGAGGTCGCTCAACCACCATGGGACTTTCTTCGATGGTCTTCACTTCAGCAACTTCGGTTACGGCGGCGATCCGAACAACGTCTCGCGCCTGCGGATCGATAGGAACAAGTGGTACGACCTCCAGGTGATGTTTCGCCGCGACCAGAATTTCTGGAATTACAACCTTTTCTTGAATCCCTTCAACCCGACGGTCACATCACCAACGAATCCGGCAACGAATCCTTCGTTCGCCGTCACCTCTTCCCCACATTCGCTTACCCGCATTAAGCGCATGCAGGATTTCAATTTAACACTCCTCCCTGAATCACGCTTGCGATTCCGGCTGGGTTATTCACACAATGTGGACGTAGGGCCTGCATTCAGCACATTCAACGGCCCCGCCGCCCGTTATCTGCTCGCTGAAAACTACAGGATAATGATGAACGGATACCGGTTGGGGATGGACTTCCGGTTTCTGCCAAAGACGACGATTTCTTACGACCAGATTCTTGAGTATGACAAGGATGACACCACTGACGCACTCGCGTTTCACAACGTGTTGCCGACGGCCCCAGGTACGGTACGGGGACCAGTTGACTATGGAATAGAGTGGTTTTACCCCCCGCAAGGAGGAACGCGCCCGTGTACGCCAGTGTTCCTTCCCACTGGTTTCGCCAACCCGGATTGCAGGGTCTTCCTTGGCTATTCCCGGCATAGCAATCCGCGAAATTTCATGCCCACGGAGCGGCTCAGCTTCCAATCCAGGTCCATCAAGAACTTGGAAATGTCCGGGTCGGCTAGCTACAGCACCGCCGACAACGTCATTAACACATTCAATGAAAACATCAACGAATGGACCGCCAGTGCAGCCGTAAAAACTCGTGGGATTCTCAATTCTGGTCCGGCGGAATCCAAGCTGGTTGCCGTGCGCGCGAATTGGTCTGGAGTTTATTTACTGAGCCGCAAAGCGAGGATTATTGATCTGGTTCGTTATGACAACTGGCGTAATCCTGGATTGTCTGATCTGCGGAGCTCCACTCTCTTCGCCACTCAGCCACAAGTGCCAGGCCAGATTGGCATTCAACTGCCCCAGGCTCAGTTTTCGCCTCTCATCCCCGACGCGCCGGCGTTTGCAAACATCTGCCCCGGGCCAGCGTATAATGCAGCGACTTGCCCACAGCATACCGCGGCAGCTCTCCCTGACCTCACGCGCACATTGATATCGACCTATCTCGGCCAAAAGATGCTATCGAACACAGTCCAGCTGCAGACCGATATCACCAAGCGAATCAGCGCTCGAATCGGATACATGTATGAAGACCGGGTGATCACCGATACTGGATATTTTGGGGGGACGGTGGATTATTACGAAGCCACCAGCCATATTCCCCCGTACGCGAGCGCAACTTATTATCCGGGTGGGGCGGCAGGCACGGCGGCGAACCGTTTCCTGGCAGCACGCGGAAAATGCGCAGTTCCATCCGGATCGAACACGCTTCCCGCTGCCTGCACCTTGAATACGGACGGCACGATTTCGTATGTCAACCCTGCCCCTGCCAGCTCGGATCGCGTGGACCTGCCCATCGCCGAACACGTGGGTCTCGCGGGGTTTACGCTGCGCCCGATAGATTCACTGCGAATCAATACTGATTTCCAATTTGGATATAACAACCGGGCCTACACGCAAATTTTCCCGCGGCAATTCCAAAGTTATAAGATCCACGCCACCTACAAACCAAAGCCTTGGGCAACCATCGACGGAGCAATCGACGTTCACGAAAATCGCGACAACGTCAGTAACATCAATGCTCTCGAGCATGGGCGGACGTACAGTTTCGGGACCACGCTGGTGCCGAATTCCAATTTCGCGTTCTCTCTCGGATACAACTACACCGACCTCTACATGCAGTCCTATATTTGCATGAGGGACACCGGATATGGCATCGCGCCTTATGCACGTTGCCCCTTTTTCAGCGGAACCAATGCGATAACTCTGGGCGCCATGTCATTTTATAGCAACAAGCAGCACTTCGCCTATGCCGACGTTATGTGGAAGCCTGTTAACCGCGTCACCGCCAGCCTGGGTTATTCCGGAACCTTTAGCGGAGGCGACACACTCTTTCTGAATCCGCGAATACTGGGCGGCACCCTGGCGTTCAATTATCAGAGACCTTTCGCTGCGCTCAAGATCGATCTATTCAAAGGTCTGAGCTACAAAACCACGTTGAACTATTACGGATACAATCTCAAGACCCTTGCGGGTACGCCAGGCCTTCAGCCAATCGGGTCAGAAGACTTCAACGGCAGTACTGCCACGTTCGCAGTCCGCTATGCCTTTTGAAAATATCAGGTATCGCTCCTGATCGGAATAAGCGCAAGGCATGAGGAAACCTCATACGGAGAGATTCGATAAGGAATTGGCGTGCATTACGTCGGAGTGCGGTCTCTTCTTGGCCGCACTCTCCGGTAGAGCTGAGATTACGCTGAAACGCAGTTCGACTTCCGGTGCCAGGTCAATATCATGATGATTGGAGTGTCCTCTTGAAAAGACTGATTGGAAACATTGTTGGAAAGTCAGTTCTCTGCCTGGTGCTTGTCGTCGGTTTCGTTTCCGCGACTCGCGCACAGAACGCTGCAGAGAAGCTCTATAAGGCCAAGTGCATCGGTTGCCACGCGGCTGATGGGAGCGCGAACACGAAAGCGGGCAGAAACACGGGCGCCCACGACCTCCGTTTACCAGATGTACAGAAAGAAACCGACGCCACATTGATCGGGATCGTAACGAAGGGCAAGAAAAAGATGCCTAAATTCGAAGAGAAACTGAAGGCCAAAGAAATTAAGGAGCTTGTTGAGTACGTTCGAGGCTTCTCCAATAAGCCCTGAATAATGTTCTCGCTCGGTAACCTGGCAGCGAGACGCAAAGATAAAAGGTATCAAGCGGGCACGCTCGATACAGGTAGGGAGCAAAATATGAACCATCCAGAGGAAATGCTTGGAGACAAGACTGCTGAGATTTCTCAAGAAGGTTGTGACGGACGCCGCCGATCGTTTCTCGGCCTCTTGCTTGGCGCAGGAGCTGCGGGCGTTGGTGCGCTCCTCTCTGTGCCGCTGTTTCGTTTCATACTTCATCCACTGCTAACTGCTACAAGTTCATCGTCGTGGAAGGAAATCGGCACTGTGGAGGATCTTGCTTCCATTACCTCACCTGTCAAGAAGCTCGTAAAGATCGAACAGCGAGATGGCTGGCGCAAGATCGTCTCGGAGAAGGCCTTGTACGTGTGCAAGGATGCGACCGGCCGGCTCTGTGTGTTTTCCTCAGTTTGCCCGCATCTAGGATGTTCGATCGCCTGGCATGATGAGAAAGGCAATTTCGTGTGTCCATGCCACAACGGGCAATTTACAGCAGACGGCAGGCTCTTGGAAGGACCCCCACCAAGAGGAATGGATCAACTAGAGATCAAAGTCGAGGGTGACATGCTGGTGGTGCATTACCAGAATTTTCGGCAGCTCGTTCCGCATAAAGAAGCTATTGCATGAACTGTAGGTGACAAGTGGCAGAGAATAGTTATGTGTTTGGGAGGGAACGTCGCGCAATCCCTCAGCCGTCAGACCACGGAACAGTCGTTCGCTGGACTGATCGCCGGACCAGTATGAGTGATCGCCGGAAGCGCGTCGGCTCGATTCTCCGTGCTGTACTTGATGAAGCGATCCCCGGAGGAGCCAGTCTTGCCTACGTGTTTGGATCAGGATTGCTGTATCTCTTGTTATCACAAATTATCACAGGCATGTTTCTGGTGCTTTACTACGTTCCTTCTGCTGACCATGCACATACTACCGTTGCTTACATCACCAAAGAAGTGGCATCGGGTTCCTTCATCCGCAGCATTCATGCTTATGGTTCAAGCGCAATTGTCATCGTCTTGTTCCTGCACGTCACTCAAACGTTCCTCTATGGGTCGTACAAGGGACGGCGAAAACTACTCTGGCTGGCGGGATGTGCGTTATTTGCTTTGATGCTGGGGATGTCCTTCACGGGTTACCTGCTACCGTGGGACCAAAAGGCCTACTTTGCCACCACGGTGGGCACGAATATCCTGACTTATGTTCCATTCGTGGGGAACTCACTGAAGACCTTGCTACGCGGTGGGACGGAGATGGGCACATTGACACTTTCCCGCTTCTTCGTCTTTCACGTGTTCCTGATTCCGGCTTGCGTTTTCGCCTTTGTTGCCATCCATGTTTTCTTGTTCCGCAAAGCCGGACCCGCAGGACCGGTTCAAGGAGCACCCGAAGCCTTGAAACAATCGACGGAACCGTTTTACCCGAAACAGGTTCTCTACGATTTAGCCTTTGCCGTGCTCATTATCGCCTGTCTGGGCCTATTGGCTCATTACGCCCCTGTGGAGCTTGGCCCCAAGGCAAACCCTGTTGACACCCAATATGTGCCGCGTCCGGAGTGGTATTACGTTCCCGTTTTTCAGTGGTTGAAGTACTGGGAGAGCGGCCTCGCCATCCTAGGTATTTTGGTGATCCCGGCATTTGTTGCCCTTCTCTTCGTGGCTCTGCCGTTTCTTGATCGACGCCCCGAGCGCCGGCCGTGGAAGCGTCCCGTCTCAGTATCGATTTACGGTTTCGTCTTTATTGGGCTGGGCGCCATGGGCGCCATCAGCCATCGCAATGATTTGCGCGACCCGAACCTAGCGCCTCAGCTCGCAAAGCAGCGCGCGGACGTCCAGGCCTTCATGAAAAAGCCGTTTGAACCCGAGTTGGCGGGGCCGTCGCTTATCGCCGCCACCGTGGCGCTCACTAACCCGGTTGCAGGCAAAGGCAAGAAAGTGTTCGACCAAGAGGGCTGTGCCGAGTGCCACGGCGAAGATTTGACGGGAACGTCGGCGGCGCCGTCATTGATTGGAGTTGGAGATAAGCACGACAGCGCGAAGTTGGAGAGCATTTTGAAGCAGCCCACAGACGCAATGACGGACGGAGGAATGACCCCCGTTGAGTTGAATGACGAAGACCTTAAGAGTTTGATTGCATTCCTTAAGGCCCTTAAGTGATTGGCGGGCAAACGGTATAAACCGCAGGGAATTGAGGATTTCCGCGATTGGTTCAACCAAAGGGCGAGTTGCGAAACGGGTGGGTCAGTCATCAGGCTTTGAGTGGCTCTTGCGGGCAAGTGCTTCGCCATCAGAAACAGTTGGTGGACCTGGCCGGGATCGAACCGGCGAGCGCCTGCTTGCAAAGCAGACGTAATTCAATCTAAGTCGTTCTTCGGTTGCGCTTGGCTGCGAACAGCGCTTCGGTAAACAATTGCGGAAATACGACGCCGGTGGCGAGCTAGCGAAGACCGCCGACTTAGCTGACAGAGTTGCTTTTTTCCTTGACATGTTTTTAACATGCATTCATGCTTTACACATGTCACGGATGATTCAACTTCGCAATGTTCCCGACGGCCTGCATCGCACGCTAAAGGCGCAAGCAGCCATGGCGGGTATGTCCCTTTCGGACTACCTGCTGGCGGAGATTCGCTGCCTTGCCGATCGGCCCACCATGGCGGAACTGCGAGAACGCTTGCGCCGCCGCGCTAGAGTCACTGCGCCCGTGTCCGCTGCCGATGTGATACGCCGAGAGCGGGAAGCGCGGTGATTGTCCTGGACGCGTCTGCGGCCATCGAATGGCTTCTGCAAACTCCAGCCGGAATTAGAATTGACAAGCGTATTTTTTCACCGCTCGTGCCGCTCCACGCGCCCCATCTCCTCGACATCGAGGTGGCTCAGGTGCTGCGCCGTTATGTCCGGGATAAGACGATTGCCGCTCAGCGCGGGCAAGAAGCGCTGGAGGATCTGGGCGACCTTGCGCTCAATCGTTATCCTCATGATTTCTTGATTCCACGTGTTTGGGAACTCCCCGCGACCCTTACGGCCTACGATGCTGTGTACGTCGCGCTGGCAGAACTACTTGATGCCCCGCTCCTGACCTGCGATGGGAAGATCGCTTCTGCCCCAGGTCATCATGCTACCGTCGAGGTAATTTAACTACACGTCTATTCGGGGGCCACGACCGGACCTACGTGCACGACCGTGGTCAAGCGCCAGTTAAGATATGGCTGCCCCTCGGTTATGACTCGCATAAACTCATTGATGGGCGGGTCCCCGACCACGGCATCCTTGTGCGATGTCTTCGTGAATCGCGTCCGCGGTCGGCAGATTGTCAAATGCCTCGAACTCATGTCCATACCAGGCCGACGCACGCTTCGAGCACATGCCAGGGCAATTCCCTTCTCGCGTCACAGTCCACTGGCGCTGTAACTACTTGTTGATGGCGGAAGGACCGGTCTAGGGAATGACTCGGTATCAGATTTTTCTGCGGCAGCATCAATCCATGGGATGAGAGAGTCTGAGAAGCTAGCTACTTGAGGGACGACGCTAACGATGCGGCTGGGGAGAGTTTTCGCCTAGCGCTATGAATTGGCCTTTGGTTCCGTGACAGCCGCTCTTTTCTTGGAGCTTCGCTTTCGTGCATTTAAACTGCCTGACCCGTTTACTACGCTTGAATAAGGCGTAGTCGCGATCACGTTTTGGTACAGCGGCACCAAACCCAGGATTCTTGCGGTTTTGCTTTTGAGCGACCCAATACATAGACGGGCGGGCCTATTCGGTCCGCCTCAGAACCCCCGCGTTCGCGAGCCGCCGCAAAGCTTCTCTGGCCGAAAGGGCTTCTGGACCTTCTGGGAGAAGCTTCAAAGCCAATTCCAGTTGCTGCCTGGCATTTTCCTTGTCACCGCTTCGGGCGTAGATAATTCCGATGTTCTTGCGGAGTACGGCAAGTTGCGGACACTGTTGACAGAGCGCGATGGCTTCCTGAAGTTGCTCGAGCGCTTGGGGCCAGTTGTCGTCTTTGGCGGCCTGCAGCGCAAAATTGTTCAATTGTCGAACGCGATCGGTGGCCTGATGGCGCTCTTGCAGCGTCGACAGCTTGGCCATGTATTCGGCGGCATCCGGGCTTCCCGTTTGCGACAGAACCCGGACAAGATTGGCGTAGGCCGCGAGGTTATCAGGATCTGCGTCCACGGCTTTTTTCCACTGCTCGACGGCTTCTTCCTTCTTGCCGACCTGCAAAAGGTTGCGGCCAAGATAAAGCCGCGCCTCAGCGTTATCGGGCTGCAGATTCACGACCCTTTGAAACAGTTCGGTGGCGTAAGGCGAAGAATGCTCCACGACTCCGAGCAAGAACAGAGCACTCACGTAGTTTGGGGAGAGACGGACGGCTTCGCCAAGCTCGTTCCGTGCCTCGTCCTTGCGGCCTAGAGCATACAGAACCCGCCCCTTGTTGTAGTGCGCAAGCGAAAAGTCTGGGGCGAGCCGTATGGCTTCTGAGAATTCCCCCAGCGCACCCTGAAGATCGTAGACGTCGCCCAAAGCAATGCCGAGATTCACGTGGGCGTCAGAGGATGCAGGGTTGAGGCCGACGAGCTTCCCAAACGTCTGAACAGAATCTGCATCTCGGCCGGTTTTTCCCTGAAGCATGCCTAGCGCCGTCAACGCATTCGCATTATTGGGTTCCAATCCCAGCGCGCTTCGGAGTTGTCTTTCCGCCTCCAAATAGTTCGCTTGGGCAGCTAGGGTCAGTCCTAAGTTAACGACAGCCTGAGTGTATTGGGGATCGACCGAAATGGCCTCGCGAAAGAGCGCCGCCGCCTCATCATTCTTTCCTTGGCGACCAAGGAGCGTGCCGAGATTATTGAGCGCTTCCGCAGATTGCGGGTCGCTGGCAATGGCTGCCCGAAACTCCCGCTCGGCTTCCTTGAATCGCTGTCGCTGCATCAGCGAGGAACCCAATTGATCGTGAGCCTGCGCGAAATGGGGATCCAGTTCGATGGCCTCGCGCAATTGATGCTCTTCACGACCAGAATCTCTCAGTTTTGCAAGGGCGAATGCCAAGTTGTAATGCAGTCTGGCATCCTTCGGCTTCAGAAGAAGGGCTTTCTGGTACGCTTCGACGGCCTCGCGCGCGAGCCCTTGCTTGAGCAGTTCATTGCCGTGGCTATTCAAAGCGGCCGCCTGCGTTTCTTGCTCGGTTTGCTGTTTCAGGTGCGCGAAAATTTCGAACTGCTCTTTGGCCGCAGCTTGGTTCTTTTCGTTGTGGAGAATCAGTCCGAGTTGATATTGCGCCTCGGGACCATCAGGCTTCAGCTCGACGGCTGTTCGCAGCTCGCGTACGGCGTCATCTATTCGCCCCAGGCGGCCGAGAACCGCGCCCAAATGGCAATGCGCTTCGTAACTCGCCGCGTTTAACTGGATGGCGCGTTCGAGCGACTGCACCGCGTCAGGAAATCGCGCCGAATCTTTCAAAGCTTCCCCGAAAATCTCCTGGCCTTCCCAGTCGTTTGGATTGCGGCGTGTGTAGTCTTCCAAATAGTGAAGCGCCTCTGGCACCGCGCTTAGATTCATCAGCGCTTTGGCGAGAGATAGCTCCGCCTCAATGTGGTTCGGATCGAGCCGGAGAGTTTCTTTGTATTCTTCAGCGGCGTGAGGATAGTCCTGATTGTGAGCGTAAGCGGTAGCGAGGTTAAAGTGCAATTCCGCGGAATTTGGCTGGGCGGCAACCGCGTCTCGAAAAAGAGGAATGGAGTCAGCATAGTCTCCGGTTTCGGCAAACGCGTCAGCCAAGACAATTTTCATTTCCAGGGCAAGATTCGGAGCAGGCGAATGGCTCAAGCCATCTTTTAGGTAATAGATTGCCGCTTTGTATTTCTTCTGCGTACTCAGCAAGCGGGCAAGGTCATAGGATGCGAGGGCAAAACGCGGATTGATGGCCAGCGCGGTCTTGAATTCGTCGGCGGCCCGCTCGAGCTGTCCCAAATCCTGCATGGCACGACCGAAAGCATTGTGAGCCTTAAATGAGTTCGGCTCGTCGCGCAGGACGACTCGCAGTTCGTCGGCCGCTCGATCGGGCGCGTGATTTTCAAGGAGCGAAAGGGCAAGTTCGTAGCGAATCTGGCGCGCCTCGGGGGTACGAGCGAGCGCGGCCTGAAAGGCGGCGACAGCACAACTGAAGCGTCCCTCGCGCCCATAAAACGTGCCAAGGGATTCATAAGCTTCCGCGCTCGGCGACGCCGCTGTGCTCTGAAGCAGACTGGCCAACGGCTCAAATGTTCCCCGTGTTTTGCAGTCTTCAGGAATGTCAGCCAGCGTAATAACGAGTGCGCCCGAAGAGTTCCCGGCGGCCTGTGCTGATAGGGCGGAGGGAAGCGCCAGATTAAAAAAATAGAGGATTGCAAAGAGAGTCACTGCCGATTTCGACATAGCTTCGAGCGCGCGGCGCAGCATAACGCTTGGTCAGCGCCACTTAGTATATTCCGTCTTTATCGCTTACGAACCTCCCGCAGAGTGCTCTGCGCATCGAGGGCGAGGCGGCTTCCCCGCGAGCATTTCCTCGATGCAGTCGTCGCCGGGGCGATGTCAATAATAGAACTTCAGCGCGAACTGAAGTTGCCGTGGCGAATAACCGCTGGTGGCGGTCGAATTGACCACTCCGAACAAGGCCGGCACGCTAATGCTAGCGCCCGGGGCAGCCCAAATCGGTGAGTTGGTGACGTTAAAGGCCTCCGTCCTAAATTCCAGTCTCCTGCGTTCGGTCATCGCAAAAATGCGAAAAACGGAGAGGTCCAGGTTCGCTCGCCCGTCACT
>Ga0209027_1000736_pt1 | contig 12065 bp, 11 predicted proteins | sample GraSoi013_1_20cm_3_FD_185821 | JGI IMG/M metagenome (GOLD analysis project Ga0209027, IMG submission 185821) | Grasslands soil microbial communities from the Angelo Coastal Reserve, California, USA - Sample 09_27_2013_1_20cm (SPAdes) (version 2) | ecosystem: Environmental > Terrestrial > Soil >...
CTGGTGGAAGACGATCCCCATCTGCGCACCGTGGCGCAGCGGCTGTTCGAGAAGGTGGGCTATCGCGTGTTCGCCGCCGCGGACGGGCAGGAGGGGCTGGCGGCGTATCGCGCCCACGCCGCGCGCGTGGACCTGGTGATCACCGACCTCGTGATGCCCAAGAAGTCGGGGATCGAGCTGTACGAGTCGATCCGCGCCGACGCGCGGCAGGCCCAGCCCGTCAAGGTGCTGTTCACGAGCGGCTATCCCGCGGCCGACTTCCGCCAGTCGCTGGCGGGCGACCAGGACGTGGCGTTCGTCACCAAGCCGTGGACGGCGAGCGAGCTGCTGAAGCAGATACGCGGGCTATTGCAGAAGAGCTAAAACGCCGCTTCACGGCCGTCGTGGAATCAGGTTGTACCATAAGATGTAGAACAGCGCCGCCATCCCATCCCGCCACGTGATCTTCTTCCCTTCGGCATAGGTCCGGCCGCTGTACGAGATCGCGATCTCCCAGATGCGCGCGCCCGCCTGCGCCAGCCGCGCCGTCAGCTCCACCTCGATCTCGAAGCGGCGCGCCGTGAGCGGCAGCCGCTTCAATAGATCGGTGCGGATCACCTTGTAGCACGTCTCCACGTCGGTGAGGTTCAGGTTGGTGAGCATGTTGGAGACGAGCGTGAGAAACCGGTTGCCGGCGGAGTGCCAGAACAGCAGCACGCGGTGCGGGCCGCCCTGGAAGCGCGAGCCGTACACGGCGTCGGCCCGGCCCGCGCGGATCGGCGCCACGAGGGCCGGCAGCTCGGCGGGATCGTATTCGAGGTCCGCATCCTGGATCACGACCACGTCGCCCGTCGCCGCCGCGACGGCGCTGCGGAACGCGGCCCCCTTGCCGCGGTTCGTGGGGTGATGGATCACCTTGGCGATGAGCCCGGCGGCGGCGAGCCGGTCGAGAATCGCGCCCGTGCCGTCGGTCGAGGCGTCGTTCACGGCGATGATCTCGAGCTTCAGAGGCACCTGCTCCAGGCGCCGCACGGCCGCCTCGACCGTGGCGGCCTCGTTGTACGCCGGGATCACGACCGACAGGACGAAGTCGTCCCGGGACGGCCGCGCGGTCACGCCGGCACCGTCTCGGGACGCGGCACGAGCAGCAACACGAGCAGCAGCACGGCGCCCCAGGCGTAAATGCCGGTCTCGTACAGCGTGTGGCGCCACTCGTAGGCCCCCAGCGTGAGGAAGCCCGACGTGAGCACGCCCGCTACGGCGAGCGCGGCGCACCACACCATCCGGTTGGCCACGGCGGGGGGACGCCGGAGCAGCACGCACCAGGCGGGATACGCCAATAGATAGTAGTGCTGATGGGCGACGGGCGAGCAGAACACGGCGAGCACCATCACGATCGCCAGCGCGGCGCCCGGGTCCTCGCCGCGGCGCCCAACCAGCACCAGGACCAGCACGATCAGCGCCAGCTCGAGCACGGTCTGCCAGGGGAGCGGTACGCCGGCTCGGAACAACAGGGCCGGCAGCGACTGGCTGCGCCCGTGCATCTCGGGCACGGCCGCGACGCTCAGCGCGGACCAGCGCCGCAGCGCGGCGAGGCCCTCGGCCGGGCCGGCGGGCAGCGCCGCCGCGAGCAGCGTGGCGCCGAGCGCGACCGCGACGCCCAGCGCCACGCCGCGCCACTCGCGCCGGTACGCCAGATACGCGAGCAACAGTCCGGGGAACACTTTCACGGCGGTCATCAGCCCGATCCAGCCGCCGGCGCGCGTCGCCCGCCCCGCGGAGGCGTCGGCCAGGGCGAGCAGCAGCAGCGCCACGAGCGGGGCGTTGAGGTTCAGGGCCTCGAAGTTGGACTGGAGCGGCACGGCGACGGCCGCGAGCGCGAGCCACGCGACGCGGCCGAACCGCTCCCGGGCGCGCGCGACCGCGAGCGCGAGGCAGGCCACGTTGACGAGCGCGAAGCCGCCCTTGGCGAGCGGCGCGCTGGCGTGCGCCAGCCAGGCGAACGGGACCAGCGCGAGCAGCGGCAGCGGCGGCCACCAGGTGCCGAACTGCGGCGGGACGGCGTAGACCGGGCGATGCGCCAGCAGCAGCTCGGCCTGCTGCAGGTGGCTGTCGAAGTCGGGTCCCTTATGGAGACTGATGGGGATGATGACCGCCGCATACAGGGCGGCGAGGGCGAGGAGACTCCAGTCTGCGGGGCGCATGGGTCGGGAGGTCCGACACAATAACACCGCCACCTGACCCCCGAAAGTGTGACCTGGCCGACAGCCCGGCCCCCCCGCCGGTTGCCACACTGGGGGGCGCCCGCAGGGTTTACCGTCTCGCTGTCATCATCCGTCTCCGCCCTGGAGGGCGACCATGCCGCACACCGAACAGTGGGCTCGCACGCGGGTCCGCACCTGCCGCGACCTGAGGCGCGGCGCCTGGTATCGCGTGATGCGCGCGACTCCCGTCGAAGGCGTGCTGGAAGTGAACCGCCGCCTCGTCACGGTGCCCCGCACCTTCCTGCAGATTCTCCCGTTCCGCCCGCAGCTCTGGTCCGTGGTCCCGCGCATTGCCAACGCGCCGCAGCCGCCCCTCTCCTGGGGATCGGCGTACGGCGTGTGCCCGCAGTGCAGCGCGCGGGCGCCCCTGGGCCAGCGCGCGCTCAAGGCCTCGTGCCCGCGCTGCAACGGACTGTTCCCCGTCGCCTGGGAGGACTCGGGGTGGTGTGCGTTCGAGATGTCGGGGGAGAAAGCAACGGTCGGTCCGAAGCGGTGAAGCGGACCGGACCGGGGATCAACGGCGGCGGCGATCGCGGCTGCGGCGGCGCTCTTCGCCGGTCCGCCGCGACAGGTTCGTCCGACGCTCGATCCCGCGGCGCCGATCGACCGAGACCGGCGCGTCGGTACGACGACGCTCCCGCACGATGCGTCGACCCAGGCTTTGTCGCCGGTCGACGAGACGCCGACGCTGCATAACAGGGATATTTCCTCGCAGTAACAGAGCGGTCTCAGCGGTTTGCAAACCGTGTGCTCCCCGTCTCAAACTGTCGGGTCACACCTCACGCCTCCTGAAATGGCGCGGGCCCGCAACAGTTTGGGGCCCGTAGCCACAACCGCGTAGCTGCAATCCGCTGCGCTGGCACTCCCCGGGCGCTACGATTGGGGGCACGATGCGAGCCCTCCCTCTGCTGCTCACGCTCTGGGTGCTGGTTCCCACCCCGGGGCCTGCACAAACCCCGAAGACCGCAAAGATCGGAATTGCCCTGAGTGGGGGCGCGGCGCGCGGCCTCGCTCACATCGGGGTCTTGAAAGTGCTGGAGCAGGCGGGCATTCCCGTGGACGTGATCGCCGGAACGAGCATGGGCAGCGTCGTGGGCGGTCTGTACGCGGTGGGCTACAGCGCGGCGCAGCTCGACACGATCGTCCGCGCCCAGGACTGGTTTCGCCTGCTCACCGATCCCGTGGATCGCCGCGACCTGCCCATCGATCGCAAGGTCAGCGCCGATCGCTTCCTGCTCACGCTGCCGATTTATCGCGGCGGCATCCATCTGCCGAAAGGCGTCGTGCCGGGCCAGCGCATCTGGGAGCTGTTGACCCGGCTCACCTGGTCGGCGCACGACGTCCACGACTTCCGCCGGCTCCCCATCCCGTTCGCGGCCGTCGCCACCGATCTCGAGACCGGCCAGCCCGTGGTGCTGGACCAGGGTTTCCTGCCGGATGCGATCCGGGCGAGCATGGCGCTGCCCAGCGTGTTCGCCCCCGTCGAGCTGGGGCGTCTCGTGCTGATCGACGGCGGCGTGGTGCGGAACCTCCCGGCACAGGACGCGCGCGCCCTCGGCGCCGACGTGCTGATCTGCAGCGACGTGACCGACCCGCTCGAGCCGCGCGACTCGATCGTGTCGCTGGTGGACGTGCTGGCGCAATCGGTGTCGTTCCGCGTGTGGGACTCGGAGCGCGCGCAGCGGGCCGCGTGCGACGTGCTGATCGTGCCGGACGTGCGCGCGTTCGCCGGCTTCGGGTTCGGCCGCGCCGCCGAGCTGATGGCGCGGGGGGAGGCGGCGGCGCGCGCCGCGCTCCCGGAGATCGCGGCCAAGGTGGGGCGCCGTGCCGCCGCGCCGGTGCGCCGGGCGGGCGTCGCGGAGCCCGACTCCGTGCTGGTGACGTCGGTTCGGTTCGAGATCGCTCCCGCTGGGGCGGTCGCGCCGGCGTTTCTGGCACGCGTGCTGGGACTGCGGCCGCCCGCCTGGACCTCGCTCGGAGACCTGGGCGCGCGCATCGAGCGGCTGTACGCGACGGGCCTGTTCGCGAACGTGCGCTATCGGCTCGAGCACGGCGCGCTCACCCTGTTGATCAGCGCGCGCCCCGCCGGCCGCTTCGGCCTGGGGCTGCGTTACGACAGCCGCTACAAGGCCTCGGTGCTGCTCTCCGGTACGCTCGGACAGGACGGCGCGGCGCTGGACGCCAGGCTGGGCCAGCAGATGCGGCTCGGGCTGGCCAGGGCCCGTCCGCTGGGCGAGGGGCAAACCGTCACGCTGGGCGCGGGGCTGGCATACGTGCACGGACCGTTCGACCTGTTCCAGGACGGGCGCCGCGTGGCCGAGGCGCGGGTGGACCTGGGCGCGGTGGGCGCGTCAATCGATCGCCGGCTGGGGAGCGTGGCTGGGGCGTCGGTCCGGGTGAAAGCCGAGCACGCCCGCTGGGCGGAGGAAGTGGCGGCGGTGGACTCCGCGCCGATCCATCGCACGTTCGTCACGGTGGCGGGCGTGGTGGAGCTCGATACGTACGATCGCGGCGTGTTTCCCAGCCGGGGAGTGGGCCTGCGGGCGGTGTCCGAGTGGAGCGGCTCGTTCTCGCACCAGAGCGGCGATGTGCGGGGATACCTGCCGCTTGGGCGCCGCGTCGCGCTTTGGGCGGGCGCGACGCTGGGCGCCTCAGGCGGCACGCCGCCGCCCCACTACCTTTTTTTTCTGGGCGGCGCCAACGGCTACGACCTCTTTCCCGACCGCGCCATCGGGTTCGCGGGACTGCACGTGCAGGAGCGGCGCGGCCGACACGTTCAGAAGGCGGAGCTCGGCGCCCAGTGGCAGGTCGCCGTGGCTCCCGACCTGTTCGCCCGCGTGCGCTGGAACGCCGGCACGGTGCTCGACCGCTGGGCCTTCCAGCCGGCGGGCTGGGTGAACGGCGTCGGCGTCGAGCTGGGCGCGAGGACGGTGGCCGGCCGCGTCAGCCTGAGCGTGTCCGGAACCGGCCGCACGACGCCGATCGTCGAGCTGGACCTCGGCTACCCCTTCTGAACCAGATCCCGCGCGGGCAGCACCTGCGTCTCGGCGTCGACGCGCACGTGGATGCTGCCGTTGACCGAGATGTGCGCGTTCACCAGATCGTACATCCCGACGGCGGGGACCAGCAGACCCTCCAGTGTGACATCGGTGGCGAGCGGGCGCTGGTCGCCCCGCTGCATCAGCTGCCGCACGCGGATCGAGCCCATGTTGCAGAACATGAGCTGCGCTTCGCCCGTGGCCGCGAGCACCGCGACTCGCACCCCGGGCAGGTCCACGCGCGCCTCTTCGCCGTGCGAGACCTTGGCTTCCTCCAGTCGCTCCCGCAGGCGGAACGACTGCGACTGTGCTGTGATGCGGGCTTCCATAAGGCACCTCCTGTGGAATCGGGTCCTACGCCGACGGCGCACCGTAGTTCCGTGCACGCCGCGTGCCGCCGCGGCGTGCGTGCAACCGTTCCATCAGGGTGGGGTATAACCGTTACGTTGTTGAACTCGACCTCCGAAGCCGCATGACAACTCGGCCGCGCCTCACGCGCCCGCCACGCATCCTCATCGCCAGCGATCAGAATCACGCCCTCCGGGACGTCGAGGGCTCGCTCGGGCGGCAGGGATACTCGGTGCTGCGCGTGTTCGCCGGCACCGCCGTGCTGGCGCGGGCGCGCGCGGCCTGTCCGGACATGATCCTGCTGGACGCCAAGCTCGCCGATTCGGAAAGCCTCGACCTGAGCCGGCTGCTGCGCGCCGATCCGCTGATCGGCGCGAGCACGCCGATCCTGCTGCTGGTGCACGAGCGTCCCAAGCGCGAAGACCACCTCAACGCGCTGCGCGCCGGCGTGTGGGAGCTGCTGCGCCAGCCGGTGGACCCGGGGGCGCTGCTCGGCAAGCTCGAGGCCTACCTCGCGGCCAAGCTCGAAGCCGAGCGGGCGCCCAAGCGCAGCCTGGTGGACGAGCTGACCGGCCTGCACACGCGACGCGGGCTGGCGCGGCGCGCCTGGGAGCTGATTCTCCAGAGCGCGCACCACAACACCTCGGTGGCGTGCGTCGTCGTCGCGCCCGAGGTGCGGGGCGAGCCGGACGCGGGAGTGCTGCGCGACGTGGCCCGGCTGGTGCGGTCGACGGCGCGCCACTCCGATGCGGTGGGACGCGTGGGGCTCACCGAATTCGCGGTGGTGGCGCCCGGGGCGAACCGCATCGGGGCGCGTCGCCTGGCGCAGCGCCTGCAGGGCGCGGCCCTGGCGAGCGGCAATGGCGGCGGGGTGGGGGAGGCGGCGGTGGGCCTGCGGGCCGGCTACGGCGCGCTGCGCCAGCTGCGCACGGCGGCGATCGAGCCGCGCCGCTTGCTGGGCCGCGCCGCGCGGGCGCTCGAGATGGCGCGGGCCGAGGGCAAATGGCTGCGCGAGGGCGCTACGGCTCGAGCACCATGAGCGCGAACGTTCCCGGGACGATCGTCGGGCGCGGGCGGGGCTGCTGGGGCGTGGCCGCGGCCGTGGGCCCGAAGTCGGCGGTCACGAGATAGACGCGGTGGCTGCGCTCGTCGAGCGCCAGCGTCCGCGCTCCGCGCCGCGTCGGTACGTCGGCGACCACGTGGAACGCGTCGGGACCGTCCTCGTGCACCACCGTCAACGTGCCGTCGCCGTTGGACGCGAACGCGAGCCCGGTGGCGGCGTCGAACGCCGCGCCGTCCACGCCCGCTCCGATCGGGAGCGTCGTGATCAGCTTGCCAGCCGTCGCATCCGAGATCGCCATGACCTTGTTGCGGCAGACGCTGAACAGGCGGTGGTGCGCGCGATCGATGGCCAGTCCGGTCGGGGCTTCGCACGGCGCGAGCGACCAGCGGCGTGTGACGCGCAGGGCCGCGGCGTCGAGCTCGGCGATCTCGCCCTTGTCTTCGATGTTGACGTACACCCTGCCGTCCCCCGCTGACACCGCGAACTCCGGGCCGCCGCCGAGATCGATCGTGCCGACGCGCGCGCCGGTGGCCGGGTCGAGCACGCTCGCCGAGTGGGCGTCTCCGTTGAACGTGAAGATGCGCTGCGAGACGGGGTCGAGCAGGATGGCGTCGTCGTCGGGCGCGACGGTGGTGTGGCCCAGCACCTTCAGCGTCTTCAAGTCGAACATCGTGACCGCACTGTCGCCGCCGGACGTGGCGAAGCCGTGGCCCGCCGCGTACGCGAACGCGACGCCGTGGGCGCGCTCGAGGCCGGGGATCTCAGCGAGCACGCGGCCGCTCTCGGGGTCGACCACCATCACGCGGTTCTGACGCGCGATGAACAGACGGTGACCCGCGGTGTCGAGCGCGACGTAGTCCCAGCCGCCGTCCCCGCCGAGCGTGACGGTCTTCGCGACGTGATAGGATTGCGCGGCGGAGCGCGGGGCGGCGAGCGCGCAGAGCAGGGAGCCGCACGACAGAACGCGCGAGAGCAGGCTCACGGATGTGTCCTCTGGAGGGTTCGGGTGGTGCGGCTGAAGCTACTGCGTCAAGCGCAAGAGTCCAGGTCGCGCCGCGGACGAGTCACGCCGGGAGGGCCACGCTGGCCGGGACGGCGACCACTTCGCCGTGGTGCACTCGGAACACTTCGGCGAGGTCCTCCTGGTGCGCCAGGATGAAATTCAGATCGTCCAGCCGGCCGCTCGAGCGCAGGTCGTCGACGCTGTTGCTCACGAGCCAGGCATCGGGGGACGCATCGTGCCAGCGGCGCACCAGGTCCGCGGTCGCTTCGTCTTCGGGCGTGTACCCCGCGTTCAACAGCTCGCCCGCGACCAGGGCGCAGCACACGCGATCTTCCTCGCGGAACTCCCCGCCGTGGGCGGCGGCGAGGATCGCGACACGGGCCTGCCGCCCAGCGAGCCACAGGCCGAGATAGCGGGCGTTGCGGAGCGAGCCGAGGTACACCGTTGCGCTCAGCCCGGCGGCGTGGATCAGCGGCGTTCCGGACGACGACACCAGTACCAGGGGGCGCTCCACGTCCGAGCGGGCGTCGATCGCGGCCGGACTGCTGTGCAGCTCGAACCCGTCGGGCGTCACACCGGCGAGCTCGCCCGCCAGGAGCGGTCGCTCGAGCCGGGCGGCGCGCCGGCGCGCCGCCGCGAGCGTGTGCGCCGTGAACGAGCGACGGCCTCGCGCTACGGCGGTCACGGCGGTCGTGGTGGTGCGCACCACGTCGACCGCGACGATTACGTCCCCGGCCACGAGCGCCCCGCCGGCCGGGTCGCGGTAACACCCGATCACCACGCTGCCGCTAGCGCCACCCCAAGCTCGCATCGGCCCACCCCTGTGAGGCATTCTCGCGACATGCCACTGGCCGCCCGTCGCGGCCGCACTGCATGCCTGCTCTAAGCAAGTCAGGGGCCAGAAGCGTTGTGAGGTGATTCACGGAACCGGATGCTGCACCGTCGCGGTGGTGCTACAGGAGAGCGGAAGCGTTAATTCTCCGTGTGGTACTGGTCCTCCCAGGCCACGTCGAAGGCTCCGTTACAGCGGGTGCAGCGCAGCACGCTGAGCCGCTCCCGCAGCGGTACGCGCTCCCGGCAGTTGGGGCAGACGCCGTACTCGTTCACGCCGGGGAAGCGCTGCGGGTTCTTGGGGCGGGGCACCACCGACCAGCGGCGTGGTGGCTCGCTCATGATCTCGAGGCACGCGCGCGGCACGTCCACGCGCTCGCCCACCACGTCCACGATGGCCTCGCGCGGTCCCAGCTTCTTCACGTGATACCAGGCTCCGCGGCGCATCGGATAGTCGGCGTCGGCCCGCAGTCGGGCCCAAAACCGTTTGGGAGTCACCTTCCCCTCCTGGCCGTCGTCACTGCTCCCCCAGATTCAGCGGTCTGGGTCGGGAGGTGGCGCGGCGGGCGGCCCCGTGATCGCATGGGCGCGTGGTGGTCGATGCGCGTCGCAATAATAACGCTCTAAGCGGGCCGTGTGCTGTGACCGCTGATGGGTCACCCAGCGCGCCGGCCGGCGACAGCTCTGGCGTGTGGCCCAGTCGTAGAAGTCGCAGCGGGGGTCGCCCATGGGGCAGCCGTGCGGTGTCCGCCACTCACCGACCCGCTGGCGCCGAGGCGTCCGTGCTGCGGACGTCGAGCAGAGTCAGTTGCTCCTCCGCCATGTCGCGGCCGGTCCACACGACGTGGTCACCGCACATGATGGCGTCCACGGCGTAGGGCTGGAAGCCGAACGACGCGGCGTCGGAGGTGGACACGAAGGTGCCCGGGAAGCGGTACCAGCAGTTCTCGCCGTTGGGATGGCTGTGGATCATCCCGACCGTGCCCGACCACCCGGCGGCCTCGCAGCTCTGCTTGGGCAGGACGTGCGTACGCGTGGAGCGGGAGGGCTCGACGTCGGCCGGGGCGATGCGCTGCACCAGCACGGCGCCTCGGTCGATCGAACCGATCATACAGCCCATGAATTCCGTGGGATACGAGCGGTACTGCAGCTCGAGATAGCGGCGCGCCTGCTCCGACAGGACAAGCGCGTGTACTGGGATGGTAGCGGCAGTTGGCGCGCGCCGCGTGCTCGCGCGGACGGGCGCAGCTGTGCGCGTGCCGGTCCGCTCGCCGGGCTGGACGAGGTCGGGACGGACCGCCAGCACCGCCACGATGCTGGTCGCCACGAGGCCGGCACGCACCACCTGCGTGCGGAGCGCACTCCGGTGCGGCACTGCTCCTCCCAGCTCGGGCGCGGGGGGTCAACAGGGCGACTGCACCCGGGCCTAACGCAAGAGCGGTGCCAACCGCCACCCGGCACCCCACCCCGTCGCGAGCCGCAAGCCGCAAGTCGTACGCAGTAGGCGTCAGGGTCGCGGGGTTAGGAACAGGACGACCGTGATCTTCGCTTGGTCCGAGCCGCTGAGACCGTGGCTGTCCGTCACCGTGACCGTGACTGTGTTCGTGCTCACAAGACCGTAGGAGTGCGAAGCGCTGAACCCACCCTGACTCAACCGAGTGCCATTCGAGGAGCTACCGTCGCCCCAGTCGATGGTGTAGGCCCATGGCCCGTCGCCGTCCTGGTCCGTGAAGGAAGGGTTAATAGTGACGGAGCCCAAGGCCAACAGGATTGTCTGGTCCCCTCCGGCGTTCACGACTGGCGCGTGGTTCTGGGGCGGTGGCAGAGCCGTGCAGCTGATCGTGAAATCGGCGCGGCCCACGCCTCCCGCGGGCACGTCGGCATTGCGCGGATTGCTGCCGCTCACGCTGCAGTTCGACGCCACGCTCGAGAGCCCCACGGTGTGAGGGCCCGCCGCCAGGCCGGAGAAGGTGATACCGCTGCTGTTGGTCGGGATCGCGCGGTCGGTACCGTCCACCGTGACGGTGTAGCCATCGGGATCCAGGTCCGAGCCGCTGGTGGTGGTCGTGACCGTGAGGTCGCCAGTGGTGGGCGGCGGTGCCACGCAGGTCACCGTGAAAGTCGCCGGCGTGGTTTGGCCCGCTGTGATGGTGACGGTGCGGGAGGTCCCACCGCCCACCGTGCAGTTCGCGGGCGCACCCGAGAGCACGACGGAGTGATTGCCGGCGGGCACGTCGGTGAACGAGACGCTCCCGCTCGCGGGGATCGACTTGCTCGCGCTCGCGTCCAGGGTGACGGTATAACCGGTCGGCTGACTCGGACCGGACGTGGCCGTCGTGACGGCGATGGTCCCTGTGGTCGGGGGCGGCGGGGTGCATGCGATCGTGAACGTCGCCGCCGCCGTGTCGCCGGCGGTGATCGCGGCGGTCTGTGAGTTCCCGCCGGCCACGGTGCAGGTGGACGGCACGTCGCGGAGCGTGACCGTGTGGTTGCCGGCGCTGAGCCCGAGGAACGTGACCGTCGCCGAGGCGCCGATCGGCTTGGTCGTGCCCCCGCCCCCGCTCACCGCGACGGTGTACCCGGACGTGGGCGGGTTGGCGGGCGTGTTGGTGGTGACCGTGAGCGTGCCGGTGGTCGGAGGGGGCGCCACGATGTCGAACGGAGCGCTTGGCTGTGTCAGCCCGGCCGCCCTGGCGGTCAGAGTGTAGCCGTGCCCTGCGTTGTCGAGCGAGAGGCTGGCGAACGTCGCGACACCGTTGACGGGGTGGGTGCTCGTGTCGCCGTGGAGCGTGGCGCCGCCGGGGTTGGTCCCGAGCGCCACGAAAACCGTGGTGGTGTCGACGCCCGCCACCGGCTGGCCCGCGGAATCGACGATGCTGACCCGCACGGGACCGATCGGCTGACCCGCTTGCACCACCGTCCGCGGTTGCGTGGTGAACGACAGGCCGACCGGGGTCCCGTGGGACGGGGGCGGCGATCCGCCGCCGGACCCACCGAGCAGCTTGTCGAGATGGCAGCCGACGACGACGGCAGCCAGCGCCAGACCGCAGATCGTCTTCATGGCCGCCTGTCCGCGCCGCAAATGTCGCACCGGTTCGACGCCCCCCGCGGGATCACAGCCCCAATCTGTGGATGGGAGGCGCAGGCGCGGTAGCGTTGCGCGGTCGCTACAGCAGCGGGACGATCGATCCCCTCACGCCACCACCACGTGGACCGTCTTCGACGCCGAGCCGCGAGCGCCGTGCGCATCAACCACGGTCACGGTGAGTGTGTAGTCGTGTCCTAAGAGCGTCACCGGATACGAATGCGAGCGGCTGATCGACCCTTCGCTCGACGCGGTGAACGTGTCGGAGCTGCCGTCGCCCCAGGCGATGGTGACGGTCCACGGCCCGTCGTGGTCCGGGTCGCTGAACGACGCGCCACTCAAGGAGAACAGCAGACCGACCAGCACCGTCTGGGTTCCGCCGGCGCTGACACTCGGCGGCCGGTTCGGCGGGGGCGGCGTCGGACAGCTCACCGAGAAAGACGCGCTGCCCGTC
>Ga0209027_1000738_pt1 | contig 12058 bp, 11 predicted proteins | sample GraSoi013_1_20cm_3_FD_185821 | JGI IMG/M metagenome (GOLD analysis project Ga0209027, IMG submission 185821) | Grasslands soil microbial communities from the Angelo Coastal Reserve, California, USA - Sample 09_27_2013_1_20cm (SPAdes) (version 2) | ecosystem: Environmental > Terrestrial > Soil >...
CGGCGGAGTCAGTTTTTCAGCCATTCGGATCTATGCGGAATAGGACCTGGCCGTATTCGACTGGATGGGCGTTTTGTGCGAGAATCTCTTTCACCACTCCGTCAAACTCCGACTCGATCTCGTTCATGATTTTCATCGCTTCGATGATGCAAAGGATCTGGCCTTTGCTGATGCGATCACCGACAGCGAGATATGGTTTTGCCCCCGGCTCGGGGGCGCCGTAGTAAGTCCCCACCATCGGAGACTTCACTTCCAGGTATTTAGACTTCGCAGCCTCCACTTTGGGAACATCCGCGCCCGCAGAGGCCGATTCCGGGGCCGCCAGGGCGGCCGGAGCAGCCGCCGGCGGCAGGAGGGCGGGCATGGCCATGGGAGCCGCCATCTGCACCGCACCCCGCTGCTGCGGGGTCTTGGAGATCCGAATCTTCATCCCCTTGTCGGACGAAATCTCGATCGAGTCGACACTCGACTCGTCGAGCATTTCCACCAGCTTCTTCACATAGCGGAGGTCGATCATTAGGCGGGATGGGGGATGGGGGATGGGGGATGGGGGATGCGAATAAGGTTATGAGGCCTCAGAGCCGCAGTTCCCCATCCCCCATCCCGCATCCCCCGTCCCCCTCTCATGCAACTTCAAGTAGTTCACGAGGAAAATCCGTCAGTACTTCAGGGCCACTGGAGGCGAGGTGCACGTCATCTTCAATCCGCACCCCACCCCACCCGACTTTGTAAATGCCAGGCTCGATCGTTACCACAGCGCCGGCGCCGAGGGGCGCTTCGACGGTTTTCGCCAGGCGAGGTGCCTCGTGTACTTCCAGGCCCAGCCCATGGCCGAGGCTGTGGCCGAACGCTTCGCCATAACCGCGCTCCTCGATGTAGCGACGCGCCAGACCGTCTGCTTCCAGCCCTTTCATCCCCGCGCGAACTGATTGCGAGGCGACCGCGTTTGCCTGACGAACAATCTCGTAGATCTCCTTCTGCTCTGACGTGGCCCGGCCCACCACAACCGTGCGAGTGACGTCGGAGCAATAACCTTTGTACTGCGCGCCGAAGTCGAGGAGCAGCAGATCACCACGCTGAATCACGCGCGACGATGCGCGTGCGTGCGGGAGTGCCGCGCGCGGACCCGATGCGACGATTGTCGCAAACGGAAAGTCTTCAGCGCCTTCATCGCGCAGCGCGTGCTCCAGAATTCCGGCTACGCTGAGCTCCGTCATTCCGGCACGCACCTCGCGCAACGTTTTCTTGAGCGCATTCGTTGCCATCCCGCCGGCCTGTCGAATCAGCGCGACTTCGTCAGCGTCTTTCGTCTCGCGCAGCGTCTCGACGAGATTGACCTGCGGCCGCCACTGCCAACGTGTGCCGTCGGTGAGCAATCGCTGAAAATCGCGATGCAACAGGTGGGCAGACTCGAATCCAATCACCTCGATCCCGTTCAACGTCGAGCAAAGAGTCCACAGACCGGTCCACAGGCTCTGCGCCTCGATGCGGGGCACCACGATGTCGCCGACTTCTTCTTTGATCTGCTGATCGTAGCGGAAATCGGTGATGAAGTGGACGTCGCGCTGCGTGACGAGAACGAGTGCGCTGGTGCCCGAGAATCCGGTGAGATAGCGCACGTTGGGCAGACTGGTGAGAACCAGCGCGTCAATGTGCGCCGTTGTCAGCGCATCTCGTAGCGCGGCGATGCGCGCGGGACGACGATCAGCCATGGGTCACAACGGGCAGACGCTTCACCAACCCGCGCAGCGCGAGCTCGTAGCCGTACGAGCCAAACCCGCAGATCACAGCCACAGCTGCGTCGGCGAGCGCTGAGCGACGGCGGTCCGGCTCGCGCGCATAGATGTTCGTGAGATGCACTTCGACGAACGGGATCTTCACACCAGCGAGCGCGTCACGGATGGCGAGACTGCTGTGGCTGTACGCACCGGCGTTCACTAACGCTCCGTCGGCTCGACCGCGCAGCTTGTGCACTGCGTCAACTATCTCGCCTTCGCCATTGTGCTGTGAAAAAGTGAGTTCGACGCCCAGTTCCTTGGCGACGGTCACGAGATGCGTCTCAATGTCGGCCAGCGTTTCGGTCCCATAGAGTTCGGGCTCACGCGTGCCGAGCAGATTGAGGTTTGGCCCATTGATGACGGCGATTCTCACTCGCCTGTGAGTCCATCAAGCCAGGCACGGAACTTCGCGACGTCTTCTTCCGATTCCTGAGCCTGTGGCAGCCGCGGATTGACGCGCGGCGTTGGCATCGGCGGCGTTGGCGGGGTGGTGCGTGCGCCGGGCGTACCGCTGAAGGCGCCGGCGAGCCGTGAGGCTGCTCGGCTGTCTGCCGGATTCACCTGCGCGCCGGCGAACACCGCGTCCAGCGAAGCGCTCGCTGCAGCGCCGCCAAGTGCTATAGCCTGATCGGTGGGCGCAGCGGAGGTCGCATTCGTTGGCGGCGCGGCGTTGCCGCCGTAATTCATCCCCCCGCCGGAACGACCACCTGGTGTTGCGCCCGAGCGCGGCGGACGGCGACGGCCGAGCGTCGCAAAGAATTCTCTTATCGATGGCTGACGCGCCGCGATCCCTTCCGGCTCTGAGCGCGGCTCCTCACGCGCGGGAGACTCGATCGACTCGCGCTGGCGTGATGGCGGTGCGGAAGGTGGTGAATCAACAGGCGTGCGATCGAAGGCGGGCACTTCCTCGGACTCTGAGCCTCTGGATGGCGTCGGCGTCTCGATCGATGGAGAGCGCTCCGGCGGCGGCGCGGTCGGACGCTCGACTGGCTCGTCGGGATGCGATGCGCGATCCGCTGCTTCTATCTCGGCGATTTTGTCCTTGAGCGCCTGATCGTCCGGACGCGACGCGGCGAGCTGGTAGTAGACCTTGAGCGCGAGCTGACGATAACCCTGCTGCAAATAGAGCTGCGCCATCGTCTCGTTCACGAACGGCTCCGGTGACGCACCAGAGAACATTCGATCTTCCTTGCGTGACTCGACGCGTTCGTGCACGTGCGCACCGGGTGGCGGAGTCCAGGTGTCGAGCGCTTCCTCATCGTCAGAGCGCGAAGAAGTTGCGCCCTCGAGCGGCATCGGGACCGGCTTTCCCTTCAATCCTTCTGTCCCTGTCGGTTCCGGCTCCGGTGCACCGCCGTGCAAACCCTCGGTCGCCTCCGGGGTCTGAATTCGGGCATGTGCGCCGGTGAGTCCGGTGTGAGGCGTCGGCAGCGAACTGGTGAGCCCTTCGCTGCCAAGACCTACTCCGTAATCTTCCTCGGTTGTCTGTGCTTGCCGCTCCGCTGGTGCTTCCGGCTCTGTCGGATAGTGCCGCTCGAGTCCTTCGACGGCCGCCTCAGACGGTGCGCGCGCGGCCGGGGGCGCTACAGTGGTGCGACCGATGGTGGATCCAAGCGGAGGCGCGGCGAGTGAGGCAGCCGCTGATGGTGCGGGTGTCGTCGTGTCGGTCACAGGGGCGGCGGCAGACGACGCGCTTGGCGGCTCGGGTCCAACGGCCGCACCTGCGTTATCGGTGATAAATGGAATCGGCTGATCGCCGGCATCCGTATCAACTCCCGGAATCGCTTCAGGGACCGGTGTGATGGCCTCGGCCGACGCGTCGATCTCCGCGACCAGCGCAATGACGGCAGTGTCTTTCGGATCCGCGTCGAGCAGCCTTGTGTACCATTTGCGCGATTGCGCGGTGTCGCCGCTTTGCAGCGACATGTCGCCCAACGTTCTGAGCGCGATGAGGTTTTCAGGATCGAGTGTAAGCGCGCGCTCAAAGACCTGACGCGCTTCGTCGAATTCGCCGGCCTCGTAAAGCGCCTGGCCGAACACGATTTGTCCGCTCATGTGCCCCGGCATTTGCGCGAGCTGAGCCCGACAAATCTCGATTGCACGCTTCGGCTGGCCGCCCTTGCGATACTCGTTGGCGAGCGGCGCGAAATAGCGGCGAGGGTTCTCCTCGAATTTTTCCTGTAATTCTCTCAGCCGATCGTAATCCATGGTCTTTTAGCGCTGATCTTTCGAGAACTCCCGTTTCACGCTCACCGGAAGGCAGAAAGATGCATCATTCTCCGCTTTCGCGCGACTTGCATGAAAGTGACTCAAACCCATACTTTACAAGGCTATACGCCGTTCGCCTCGGACACTGAGGCGTTTTTGAAACCGAGTAGGGAGCCGAAGCACAGTCCCGCTTCCCGCCTCCCTCCTCCCGCTTCCCGAAATAGGAGTTGTGCCTTGCTGCAAGCGATGCGGGCCTCCGCAAAGTACATCTGGATAATCATCGTCGTTCTGTTCGTCGGAGGCTTTCTTCTCGCACAGACGTCGGGTCTGTTAGGACGCGCACCGGTGACGAGCACCACCGCCGTTGCCACCGTCAACGGCGAAGACATTCTCGCGACAACCTGGTACCAGGCAACACAAAATCTCGAGCAGGAAGCGACCCAGCGCAGCAATCAAAGCATCTCGCTCGACGAGAGACAGCGATTGATGGACCAGGCTTACGACCAGCTCGTGACGGAAGCCCTTTTGCGCCAGGAGTACAAGCGCCGCGGTATCACTGTAACAGACGACGAAATAGTCCAGGCGGCACGGTTCAGCCCGCCGCCACAACTCATGCAAGCCCCTGACCTGCAGACCGATGGTCAGTTCGACCCCCAGAAGTATCAACGCTTCCTGCAAAGCCCGCTGGCCAAGCAGCAGGGGCTGCTCTACCAGCTCGAAGCCTATTATCGCACGGAGATCCCCAAGGAGAAGCTGTTCGACCAGGTCGCCAGTGATGTCTACATCACCGACGGCCAGCTCTGGCGCCGCTATAAGGACAACAACGACTCCGCGCGTGTGACGTTCGTTGCTTTCGAGCCCGAACGCATCTCGGATTCGGCAGTGCGCGTAAGCGACGACGAAGTCCGCTCCTATTACGACACTCACAAGAAGCTGTTCGAGCGCCCCGGGACGGCGAAGGTTTCGATTCTGGTCATCCCGCGCACAGTGACTTCCGCCGATTCAGCCGCGGTGCGCAACCACGCGCTGGCGGTGAGAGCGCGCATACTCGGGGGCGAGAAATTCGAGGATGTGGCGAAGACCGAATCGGCTGATTCCGGCAGCGCTGCCAACGGCGGCGCACTCGGGAAAGGTCCAAAAGGTCGCTTTGTTCCGGCATTCGAGACGGCGGCTGCTGCGTTGAAGCCGGGCGAGCTCTCGCAGCCGGTGCTCACGCAGTTCGGTTACCATCTTATTCGTCTCGACGAAAAGAAGGGCGACACGCTCACGATCCACCACATTCTCTTCCGCATTCAGCAGAGTGATTCCGCGGCAACTCGCACGGATCGACGCGCTGATTCCCTGTCCCGAATTGCAGGATCCACGGATCAACCCGCGAAGTTCGATGAAGCAGCTCGCGAGTTGCACATCCCGATTCTGAGAGCCCCGGTAATCGAGGGAAATCCACTCACCATCAACGGCCAATTCATACCGAGCGTCGGCCCGTGGGCATTCGAGGGCGCGCGCCCTGGAGAGACCAGTGAGCTCTTCGACGCGGAAGACGGCTACTACCTCGCCAGACTCGACTCGCTCGCACCGGGCGGCACGCGCTCACTCGAAGACGCGAAGCGAGACATCCGCACCTATCTGATGCGCCAGAAGAAGATCGACGCGTTGATGCCGCAGGCGAGAAACTTCGCCAAGGTCGCCGCCGCCGGCACGCTGGAGGGCGCGGGCAAGCTGATGAACATGCAGCCGGTGAGCACGAAGTTCTTCACGCGCGTGACTGGAACGCCGGAGCTGGCTCAGGCACCGGAAGCAGTCGGTGCCGCGTTCTCACTGCCGCTCAACACAGTCAGCGAGCCAATTCGTGGGATGAACGAGGTGGTTATCGAGCGCGTCGACGGCCGCATTCCCGCCGACAGTGCAGTCTTCCTCAAGCAGAAGACCACCGTGCGCACGCAGGCGCTAAATCAGCTTCGTAGGCAGCGGGTTGCTGATTTTCTCGCGAACCTGAAGGCCGTCGCCAAAATCGATGATCGCAGGAAGCAGATCGCGGCTTCGACTCGCCGGACTACTCAGTAGAGAGTCTAAACAAAGCGCCGGCGGCTGGCAGCTTTCAGCCGGCGGCTCGCGGCTTGTCGGATTTCGAACTTAGCCGCCGGCACCAGGCTGACGGCCGCGAGCCGCCGGCGCCCTTGTTTTCTTGTTTTTAGATCAATCGCTTCGGCGTTCTTTCCTGCTCATCGACCGTGCGTTGTCTTTCGATATCAGCCGACGTCAACCGATTCTGATCCGTCGAGGTTTCTGAGGTTACCTCGCGCGTCGCGTCGTTGATGTTCTTCTTGAACTCGCGAATTCCCTTTCCCATCGAGCCCGCGATCTCGGGGATCCGCTTCGCCCCGAACAGAAGCAGGATCACTACCATGATGATGACTAGCTCGGGGAAACCCAGATTACCGAACATAGAACACTCCTAGAAGAGCGAACGCGCGATCAGGTAAGCGACCAGTACACCCAACAGGCTCAAAAGTGACACGTCGAGCGCGAGCGGGCCAAGGGCGAACTTGATAATAATCAAATTCACAGTGAGCGGCCCGACCGCGGGCGTAACACCGGTTGTAAAGAATTCCTTGGCGGCGCCGGGCGGCAGAAACATGCGCCCCACCTGCGTCAAAAGGCCTCCGGTTACAAAGCCAGCGGCGAGTATCAGTGCGTGAAACATCGATCCGCGCCGATTGTGTCCGCGCGGCGGTAGTGGTGGCATTTAAGAGTGTCTCTCCATGACGTACGAAATTGATGCGGCCAATGACTGCCGCGCTACAGTATCCGGCAAATTGGTCAACGCGTCGTTTGCTTTCTCAGCGAACTCCTCACCGCGCTGACGCGCATACTCGAAACCGCCATTGTCGCCAACGATAGCGACCACTGAAGCGATCTCATCGTCACTCGCGCCGTCACGCGCGAAGAGTCCCTCGACCTCTTTCCGGGCTGCTGGCGACATCCGCCGCAACGCATGAATGAGCGGCAGCGTCACCTTGTGCTCGCGCAAGTCGAGTCCCGACGGCTTGCCGGTCGTCTCCTTCTCTTCGCGATAGTCGAGTAAGTCATCGGTAATCTGGAATGCCATCCCCAGATTCTCACCGAAATCCCCGAGCTCAACGCGATGACGACGCGCACCTGAGATTGCGCCGAGCTCACACGCGGCGCGCATCAACGACGCAGTCTTCGATTTGATCAGCGCGTAATACTCGTCTTCGCTGAAACCCAGCGCGTCCACGACTCCGAGCTGACGCATTTCGCCGAGCGTCATCTCGGTTGAAGCGCGTGTCAGAACCTGCAGCGCCTCGAGGCTGCCCAGGCTCACCAGGTGGGTCAACGCGGTCGAGTAAAGGAAGTCGCCCATGATCACCGAGATCTGATGACTGAATAGCGCATTCACGGTCGGCATGCCGCGTCGCAGCGCCGAGTGGTCGACTGCATCATCGTGGACAAGCGTCGCCAGGTGAATCAGCTCCAGTGATGCTGCAAGCGAAATTGCGCGCGCGTCCGCCTGCTCATCTATCTCGCTCGACAGCAGCAGCAGCGTCGGACGGAAAAGTTTGCCGCGCATCGCCAGCAAATGCGCGCTGACTTCACCGACGAGCGGCAGGTCGCTGGCGACGATCGCAGCCATCGCGCGCGACACGGCGTCCAGCTTGTCTCTGATCGGTTTTTGAATGGCGCTGAGGCTGGCTCCGCGCGGCGCATCGACGTTCACGCTTTCAATATCAGCGATTGGCGCCTCCGGTGTCAGCCTCGAGTAAGGCGCACCCGATGTCACTTCGCTGCGGCCTTGGTCATCTGCTTCAACCGCTTGCTGACATCGCGGAAGTCGATGTCGATAGCGAATACCCGCTGGTAGTACGCGGCAGCATCGCGCGCTTTCTTGCTGCCTTCCGAAGAGTAGCCGAGGAGATAGAGCACCCCAATCAAATCCTCGTCCTCCATGCCCGGCTCGCGTAGTGCGCGGCCCAGTACAGTGATCGCCGTGTCGAAATCGTTGCGATCGATGAAGCATTGTCCGAGTGCCTCATATGCACGGATGCGGTGCGTGGCGCCACGCAGCGCTTTCTGAAACTCGGCGATCGCTTCGTCGAACAAGCCCATTTCCTTGTAGGCGATGCCGAGGTCATAGTGGCTGTCGAAATCCTCGTCGTCGACATTTGCCGCCACGCCCGCCTTGAATTTCTCCAGCATGTCGGTGAAGTCCGCCTCCTCGCCTTCCTCCCGATTGTGATCCTCCTCGGCGATCATGCGATACGAGCGAGGGCCACGCTCCTCACGCAGCCAGTCGCCGAGATCGACGTAATGGTCGTCGCCGCGAGAGGCGGCAGCGTTTTCCTTGGGAGTCGCGGCGCGCGGAGCTTCGGCCGGTGGCGTCGAGACACGCTGTCCGGCCTTTGGCGACGGCGCTTTTGGTTTCCCCTTCGGGCGCATGAAGGGATTGATCCCCTGACGCTGTCCGGCTGCAGCGGCAGGAGGCTGTTCTTCGCGGACGGGAGTCTTGGGCTTCTTCTTCGGACGAGTGATGCGCAACGGCGAAGCAGCAGCAACCTTGGGCTTCGCCTTCGCCGCCGGCGTTTGTTCCTCGATTTCTTCTTCCTCTTCGATTTCTTCCGGCTCTTCTTCATCTACCGGAGCGGGCGGATGATGCGCGACACGCGGCGGCTCGCGCAGCGGTGTTTTCACCGGCTTGGCCGCCGGCCGAATGGGTGTAGCGGCGCGCACCGGGTCTGGCTGCGCCGCCGCAGGCGGCTCGTCGCGCATGAGATGTTCGTCAGGCAGACCGGGACCGTCAATGTCGATATCGAGGGCCTCGATCTCCGGCATGTGATGCTCAGTAGCAGGCGGCGCGGGTGCGTCGGCTGGCGCGAGCTCCGCGGATGCCTGCTCGTGTACAACGAAGCGATCGTCCTCGAGAATATTCAACCCGGCCAGCGGGTCTTCGGTCGACAACGGCTCACCAAGGCCGGGTTCGTCTGGATTGAGCGGGTCCTGATCGCTCAGGCTCAGCCCGCTGTCAGCGGAGACCAGGCCCTCGACGCCGTTGCCATCGGAAACCTCCGGATCGAGCGCGAATTGAGACGGATCGGCGCTGGATTCGAGTCCTTCGAGTGGCGACACATCAACATCCTGAATCGAAAGATCGAACGCAGGCTCAATGGCGGGCTCGGCAGGCGTCGGCTCGGCGCCGGCGAAAGCGTTCGATTGAATTTCCAGCTGCGGGATTTCCTCCGGCGTCTGCTCCAGCTCGGGCAACGCTTCGAAGACGGGATCGGGCTGGATGTGCTGCGGCGTTTTCGCGCGCGGCGGCGCTAGTGGACGCGCAGCAGGTGCCGCCTGTTTGACGCCGGGGCGCGGCTTCGGTGGTGAGCCGCCCGTATCGAGGAAGATGAGTCCGCCGGAGTCGCGATTGACTGGCGTCTTGGAGCGGCGTGGTTCCACCGCCGGATCGAGACTCTGGATGCGCTGCACAGTCGCTTCCGCTTCGGCCGTGCGTCCCTCAGCATCAAGCGACTCGTGGAGGATCTGCAGCTGCTCGATTGCCTCGGCAGTCTTTCCGGCTTTGGCAAGCTGCTCGGCGAGCATCAACCGAATGTCATCCTGACCGGGACAGAGATCGGCAAATTCCTGAAGCGCCTTGAACGCGTCCGTGTCCTTGCCGGCGCGATGCATCCGATCAGCGTACTCCAGGAAGTTTTTCTTGGCGTCGCTGTTGAACCCTTTCTTCGCTGAGATCTTGCCGAGCTTGTAGTAGATCTGGTGGCGCGCCGGCGCGTGGCGAAGAATCTTGTTGCAGAGGGCGATGGCGTTGTTGAGATAACCGCCTTCGGTGTAGAGATCGACGGCCTGCTCGTAGTAATTGACGGCCTGATCGGTCTTGTTCAGACGGAGGTAAAGGTCACCGACCCGGTTGTAGACGGTGACATCCTTTTCCTCGTTCGCCTGCCCCTCGGCGTGCCCGATGATCTGTAAATAGACCTCGAGAGCCTTGTCGAACTGCTTTTTCTGCTCGAATTCAGCAGCCTTTTTTTTGAGCTTTTCGACGTTGGACATTAATAGGGGCAACCGGGCAAGAATTACCCGGTAGGCACTACCTCCGGGAAACGAGCCTGCAACTTAGTGACGTTTTCGTAGGGGTGACAAGGCGCGCCAGCCTTCCAACTCCCCACACAAAGACGTGCCCCGTACCAGTATGGCAACTCGCGAATATCTGTGATCGAGAAGAGCGCCAGATCAGCTGAAAAGCCCGGCGCAACCTGACCGATTTCGGCCGCAAGACCGAGCGCGGCGGCACCATTTACAGTGCAGGCAACGAGCACTTCTGCCAAGCTCATGCGTAGCTGGCTTACACCGAGAGTCATGATCAGCGGAAAGTTGACCGTCGGAGATGTCCCAGGGTTGAAATCGGTCGCCAGCGCAACGGCAGCGCCGGCATCGATCAGCTCGCGTGCGGGCGCTTGTTTCGACCTTCCAAGGAAAAGCATCGTTCCGGGCAGTAGCGTGGCAACGGTCTCCGATTTAGACAGTGCTCTGATTCCCTTCTCTGACACTGCGGCGAGGTGGTCCGCGGATGTCGCCTCTAACTCCACCGCGAGCTCGGCGCCGCCAGCCGGTTTGAGTTCGTCAGCGTGGAGCTTCACGCCGAGCCCCGCTTTGCGAGCGGCCGACAGGAGGCGGCGCGACTCCTCGACGGTGAAGACACCTGGCTCGCAAAAAACGTCGGCGAACCTGGCGACGCGTTGCTGCACGACTTTGGGCAACTGATCGTGGACCAGCATGTCGATCAATTTTTCGCGGCGATCGGAATCCGATCGATACTCCTGCGCAATCTCGTGCGCCCCCAACCACGTTGCGATGATGCGCTGTTTGTGCCGGTCGGCGAGCCGACCGATTACAGCCAACGCCTTCAACTCCTCGTCGGTGGAGAGTCCATAACCACTTTTGATTTCTACCGTCGTCGTGCCGTACGCCGCGAGCTCGCGCAGCCGCTCGACACTCATCGAGTAAAGCTCGTCCTCGGAGCGCTGCCGGAAATCGCGAACGGACGCGTGGATGCCGCCGCCGCGCTGCGCGATCTCCATGTAGTCCAAACCGGCGGCGCGCTGCTCGTGTTCCTCGAACCGCGCTTTGCCAAACATGGTGTGGGTGTGGGAGTCAACCAGCCCGGGGGTGAGGACGCCACCTTTGCAGTCGATTATGTCCGCATCGGTGTAGGCGTTCCTGAGATCGGATGCCGCGCCGATCATCGCGATGCGCCCGTTGCTGACGGCGACTGCCGAGTTTTTTAGGATGCCTATGTCGGACATCTCCTTGCCGCGACGAGCGCGTGCGGGGCCGGCGCAGGTAATGAGCTGCGAGCTGTTGATGAAGAGGAGGTCGCGCTGGGCAGGCATTGACTGAAAGTTACTGCGAACCTAACCCCGCACTACACCGCTGGGCGCTGACAGCAGCTAGCTGACCGCTAAGCGCTGCCAGCATAGGGACGGATCCTGAACACAGAAAGAAAAGTCCAGGGCCGCGCATGAATGATGTTATGTCCCGTTGTTGCCCGACGCATTTTTGAGCGTGGCCGACTACAAAAACCTGCGCGTTTGGAAAAAGGCATACGCACTTGCCATCAACGCCGATCGGATCGCCAATGAGATCCGCGACGCAGATCACAAGCCTTTGCGCGGCCAGCTAAATCGCGCAGCGTTGTCAATTCCAACAAATATCGTTGAGGGTAGAGCGAAAAGGTCCGACCGCGATTTCGCCAGATTCCTCGGGTATGCACTCGGATCAGCGACAGAGTTAGAGCATCACATCATGATTGGCAGAGACGTGGGTGCAATCTCAGAAGCCGACGCGTCCTCGCTCCTCAGTCAGGTGATTGAGATTAAGAGGATGTTACACGGCCTGATCGAGCGGCTGTTAGGCCAGTGATTTCCTGCGATCCGTCCCGTCGCTGGCAGCGCTTAGCGGTCAGCTAGCTGCTGTCAGCGCCCAGCGGTGTAGTGCGCCTTTCAGTTCGCAGTCCCAGCAGTCGGCGAAGCGAGCACATCATATAC
>Ga0209027_1000739_pt1 | contig 12043 bp, 15 predicted proteins | sample GraSoi013_1_20cm_3_FD_185821 | JGI IMG/M metagenome (GOLD analysis project Ga0209027, IMG submission 185821) | Grasslands soil microbial communities from the Angelo Coastal Reserve, California, USA - Sample 09_27_2013_1_20cm (SPAdes) (version 2) | ecosystem: Environmental > Terrestrial > Soil >...
TCACAGTGGGAGCCAGCATGGCGATGAACTATTCGCTTGCGCCCCATGCGGAATTGGCGCGCAAGAATTTTCTTTCGGAAGCGCAGGCCCGTCCCAGTCGTTACATCCAAGGTCAAATTTTTCGCAATCGAACCGACTTGCGCACTTGGTTTATTCAAAATTTCCTTCCTCGGAGCAACACGTTCAACAACGTTCAGGTCCTTCAACAGGACACGAACGACAATATCGTTACAAACTACGTGGCAAGTCGCGCTTCCTACCGCGCGGAAACCAAAACCTGGGATTTGGAGAATGTGAAGGTCGTTCACTATGATCACGCTGGAAATATCGTCGACGAGCAGATTTATCCTTCACTCAAGATCGAGCACTGGAGTGAAACACCTTTCCGGCTCGGGAGCGCAAATGAACGCGCAGAATTTCTAAGCCTGCCAGAATTACGGGAGTATTTGCGTTTCAATGCAGATTTCCCCGCTACATTGCTCGCACCGTTTCGCACCCATCTGCAGTACCGGCTTGCTCTGCCGTGGACCTGCCTGGTTGTTGTGTGCATCGCAGCGCCGCTCGGAATCGGTTATTCGCGCCGCGGCGTTTTGTCGAGTGTCGCCGCCGCGGTTTTTCTCGTCTTTTCGATGAACTTCCTGGTGCACCTGTTTCTCGCGCTTGGCGAAGGTGACCGCGTTTCTCCGTGGGTGGCGGCCTGGGCGCCGAACCTTCTATTCGCCGCGATCGGCCTTTATCTGCTCTATCTGCGCGCCTCCAACCGCGAACCCCCCAGTTTTCATCTTTTCACCGCGCGACGTATCGTATCACGATGAACCCGCTTCCGAACGAATGGGCGATCACACATCGGGCAGACATCTGCGCGGTGACGCACCGGCCGTTTGTCGCCGGAGAATACTTCTACACCCTGCTCTATCACAGCGCTGACGGCTATCGGCGCGAGGATTTGAGTGAAGAGGCGTGGCAGAACCGGAACGAAAACATCCAGCCATTTTCATTTTGGAAATCGCGCTACGAGCCATTGCCACCGAAGCCGCCCGAACCTCTGCCGAGGGAAAATGCGGAACAACTCTTTCGCCGTTTAATTGCATCCGAGAATCCGCCTGCAAACGCTTGTTACGTCCTGGCCGCGATGCTTGAGCGCAAGCGTGTCCTGAAACAAGTGAAAACGGAAGAGAGTACCAATGGGCGTGTTTTGATTTACGAACACGGCGCAACCGGTGATGTGTTCATCGTACCCGATCCGCAATTGCGGCTCGACGAGCTGGAAAACGTGCAAAACGAAGTGGTGGACCTGCTCCAGGCTGCGGCACATGGTTGAAAGATCGACATGCTTCTTCCCGAGTTTTTCGGACAATTTCCTCTTTACCTCGCGCCCATGGCCGGGGTGTCGGACAAAATTTTCCGGCAGCTCTGCAAAGAATATGGCGCTGACGTTCTCACGACCGAATTCGTTTCTGCTGAAGGAATTTTCCGCCGCAATGCGCGGACGCGTGAGTACCTGGATTTTGATGAGATCGAACGGCCAATCGGTGTGCAACTCTTCGGTGCCGACGGCAAGCACATGGCGGAAGCGGCGTGTCAGGTCGTCGATTGGGTGCGTCCAGATTTCATTGATCTGAACTTCGGTTGTCCTGTCAAAAAAGTAGTCTCCAGAAATGGCGGCTCCGCATTGTTGAAAGATTGTGCGACTTTGGCCAGCGTCGCGACCGCGGTAGTTCGAGCGATCGCGCCAGTGCCGGTGACGGCCAAGATTCGCATTGGCTGGGATGCCAATTCGATCAACGCCACGCGCGTAGCACGCCTGCTGGTTGATGCAGGAATCGCGGCAATAACTGTGCACGGTCGCACACGCGCGCAGGGTTATGCTGGCGCCGCAGATTGGGATATCATCGGCGAAGTTGCCGCTGCTGTTTCGGTTCCGGTTATCGGGAACGGCGACCTATCCAGTGCCGCCGACGTCGCGAAACGACGGCGTGAAACCGGAGTTGCGGGCGCAATGATCGGTCGCGCGGCCATGCGCGCCCCATGGATCTTCAATCAGACCAAAGAATATCTCGCCAGCGGAAAGATGGTGGATGCACCCACCCTGTCGCAAAAGTGGAACCTGGTACTGCGCCACTGCCAGCTCGCGGTTCGCGAATTCGGTGCGGAGGAACCCGCAATTCGATCGATGCGCGCGCGCCTGATGTCTTATTCGTGGACGATGCCCAATGCGAAACGGTTGCGTGAAAACTTTGCACATGTGTCGACGCTCGCCGAAGTTAAGGCGATCGCGGCAGAAGATATTTTGAATCAAGAAAGTACGAGTACGGAGCAGGAAAAAGTTGAAAATGCGATCCCTGCGTTGCTGCTTTCCTAATGTTTTTCGATGACGACGGAATCCACCGCTATCAATTATAAGATCGGCAACGAACGACTCATCAGCGTGACCGAGAACGCGGCCCGCAAGTTGGCATCGTTGCTAGAAGAAAAAGGCAAGCCGGAGGGAGCGTTGCGCCTCGCGGTCATCGGCGGGGGATGTTCCGGCCTGCAATATGTCATGGATCTGGTGGATGGCCCGAAGGAGCGCGATATTCTCGTGCCGATCTCAAATGTCCGGCTGGTTATCGATCCCAAGAGCGCGCTTTTTGTCAGCGGCTCAGTGCTCGATTACAGCGAAGACCTGCAAAAAGGCGGCTTCAAGGTCACGAATCCAAACGCCGTCGCGCACTGCTCTTGCGGGGAAAGTTTCGCGGTCTGACTGGGAAATAGGAAGACGCGTGGTAACAATGCCTCATGGAGCCTTCGAATGGATTCGATAAAAAGTCGCATACAGTTCTCGATGTGCTTTCTCTCGGCTTCTTGCGAACGAATGGGCAAGTAAGACGAAGATTCGGAGGAAGAGTTAGAGGAAGATCAAACTACACCTTCAATATCTCCGCTTCCTTGTGCTTGAGATGATCATCGATGGATTTAACGAAGCGATCAGTGAGTTTCTGCACTTCATCCTCCACATCGCGCAAGCCATCCTCGGTCAATTCACCGGCGGCCTTGAGTTTCTTCGCCTCGTCGAGCGCGGCGCGGCGGTTGGCGCGCACACGCACCCGCGCTTCCTCGGCCATTTTGCTTAGCGAACGCACCAGCTCTTTTCGTCGCTCTTCTGACAGCTCTGGGATCGGCAGCCGAATGATTTTCCCATCCACGGCGGGCATGATGCCGATCTTCGATTCCTTGAGCGCTTTCTCGATATCCTGCACCGTCCCCGCATCAAACGGCTGAACAACGAGCAAGCGCGCCTCGGGGGTGGTGATTAAGGCAAGCTGCTTGAGCTTCATAGTCGATCCGTATGCGTGAACGTCCACGTTTTCTACCAGGCCGGGTGAAGCTTTGCCGGTGCGCACCGCGGCGAATTCGTGCACCATGTAATCGACGCTTTTCTCCATCGACATCTCGGCCTCCAAAAGAATGTCATCCTTACTCATGTCGGTGAAGTGTTACTTCGATGGAAGCTCATCGCAAACCAGTGTTCCCACTTTTCGCCCAAGCACGGCGTCGCGAATATTGGTGGGATTGTTCATGTCAAAAACGACAATCGGTATTTTGTTGTCCATGCACAGGCTGAACGCAGTTGAATCCATCACTTGTAAACGTTTCGAAAGAGCTTCGGAGAAAGTGAGCTGGTCGAACCGTTGCGCATCTGGGTGCTGCTTTGGATCGCGATCATAGACCCCGTCAACCTTGGTCGCTTTCAGTATCACATCGGCGCGAATCTCGCTTGCACGCAGGGCCGCCGTTGTGTCGGTGGAGAAGTAGGGGTTGCCGGTGCCGGCGGCGAAAATCACGATCCGACCCAGTTCAAGATGCCGAATGGCGCGTCCCAGGATAAATGGCTCTGCCACGTTTCTCATGTCGATCGCCGACTGGACACGCGTCTCGACACCCATTTGATCAAGCGTACTGCGCAACGCCAGTGCGTTAATCACGGTAGCAAGCATGCCCATGTAATCCGCCGTGGTGCGGTCCATGCCGCGATGCGACGCCGACACACCCCGCCAGATGTTTCCGCCCCCGATGACGACGGATACCTGCACTCCCAGATCGCGGACTTCTTTTATCCGTTCAGCAATATCGCGCACGACTGTTGGCGAAATGTTGTCGCGCCCGCCCCGTTCTTGCACGGCTTCACCGCTCAGCTTCAGAACGATGCGTTTATACGCTGGCTTTTCGGTTTGCATGAGTGACTTACAATGATCAACAGAAGATATCGATCTTGGAAAGCACAAACACACAGGTCATCGCGAGCCGGGACGACAGTGAGGGAGATCGCTCGTTCAGGATGACAAGACCCGATGTCCGCGGAGAAATTCGCCTGCGCTCATTCGCCGTTTTCCTTCTAGCTGGACTTCGCGCAATGATAACGCGTCTTTACCGGTGGCGACGACCAATTCATTTTCGCACTTCAGGATTTCGCCGGGTGTCCCTGGAAGACCGACGACCGTCGCGGAGAAGATCTTCAAATTGTGCCCGCCATTCATTGAGATGGTCATAAAAGCGCCCGGCCATGGATCGAACGCACGAATTTTTCGTTCAATCGCGTCAGCCGGATCGGTCCAATCAATCTTGCCGTCTTCGCGTTTCAGCTTCGGCGCGTAAGTCGCAAGTGCGTTGTCTTGCGGAATACGCGGCGTATTCTCTTTGGTAAGCAATTCCAAGGATTCGAGTAGCGCTTCGGGCGCAATCGTCGCCAGTCGTTCATGCAATGATCCACCTGTGTCGGCGGGTAGAATGTCGATTGTGCGCTGCAAGAGGATGTCGCCCGTATCGAGTCCTTCATCAATATACATCACGGTAATGCCGGTCTCGCGATCGCCCGCCGCGATCGCCGCCTGGATCGGCGCGGCGCCGCGCCAACGCGGCAAGAGCGAGGCGTGCAGATTCAAGCTGGCAATCTTTGGAATTTCGAGAACGTCACCTGGCAGGATTTGTCCATAAGCCATGACGACGATCACATCTGGTTTTAAGGCACGAATTTCTTCAATTGCTTGTCGATGCTTGATCCGCTCCGGTTGCAAAACCGCCATTGGCCGGGCGCGACCGGTCCGAGCCGGACTGGTGTCAGGCGCGCCGCTCATCAGAGCTTTCTTAATCGGCGGCGGCTCTACCAACTGAGCCCGCCCGACTGGTTTGTCGGGTTGCGTCACAACACCAACGACTTCGTGTTCCGATTTCAGCAACGCTTGCAGTGTCGGCACGCCGATATCGCCGGTGCCGATGAAAACGATTCGCATGCCGGTTACGGCGTCAATCGATGCATCGCGCCGGAGCGACGCGGGCGCCGCTTGGTCACCGCTTGTGCGAGGAGTTTTTCGCCGGCTGTAATCTCGCGCCGGCCTACCGAGGACCCGCAGCCGGTGCACAGATAATCGAAAATCTCCTTGTCGGGCAGGACTAAAAGCAACCGCTCGCGCACAGGCATCGCGGCCCTGCACTTTTCACAGTAGAGGGTGGAAGCTGTGAAATTCTCAAACTGCTGCTGGCTCATACACGCCGTTCAGGCTCTTTAGAATATCGAGCAGAACTTTGGCGGGCGGCTGAGTCGCGTCAACCACGGTCACCAGCTCATTCGAATAATACGAAAGCACTGGCTTCGATTCCTTTTCGTAAATGTCGAGGCGTCGTTGGATAACCCGCTCGTTTGCGTCGTCGAGACGGTTGTCTTTCAGGGCGCGCTTTTTAAGCCGATAAAAAAGCGTCTCTCGACTTGGACACGCGAGATGAAACAGTTTTTTTACGTCGATCATCTCCTCCATAATCTTGGCCTGCCCAACATTTCGCGGAATACCGTCTAACACCAGCGTGTCGATGTCCGGTTTAAACTTGTGCGCTTCAACAGCCGCATCGATCGCCTCTCGCCAAAGCTCTACCGTGATGTCGTCCGGAACCAACTGGCCTTTGCTCGAGTATTCAAGGAATGCTTTGCCGACTTTCGTGCGAGTGTCGATGGAGCGGAATACATCGCCGCATGCGCAATGATAAAAGCGTGGGATCGTTCCAAGCGTTTTGCCCTGAGTGCCTTTGCCGCTGCCAGGCGCGCCGAAAAGAATAAAAGTGTTATACCTCATGAGCGGAACCCCTTTATACTGGAGCCTGCCGGCGCGGGGGAAGCAGAATCGACCGACTAGTTCCCGGTCACGGATGGATCCACATTAACGCGGCGCCCAGCACGGTCGAAGCGCACGCTTCCGTCAACCAGCGCAAAAATCGTGTAATCCCGGCCGAGTCCGACGTTTTTTCCGGGCAAGAATTTTGTTCCTCGCTGGCGTACGATGATATTGCCGGCGATGACCATTTCGCTGCCGAATTTTTTCACACCCAGCCGTTTGCTGACGCTGTCACGGCCATTCTTAACGCTGCCTTGTCCTTTTTTATGAGCCATTGAAAAAAGTCGTTGGTTGAGAGTTGATGGCTAATAGCTTGTGATCCGCCTTTATTCCTCGGTCTTCTTCGCCGCAGCCTTTTTAGCTCCTACACTGATGCTCTTGATTTTCACGCGCGTCAATTTGCGGCGATGCCCAACCGTGCGGTGATAACCTTTGCGCCGCCTGTACTTAAATGCGATCACCTTCTTGTCCTTGCGCTGTTCGAGAACTTCAGCAGTGACCTTCGCTCCGGAGATGAGCGGGCTCCCGTGTGTCACGTCTTTTCCATCGGCAAACATTAACACCTCGCTGAAGGTCGCGGTCTTGCCAGGATCGACATCCAAAAGATCGACGTCGATCGTGTCGCCTTCCGCGATGCGAAACTGCCTGCCACCGGTCTTGATAATTGCGTAAGCCATGAGTGAGCGAAAAAGCCGCCCAAAGTTCCACAGATGGGTCGGTTTGACAAGCGGAAAGCTTGAATGGTGCGCGACGCCGGGGCTACGCTGCCGCTTTGTCGGCGGCGCCAATCAGTCCTTTGTATAAAACTTCATAGCGCAGCGCAGATGCGTCCCAAGAAAAATTGCGCGCCATTGCCCGCTTCATCAGCTTGGTCCAAAGCTCCCGATCACGGAAGATTTGCCGCGCGCGCTTCATCGCATCCCAGAAGGCTTCGCTTGAATATTCGTAGCAGAGGAAACCGTACCCGCTGTCCGAGCTCGGATCGTAGTCCTCGATGATTTCGTGAATTCCGCCGGTCGCGCGCGCAACCGGAAGAGCACCGTACTTTAAGTTATACATCGCACCGAGACCAGCTGGCTCGAACTGTGATGGAATCAGGCTGATATCCATTCCTGCCTCGATCAAGTGCGCCAGTCTTGCGTCATAATCTTTTTTATATGCGAACCTCGTCGGGAATTTTCTGGCTGCGACTGCGAGGCCAGTTTCATAGGCGGGATCGCCTTCTCCGAGAACGATCAGGCGCACATCATCCCACAAAAGTCGATCGAGAAGCGGCACGAGAATTTCGAAGCCTTTTTCCTGAACGACGCGAGTCACCATGCCGAAGACCGGACCCCGCGGCCCGGGTGCAAGTTTCATCTCCTTGAGCAATGCATCACGGCAAACCTGCTTTCCCCGAAGCTTTTTCTCATCGTAGCGTGCCGGTAGCAAACGATCCGACGCCGGATTCCAGACGTTGTAATCTGCGCCGTCCAAAATGGCGGTTAAACGATGCGCATTTTCGCCCAAGACCCCATCCAGGCCGCAGCCGCCGGATGGCGTCAGGATTTCGCGGCGATAATGTTCGCTTACGGTCGTGATCCTGTCGGCATACAGAATTCCGCCTTTGAGAAAATTCAGCCGTCCGAAGAACTCGACTCCATTCAGGCTGAAAAATCCCTCCGGCAGATTTGTAAGCCCGAAATCGAGTCCCCAAAAACTGCCTTGGTCAGCCACATGATGAATGGTCAACACGGTCTTGAATGGCAGTCCTTGCGCACGCACAAACACTGGCACCAGCGCGGCAGCCCAATCGTGGGCATGCAGAACCTGCAATTGCGGCGTCAGTCGGCGAGATAATTCGAGCGTCGCCTTGCAAAAAAAGATAAACCGCGAAGCGTTATCCTCATAAGGCTTGCCGTGTTCGCCGTAAATTCCGTCGCGATCGAAAAATTCATCGCAGCGAATCAGGAGCAACTGCACGCCACTGGCACTTCGTCCCTCGAGGTACCGCGCGACATAAACTTTTTCGCCGACCTGTACATCGACAGCGATCCCCGTATCCTTTTTCTTAAACGCGCGGTTCTCCCGAATCTCCCGGTAAAATGGAAGAGCCACGCAAACCTCATGTCCTCGGGAACGCAGTGCAGCAGGCAGCCCGTCCATGACATCGATAACCGCTCCCGCCCGCTGGAGCGGCGGCCCTTCCGCGCTGATCATGAGAATTCTCATTCTACGATTGGTGTTTTCGTCAGTCGTTCTTGCCTAACGAATACTCATGTTTCACCCACTCAAGGGCCTCCTCCCGAGTGCGCAAACTTCCCTCGAGTTGTCGTGTCTCAACCGCCTCGAGAATCTCGCTAAACTTTGGGCTTGGTTCTAAACCGAGGGCGATCAAATCGTCTCCTCGCACGAGTGGCGGCGGAATGATCGGTTCGTTAGCGAATTCCTCGCGCTTCCGAACGAGAAATTCGTAGTTGTCGAGCATGCGATGGCTGCCCTGGCAATCAACCCGGTGCAGCTCAAGCTCGTCGTCGAAAGTCGGCCGCGCCATGAAACGCTTTAATTTCGCCACGCGCATCTTCGGCACATCCTTGAAAACCATATGCTGCCGCACCATTTCGACCGTGCCTTCGATTTCAGCCCCTGAAAATCGCAAGCGCCGCATGATTTCCTCAGTCATCTCCGCACCCAAACGATCGTGCCCGCTAAAGCGAATTCGCCCCGTTTCGTCAACAGTTGCGGTACGCGGCTTGGCCACATCATGCAACAACACGGCGAAAACGAGCGGCACAGAGACTTTCTGCGACAGAAAGTCGAGCATTAATCGCGTGTGCTTGAAGACGTCACCTTCGGGATGAAATTGCTTGGGTTGTTCGCACCCTTTCATCGCCTCAATCTCAGGGAGAATGGCGCGCATGAGTCCACTTGCATCGAGCAAGTCCCATCCACGCCCGCGGTTCGGCGACAGAAAAATCCGCACCAGTTCATCACGAATTCGTTCTGCACTGATCTCATGGATTGAGGCAGCATTGGCTATCAGCGCGTCCCAGGTTGTTGGATCAATCTGGTAATCGAGCACCGTCGCGAACCGTACTGCACGCAGCATCCGCAACCGATCCTCAGCGAAACGCTGCGCGGGGTCACCAATAGCGCGCACCAATTTTGCGGCGATATCGGCGCGGCCACCGACGAGATCAATCACTTCTTCCGCAACCGGGTCGTAAAACATTCCATTGATCGTGAAATCCCGGCGCCGGGCATCCTCTTCAGGCGATGAAAAATGAACTGCGGTTGGGTGCCGTCCATCGATGTAAGCCTCGTCGGAACGAAATGTGGCCACTTCGAATTGGAAGTCGTTTTCCAGAACGATGATCACGCCAAAATGTGCGCCGACCGCATAGGTCCGGGGAAAAATTCTCTGCACAACTTCCGGTCGCGCATCGGTGGCGATGTCGTAGTCCTTTGGCGCCAAACCGCGGACCATGTCGCGCACACAACCACCGGCGAAGTACGCGATGTGGCCAGCGTCGCGCAGACGCGCAGCGACTTTGCGCGCCGCTTCTTCCATCGGCGACCGGTTGCTCTCCTTCATCGCCGCTATTCTAGACGGCGTTCGCGTCGCCGCACATCATTAACGGCGTTTTACCCATGCATTGTGCACGGCGCTCGGCGTGCCCGACGCGTCTTGCGCAGGCGCTAGCCCGGCCATTGACGCGGGCGACGCGAGCTTCACTCCGCCGCCAAATTATGATCAGCGCGGTGCCGGTTTTGATCGCGTCGTGAACGGCCGCATAGATATTGGCGCCTTTGAAGTACAGCCAACACCTACACCGACTCCAACTCCGACACCAACACCGAGCCCAACTCCAACTCCGACGCCAACACCTCCTCCGGCATTTGCTGCCCAGGTTCAGCAACCAATCAATGCAGATGGAACCAGTGTCTTTAGCGCTCGACGCGGTGTTGTTCCGGTGAAGTTCACTCTCACACTGGACGGTGTGCCGACATGCGATCTGCCGCTCGCGACGATCGCTGTGTACCGAACGGGCACAGGAGGAAACCAACAAATCGACGAATCTGTTTACACCGGTCCCGCCGACACCGGCGCGAACTTCAGGATTGATAGCTGTCAATACATATACAATCTGAGCGCGAGCGCGCTCGGAGTCGGCACCTATCGCGTGGACATCATCATCAACGGCCAGGTTGTAGGCAGCGCCACCTTCGCGTTGAGATAAGCCTTTTGCTGTTGTCCCGCACGCAACAGCAACCTGCAATGAGCCGTCACGCTTCAAACGCGTCGCGGCTCTATTCAGCGCTCTTCTGCGTCCAGAACGAATGAATAATGAACAGCACTACCGCAACCGAGATACAGGAGTCAGCGACATTAAAGGCCGGCCAGGGATGCGCATAGGGGACGTGTAAATCGAAAAGAAGAAAATCAACCACGTGCCCATAAAGAAGGCGATCGGTAAGATTTCCAAGGATTCCGGCGAGAAGAAGCGCCAGCGAAAGATCACGCCAACGATCAGGTGTTCGCGCCCACAAGAGGAGGCCCAAAACAACCACAAGCGCAACGCAGGAAATGGCGATGAAGAACGTATTGTTACCTCGGAAGGATCCAAACGCTGCGCCGTTGTTGGTCACGTAAACAAGGCTGAAGAAATCCGATACCAGAACACGCGGCTCATCGGGACTAATGAATCGCAAGACCATCTGCTTGGTCCACTGATCCAGTGCGTAGAGCGGAAGCGAGAGGAAAAGGATGAACTTCATGTCCGGTTAAATGACGAAGCACGAATGTCGAATGACGAACGAAGCCGGAATGCTCAAATGACGAAGCCTGTTAGGATTTTGGCATTCGGGCTTCGTCATTAATTCGTCAATCGTCATTCGGATTTCGTCATTTCCTCATGATGATCAGTCGGCGCTTTTTCCAATCGCTCTGACTACGCTTTCGCACCGATCGCACAAATCGGGATGTTCTTTGCTTGTGCCAACAGCTGGACGGTGACGCCAGCAACGGGCGCATTTTTTGTATGCCGTTTTAGTGACTGACGCGCTCGCTTCATCTGCCTGGCGAATCGTCAGATCGCTCAGAATGAAAAATTCCTCCAGCTCTTCCTTGCTAATTTTCGTCGTGACATCCGAGTTTGAATATAAAACGACAGCGGCCTCGAGAGCATTGCCGATCAGCTTCTGCTGCCGTGCCCGCTCGATCGCTTGACCGATTATAGCGCGCAATTTTAGAAGCTCGGAAATCTGGTCGCTCGCTTCGTGTCCTCGATGTTCCAGCGGCGGAAATTTCTGCAAATGGACTGACCCACCCAGGGCTGAATGTCGCCACGATTCCTCGGCGGTGAATACGAGCACAGGCGCCAGCAATCGGCACAGAGCGCCGAAAATTTCGTGCATGACCATTTGGGTCGCGCGCCGCCGCACCGAATCTGCGGCGTCGCAGTACATCCGGTCCTTGGTGATATCGATGTAGAGGCTGCTCAGGTCGACGGCGCAAAACTGGTTGAGCGCGTGATAAACCTTGTGAAACTCAAACGCTTCATATGCCGATCGGGAATCAGCAATCACATCGTTCAAACGCTCCAAAATCCAGCGGTCGACCGACGTTGTAGCGGGCATCGTTGATGCCAGCCCGCCGCGGTCAGGGTCCGCAGAAAAATCGTAAAGATTTCCAAGCAGAATACGCAGCGTGTTCCGAATCCGGCGATACGTGTCGCCCAGACGTGTGAAAATCTCCTCGGAAAATGGGACGTCAGCGGTGTAATCGATGCTGCTCGCCCACAAACGAACGAGATCCGCGCCGTGTTCGCTTACAAAATGGCCGGCATCTACCGGCTTCTCGTAAGCGCTGGATTTGGAAATTTTCTTTCCGTCGAGGTCGACAACGAAACCGTGCGTTA
>Ga0209027_1000740_pt1 | contig 12037 bp, 10 predicted proteins | sample GraSoi013_1_20cm_3_FD_185821 | JGI IMG/M metagenome (GOLD analysis project Ga0209027, IMG submission 185821) | Grasslands soil microbial communities from the Angelo Coastal Reserve, California, USA - Sample 09_27_2013_1_20cm (SPAdes) (version 2) | ecosystem: Environmental > Terrestrial > Soil >...
ACTAACACCAGGCGGATCAAATGTTTCCAGCCCCAGGCGTTGAGCTTACGCATCCACGAATCTCGTCGGTGGATGCGATAGCCAATCACCGCGCCGTATTCGTCGATGTACGGGAAAAACCGCTGCAGGTCTCGTATATCGAATTGCCCGTCAGCATCCATAAACAGAGTGAGGTCTTTCGTCGCCGCCGCGAAGCCGCTCGCCAGGGCGGCTCCATAGCCCTGGTTGGTAGAGTGAGTGATGAGACGGACCTGGGAGTGGTTCGCGGCAAGTGCGGCGACAATCGACCGCGTCCGATCCGTGCTGCCATCGTCGACAACCAGCACCTCAACATCCATCCGCAATCTGCTCAAAACGTTCAGGACATCAGAGACAATGCTGGCAATAACCTGCTCTTCGTTATAAGCGGGTAGGACCACCGAGAGGCTGCGGTTGCTGACACGCTCGTGCTCATGGCCGCCGATATCGTGCTGTTCGCGTTCATTGGTATCCTCTCTTCTCACCAATGCTGGCAATGAACGATGAGAGTCAGGGACGTTCCCAGGCGCAGACACGACTGCGGGGGGCAATTCTTGCTTCTTAGGTGTCTTGCTCACGAAGACCCAGAGACGCATCCCCACGTAGGAAATGAGTACTGTACCAAAGATAGCAAGCACCTTTGATGCATTGGCCCAGAGCGTCGTATTGACGATCCAGAGATGAAGAGCATTACTGGCAAGCCAGAGGATGGCACTACTCCACCCGATGCCAAGCAATGTCGTCGTGGCGATAGGAGCATGGCTTTCAGATGATTCTACAAAGTACGTTTCAAATGTGTCTATCATGAACAAAACCTCTCAAAGTAGTGTGTGACCTCTAAGAGACCATATGATAGAGCATGAAAGCTCCGTCGTTATCTTTCTTCTCTTCCAGCAACAAATGATCCCAAAACGACCACGTTGCATTGGTTAGGGTAACAGGGGACGATGAGAGGGACATTGGAAGGAAATGAGGAATTTCTCATGCCTGCTCCGCACAACGCTCTGCCCGATGAGAAATTTCACATCCATCTCCAATCTATTTCTCATCTTGTTTCCTTACTATAGAATTAGCGCAAGGAGCGGAATCCGCGACACATTCCCATAAACGACAAACTTGCCTTACATACACGAGAAGAGTATCAGGGCTATATCCAGATATTCTCACTATTTCCAGGGAGGAACTATGAAGAAACGTTACATCCTGCTAGCCGGAACCAGCCTTGCCCTCGTCATTATCGTTGCTGGTCTGCTGTACTCAGCACACTTCGCCAGCACCGTCAGCCAGCCCCATACTGCGCAAGGAGTCGCAACGGCCACCGGAACGCCCATTCCATCAACCGGTCTGCAGGTATTTCAGATCGTGCCTGCCCAGACCACAGCAACCTATAGCGTGTACGAAAATCTGGTCTTTCAAAATAAACCGAATAATGATGCGATTGGCTCGACGCACTCAGTCCAGGGCAGTTTCCGCGTACGGACAGGCGCATCGCCCCTCGTCGCAGCTATGAATATTACAGTTGACTTAAGAACGTTGCAAACCGATGCAGAGAGGCGTGATAACTACGTACGACAACACGCCCTGGAAACAGACTCCTATCCTTATGCGACGTTCATCTCTGTCAGCACGCAAGGCTTACCGGCGAGCTATACTGATGGGCAAACCGTTCATTTTCAACTGACAGGTAACCTGGCGATGCACGGCAAAACCAATAAAGAGGTATTTGACGTTCAGGGAAAGGTAGTGGGCAAGACCATAACGGGAACGGCAACCAGCACCATATACATGACGGACTTCGGGATCCAGCCGCCAAACCTCGCGAACATCGCTATCGCACAAAATAAGGTGCTCATCACCCTCACCTTCACAGCGAAGGAGGCATGAAAACATCCTCCGAATATTCGCGTAAATTACCACAGGGGGAAACATCACCTGGAAACTTGTGATAAAATGTGGTTATGCTCTGCTTGCCCTGGCAGACAGAGAAGAACAAAATAAGTTGCCATAGTCACTTTTGATGCAAGGAACGTATAACTATGCACAGTACTCACAGTACGTTATCATCCCTCGTAGAAAGAGCTTTGACGGGCAACCAACGCCCCCTGGAATTTTACCTGCGTGATCAGAGTCGCCTGCCCGGACCACGTGCCAACCTGGAACTGGTCGATGATGTGAGTGACCTCTTCGCAGAGCTTGTAAAAGAACAACCCGACAAAGTACGCTCATTGTTGAACTACTTTATCAGTGATGACTATAAAAAAGTAGTAAGTAATACCCCCGCCGAATTTGTTGTGCTTTCTGGAGTCGTGGCGTTTGGTGCCTGTGCCGCTGCCTTACCGAAATGGCGCAGTGAAGTCTTTGAATTGCTGGATCAGTTTGCCAGTAGTACCTGCTGGCGCGTTCGCCAGGGGGTAGAAAGAGCCTTTCAACGATTACTGATCGCTGCGCCTCAGGAAACCATTAACTATCTCGCTATTATGGCTGCTCGAGGCAACTACTATCAACAGCGCGCCTCTATCGCCGCCATTGCCGAGCCTTCGCTCCTTTTCTCTTCCGAAACCCAGCAGGCTGGCTTATCTATCCTCACTATCATCCTGGAACGCTTGCACTCGGCGCCCGCTTTTGATCGTAAACGCGAAGATTTTCGTGTGCTGCGCCAGACGCTAGGGTACGCTGTCAGTGTCATCACTGCCGCTGCCCCTGAACGAGGTTTCGCACTCATGCGCACCTGCGCAACCTGGGGCGATACAGACGTTGTCTGGATATTGCGCGAAAACCTCAAGAAGAAGCGTCTTGCCAGGTTTGTGGAGTACACAGCCGAGCTATCTGAACTTTTGGCGTAAATCAATTCGCAAAAATTGGTTGAACGTGGTAAACTATTAGCTGAAATTATATCGATTGCTCAATAGAAGTACTCCTCCATGGATCCTTTACCCCGTGGCGGAGTATTTTTCGGAACCCTGGCGTTCGATTTGAACCAGAAACAGGAGAAATGGTCAAACCTTCTCCTGCTGTATAGAGAGGAAAGTGATACTTTTGGCTGCAACAACAACCGCAGATTTTCGTAATGGCATGGTAATCCGCTATAACGGCGAGCTATACACAGTCGTCGAATTCCATCACGTTAGCCCTGGAAACTGGCGTGCCTTCGTTCGTGTCCGCCTGAAAAATCTCAGGAGCGGGCGCATCTTAGAGCAGCGCTTCCGCGCCGGTGAAGAGATCGACGAGGTGCGCGTCGAACATCAAAACTGGCAGTTTCTCTATGTCGACGGCGACGACTATATCTTTATGAATACCGAAACCTTCGACCAGCAGCCGGTACCGAAAGAGATGCTCGGCGATGCCGTAAAATTTCTCAAAGAGCAGGATATCGTAGAATTGCTGGTAGACGGTGAGAACATCGTTTCCGTGGAAATACCGAACTTCCTTGAGTTAAAAGTAGAAAGTGCCGAACCTGGCGTTCGTGGTGATACAGCCAACAACGTGACTAAGCCGGCCACACTTGAGACCGGCGCTGTCATCAACGTCCCCCTGTTCGTGAACCCTGGCGATAGAATCCGCATCGATACCCGTACAGGTCAGTACGTTGAACGCGTGAAGTAATCTCACCATATCTGGCGAGGATGTGAGTAAGCCATCAACTCTAGTTGCCTACCCACACCCTCTCTTCACCTGTACATTAGTGCCCAAATGTGTGGTCCTAACACAAATAGGCCGATGACCACCGACAACATGGCGCTCAATAAAACAGCCCCTGCTGCCACATCTTTCGCGACTTTCGCTAGCGGGTGATATTCAGGGGAAGCCAGGTCAACACACAACTCGATAACCGTGTTAAACATCTCCGCTATAAATACACCGGTGATCGCCACAAAAATCATCGCAAACTCAACCGCAGAGATACGCAGCACGATCCCCATGATAATCGCAAGACAGGCAATCACTACATGCACCCTTACGTTGCGCTGGGTTCTCAGCGCATACCACAGACCACTAAAAGCATAGTGAAATCCAGCAACAAAGTTCGACCATTCTGTTTTCTGCGCTCCCCGTGGATGTTTCGGTTGGCTCATCGTTGCTATGCTTTCCGCCCCACTGACTGTAGCACAGACCGCTGTAGCGCGACCATTCTCTGATACCCTGCCTCGTTCTGATCATCGTATCCCACAAGATGCAGCACGCCGTGAGCAAGCAGATAGAGGAGTTCATAAGATGGCGCATGACCCGCAGCGTTGGCTTGATGCAGCACTGTCGGCCAGGAGATCACGACATCGCCCAGATTGGTGATCACTCCAGGAGGAGTAACAAATGCGGGTCTGTTCTCCTCGATGGTCTCCTGTTTTTCTCCCTCGCCTTCATCGTTCTTCGTCCATAATTCATCTGCTGGAGCCTTGACCAGGGGTTCCTCAAGCAAAGGAAACGAGAGAACGTCGGTTGGCTTGTCCTGCTGGCGATACTGTTTATTCAGATCCCGTATACCTTCTTCATCGGTAATTAGCAGCGTAAGCATTACCTGCTGGGCAATACCAACAGCAAACAGCGTGTTTTCGACCACCTGGTCCAATTCAAGCATATTCAGCATCTCCTGGATAGCCGCATTTTGTTCGTCATCACCGGCGTTAATGTAGAGCTCGATCTCAGGATGTTGTCTATTCATACCCTAAGCCTCTCATCAATTATTTCAGACAATAGAGTACCCACAAGGGATATCATCTCTCCTTGTGGGTACCCGAATGTTATTGACCTTTATTTGCAACTTTGCGCCGTCTCGCGGCCTCTTTTCTCTTGCGCTTTACGCTTGGTTTTTCGTAATGCTCTCGGCGTCGAGCTTCAGCAAGAATGCCATCCTGCTGAAGCTTGCGATTAAAACGTTTCAGTGCAGTCTCAAACGATTCATGATCGCCGACTTTGACTTCCGACACCAGGGTCTCCCTCCCCTCGTGGCCTGTTTTCAAAGTATATAAAACACCTTAAATCTCTATACTTTGTGGACCTGCGGGAAAATTATAAGCCAGCCCCAAGCATCGTGTCAAGATTTTTTTGCTTGCTTTGTCGCTTGCCTCCCAAACGCAAGCATAAACACTACGAACCCTAACAGCACTATACTGAACAAACTAATCGTTCGATCAAGCAGTATTGCCGCTGTTGATACGTTCAAGGCATTCGGCGCCCCATGATTAAAGAGCCCGATCATCGCTAGCATGCCAGCCTCAACTAGACCGACACCACCACCCGTGAACGGGACAGCCGTTAACAGTGCCTCACCAAGCGCTATGAAGATTGCCGCTGCGATAATATGGGTAAAATCACCGCCAATCAAGTTGAGGGCTAGCGCCACAAAGAAGAAGCGGAAAGCCTCACAAGCCCAAACCCCGAATGTTAATCCTATCAATGTCGGTATTCGTTTGAATGACCCAAGCGTCCCTGCCTGGAAATGATAATAATAATCGCGGAAGCGCGCCGGCACCAATTTAGCAATTTGTGTAGGGAACAGGTGCATCATAATCAGGACCCCTACTCCCAAAATGACGGCTGCCAGCGTCAGTTCCAAACCGCTACGCAGCACCACCGGGAGATGCGCGTGCAGGCTGATGATCAATGCGGGAATGAAGAGCAATAAGAGTACGATCAGATCCAGCAGGCGTTCAGCCATCACAGTACCAAAAGTACGCGTCGCTGAGACTCCCGCTTCCTGGCGTAAAAGGTAGGCGCGATACAGGTCACCTAATTTCGCAGGCACGATGGAATTGGCGAACCAGGATATAAAAATAATCTCTAACAACTTCCAAAATTTCGGGAGATCAACGCCATTCGCTTTGTTAAAACCCACGTTTTCCAGGAGGACGCGCCATCGAAGAGTTCGTAGGAGAAAAGAGAAATAGTATATAGCGAATGCGGCCAGTAAAAAAAAGACATCAGCGCTCTTTATAGCTGCCCAGGTTTTTTGGGGATCGATTTGTAATTTTTGTACAAAGAAAACAATCGCGACAACAACGACAACTAATGGCAAAAGCGTGCGCCAATTCAACAATTTTTTATTCAGCGACAATTGGTCGGCTGTAATCTCAGCCTCTATCGGTACTTGACTGTCTTCCTTCAGCATCTCTTGCCCTAAAAGTTCCGCTTTACTTTCTTCAACTGCACCACTCTGGTTGTTATCTACAGAAGACACACTACTATTTTGCGATTTCGGCGTAATCAAAATTCCCTCCGTTGTTGCTAACGTTATGAGCTACTCCCTCTAGACGGATAAGAGCGATAAGGAGTAACGCAATCAAGTTGGTTAAACTATGTACATATAAATCATCAACGAGATTATGGACGCATACGGATAGAAGAGCGGCCAAAAGTCCTATAGCTAATGCCCGGTCATTCCTGATCATCTCGAGGATGCTGTATCTATCCTGAGTCCGAACACGAGTAGATATGGACATCGGTTGCACCAATGCAAGTAACTTGTTCCATAAGCCCAGCGGCGCCAGTACTTTGGGCAGTGGTGTCTCTAACCCGGCCTTTGCTTGCATATATTTTTTGTGAATGCTATTATATGCACTTCCTCCGGCCACAAACATTGCCATCAGAAACAGTAAATAGGCCGTCAATCCAATAGAACCGATTTCAGCGGCAATATTGATGTAGTAGTTATGTGCATGTCCTAATGAATTGACAAAAATAGTGACGAAGTACTGCGGATATGCATCAGGATAGTTACCCGTGCCTACCCCTGTTAGAGGATGATCCACAAACATGCGTACACCGGCAATCCAATGTGCTAAACGCTCTGCAGTTGAATAATCCTGTTGGCTGGGATTGGTAAACGAAATTTGAATGATCCCTAAGTATTTCAACAATGGCGTAACGACAAAGGTCGGTATCCATCCACTGAAAAACATTTCGATCATGATCAAACCTGCCAGTCCCAGCAGCGCCATGAGCTTCCGTAAGTGAGGCAAACCCACAATCACAATGAAGAGCAGCGCTACCGCAATAGCAATCTCTCCGCCCCGGGATTGAGTGAGATACACTGCTATCGCTAGTATGGCGCTCCCCAGTGCTGCCCATAGGCGTATAAACTTGTTACTGCCGAGCAACGCCAGGGCAAGGGCAATACTTAACGGCATATTGAGATACCCCGCGAATGGGTTGGGTTGATCAAAGGTACCGTAGACCCGCAGGCTCGTATCGCGGATAAAAGTTTGGGGCCCCAGGTCAAAAAAGGCCTGGAGATAGCCCAAAAAAGCCTGAGTGACCCCTGCCAGGCAAACAAGCACAATCATTGTCCAGATCTGCTTGCGGGTCCGTAAATACTGTGAGCCGATCAGCAGCAATACCAGGAATTCCAACCATTTGCTCACCTCCTTCAGGCTCGAACTGATGCTGATAGATGCCCTCATAGAGAGCAACATTGCGCCAAGCAAGGCAAGGAGCGCAAATAGAAGGTAGCGTGGGACGTTTGAAGCTTCCCGGTCGCCAGGTCCTGAACGGGCGCCATATGTGTCCCAGTCCCTATCTGAAACAGCTGAACGCAGCCCAAAACTCAACAACCAGCCAATACCCAGCAAGACTACCAGGATATCGGCATTGTTGAGATGCAGGCCAGCAACATCGATAATATCGAGCGAACCCCAGGGTACGGCGAAGGGCATGAGATAGAGTGCTACTCGCGGACGGAGTATCGTCCAGGTCAGGATGACACAATATAACGGGAGCCGGAAATTCCATGGCTCCCGTAGCATCATGAGCAGAACAATCGCGCACAATCCCCCTATCAAACCCACCAGGTTTGATACTATGACCTTTTCACGCAAAAATAAAGAGGCTGATTGCAGCCAGGAAGCCTTGTGGATTGGAGAAAATCCACCGGCACCGGGATTGTTCATATTGTTCGCTATGTTTCTAAGTTTTATGCCCTATGATATGCTTGAAGGCTGAGAAAGAGTATTGCTGAACCATTCAATAGTGCGGCGCAAACCACTCTCAATACCTATCTTAGGTGTCCATTCCAGCACGCGCTGCGCCTTGGAAATGTCCGGGCGCCGCCGTTCTGGGTCGTCAACGCGGTTTGGCTCGAATATAATCGTTGAAGTAGCTTCACACAATCGAATAATCGTTTGCGCATATTCTAGCACGCTATGCTCCTCGGTATTGCCAAGGTTGAAAACCTCTCCCGCTGTATGCGGCCTGAACATTGCCCGCATCAAACCATCTACCAGGTCGCTCACGTAACAGATACTGCGCGTAATGCTGCCATCCCCATAAATCGTTAGAGACTCATCGTGTAATGCCTGCGTAATAAAATTTGGTATCATGCGTCCATCATGTATCTGGCTATTTGGCCCATAGGTGTTGAAGATACGCACAATACGCGCGTTGATCCTGTATTGTCGGAAGTACTCCATCGTCAACGTCTCGCCCAGGCGCTTACTTTCGTCATAACACGCGCGCGGTCCAACTGGATTGACATTGCCCCAGTACTCCTCGCGTTGCGGATGCTCAAGTGGATCGCCGTAGGCCTCGGACGTTGAGGAAACCAGAAACATCGCATTCTGCTTCTTTGCCTGCTCGAGCATCTGGTATGTTCCCTGGCTATTGACCAGTATAGTCTCAATGGGATGTTCCATATAACCCACCGGGCTGGCGGGGCTTGCCAGGTGGAAAATCGCATCTGCTTCAAAATCAAATGGCACCGTCACGTCGTGCCGCGTAAAGGTAAATTGTGGATGATTGAGCAGTGGCGCAATATTTCTTTCTGAACCAGTTATGAGATTATCTATACACAGCACGCTGTGCCCTTCATCCAGTAGCCTTGTACAGAGATGAGAGCCAATAAATCCTGCTCCGCCGGTAACAACAGTTTTCAACGAAATGGACCTCCAAGTGCGAATATAAAACATGTTTTTTTAATTATACCTTACAAGTCGAGACGGTTTGGGTGCATAATGGTAACGACTCGAGACTGGGTTTGCTATTGATGGAGAAGATAACTTCTGAAACTTCTGTATTTAAGGAACATAGAGGCAGGTATATAAAGTCAGCGGAGTTAGGCCTTGCCGTCCTGACACATCTACGTGCCCTGCTTCCGCTTCCAGCGCTGGTACATAACCTCGTCGCCCCAGCTAAGGAAACCTGCAGTAGTAAAACCATGCACAATAATTACGGCCAACAACGTGCGTGGCGTTGGCTGCGCCAGGTAGATCAAGCTAAAAACAAGGCCTGCCAGTCCAACTCCCCCGACACTTCGCCAGTTCCACTTGCCCAGTCGGTGATACAGCGTATAAGTTGCCGTACTGACCAACCATCCCCAGCCAATCCATCCGGTCCATTGCGTTATAGCGGCCCACACAAATCCCCGGAAAAACAACTCCTCCACCGGCCCATTTATAAACAAATAGAAAAACCCCTGCAAAAAGTGATCGCTGATGGTGGGCCTGCGAAACCAGGGACCAACGATGAACATGCGGTACACAGCAGCAAAGGCAGCCATGAAGATACCAACCAGCACCCCAATCGCCAGTTGTTCTGGAACATCGTGCCATGTCAACCCTAGAAACGATAGTGGCAAATGCAAAAATGTGATATAGAGAAATGGAATAACGGCCATCGGGATAATGCGCATAAGCATATCGGGCCACAGCCAACGCCATGTATCGGCAACCGTCGACCGCACAACATCGGGGGATTTGATAGACGACACCCGCTTACCTCTTCTTGGGAGAAAAATATCTCGTGTCTGCGTAGAAGCCATTGATTACAGGTACTTTCTGACCTGGTAATGTTAAACATAGCTTAATCAGTCATTAAGTAAGTGTAATCAATCTCTAGCTACTTGTCTAGCCTTTCTCTTCCAGTTGTGCTAAACTTTGCTCTACTTTTTCCCTCGACATCCCTCCAGTCTCTAGTTCCGTATCACTTTTACTTCGCAGCCTCTCATAAAAGACTCTTCCCTGCCCCACCACCCCGGCGTCAATAGGGTCTTCTCCTGTCTCGATCATCTCAAAAAGCATATCGTTAGCTCTGGCGTATTGCCCCATTGACTCAAAGTAACTGAACACCGCTAGCTTTGTCTTCTGGGGTAGTTCAAACGTTTCCAGCGCACGCAGATCATACTCAACGGCTGACACAATATCAATGTCTCTGACTTCACTGCTCTGCTTTGCAGCCTCCAGGAAAAAATGTAAGGACTTCAGGTATCTGTAATAGCTCTCGTCCTCATTTCCCATCTCCACGTAGACATCGCCCTCTTCTTTCAGCAGGAGGCTGATCCACACACATTTTTGCACGTTCAAAACGCCCAGCGGCGAAATCATCTGTAGGAGCATCTCTTCTGAAGCGGAGTTCACAAAGCTCGAAGTAAACCCGGTCGTCTGTAAAAAAACATCATCGATATAGATAAGCGTTTCTTCATATTTGTTGCTTTGCCTCAAATGCAGTATAATCGCCAAAGCCCTGCCAAAGCGCTCAGCTATCCTCAGGATATAATCTTTGTTCATCATAGGAGTTTCCTCCTTGATTAGCGAGCGGGTGCGGTTGCGTTGCAACCGCACCCGCTCGCTAATCAAGCTAGCCTTTCGATAGCCTTCTCAATCCTCGCCATACTTCGTTCGCGACCAAGCGCCTCCATCGTCTCAAAAAGTGGTGGTGTTGCCGTTCGCCCACTAATCGCTACACGGATAGCTCCAAAAAGCTGCCCCGGTTTCATGCCGAGCTCCGCAGCCAGCTCGCGCATCGGCGGCTCCATCACCTCGTGCTTCCACTCTTCCAGGCTATTGAGCAGGTCTCTTGCTCGCATCAGTCCTACAAGCGTACGGTCAATATCCATACCTTTCTGCACCAGCATCGCTGTGTCATAGTGCAGCTCATCGACAAAGAAGAAGGATACCACCTCTGCGGCCTCGCCGAGCGTTTTCAATCGCTCATGCTCCAGGTGCAATACCCTGCTGGTGTATGCTTTATCAAGTGGACGTTTGACACTATCTGGTAGGCCGCCCGCGATCTCTGGACGCTCCATATACGGCAACGTACGCTCGATTAACTCCTCTAACGGCATCTGCCTGATGTAGACCCCGTTCATCCACAGTAACTTATCAGGATCATAGATGCCGCCAGCCGCTCCGATGCGATCCAGCGTGAAAACGCGAATCAACTCCTCCCGCGTAAAGAGTTCGGTCTTATCATCGTAGGACCAACCTATCAGCGCCAGGAAGTTGAACACCGCCTCCGGTAAAAATCCTTTCTCCTTGAGTTCTATCCATGAAGGTGCGTTATGTCTCTTGCTGAGTTTCTTCTTATCTTTCCCTAACACGGTTGGCACATGGTAGAAAAGAGGCAGCTCCCAGCCCAGGGCCTTGTAAATTTGTATATGCCGTGGCGTACTGGATATCCACTCATCTCCCCGTAAGACATGGGTAATGCCCATTAAATGGTCATCCACGATACTGGCCAGGTGATAGAGGGCAAAACCATCCGACTTGAGGATGACAGCGTCATCGATGTCGCTATTCTTAAAAGCGATATCTCCGTGAATCTCGTCATGCACAACAGTCTCGCCCTCCAAAGGCATAGCAATGCGCACCACGTACTTGAGGCCAGCCGCCTCGTTCGCCGCACGCTGCTCTTCAGTCAGGTAACGGCAATTCCGGTCGTATCGCGGCGGCAACTTCTGTGCAGCCTGAGCTTTGCGCAACTGCTCCAGTCGCTCCGCTGTACAATAACAACGGTAGGCATGACCGGACTCGATCAATTGGTGAGCATACTGTTGATAGATTGCCTTGCGCTGCGTTTGATAGTAGGGGCCATACTGCCCACCCACGATAGGCCCCTCGTCGTAATCTATATCCATCCAGCGCATCCCATGCAGGAGAAAATCGACCGCCCCTTCAACCGTCCGCGCAACATCAGTATCCTCTATGCGAAGAATGAATGTGCCACCTGTATGGCGGGCATAGAGCCAGCTGAAGAGCATCGTACGAAACCCACCGATATGCATAAGACCCGTTGGGCTTGGGGCAAAGCGCAGCCG
>Ga0209027_1000741_pt1 | contig 12027 bp, 9 predicted proteins | sample GraSoi013_1_20cm_3_FD_185821 | JGI IMG/M metagenome (GOLD analysis project Ga0209027, IMG submission 185821) | Grasslands soil microbial communities from the Angelo Coastal Reserve, California, USA - Sample 09_27_2013_1_20cm (SPAdes) (version 2) | ecosystem: Environmental > Terrestrial > Soil >...
GGCCAACCTGTACGCTCGCACAATTGCCATTCACTCCCACGCAGTCCCGAATCCTTGACCGCTGCCAGCAGTTTCTCGTAGAACGCCCGTAGGTCCTCATCAATCGGTTCGACCGGACGACGTGCCAGGAAAACAGGCGGCCTGACCCGCCGCCCTTCGCATTGACCCTCGTACAAGAGCTTCGCTCCAGGCAGCGTCATCATCGTCACCGCGGCTGCGCGTTCTTTTTCCGGCGAGAACGTTGCCGCCGCGCGCGGCTCGTCATGGTTCTCGATGAAACGCACCAGCTTGTCCTGGTAATCGAGCTTAGCAGTAAGGTGCTGTCGAACGCTTTCCGCATTGTTGTGTTCGAGCCGGTCGTAGAACCGCTTGTCGTAACAGTAGTCGAAGCCGAGCTGCTGTAGATCCCATTCCAGGTCCCAGTAGGCTTCTGCCACCAAAAGCACGTTGGGATGCCGGAGCCGCACAGCGGAGATCACCTCTCTCCAGTACTCTTCTGGCGGGTGCATGTCCATACGTGCGCCCCATGTACGCTCAAAGATGCTGTTGAGTAGCAGCATCGCCATATCGCAACGCATCCCGTCGCATTGCTCAGCGACCATATTCAATGTCTCGCCGGCCGCCTGGCGCAAGCCCGAACTGAAGGCGTTGAGCTGCGCGACATCCTGCCACGGTGAAAAGTACGGGTCACGCCCGTTGGCAATCACCGTTCCGCCCGCCTCAAAAAATGCGCCGGGCGCTCGCGCCAGGTCCTCGTGCGTCCCTTGCACAAAGTATTCGGGATGCTCGAAAAGCCACGGGTGATCCGTTGCTACATGGTTGGGCACAAAATCCAGCACCAGGCGCAGGCCGCGCTGCGCGAGCATCTGTCGTGCAACTGCGAGACCCTCAGGTCCCCCAAGATGCCCATCCACGACATAGTTGCGCACGCAGTAAGCTGAACCGACATTATCGGCAGGTGTATAGTCCGGCAGGGCTCGGCGGAAATCAGCTTGCAGGCCCGCGTTTCCGTTCGCAATGCGAATGCTCTGCGGGCTTCGCTCCCATACACCCATCAGCCACACGGCGTCCACACTGAGCGAGACGATCGCATCCCACTGTTCCGTAGGAACATTGCCCAGCGTGATGGCACGGTCGTATTGCTGGCGTAAATCATTGAGCCAGACCCACGTATTGATCTCGTAGATGACGGGTCGTCTCGGCCACGAAGTATTCATCTCTTACCTCCGGTGCTTTGGACAAACTTCTGTTTCATTGACAAGACCATACCAGCTCAGATATACTCATTACATACTACATTTCTGACCCATCCCGGAACATCATCCGTTCTGACCCATCCCGGAACATCATCCGTTCCCGGAAGCAGCGAAAGGAGCGGGCAATGCACAACGTAATAGCTTTTACAGTAGCGTCACGTCTCCGACAGGGTCGAATGTACTTCTAGCGGTTTTTAGAACAGCATAACCATAGCTTCGATTAAAGCCGCATATGATGGGTCGTCCTGGATTGGACGGCTCTTTTCATTATAGCAGAGAGGGCCGCGAGCGTGATGCTTGCGGTCCTTTTTCTATGGTCGGGAAAACGCTGTCAGCAGTGAGAAAGGAATGGTGCCTTATGCCGGTATATCACACATTTTCTATCATGAGTAACTTATTGCAGGCAACTATAAGGAGTATAGATTCAGCATGTCAAAGCGTAAGCTTTTTAGAGAACAGGACGAACTGGAAGAGCAGGAGCTTCTGGCAGCACAGGACCCTGTGCAGGCGGCTCTTGATTTTTTCTACACCGAGGGATTGATTACCGAGTTGCTGTATACCGTCAAAAGCGGGAAAGAGGCAACAGTGTACTGCTGCCAGGCGCATCCTTCGACCGGAGCGGAACTGCTTGCCGCCAAGGTCTACCGCCCGCGCAACAATCGCGGCTTCAAAAACGATGCCGTCTATCAGGAGGGGCGCGTCATCCTCGAGGGACATGTGCGCCGCGCCGTTCAGAACAAATCCCGTTTTGGACGCGAGGCGCAGTTCGCCATGTGGGTGAATTACGAGTTCGAGGCGTTGAAAGCTCTCTATAATGTGGGTGCGGATATTCCCCGGCCCATTGCCAGGACCGAGCGTGCCATCCTCATGGAATACCTGGGCAACCACCAGCAAGCTGCCCCGGCCCTCCAGTATGTGGAACTGTCGAAGGATGAGGTGCGCCCCATCTTCGAGCTACTGATGCGCAACATTGAACTCTGGCTGGCCCACAACCACATACACGCTGATCTCTCGGCCTATAATGTCCTTTACTGGCAAGGACAGGTGAGCATCATTGACTTCCCCCAGGCCGTTGACCCGCGTTTCAATCCCAACGCGTTTGCCCTCCTCGCTCGCGATATCGAGAACATCTGCCGCTATGTCGCGCGCTACGGGCTGGAGCATGATGGGCAGTGCATTGCCGAACGGTTATGGCACAAATTCAAAAATGCGGATCTTTTGAGGGAAGCGCCAAATTCAACGTAAACTTTCTTGCTGTCTACAGGCCAGGTCAATCGCCTGCTCTACAGTGAGGGCCCTTCCCGCTGCCAACGCTGCCTCCCAGCTCTGTTCGTCCACCTGGGAACGAATATACTGGTGTACCAACTGAACGAATGGGTGGGTCTCTGTCCAGGTAGTCAAACCAATAGTATTCATCAAGCCTTCCCCAGCGCCCCTCAATTGCGCCGAAAGGATGCTCGCCTGAGCTGGGTCCGGCTCCCCTCTTATTCCGAACGCTGTGCTTAACCAACATATGTTTGTCGTAATGTATTGTTTGTGGTCCAGTTTATAGCACAACTGAACACTCTTGAGTAGTAAGTCAATGGACTCCACATACTTGCCTTCCAGAAGTAACATGGCACCCTGATCTTTCAACACGTCGGCAACGGCACTTTTGTCTCCTACCTGCTCAAATAATTCCCTGCTCTGCGTATAATAGGACCGCATCTGCTGATAATCGCCTGTGAACCCTTCCGCCGTACCCAGGTAAAAGAGCAATTGAGCACGTAACCAGGTATCGTCCGTTGTAGAGATGTGTCGCAGACCCTCCAGGCACAGGCGCTTACCGATTTCATACTCGCTCATTGCATAAGCAGCCCAGACACGGTGAAGCAGCGCGCCTGCCGCCCCGACCGGGTCATCCAGTTGCTGCCAGAGCGCGATACTCTCTTCAGCCAATGTTACCGCCCGGGACTGGTCATTTTCCAAAGAAGCCAGGCGAGAGGTTTCGCTCAATGCTTTGGCACGTGCAGCAAGCACCGTTTCCCCGCCTCCATGCTCACATGGCACCTCCAGAGCCGCTCCTAACCAGTTACGCGCTTCAGGGAGATGGCCCTGCCACTCCCAGTATGGTCTGAAGGCCGAGGCCAAACGCAGGCACAGCTCAGTCGCCAGCAATCCATCACCCGGCACACCTCGCGAAGATAATATCCTGCTTCCAGCAACTCCTTTACTCCCTTCGGAAGACCCTTGGCCTGAGAAGGAGCAGAGGCCTATCCTCATGCCATCTCTGGCTCTTTGCAGCAGCCACTCCATGGCCGCGCGGATATTATCGCGGTCCGTTGTCAGCCGCGCTCGCCATTCGAGTTGTTGTGGGCCTCTCATGCCTAACTCGGCTGCTTCAGCTTCCCTGAGGTAATAGCAGGCATGCCAGTCCCGTAGCCGTTCAAACTCTCCCTGAGCGATCAAGCGTTCCTGTGCGTATTCGCGTAGTGTTTCTAGCATCGTAAAGTGTGGCTGCCTCTCTGTGTCTGGCAACCGTACTAACAAATTTTTGTTTAACAACTGTTCTAACATTTCCAGTGGGGAGTTGAAAATAACCGTCTCCTCCTGGTCTGCTGCTATACTTTGCATCATCGCCTCTGCAGCCTCAAGCGACCAGCCTCCAGTAAATATCCCCAGACGGCCGAACCACCTTTGCTCGGCTGAAGAGAGCAAGTCGTAACTCCATGTAATGGTATTGCGCAATGTTTGCTGCCTGCCCGGCAGATTCCTGGCCCCTTTGATCAACACAGGAAGTCGCGCTTGCGAGAGCCGTTCTAAGAGCAAAGCCGGTGGCAGCACCCTGATCCATACAGCTGCCAGTTCCAGCGCCAGTGGTAAGCCATCAAGCCTGGCACAGATCTGTGCGATGACCCCTGCATTTTCGTCGGTTAAAGTAAAGTGAGGGAGGACCGCCTGTGCGCGTTCAACAAATAACTGTATCGCTCCATAGTGCATAAGCTCTGTCCTACTTAATGCAACGCTGATATCAGGAACGTCCAGAGGCGGTACGTTGAATTCGCGTTCACCATATAGTTGCAACCCCACCCGGCTGGTTACCAGCACTTTGAGTCCTGGAACTCCCGCGAGCATCTCATCCAGGATAGGCGACGCTTCTAAAACCTGTTCAAAATTATCCAGCACCAGCAGTAGTTGTCTGTTTTTCAGAAAAGTGATCAGGCTTTGGAGTGGGGGCAAACCGGGGATGGACTGAATATTCAGAACTTGCATGATACTCATGGGCACCTGGGCAGGATCTCTCACCCCGGTCAGATCTACAAACCACACCCCCTGCTCAAACACACCGACCAGTTCACTCGCTACATCTATGGCAAGACGTGTTTTGCCACTGCCGCCCGACCCAACGAGCGTGACAAGACGCACTTCGCCGCGTCCGAACAGGTGTAGAAGTTGCTCAACCGCCCATTCCCGGCCGATAAGCCGCGTGGTCTGGGCGCGCAGGTTGTGCTGGAGAGGGGGTGTAGAAAGGCCGGGATCGCTGGCGAGATTGGGATGATCGCGTCCCGTCGTCAGGGTACTGAGAGGAGGACTCTGCCATTTGTCGTCGCTAAAGATAGTGGGTCCCAGCTGTGCCAGTTCAAGCAAGTCGAGTGCTTCCTCGCGGGTGGTGATCGCATGCCACTGTGCCAGCGTCGTGATGATGTGCTGTATTTCCAGGTGGGTTAGATGAGAGTTCCCGCTGCCATGTAATTTGCGGCTAAGTACTTTCGGGTGCAGGCCAAGGTCATCTGCCAGTTCCTTCTGAGAATAGCCACCCGTACGTAGATGCTCTTGTACTCTGTCGCTAAATGCCCCTACATTTGTGCGTATTCCGCTTCTCACGTTCGCTCCCTCCAAAGAGTTGTATATGCTGCTAATTGTTTAGTAGACTTTGAATGGACTTTGGGTTGCCGTAAGCTATAGAAAGTAGAGCCCTTATCAGTATACTTAAGTCATAACGGCAAATCAATATCTGAGGAGGAAAGAGATCAGCTATGTGCAATCTTGAGGTTCACGTGCAGTGTTATGACAGGTTTTTCGAAGTCTCAGCAGACGAGGTGGAGAATGCCGAACTCATGGTAGAAGATATGGTAAGCAATGTCCTGCTCAATCTTTTTAGCGAGGGAACGGTGGATGATGTGGCTATAAAATTCTCTCCTAAACCGCGTATGGGTCTGCAATATTGTTCTATCCAAATATATGCCCAATGTACTTGCCAGCATTTTGTACTGCTTCCACGCACATGGGAGAATATGGAGCTTGCTGTAGAAGAAAGAATGTCTTCTCTTCTGAGGGAACTCTTTGGAACAGTGACTGTAGACAACGTGAAGCTGAGACCTTCTCCAGGGGGAGTTGGGGATGATCCCGTGCGCTCATGTTGCATGTATGATGCCTATGCATTTGTGAAAAGTTAGTATCACACACCAGTTTATTTAACTGAGGCCGGAAACGACTTCAACCGTCGTTTACTCCTTCCAGGAGGGATTGGAGAAAGCCTTTACACGCTGTTGCTAGCTTTAGTTGACCTTAGATGTGAGAGGAGTAGGAATCCTAGTGATTACGATGAATGTCAAGCAGAATGTCTTCATCAACCTGCCTGCCGAGGACATCTTTGCTTATGTGAGTGACTTTGAGAACCTTGTCGATTGGTCAAGTGTTATGATCGCGGCCAGGAAAATCTCGCCAGGAGCAATAGAGGTGGGAGCGACGATACGCGGTACCGTCCGGTTTTTAGGAAAGTGGCTGGATATTACTTTCGAAATTGTTGAGTACGAGCCCGGTCGTTACTTGACCATCAAAAGCACCTCTGGGATTGCACCCTTTCTCTTTTGCTATCAGTTCGAACCAGCCGAAGATGGTGGAACCGCCATCTCACAAAGGGCGGTGATCCATCTCACAGAAGAGGTTATGGAGTTGAAGGCGTCAGTGATTACAAGCGCGGTTCGCCGACAGATTGAGTATGACCTGGTGACGCTTAAGGATCTGCTGGAAGCCTCAACTTCAAGGTGCAAATTACCTGACTGACCATGCACATACTTGCAAAGGTTGTACTGGCAGCATGGGGTATTCCTTTGTGATCGCAGGCAGGCTATAAAGGCTGGCTGATCAGTCTGCTTGCGGTTGTCAGGTGGAATTGGAACGTAGATGGTCCCAGCCAGTAGAGCGTAATGGAGAGGGCTTTCCCTGGCGGAAAAGGGTCATAGCAGAGCCCTCACAAATTGTGCCGATAGCAGTCGCATTGACGCCAGTTGCGATAGATAGCTCATGAGCGAGAACACCAGCGCGATCCGCAGATACTGTGAAGACTAATTCGTAGTCTTCTCCTCCAAACAGCGCCAGGTCTTGCGGCTCCCGCCCGGCGAGAGTCGCGACTGTAACTACCTCTGGCTGGATGGGGAGTGACTCTGCTTCAACGTGCACACCGACGCCGCTAGCTTCGCATATATGCGATAAATCTGCGGCAAGCCCATCGCTCACATCCATACCTGTAGTAACATCATGCTGAGCGAGCCATTGGCCTGCCGCAACTCGTGGGATGGGTGTGCGTAGTGCCGCCAGCACTCCAACCAGTTTCTCTGAAGGTATCTTCGCTGCGAGTTGCTCATCCTCCAATACAAGCAATCCCGCAGCTGCCGATCCCAGGCTTCCAGTCACTATAACGGCATCTCCCGGTTTAGCGCTGTTACGCCGCAGCAACCTGTTCCGCGCGCCTGTTCCTAGCAGTGTAATATCAATGATCAGCCGATCTGCATTACGCGCAATGTTACCGCCAACGAGCGCCACGTCAAATTGAGCAGCCTCTTCTCGCAATCCCTCATAGATGCCGTCAAGGACAGCTACATCTAATGCAGGCGGCATCAACAGGGAAATCAGGGCGAAACGCGGTCTGGCTCCCATTGCTGCGATATCGCTCAGATTCACTGCTAGCGCTCGCCGCCCTGTATCGTGCGGATTGGTGTTGCGCAGCCGAAAGTGGGTATCTTCAACCTGCGCATCACATGTCGCCACTAATAGCTCGTCGCAGCCTATGTCGAGAACGGCCGCATCGTCACCAACCCCTACAATGACATCGGCATATCGAGGGAGGCCGGCCGTAATACGTGCGATCAGCCCAAATTCGCCAAGCTCTGCAATAGTGGGCATATCGTGCTCCTTCCTCCTCACGTGCGAGCTGTATCAACAGCTAGACGCAATTGGCGCGAGGCAGCAGTAATATCCTCAGCATAGACAACAGCAGTAATTACCGCTACACCACAAGCCCCAGCCCACACAACCTCCGTTGCATTCTCAGCAGTGATACCTCCGATAGCGACGAGTGGCGTAGTGTAGCGTCTCGCCAACTCGGTTAACAGTTCTACACCTGTAGCTGGTCCCGCATCAGCCTTGCCGAGCGAAGGGAAAATGGGACCAACGCCCAGGTAGTCCGCGCCGCCCGCAACGGCCTCCTCGGCTTCTTCCATATTGGCCGCCGAAACACCCAGGATGCGGTCTGGCCCCAGCAGTTGTCTCGCCAATCCGGCAGGCATATCATCCTGGCCAACATGAGCGCCGTCGGCCTCCACCGCCAGTGCCACGTCTATACGGTCGTTCACGATCAGCAGGGCGCCTCGCTCTCTGGTTAACGCACGTAACGCCAGCCCTTCCTCGATGAGCACGCGTGTGCTGGCTATCTTGTCTCGTAACTGAATTACGGTCGCCCCGCCATCGAGCGCCGCTGCGGCCACACCGAGCATGTCGCGTCCTCGCGACCATTCACGATCAGTTAAAACATGTAGCGCCAGGCGTGATGCAAATTCCCCGGGATGCGAGGGCCCAAAAATCGCAGGCATCACGCAAAACTCACTTTCTGGCCGCGAGCAATGGTTTCCTCATCCAACGCAGCAACAGCGTCTAGCAGGTGAGAGCGAAAGGTGCCGGGTCCACCCGCCCTGGGAGCAGCCATTTCACCCGCCAGTCCCAGCGCCACCAGGCCAGCGGTGGTCGCCAACCAGGCATCCGGCTCGACTGCCAGGAACGCTGCCACCAGGGTAGTAGCCATACACCCACTGCCAGTGATATTGGCTAGCAACGGGTGCCCATTATCTACACGCGCCAGACGTTCGCCCTCGAGGATGACGTCGCGTGCGCCAGTAATGGCTACAGTGCAACCAAACTCATGCGCTGCACGGCTGGCCACAACCTCGCGATCTTCGGATAGCGAGAAAGAATCAACCCCCCGGGTCTCCGCAGCCACTCCTACCAGCGTGCCAACTTCGGATGCATTCCCACGGATAACGGAGATGCGTAGTTCACGCAGTAGACGCAGGGCGCTTTGGGTGCGCAGAGTGGTGGCTCCCGCGCCCACCGGGTCCAGTACAATAGGTATACCAAGTTCGTTGGCACGCTTCCCCGCACGTAGCATCGCCTCGATCTGCTCTGGCGTCAGCGTGCCAATGTTAAGTAGCAGCACGCTGGCCAGTTTGACCATCTCCTCTACCTCTTCGAGCGCATGCGCCATTACCGGTGAGGCGCCAATGGCAAGGGTAATATTCGCCGTGTCGTTCATTACAACCATGTTCGTTATATGATGGATGAGCGGCCGACGCTCGCGAACACGACCAAGTAATGATGATAAAGTCTGGCTCTTCTCGCTATTGCTCATGAAACGTTGCGGCAGGATACCCACTGGCTTCAGCCGTGGGTATCCTGCCGCATCTCCTTTCTTGACTTTTGTTCTCGGTACTGCTATACTTTTCTTATGAATAATATGCTCATAAGAACTATCAGTATCAAACTGGATATAGGTGAACATGAAGCCGCTTTGCGAGAGACGCAACAGCGTTTTAACGAAGCGGCTTCGTGGATTGCTTCTATTTGCTGGCATGAGCATATCACCAACACGAACACGGCTCACCATCGTGTCTATGGTGAGACTCGTACTCATTTCGACTTGGGCGCTCAACTCGCTGTGTGTGCTCGTGCGAAGGCTATTGAGGCTATCAAAGCCACCAAGAGCAAGAAAAGTGAAACCTGCCCGCAATTCGGGCCACGAGGCTCTATCCGCTATGATGCTCGTACCTATCGCCTTCTGAGTCTTGATCGTGTTTCCCTCAATACCGTTCAGGGACGGGTGATTTGTCGCCTGATCTTGGGCAAGCGTCAGCATGATATGCTGATTGACCAGACCTGGAAGATCGGGGGCGCTGATCTCATATGGAGACGTGGCACGTACTCCCTGAATGTGACTCAGCACAAAGAAGCTCCTGAACAATCCAGGACTGATGAAACACTCGGCGTTGACCTGGGTATCGTCAATCTTGCTACCGATAGTGAGGGTGAAACCTTCACAGGGGCCAACGTTCACGAAGTCCGGATGCGCTATCACAAACGGCGTCAAATCTTGCAAAAGGTGGGGACACGTTCTGCGAAACGCCGTCTTAAGAAGATGAGTGGATGTGAGCACCGCTTTCAAAAAGATACCAATCATCGAATAGCAAAGACCCTGGTACACAAAGCCGTTCATACTCGCAAGGCACTTGCGCTTGAAGACCTGACTGGCATTCGAGAGCGCACGAAAATGGTACGTCGAGAGAACCGCTATGAACGGCAATCCTGGGCCTTCTATCAGCTCCGCATGTTTATCACCTACAAAGCGGCATGGGCTGGTGTTCCTGTCAAGTTTATTGACCCAAGGAACACGAGTCGGACGTGTAGCCAGTGTGAACATTGCGAAAAGGCAAATCGCCAATCCCAAGCCTCCTTTTTGTGTAAGCAGTGCGGTTTCTGCTTGAATGCCGACTACAATGCGGCCATAAACATTTCAAGGGCCGAAGTCAAGCGGCCTATGGTAGCGGCTGGCAACAGTCAGTTACAAGCCTCCTGCCTTTAGGCGGAGGTCCTTGACGTTAATCTTTCCCTTTTTGATAGCTAAATACCTTGCCAGGACGTGGACAGCCCTGATCATTCTCGGCATAACGGTCAAAGTTTACATCATGCTTGCTGCCCTGTTGCCAGGCTGCCATTGCCAAAAATGTCCAACGGGGCCATGGCCGCCCCCTAAGCCAGGAGCATGGCGGATGGCTTCAGTAATATAGTTCTTGGCACTGCTTACGGCCGCGTCCACAGGCAAACCACGTGCCATGAAAGCGGCAATAGCAGCAGAGAAGGTGCAGCCAGTACCATGGGTGTGGGGTGTCGAGATACGCCCTGCGCGCAGTTCAACAAAGCGTTCCCCATCGAAGTACACATCCACAGGATCAGCGGTGCGATGGCCTCCCTTCACCACAACATGACGGGGCCCCAACGCGTGAATGGCTTGTGCCGCCGCGCGCATATCATCCAGCGTCTCAATGCGTTGTCCGGTCAGCACTTCAGCCTCGTACAGATTAGGCGTGATCACCTCGGCCAGCGGCAAGAGCACAGTAGAAAGTGTCGTGATCGCTTCGGGCTGAAGCAGCGGATCGCCTCCTTTGGCTACCATCACCGGATCCACCACGAGGCGCAAGTTCCATCTAGAGACGCAGCGGGCAACTACTTCGATGATGGCAGAACTGGAGAGCATTCCTGTCTTGGCGGCATCAGCCCCAATGTCTTCAAGTACAGCATCAATCTGTGCCTCGACCAGCTCTGGCGGGAGTTCCTGGGCAGCACGCACCCCCAGGGTATTCTGTGCTGTGATTGCAGTCAGAGCCGAGAGCCCATAGACCTCCAGGGCTGCGAAGGTTTTCAGGTCGGCTTGAATGCCAGCGCCACCGCCTGAGTCGGAACCCGCAATCGTCAATGCTCGGGGGATGCTGGTTTTATCCTGTGACATATTCCCACTCGTTTTCATCATGATGGCCATTGCTCCAGGCGCCAGGCCATTTCCCAGAAGAGCCACTCGTAGCGCGTGCTGATCAAGAAAATTTCGTACAGGCGTGCTTCCTCTTCGGGACCGAGGGAGGCAGCGCGTGCATCTAGCCGCTCACGTATCCACGTGCCTACAGCGTCAAAATCTGGTGAGGCATAGGTACCCAGCCAGTCTACATAGGGATGGTCAGATGCAGGGGGAGCTTTCCCAACAAGATGGCGACCAACCTCAGCATAGATCCAGGCACAGGGGAGAATGGCAGTGAGTAACTCGGGAAGCGTTCCTGTGGCGGCGATGGACAGCAAATGACGTGTATATGCATAGTTCGTCGGAGCCATGCGCGTGGCGGTCATCTCACTGGGTGTGAGTCCAAAGCGCTCGCCATAGCGGCGATGCAATTCAGCCTCGACTACCAGGGTGTTCAACAGGAACTTGCCAAACTGCTCCATCTCGTCATGATCAGAGGTCTTGGTAGCAGCAAAGGCGAAGGTTTTAGTCAGCTCGTCAAGGAAAAGCGCATCCTGGCGAATGTAGAACTCAAAGTTGGCACGGGGTAGGGAGCCGTTCCCCAGTGCAATCACAAAGGGATGTACCAGCTGGCGTTGCCAGAGCGATAATACGCTCTCACGCAGGCGTTCGCTCAGTCTCTGCCTCTCCTGCATCCGAGTATCCGATGCGGTTGGAATAGCTTCATATGGCATAGGCGACCTCCTATATGCATAAGCATAGGGAGTTCAAGCATGGAAGCGAGCGAGGATAGATGATGCATCGAGAGTTATTGCACTTGAGCGACAATCGACGCTTTCCCTTCGCTGGCATTATCCAGATCAGGTTGAGGGTCCGCCACACACTACGGTGGTGCTCTCAGCCCGGCTGCCCCGAGCTCCCCTAGCAGACGACAAATAATTGCACAAAATATTA
>Ga0209027_1000742_pt1 | contig 12026 bp, 10 predicted proteins | sample GraSoi013_1_20cm_3_FD_185821 | JGI IMG/M metagenome (GOLD analysis project Ga0209027, IMG submission 185821) | Grasslands soil microbial communities from the Angelo Coastal Reserve, California, USA - Sample 09_27_2013_1_20cm (SPAdes) (version 2) | ecosystem: Environmental > Terrestrial > Soil >...
CCTGTGTGCATAGAAAAATGTTCGACGACGTGAAAGACGGCTTCTAGAACGGTGACATCGTAGCCTTGAATCTTTCGCGTTTCTAGAAGCGCAGAAGAATTCAGACCGGCAAGGACTTCATCAACATCTGCGAGCACTCTTTTCAGATGCGCCAGCAACTCGGTTTTAGGAATAGCGCGCCTCTCGTCAAATTCGCTCTGGCGGTCACGCTCGTCCGTTGCGCCACCCACGCCGCTCAAAATCCACTGCCGCGCGTTGCCTGCCATGTGCAGCATCAGGTTGCCTATGCTGTTCGATTCACGGCTCGCGCGCCACCATACTTGCTCGTCGTTCAATCGTTCCATGCAGCGCTCAATCTTCGGCAGATACTCTTCTGCGAGCAGTCGTCGCGCTTTATCCAGGAAATTTTCAGAGACTTCAGGCATTAATCGCTCTATTGATTAATCGTTATCTTCGAGAATGTATAGCATCCTGGCCGACGCCGAGCGCCCCTACTCCTCATCCGCAGGTTTCAGACGCCCCTTGTGTTTGGCTTTCCGCCCGGAAGGGTGAACGCGTTCTTCCGGCTTGGCTTGAGCCAATGGGTGTCCCGGAGGCGCAAGCGGTTTGCGAATCGAGCTGAAAATCGGACGCTCGTTCGATCTCTTCGCAGATTTCGTGCTGCTTTTTTTCACGTCTTCTACTCCCACAAATTTTTCGAAGGTGGCAAGATGCTAAGACGCGCCGCCAACAGGTGTCAACGCACGAAAAGAAGTCTGGAGTCTGGAGTCAGACTAATTTTAGATTTTGGATTTTAGATTTTAGATTGGAAGAAGCGGAGAGCTTCTTAAATCGAAAATCGCAAATCCAAAATCTAAAATCAATCCGACTCCAGACTTTTTATCAGCATCTGCCTTTCAAATCGAGAGGGGCAAGATGGAAATTCATCTTGCCCCTGTATGAATTTTTTTGAATTTGATGAGGCGCGTGCTGGTGGGCGCATTTGTCTAGCGCCAACTGTCAGAACTTTCAGGCTTCGCTTGGTCGCGTGTTGTCAGAGAAAAGCGTCTTGATAGCTCGCTGAGTCTCATCGCGTCGCTTCTGCTGAAACTCGTTGACCCAATTGGTTACGGTCGTCACTACTTCGCGCGCGCCCTTCTGCGGCGATTCGCCCACCTGTTGCGCGTTCTCGCCAGTCTGTTCCTGACGAATTCGCTCTTCGCGTTTGATTACCTTGATTGCAGTCTTCTTCACCATAAAATTTAAGTTTCCCTGAAATTATCGCGGGATCAACCTTTCAAACGAATTTGCCAAGCCAAAGTTCCAATCTTTACCTGACATCTGGCTTGAGCGACTTAATCAGCAAATGCCGGGCCACACTTTGTTAGTCGTACTCGTGATGCGATGCCTTACATTCCAGCTACGTAATTAGACGAAGGAACGGATTCGTTTGGCGAAAGAAATCAAGGCCAGACGCGCTGTTTCTCTATGAATTTCCGAAGATTCTTCTTCAACTTCAAAGTGAACACTATGTTTCATCAACTACCATTTCGTGCAACGCACAACGCTTTCGTCATGTGACCAAGCTGAACGCAACTGCTTTCACTGTGGCTTTATTGCGTACATCTACGCCTCACCACGTACACATTTCGGATAGCGAGTGAAGAGCAAGAAGAAGAAGAGACGCGGAGAGTGGGTGACGCGGCGACGCGGAGAGAAGAGGATAATCTTCTTACACCATTCTTCTTCTTTCGCCGCGTCTCCGCGTCTCCCACTCTCCGCGTCCTCTCTTCTTCTTACTGCTCTTCACTCGCTTTGGCACTTTGCAAAATTAAATTAGTCTCCGGTGCGCTTTGCCAACGGCGAGCATTAACTTTTCACTTCCGACGCAACTACATATTGCCTGCTAAGTTTTTTGCTTCTAACAGAAAGCCTCATCAGTTCGATTGATAAGGTTGACGAACGAGCGCGCTGGCATGTCCATTGCCCATTAGCCGTAGCGGTATGAAGTTGATAGAGCTTACAGTCATATATCTTGCCGCCGGGTCGCCCTTCGTTGCTCATCAAGTTATGAGCGTGCGTGGCCGCGCGAATCGTCTAGCCACTCTGGCGCGCTCAACAGTCGCGTTTGTGCTCTGGCCTTTCACTATCATTTCGTTCTTAGTCAAAAAGGTAAAGGCTATACGCGACCGCCGTCGGCGCGGCGCGAACTATGTAAACAAGATCGAAGAGGCTGGAGAGAGATTAACCGACGCGCTAAACGAGATATGCGAATCGGTTGAGAGCGGGCGCAATTCTGATGAACTTGCGCGTTCTGTAATCGCTGCCCGCGACCGAATAGAGAAGTACATCTGTCTTACACTGTCCGTGCGGGAAACGCGGTTTGGGTCGCAGCCGTATAAACACGAGACGGAGCTTTTCCGCGTGGCTGGTCGCACGGGCGAGGACGCGGCGACCGCCGTGCGCTGTCTGCACAGGCGCAATCACGCGCGACTCATAGAGCATCAGGCGCGCGCGCGCATGGAGCTTCTGCACACGCTCGCGGAACTGCGCGAGATTACGGCGCGAGACCGTGAAGGGCATCCGTCCAAAAGTGATGAAACTTTTCAGCGGGATTTGAGTGTAATGTTCCTGAAACTCTACGGTCAGGCTCTCAATCTCTTCTCGCTGGCGGAAGATGAGCGGGCTACTGGCGTAGCGTCGCGCTTGCTTGAAGCCGAATGCGCGCGGCTGCGTCGTATGGAAAGAGAAGTTTCCGGTTCGGGTGAAGAGAGTTCGGAGGTGGACGAATCATGCAAGCCACACGCACACCATTTGGCCTTCACTGGCCTATCGCAGACCAGGACGTGAACGAAAGGTTAAGCTGGCTGATAGCAGTTAATACCTATGAAGCCGAGCAGCGGCGACTCTATCGCACCGCGAGCGAAGAAGAAGAGATGCGCTTGATGCAGCTTCCCCTTCCGACACGGCAGGCTTTCTCCCTCTTCGGCCTTCTGCTAGGCATACTCGTCCCTGCGGCCATCTTCCTGAAAATTTTCGGCTATGGCTTTTCTAGACACATTGGCAACACGCCCGTCATGTTCCTTATTTGCGTTGCGATGAACACGGCCTGCGCAATCTTCGGCCATCGCATGGGAGGACTGCTCAGCAAAGGCATTAACGAGTACGAACGAGCCTCGTGGACGAAGATGTTGCTCTATTCAATGCTCATCGGGACCTGCTGGGGAGCGGCAACGGGTGCGATTGGGGGCCTGGCTTTCTTCGGCATCGGCGCAATCTTCGGAGCGTTCTGTGCGGTTCCGGTTGCAATGATAGCGTTCCCGCTTTTCACTTCCCTTCATCGTCTTCTAGCGCGCGGTGGTATGATTGACGCGCGCCACTTCTGGCCGCTCGTCTTCGGCGTCACGATGACGATTGCCATGTTCATTCTGGGAATGTGAAAGCAGTTTTCAGTTTTTAGTTTTCAGTTTTCAGTTGGTTGATTATCAGCCCGCGTTATCCGCTTCTTTCTGAAAACTAAGAACTGAAAACTGAAAACTGTTCAAGATGCTTCTAGCCCTGCTGCTCATCACGCTTTTTCTGCTAGTGCTGTTAGGCTTCTATGTTTTCGTTGCCGCGCCGCGCAGTCTGGTACATCAGACTTTCGCTGCTTTCGTCTCATGTCTTGCGCTGTGGACTGTAAAGGATATAGTGCTGTGGGGTTTTGAATCTCCTGAAAATTCGGTCGCGTGGTGGGCTGGCGCAAGCTTTTTGATCTCGCTTTTTCTTCAATACTCAACTCTAATATTCGCCTGGGTCTTTCCCGAAAACAGGCCGCTCCCGGTAAAGAGCGCTGCGGTTATATTCGCGCCGGGCGCTGTCTTCGTTCCGGCAATACTCGCGGGGCTGATGTGGAAGCGCGTCAACTTCGTAGGCGCAAGATTCGAGATTGAACTGACGCCGCTCGCCTACGCTTTCGGCCTCTACATCTATGCGATACTCGCTTACGCGCTCCTTCTTCTCTTTCAAAAATACCGTAGTTACAGGGGCAAGCTCTGGAGCAAACAACTCGGCGCGGTTCTGTGGGGATTGATTATTACGGTCGTGCTCAACACGATTGCTAATGTGGTGCTGCCGCTTGCTGGCGTCTATTCCTACTTGAAATTCGGCTCGATCTTCGTCGTTCCGGGCGTGCTCGTCTACGCTTACGCTATCTCTAACTTCAAACTCTTCTCGCTTCAATCAGCGCTAGACCAGTTTCGTCTCTTTCCGATAGCCTACAAAGTCGCGCTCTCGATTGCTGCTGTAGCCATCTTGAGTTTCATGCTTCTGCAAATCCCCATAGTCTTGTGGAGTTTCGGAGGCTGGACAACTTCCGGTGAAATGGCAGAAGCGTGGCGTCGTTATCTTGTCTTCAGCGTAGTCACGGCGCTCGTGCCGAATCTGATTCTGGTTGCGCTTGTGATACGCACAATCTCGCGCCCTGTGCGCAGATTGACAGAGGCGGCGGTCGCGGTCGCTGGCGGCTCGTACGGCGCGCAGGTGGATTTGCGAAGCAACGACGAAGTTGGATTGCTGGCAGCATCATTCAACGAGATGAGCCGTAAGATGGCCGCAGACATAGAGCGCCTGCACGAATTGAACGAGCACTTGATTCGAACAGAAAAGCTTGCGGCAGCAGGAACGCTTGCAGCAGGGATAGCTCATGAAGTTAACAATCCGCTCGCCTCTATCTCATCGCTCATTCAAATGCTTCAGGCGCGCGAGATGGTGGACGCAGAAACAGGCGAGATGCTTCGCCTGATTCAGACTCAGATTGCGCGCATCACTCAAGTCTTACGCGACATGATGGATTTTGCACGCACGCGCCCGCCCGTGCGCCGCTCGCTAGACATAAACCACGCGCTCGACGCTAGCCTGCGCCTTGCTGGATTTGATAAAGCGTTCCAGCGATTGCATGTTCAAGTTCAAGCCAGCGACAATCTGCCGTCCGTTCTGGCCGACGCGGATCAGATTCAGCAGGTCTTCCTCAACATCCTCTTGAACGCGCGCGATGCTATGCCGGACGGCGGCAACCTTCTTGTCAAAACATTTTTCGAGCCTGAAGAGAACGCTGTAGTCATAGAATTGTGTGATAGCGGCTCAGGCATCAACCCAGAAATTCTCCCGAAAATCTTCGACCCGTTCTTTACGACTAAACCTGCCGGAACAGGAACGGGCTTAGGATTGGCTGTCTGTTACGGCATCATAACGGCGCACAGCGGGCACATTGAGATTGGTGCGAACGATGGAAGAGGCACATGCGTGCGCGTTAGTCTGCCCGTGCAGAAATAGTTTGAGTGTAATTGCCCTGATGAATCTTAAAGTTTTGCTCAATTAACTGAAGCGTGCGCGCAAAGTGAGCCGCGTTAGCGTCTAGATGAATTTAGCCCGGCTTTTCAAAGCCGGGAATTGAATCGCAACCGCAACGCCACGTCGCGCGAGCGACGATTGAATCACTTCTAAACTCAACCGTCGCTCGCGCGACGTTAATTGAATTCGGGCACTCTCTCCCGGCGTTGAAACGCCGGGCTAAAATCTAGCAGCCGCTAGCGCGGCTTACATGTTTCGATTGATTTTTTAACGATTATGAAGACATCACCGCTAATACTCATCGCCGAAGACGAAGATTTGATGCGAGCGATCTTGACGCGCCTGCTGGAAGAGTCCGGTTATCGTGCTCTGGCTGTTTCGAGCGCAGAAGAGGCGCTTGAAAAGTTCGCATCCGAAGATGTGGCCGTCACAATCACGGACATACGCATGGGCGGCATGGACGGGCTGGCTCTGCTCGACAAGATAAAAGATATTGACAGGGATGCGCTCGTCATAGTGATGACAGCTTACTCGTCTGTTGATTCTGCGGTCGCTGCGCTGCGCTCTGGCGCTTACGATTACGTGACGAAACCTTTCGTCAACGAAGACCTGCTGCAAGCGGTCAAGAACGCCATACGCCAGCGCGAGCTTTTCCGCGAGAACCGTGCGCTGCGCCGCGAGCTTGATCGCCGCTACAGCTTTTCGGAGATCATAGGCACGAGCGAATCTCTGCAAGCCGTCTTCCGCCTAGTCGAAAAAGTCGCAGCCACGAACACTAACATTCTCATAGAAGGCGAATCCGGCACTGGCAAAGAGTTGGTCGCACGCGCTATTCATCACAACAGCCCGCGCTCTGACCGTCCGTTCGTAGCAATCAACTGCGGCGCTCTGCCCGAAACGCTTCTCGAATCGGAACTCTTCGGCCACATGAAGGGCGCGTTCACGGGCGCTGTGGCGAACAAGTCCGGGCTGTTTCGCGCGGCAGAAGGCGGAACTATTTTTCTAGATGAAGTCGGCGAGATTTCACAGGCTATGCAGGTCAGGCTGCTTCGCGCGGTTCAAGAGCACGAGGTCACGCCCGTAGGTTCGAGCGCTCCCATACAATTCGACGCGCGCATCATCTGCGCGACCAACAGAGATTTGGAGAAAGAAGTTGCGGAAGGCCGATTCCGCGAGGACTTGTTCTATCGCCTGAACGTCATAGAGATTCACTTGCCGCCCCTTCGTGAGCGTCGTGAAGACATCCCGCTTCTCGCCAGACATTTCATAGCGCGAACGGCGCGCGAGCAGGGGCACGACGAAAAGGCCATTGAACAACAGGCCATGTCCGCACTCATCAACTACAACTGGCCCGGCAACGTGCGCGAGCTTCAGAACGCAATCGAGCGCGCGTTCACCTTGAGCGGCGATTCAATTGATACGGAAAGCCTCCCGCCTCGCGTGCGCGACGCAGCCGCAGGAGGCCATTTCGAGATGCGCGACCCAGACGGTCTGCGTCCCACGCTCGAAGAGATAGAGCGCCGTTATATTTTTGAAACGCTAGCCTCTGTCAATCAGGACAAGGCACGCGCCGCCAATATTCTTGGCATAGACCTTTCTACGCTCTACCGTAAATTGAAACGCTACGACGCTGTTTGAATTGAACAATCAATTGCTGCTTCCGCCCGACAACGGAAGCGATTCATTCTATGTGACCGTACAATTGTGCTTGGCGGCTTCCCCGGGTTTCAGATATCCACCGCAGTGCGGACAGAGATAGACGTTGAACTGTAGGTAGTAGTAAGCGATCTTGAATTTCTCATCGCGCTTGAGTTCTCTTTCAAGCGGAGCTTTACAAGTAGCGGCCACTACTTTATCGACCGTATCATCAACATTAATTTCTTTCCAATAGACATCGAACAGCGATTTGAAGTGCTCGCCATACTGGGCGCTAAGACGTATCGATAAGCGATAAACGGCGTAACCCAATATTAGAAAGAGCGCAAAGAGAAGCCACAAATTTGAGAGGCGCGGAAGATGTTGATAAATCGTAACTCTAGCTGCCGGAAGATAAGACTCAACCGACGGCAGATAGTTTTTAATAAACAGGTGTAAGTATGTAAAAAGAGCAGAGATCAGCCAGACAAACGCTGTGAAGTAGAGGGCGAACGAAGTATAAACCGTGCTATCAACGAGCGCTTGTCTGTCATCAAGCTCTTCGCGTAAGTCCTTATCAACTTTTAACCAGATGCGATACCAGTAGAAGACGGAATCCATTCCATAAACTCTCCATGAATGATCTTCATAGGCATTCATCAGATTACCTAATTGCGTAGGGAATTTAACGACATAATCATCATCCTCTATTGGGAAGTTGCGTATATCGAAGTAGGCCTCATCAGCCATATTACCTGCGGCAGCTAAAGAAGCCTCCAATCTCTTTTTCGATTTCAGCAACGCAACTGATGGCTGTTTGTCCGGTCTAAGGTTTGCGATTTTTTCCTTGATTCTTTCTATCTGTCTCTTTTGTTGCTCACATTCCGGCGTCTTATCCGCCCGCATATTTTCTTTAATCCCCTTTAATCGTCTCTCTTCAAGACGAATAAAAGCTCTCCGCAACCAGCCCGGCCAGAAGCGACGCCCTTCAAACCACATATAGATCAACATGTCTGAGATGATGATTAGCCATCCCATGAAGATAACTAATATGGCGAAGATGTACTCGAATTTGTCGCCCCACCCGGTTAAATCCAGAATCGTCCTAAGCAGTGGTATAAATCCCAAGCTGAGGAAAAATCCGGGTATTACAAGCCGGAAGATTAGCTTAATGCCAAATTCGAATGGAAGCTTCATAGACCTGTGCTTATCTCAGCCCTAAGAGATAAAGTTTCTTCAAAGCCCTGCTCTTCTTTCAAGACGCAATAGCAACAATTGAAGTTTCTGACGGCGCTGGCATCAAAAACTGCTTGGCATTGCGTTTACAGGGCACATCATAATTTTCTCCTGATATCAGGCTTAATAATAGAGTCTTCAATTCAAGGAAGATCGTTAAGGTCGTTACTTCTTCGCAACTGCGGCCTCAGCCCCGCTTCTCTTCGTTTGGGTTACCCTGCTCCGTATCTGTTTTATCAGCTTTCTCTTCATCTAGAGCCATTTTGTTTTCATCCGTAGAGCTTGAGCCGATTGGAGTAGCTTCCGCATCTTTATCGCCATCCTTAAGTTCATTTACGGAATTTTCCTGCTGCTTCTTCTCATATGAAATATCAGAACTCGTGGTAGCCCTCCATTTTTCAACCGCGAGGTAGGCGAGAAGTAGTAAGGCTGGCGCTCCGAAGATGACTGCCGCGACTGTTTTACCTGCAACCGTAAACAACGCGGCCAGTATTGTGATTAAGAGCACGCTCAACACGGCCACATTCTGAAAATGGAAGCCGCCCTTTATTCGTATGAATGCGCCGACGAGAGCGACTAGGCCAAAGACAGCAATAATCATGAATTGAATTTGAATGTCAGTCATGCCATTCCTTCAATGAGGTTACAAGCTATAATCGTAAGAAGATAGAGAGCGTCTTAAGACAAAAATAATCCTTTCCCCGCCTACAGGAGAACGGGGCTACGCCCAATATTCGAGAACAGAGGGACCTTAGCTATCGCGCGGTTCAGCGCTTTTTGCTACCTGGACGCTTTCCTGTTCCTTTCGGCCCGCCCTTCTTCCCTCCGCCCTTTGCGCCGCCTTTTTTTCCGCCCTTTTTAGTTGCCATTGGTTTTAGCTCCTTTCAGTGAGTAAAGCTGGAATCTGGTGAGTTGCATATAATGCTGTATAGCGAGTAGACCTAGTGAATGTAAGTAAGCGCACGAGCCTGTTGATAATTGCGAAGAATAAAGAAGCTATGAGAAAGAGCGACCCGACTTTATGCTGGCGTGCATGCGATTGTCAATAAATTTTTGAAGCTCGCCAACAATCGTTTATGGGAGGGATAGGAATGCAAATGCATGAACACAGGTTTTCTATTATAAAGAGTTCCTGCGCCCTACTGTAGCTTAAATGCTAGCAGTCTGACGCAGGAATTTATCTCTCATCTCAGCTTATTACTTACCGAGCATGCCGCCGAGCGCTCCTGCAACGTCACTGAGACCGCCAGCGCTGCCTTCGCCTCCACCGCTGCCAACTACGTTGTCAATCTGCCCGGCAATGGGCGCTGGAAGTTTTGTCTTCAAAAACCCTAAAACCGTCTCGACGGCCATCCTGGCCTTATCTTCAGGGATGCCTGTTCGCTGCACCACCTGATTAATCAATTCATTCATCTTTGCTCCTCCTGAATCAATATAACGTGAGTTCAATAGTAAGAGTGAAAGGAAAGATAATCATCCACGAATTCACACGAATTTCTCGCCTCTTCTTCGTGTGGTTTCGTGTGAATTCGTGGATAGCTCATTCCTTCCTTCTCATCTACTGATGGTTTATCTCTAGCCCACGCTATCCCTTTTTAAGACCGCTCCGATTTCTAAATGAAGACTACCGATTGCGAGTTCGGAATCTCGAACCGGCGGCGGCAGCGTATGTTCTTGCAAGCCACCATGTCGTCAATGCGCACCATGTAGTCGCGCGATTTTTGAAAGCGTGCGCGATCCTGTTCGTTTGCGCCGCGCGGCAACTCTCTTTTCTTTGTGCGACGGAGCCAGCGCACTTCATAGTCTGCTCGCTCGCGGCAGAACGGGCAGACGAAGCTTGCGCGCTTGCGCTCCTCTTTCTCGTTGAAGAAATCTTTTTCGTTCATTCCGTGAATTATTACAAATGAAAAGCGCGCCACGCAAATTTTTGGAAGAGTATTAGCGCGGCGCGCCTTTGAGATTGGGACAACTTCAAGGCCTGGAAGGCGTGGGCGTGGCGGCTGGTGCGGGCGGCGGCATCTTGAAGATGCTGTCGTCAACCGGCACGTTGCTCTTCACCTCTGTGATAGAAAGCTGCGTGCTGTCATCCACGTTTGAATACCGAAGCATAAAGGGAAGCTTCACGCCGTCAACGTCTCTGTAGTCGCCGAAATCGAACTGCTCAGGCAGCGGCGCGAGCATCGTCTTCGTGATGATAAGCTCGCGCAGTAGTAGCCCCGTCTCTGCATCGAAATAGAAAAGTTGCTTCATATTCTCGCTCGGCGTTGATTCGAGCACGAAGGCGTCGCGGTCTCCTACGCGATCTCTTCCCACCACAGTCATCTTCGGGAAAGGCTCGCTGAGCTTGAGCACCCAGAAAGCCTGAGCCTGCCGCTTCATCTGGACTAAATCCGACGCGCTCGCTGCTCGCGCTCCTCTTGGCCCACGCATCCAGCCGCCCGACGGGTTTAGTCCGCGCGAGAAAGTCCCACCCTGCGGCGCTGCCATGCTCGTCAACAGATTTTCGGGGGATTTCAATGTGATTTCAAAAGGCATTTGACGACCGCCCTGCCCTTCGGTCGTACCCTTCATCAAAATGGTCTGAACTTTTGCTATTGCAGGACGGCCTCCGATTGCCGTGATGTATTTTTCCAGAATCTGCTCCGCCGTAGGCAGTGCAGCCGCCGCAGCGCCAACGCCTACGGGTGCTGCGCCACCAGGGCCGCGCGTCGCGGTCGCTATCGGGAGCGTTGGGAGATTTTGCGGCGCGGTCTGGCCTCTGTGACAGGTGTAGCAGGTGACGGTCGCGCCCTGTAGAGCGGCGGCGTTCGTTCTATTGATGTTAAGAACCATCTGAATCATGCCGCGAGCGGTCTGCTTCGTAGGCTTAGCATCGCTGTCCGGCTGAAGGTGGCCGTCCTGGCCTCGCACGTGACAGTAATCGCATCTTACGCCAAGCGACGATGCCATAAAATTCATAACAGGGATTAGTTGCGACACGGGCAGCCCATTCAAAACTTTTATGTTCTTCTGAACCTGCTCGACCGGAGGGTCTGCTTGCTGTTGCGCGCCCTGCTGCATGGCTGTCATCTCGAATGAGAGAGCGGCATCGTGATTATTCCCTGCTCGCGCGCTCGCGCTTCTGATCTTCATGTTCGTGATGAAGAATCCGAGCGAAAGGACGAGCGTCGCTATCAGGACGGAAAGTTTTATGCGTTGAAGGGTCATGCGGAAAACCATCTCCTTTTTCAGCAACATGGGCCAAGTAAATCGGTGATTGCCCGAACGTAAAATTTTCTCTTGAGGGAAGACCGCTCTTCTTTAACAGGAATTGAGGTTGAATGACAAGCTTTTATTTGCAGAAGATTCTATCGTTCAGAGTCCCTCTCAAAACTCTTTGCGAGCTTAAGTTTTTCTCCTTGCGCCTTTGCGTGAAACTGCAACTCTCTTAATACTCAAGATTCATGTGAATTGCAGTTTCTCGCAAAGGCGCAAAGATAAGAGATAAGCTCGCAAACGGGTTGAGCAGTTGCTAGGGGTTTCTAAATAACTTCTTGTTTGATTCGATGGATGAAGGTCCTTTTAAGTTTTCATCAGTCGCTTAAAGATTAGTCGGCATCATCGTTGGTCGCAAACTGAACTATTCGAGCTTGGTCTTCGTCGCTCACCTTTGTGAAGCTCACGCCTATGAAATAGCCTTTGATGACTCCACCTTCTTCCAACGGCTGAAAGCGAGCAAGGACGCTCTCGGCGCGTACAGAGCCTCCGGGTAGTTCTATCACGAGATCAATGCGACAGTTCTTTCGTGACAGGTAATGTTTGATCTTGCTGGCCGAGACGATTACGCCTGCGCCCGTCTCGCTTAT
>Ga0209027_1000745_pt1 | contig 11994 bp, 6 predicted proteins | sample GraSoi013_1_20cm_3_FD_185821 | JGI IMG/M metagenome (GOLD analysis project Ga0209027, IMG submission 185821) | Grasslands soil microbial communities from the Angelo Coastal Reserve, California, USA - Sample 09_27_2013_1_20cm (SPAdes) (version 2) | ecosystem: Environmental > Terrestrial > Soil >...
CTGCGCCAGCTCGTTGTAGAAGTTCTTGCCGCGCGCGCCCATGCCACCGACGTACAGCGCCGTCACCGGCTTCACGAACCCACGGAGCGCGTCGACGTCGTCGCCGACGAGCACGGTGACGCTGGGCGCGATGTCGAAGGACGCGCGCGACTTGTTGCCACCCGCCTTGGCGAAGCCGGCGTCGAGCGCGGCGCCGTAGGTCTCGGCGAGCCGGTAGGGAGAGAAGAAGATTGGAAGCCACCCGTCGGCGATCTCGGCGGCGAGCTCGACGTTCTTCGGCCCGATGGCCGCGATGTAGATGGGAAGGTCGGCGCGCGGGCGACCGATGATCTTGAGCGGCTTGCCGAGCCCGGTGGCGCCCGGTCCCGAGTACGGGATCTCGAAGTGCTCGCCGTGATGCTCGAGCGGTTCTTCGCGCCGCAGGATCGTGCGCACGATGTCGACGTACTCGCGGGTCTTCGCCAGGGGCTTGCCGTACGGCTGGCCGTGCCAACCCTCGACGACCTGCGGGCCCGAGACCACGCTGGTCACCGGAACGAAGTCCCTCTCCGGGTCGTAGTTCAGCTTGGCGTACAGCGTCGGGCTGATGGCGAGCGACGGCGCGACCAGCACGAGGGTGTAGCCGTCGGGCGCCGAATGCGCGGCCGCCTCGGCGCCGACGTTGCCGCCGGCGCCGCCGCGATTCTCCGTGACGACGGGCTGGCCGAGCGAGGCGCTGAGCCGCTCGGCGATCAGGCGCCCGAGCAGATCGGTGCCGCCGCCGGGCGGGAAGGGCAGGATGAAGCGGATCGGCTTGCTCGGCCAGGCACTGCTCGTCTGGGCAGGTGCCGGCCAAGGCACAAGGGCGGTCCCGAGCACCGCCCATGGCAGGAGGCGGAGCGCCCGCAGGAGCTTCGCGCCAGGTGCCACGCGACGCTCCTCAGGCGTTCTCGATATGCGCGGCCGCTGCCGCCGCTTCAGCCTCGGCGGCAGGCGTACCTTCCTCGAACAGTTGCGCGGGCGGCGCGTTCTTGCGCGCGTTGTGGTACGCCATTCCCGTCCCTGCCGGGATGAGCCGACCGACGATGACGTTTTCCTTGAGTCCGCGCAAGTCGTCCTTCTTGCCCATGATCGCCGCCTCGGTGAGCACGCGCGTCGTTTCCTGGAACGAAGCGGCCGAGATGAACGAGTCGGTCGACAGCGACGCCTTGGTAATGCCAAGCAGCATGTAGCTGTAGGTCGCCGGTTTCTTGCCTTCGGCCTGCACTTTCTCGTTTTCCTCGAGCACGTCCGCGCGCTCCACCTGCTCGCCCGGGATGAAGCGGGTGTCACCCGCTTCCTCGACTTGGACGCGCCGCAGCATCTGCCGCACGATGACCTCGATGTGCTTGTCGTTGATCCTGACCCCCTGCAGGCGATACACGTCCTGCACTTCGTCGGTGATGTAGCGCGCGAGCGCTTCCACCCCCTGCAGGCGCAGGATGTCGTGCGGGTCGGCGGGGCCGTCGACGATGAATTCGCCCTTGTTGACGACCTGCCCGTCGTGCGCCATGACGTGCTTGTCCTTCGGGATCAGGTACTCGTGCGAGACGCTCTCCAAATCGGTGATGACCAGGCGCTGCTTGCCCTTGGTGTCCTTGCCGAAGGACACCGTTCCCGTGATCTCGGCGAGCAGCCCTGCGTCCTTGGGCGAACGCGCCTCGAAGAGCTCCGCCACGCGAGGCAAACCGCCCGTGATGTCGCGGGTCTTGGAGGTCTCCTGCGGAACGCGCGCGAGCACCTCGCCCACCTGCACCTGCTGGCCGTCGCGAACCGTGATGAGCGAGCCGACTTGGAAGGTGATGGTGATCGGATGGTCGGTGCCCGCGATGCGAATCTCCTCGCCCGATTCGTTCAGCAACTTGACCTGCGGACGCAGGCCCTTGCCCGCCGCGGCGCGGCGCTTGGGATCGATCACGACGAGCGTGGAGAGGCCCGTCACCTCGTCGATCTGCTTGGCGACGGTGACGCCTTCCTCGATGTGCTCGAAGCGCACGATGCCGCCGTACTCCGTGATGATCGGGCGGGTATGCGGGTCCCACGAGGCGAGAGTCTGGCCCGCCTTGACGGCCTTGCTGTCGGCGGCGAGGAGCGTCGCGCCGTAGGGCACCTTGTGGCGCTCGCGCTCGCGGCCGTTGTCATCGGTGACGAGCACCTCGCCGGTCCGCGAGATCACCACCTTCTCCCCCTTCGGGTTGGTGACGTAGCGTATCTGCGGGGTAAAGCGCACGGTGCCGTTCGACTTCGCTTCCACCTGGTTCGCCGCGGCGGCGCGCGAGGCCGCTCCTCCGATGTGGAAGGTGCGCATGGTGAGCTGGGTCCCCGGCTCGCCGATCGATTGCGCCGCGATCACGCCGATCGCCTCGCCGACGTTGACCGAGGAACCGCGCGCAAGGTCGCGTCCATAGCAGGCGGCACACAAGCCCCAGCGTGTGTCGCAGGTGAGCGGCGTGCGCACCCGCACCTCATCGATTCCGAGCGCTTCGATATTCTCGACCTCGTCTTCGTTCAGGAGCGTAGCGGCGTTATAGAGCACTTCCTGGGTTTCAGGGTGCAGCAGATCGGAGGCCGTAACCCGGCCGAGAATGCGCTCTCTCAGGGCTTCGACCACTTCTCCCCCTTCGACCAGCGCCTTCATCGCAACCCCGTTCGTGGTGCGGCAGTCCTCTTCTGTGACCACGAGATCCTGGGTCACGTCCACCAGGCGCCGCGTGAGATAGCCCGAGTTCGCCGTCTTCAGGGCGGTGTCGGCAAGACCCTTGCGCGCGCCGTGAGTCGAGATGAAGTACTGCAACACATTCAGCCCTTCGCGGAAATTGGCGGTGATCGGAGTCTCGATGATCGAGCCGTCGGGCTTGGCCATCAGGCCGCGCATCCCGGCGAGCTGCCGGATCTGGGCCGCGGAGCCGCGCGCGCCGGAGTCCGCCATCATGTAGATGGAGTTGAACGATTCCTGCTTGGCCTTCTGCCCCTTGCGGTCGGTGACGTCCTCCGAGGAAAGCTGGTCCATCATCGCTTTCCCGACCTGGTCGCCGGCGCGGCCCCAGATGTCCACGACCTTGTTGTAGCGCTCGCCCACTGTCACCAGGCCCGAGGTGTATTGGGACTCGATTTCCTTCACTTCGGTTTCGGCCGAGGCGATGAGATCGTGCTTCTGAACGGGCACGAGCATGTCGTCGACGCAGATGGAAATCCCCGCGCGCGTCGCAATGGTGAAGCCGGCCTGCATGAGCTTGTCGGCGAAAATCACCGTTTCGCGCAGCCCGCAGCGGCGAAAAGCCGCGTTGATGAGCTTGGAGATCTCCTTTTTCTTGAGCGCCTTGTTGATCAACTCAAAGGGTAGGCCCACGGGAAGAATTTCCGAAAGCAGGGCGCGGCCGACCGTTGTCCGATGGCGGACGAGCTTTTCGATCTTTTCTCCGCTCGCGCCGAATTCGGCTTCGCGGATGCGCACCGTGACGCCCGCGTGCAGCTCGACCTTCCCGGAGTCGTACGCACGGGCTACTTCGGTCACGTCGGCGAACACCATGGCTTCGCCCTTGGCATTGATGCGCTCGCGCGTGGCGTAGTAGAGTCCCAGCACGATGTCCTGCGAAGGCACGATGATCGGGTCGCCGTTCGCGGGCGAAAGGATGTTGTTCGAGGCGAGCATCAGCGTCCTCGCCTCCATCTGGGCTTCGAGCGACAGCGGCACGTGCACGGCCATCTGGTCGCCGTCGAAGTCGGCGTTGAACGCCGCGCACACCAGCGGGTGCAGCTGGATCGCCTTGCCCTCGATCAGCACCGGCTCGAAAGCCTGGATGCCGAGGCGGTGCAGGGTCGGCGCGCGATTCAGCATCACCGGGTGCTCGCGGATCACTTCCTCGAGGATGTCCCACACGACGGGCGTCTCGGCCTCGACTTCGCGCTTCGCGGCCTTGATGGTCGTGGCGATGCCCTGCATCTCGAGCTTGTTGAAGATGAAAGGCTTGAACAGTTCGAGCGCCATCTTCTTGGGCAGGCCGCACTGGTGCAGCTTCAGCTGCGGCCCCACTACGATCACCGAGCGCCCCGAGTAGTCCACGCGCTTGCCGAGCAGGTTCTGGCGGAAGCGCCCGCCCTTGCCCTTGATCATGTCGGCGAGCGATTTCAAGGGGCGCTTGTTGGCGCCGGTCATCGCCTTGCCGCGGCGGCCGTTGTCCAGCAGCGAGTCGACCGCTTCCTGCAGCATGCGCTTCTCGTTGCGCACGATGATCTCGGGCGCCTTGAGCTCGAGCAGGCGCTTGAGGCGGTTGTTGCGGTTGATGACGCGGCGGTACAGGTCGTTCAGGTCGGAGGTCGCGAAGCGCCCGCCGTCCAGGGGCACCAGCGGCCGCAGCTCCGGCGGCAGCACCGGCAGCACTTCCATGACCATCCAGTCCGGCTTGATGCCGGACTTCTGGAAACCTTCGAGCACTTTGAGGCGCTTGGCGAGCTTCTTGATCTTGGTGTCCGAGCCGGTGCTCTCGAGCTCTTTCCTCAGGGTATCGATCTGCTCGTTGAGATTGATCGCCCGCAGCAGCTCGCGAATCCCCTCGGCGCCCATGCTCGCCGAGAAATCGTCGCCGTGCTCCTCGATCTTGGCGAGGTAGTCTTCCTCGGAGAGGAGCTTGGCCCGCTTGATCTTGTCGTCGTTGACCATGCCCGCGTCGGTGACGACGTAGGCTTCGAAGTAGAGCACGCGCTCGATGTCCCGGAGCGTCATGTCGAGCACGAGGCCGAGGCGCGAGGGCAGGCTCTTCAGGAACCAGATGTGCGCGACGGGACTGGCGAGCTCGATGTGCCCCATGCGCTCGCGACGGACCTTGGCGAGCGTGACCTCGACGCCGCACTTCTCGCAGATCACCCCGCGGTGCTTCAGGCGTTTGTACTTTCCGCACAGACACTCGTAGTCCTTGATCGGCCCGAAGATCTTGGCGCAGAAGAGACCATCTCTCTCCGGCTTGAAGGTGCGATAGTTGATCGTCTCGGGTTTCTTCACTTCGCCGTAGGACCACGAGCGGATCTTTTCCGGCGAGGCGATCCCGATCTTGATCGCATCGAACTCCTCTTCCTGCGTGACCTGCTTGAACAAATCGAGCAGTGCTTTCATCTCTTACTCCTGTTCCAGACTTTCACCGACACTCGGCGCACATGCGCCGAGTGTCGAAAGGCAAATCTTTTTCAGAAACGCTCCAAGTCGATGTCGATCCCCAGCGACCGGATTTCCTTCACCAGAACGTTGAAGGACTCCGGCATTCCCGCGTCGATCTTGTGGTCGCCCTTGACGATGTTCTCGTAGACCTTGGTGCGGCCGTTGATGTCGTCGGATTTGACCGTGAGCATCTCCTGCAGCGTGTACGACGCGCCGTAGGCCTCGAGCGCCCAGACCTCCATCTCGCCGAAGCGTTGTCCACCGAACTGCGCCTTGCCGCCGAGCGGCTGTTGCGTGACGAGACTGTAAGGCCCCGTGGAGCGCGCATGCATCTTGTCGTCGACCAGGTGGTGGAGCTTCAGCATGTGCATGAAGCCTACGGTCACCTGCCTGTCGAAGGGATCACCGGTCCGGCCGTCGAGGAGGCTCACCTGGCCTCCTCGCGGCAGCCCCGCGGCATCGAGCATCTCCTTGATCTCATCCTCCGAGGCGCCGTCGAAGACAGGGGTGGCGAACGGCACTCCCTCCCTCAAGTTCCCCGCGAGCGTGATCACGTCGTCGTCGGTGAGTCCGGCGAGGTCCTCCGGCTTGCCGCCGTGGTTGTAGATGCGGTTCAAGAACTTGCGCATCTCAACCGCCTTGGTGCCCGCCTTCAGCATCTCGCCGATTTTCAGCCCCAGGCCCTTGGCCGCCCAACCCAAATGAGTCTCGAGAATCTGCCCGACGTTCATGCGCGAAGGTACGCCCAGCGGATTGAGCACGATGTCCACAGGAGTGCCGTCGGCCATGCACGGCATGTCCTCGACCGGCACGATCTTCGAGATCACACCCTTGTTCCCATGGCGGCCGGCCATCTTGTCGCCCGGCTGCAGGCGCCGCTTCACCGCGACGTAGACCTTCACCATCTTTTGCACGCCGGGCGGAAGCTCGTCGCCCTGCGTCAGTTTCTTCTTTTTCGCCTCGAAAGCGGCGTCGAACCTCACCCGGGTCTGGGCGAGACTCTCCTTCAGGCTCTCCATCTGCTGCGCGGCGTCCTCGTTTGCCAGGCTGATTTCGAACCAGTCGTGGCGCTCGACGCCCTCCAGGTAGGATTTCGTGATCTTGGTCCCGCGGACGAGTTTCTTCGGCCCCTTGTTGGCGGTCTTGCCGATCAAGAGGCGCTCCATCCGCTCGTAGGCGTCGCCTTCGACGATGCGCATCTGGTCGGCGAGGTCCTTCTTGTAGCGCTTCAGCTCCTCGTCGATGATCTGCGCTGCGCGCTTGTCGCGCTCGATCCCTTCGCGGGTGAACACCTGCACGTCGATCACCGTTCCGGAAATTCCGGAAGGCACGCGCAGACTCGTGTCCTTCACGTCGGACGCCTTCTCGCCGAAGATCGCACGAAGCAGTTTTTCTTCGGGCGTAAGCTGGGTCTCGCCCTTGGGCGTCACCTTGCCGACCAGGACATCGCCCGCTTCGACTTCGGCTCCGATGTATACGATACCGGACTCGTCAAGCCTCGAGAGCTGCGCTTCGGAGAGGTTCGAGATGTCGCGCGTGATCTCCTCGGGCCCGAGCTTGGTGTCGCGCGCCACGACCGTCAGCTCCTCGATGTGGATCGAGGTATAGCGGTCATCCGCCACGACGCGCTCGGAGATCAGGATCGAATCCTCGAAGTTGAAGCCGTTCCAGGGCATGAAGGCCACGAGCATGTTCTGACCCAGGGCCAATTCGCCCATATCGGTCGAGGCGCCGTCGGCCACCACGTCGCCCTTGGCGATGCGCTCGCCGGGCTTCACCAGAGGCGTCTGATTGATGTTGGTGTTCTGGTTCGATCGCGTGTACTTCACCAGGTTGTAGATGTCGACGCCCACGTCTCCCGGGACGGTTTCGTCGTCGTTGACGCGCACCACGATCCGGCTCGCATCGACGTAGTCGACCACGCCGCCGCGCAACGCCTGGACCGCCGTGCCCGAGTCCACCGCGACGGTGCGCTCGATCCCGGTGCCGACGAGAGGCTTCTCCGGTCGCAGGCAGGGAACGGCCTGGCGCTGCATGTTCGAGCCCATCAGCGCGCGGTTGGCGTCGTCGTGCTCGAGGAACGGGATCAGCGAGGCCGCCACGGAAACGATCTGCGACGGGGCCACGTCCATGTACTGGACGCGGTCGGCGGTCGCCAGAGTGAACTCGTTCTTGAAGCGACAGGAAACCAGGCCATCGACGAGCTTGCCGTTCTTGTCGATTTGCGCATTCGCCTGCGCAATGACGAAGTTGCCTTCCTCGATCGCCGAGAGAAAATCGATCTCGTTGGTGATTTTGCCGCTCACGACTTTCCTGTACGGCGTTTCCAGAAACCCGTACCGGTTGGTGCGCGCGTAGAGCGCGAGCGAGTTGATCAGGCCGATGTTCGGGCCTTCGGGCGTTTCGATGGGGCACACCCGGCCATAGTGGGTCGGGTGCACGTCGCGCACCTCGAAGCCCGCGCGCTCCCTCGTAAGCCCGCCCGGCCCCAGGGCCGATACGCGCCGCTTGTGCGTGATTTCTGAAAGCGGATTCGTCTGGTCCATGAACTGCGACAGCTGGCTCGAGCCGAAAAACTCCTTGATCGCGGCGGAGATGGGCTTCGCGTTGATGAGATCGTGCGGCATGAGATTTTCGGACTCCGCCTGCGACAGGCGTTCCTTCACCGCGCGCTCGACGCGAACCAAGCCCGCACGGAACTGGTTCTCGGCGAGCTCGCCCACCGAGCGCACGCGCCGGTTGCCGAGATGATCGATGTCGTCGATCTCCCCGCGCCCGTTGCGAAGCTCCACGAGGATCCCCACCACGGCGAGGATATCGTCGTTCGACAGCGTCCCCAGGCCTTCGGCTCCCTGCGAGCCGACGCGGGCATAGAACCGGCGCAGCCAGCCGGGGGTTTTTTCCTCGATTTTCTCCGGGTAGGCGCGGCGGTTGAACTTCATGCGGCCGACCGCCGAAAGGTCGTAGCGGTCCTCCGAGTAGAACAGGCCGTTGAACAGGGTCTCGACCGCATCTTCCGTAGGCGGCTCGCCGGGGCGCATCATGCGATAGATGGCGACGCGCGCCGCGCTTTGGTCGACCGTTTCGTCGATCTTCAGCGTTTGGGAGATGTAACCGCCCTGGTCAAGGTCGTTGGTGTAGACGGTCTTGATCGTCTCGATGCCCGCTTCGGCGAGCTTCGCGAGCAGCGGTTCGGTGATCTCGTCGTTGGCGTTGGCGAGTATCTCGCCGGACTCCTTGTTGATGACGTTGTGCGCGAGCGTGCGGCTGATCACGAACTCGTCCGGCACCGCCATCCGCTTCATTCCGGCGGCTTCCATGTCGCGGATGTGCTTGCCGGTGATGCGCTTGTCCTTCTGCACGATCGTCTTGCCCGCCTTGTCGACGAAGTCGAAGCGCGCGACTTCGCCGCGCAGGCGCTCGGGCACCAGTTCGAACTGGTTGCCGCTCTTGGCGAGCTGGAAGGTGTCGAAATCGTAGAACGCAGCGAGGATGGCCTCGGGAGTCATGCCGATCGCCTTCAAGAGGATCGTCACCGGCATCTTGCGGCGGCGGTCGACGCGAAAATAGAGATAGTCCTTGGGGTCGTATTCGAAGTCGAGCCAGGAGCCGCGGTACGGGATGATGCGCGCGGAGAAGAGCAGCTTGCCCGACGAGTGCGTCTTGCCGCGATCGTGCTCGAAGAACACGCCCGGGGAGCGGTGCAGCTGGCTGACGATCACGCGCTCGGTGCCGTTGATGATGAACGAGCCCGTGGTGGTCATGAGCGGAATCTCGCCCATGTAGACTTCCTGCTCCTTGACCTCCTTCACCGTGGGCTTGGAGGCTTCCTTGTCCATGATGGTGAGGCGCACCTTGGCGCGCAGCGGGCTCGCGTAGGTCAGCCCGCGTTGCTGGCATTCCTTGACGTCGAAGGGCGGCTCGCCGAGCGAGTAGCTGACGAATTCGAGCCGCGCGTTCCCCGAGTGGCTGGAGATGGGGAAGATCGAGGTGAAAGCCGCCTGCAGCCCCTCGTTCTTGCGTTTCTCCGGAAGGACTGCCGCCTGCAGGAAGGCCGCGTAGGACTCGAGCTGGGTCGCCAGGAGAAACGGCACGTTGAGCACGCTCGCGCGCTTGGCGAAGCTCTTGCGGATGCGTTTTTTCTCGGTAGATGAATAGGTTGCGGCGGTGGTCATGGACGCTCCGTCTCGAAGCCAGAGGGAAGAGGACAGGGGGCGGCGCGGAAAGTTCCGCCCCCTCTCGTCTGCGCTCTGCGCAGTGAAAACTCCTGAACCACAGAGATCACGGAGCACACGGGGAAAAACCGAAACAACTCGCCGTGCTCTCTGTGCGCTCTGTGGTGCAAGATCGTTTAAGTCGTCGTTACTTGATCTCGGCCTTGGCGCCGGCGTCGATCAATTTCTTCAAAATCGCTTCCGAGTCGGTTTTGGACACGCCCTCCTTGACGGGCTTGGGCGCTCCATCCACCAGGTCCTTGGCTTCCTTCAGACCGAGCCCGGTGACTTCGCGGACCGCCTTGATCACGTTGACCTTGTTTTCGCCGAACCCGGTGAGCACGACCGTAAACTCGGTCTTCTCCTCCACCGCGGCCGCAGCGCCGCCTCCGCCCGCCGGAGCGGCCGCCGCCACCGTCGCCGCGGCGGCGGACACGCCGAACTTCTCTTCGAGGTCCTTGATCAGATTGGAAAGCTCCAACACCGACATGTTGGAAATCGCATCCAGAATCTCTGCTTTTGCTACAGACATTTCGTTTCTCCTGAATCAGTGTTCTAACCGGTAGGGAAGGCGCGCTACTGCGCGCCGGCCGCCTGTCGCTTGTCGCGGACCGCAGCGAGGCTGCGCGCAAAGCGCGAAGGCACCTCGTTCAGCGTGCGCACAAACTTGACGATCGGCGCCTGCATCGTCCCCGCCAGCTTTGCGAGCAGCTCCTCGCGCGACGGCAACAGGGCGAGCGCAGTGACCTCCTTGGCGGAAATCACGGCGTTCGGCACGGCGCCGGCGCGGATGACGAGCTTCTCGTTCGCCCGGGCGAACTCGTTCAACACCTTGGCGGTCGCCACCGGGTCGGGCGAGATGCCGTAGACGAGCGGTCCCTTCATGTGCTGGGACAGCCCGGCAAACGGCGTGCCTTCGACGGCGCGGCGCGCCAGGGTGTTCTTGAGGACGCGCAGGTACACGCCCGACTTGCGCGCTTTCGCGCGCAGCTCGGTCATGCGGCCCACTTCCAGACCACGGTACTCTGCGACAATGACCGTCTTCGCCTTCGCCAGCTGCGCGGAGACTTCGGCGACCATCGCTTTCTTCTTGTCAAGATCGAGACCCAAGGTCTACCTCCAATTTGTCAAAAGCCGCCCGTCGTCTGGACTTGCGGCACCCACGGCGACCTTGCATTCAGGGAAATCCTGCATAGGGTTCGCCATCTGCGTAGGACGGAAGGAACGTTCGAACATCGATTTCTCCTGCCGATTAAACCTCTCGGTTCCTACGGTCTTTGATAACCCACCGCACACCGTGCGAGCCGTGCAATGGCCCAAAGTTCTGTCATCCATATCAATGCGGCGCCGTCGCGCCGCCGCCAAAGCTCCCCACGTCCACGCGCACCCCCGGCCCCATGGTCGATGAGACCGACACCTTGCGAAGATAAATCCCCTTCACGTTGGAAGGCTTCGACTTGTTGACCGCTTCGACCAGCGCCACCAGGTTGTCGCGCAATTGTTCCGGGGTAAACGACGCGCGCCCGATGGAGCATTGGACGACCCCGGATTTGTCGGCACGGTACTGCACCTGGCCGGCGCGCGCATTTTTCACCGCCGCCGCGACATCGGGCGTCACGGTCCCCACCTTCGGGTTGGGCATCAATCCGCGGGGCCCCAGGATCTGGCCCAGTTGCCCGACAACGCGCATCGTGTCGGGGCTGGCGATCACGACGTCGAAATCGAGCTTTCCGGCCTTGACGCTTTCGGCGAGATCCTCCATGCCGACGATGTCCGCGCCCGCATCCTTCGCCGCCTGGGCCTTGTCGCCCTGGGCAAACACTGCTATCCGTATCTTCTTGCCCGTTCCGGCGGGCAGCACGACCGATCCGCGCACCGTTTGATCGGATTTCTTCGCGTCGATGCCCAGATTGATCGCCACGTCGACGGCCTCGTCGAATTTCGCGACCGCCGCCTGCTTGATGATCTTCAAGGCATCGAGCACGGGGTAATTCCTATTGTGCTCGCGCAGCTTCGCCCAGGTTTGCTTGCGTTTCGGGAGCTTGCTCATTTCACGCCTTCCACAATCACGCCCATCGAGCGCGCGCTGCCTGCGATCGTGCGTACCGCCGCGTCGAGGTCGGCGGCGGTCAGGTCAGGCATCTTGGCTTTCGCGATCTCCTCGGCCTGGGCGCGCGTGATGTTCCCCACCTTGTCGGTGTGCGGGGTCTTGCTCCCCGACTCGATTCCTGCGGCCTTCTTGATGAGAACGGTCGCGGGCGGAGTCTTGATGATGAAGGTGAAGCTCTTGTCGGCGTAAGCCGTGATCTCGACCGGCAGCACGAGGCCCGGCTCCATCTTCTGCGTCTGCGCGTTGAACGCCTTGCAGAATTCCATGATGTTCAGGCCTCGTTGCCCGAGCGCCGGCCCAATGGGCGGGCTGGGATTGGCTTTGCCGGCCGGAACTTGTAATTTGATCAATCCTACGATTTTCTTTGCCATCGCCTGATCCTCACGCTTTTTCCACCTGCCCGAATTCCAGCTCCACCGGTGTCGCCCGCCCGAAAATCGTCACCGACACGCGCAGCTTCGACTTGTCGTAATTCACGTCCTCGACCGTGCCGTGGAAAT
>Ga0209027_1000749_pt1 | contig 11959 bp, 10 predicted proteins | sample GraSoi013_1_20cm_3_FD_185821 | JGI IMG/M metagenome (GOLD analysis project Ga0209027, IMG submission 185821) | Grasslands soil microbial communities from the Angelo Coastal Reserve, California, USA - Sample 09_27_2013_1_20cm (SPAdes) (version 2) | ecosystem: Environmental > Terrestrial > Soil >...
TTTTATTCGCTGAGCATCTCTACACTGATAGCAGTCATCCTGCTTCCAGCGACATACATCTATTTCAAGCACGTCGAAGCCACTGTGGCCGACATCATCTGAGAGGTCTATTCAATCGCAGACCGAAGAGAATTCTATGAAGAAAAGATCATCCACGAATTCACACGAAACGGCACGAAGAAAAAGAGCGAGACAAGATTCGATCTCTTTTCGTGTTGTTTCGTGTATCTTCGTGGATGATCTTTTCCTTCGTGCCGTTTCGTGTGGATTGTTCTCTTAACATGAAAATGAATAGACCTGAGTGAAGGATTAAAGCGATTGACGATTGATCTGAAATTCGAGCATGTCTCTAAAAAGTATCGCGTGCGCCAGCGCGGCGAAGAGGACGGCAAGCGCCATCCGCTCATGCGCAAGCTTCAAAGCCTGCGCTCGCGCACAGAAGATTTCTGGGCGCTTCGTGACGTGAGCTTCGAGGTGCGAAGCGGCGAAGCCCTGGGCATCATAGGCCACAACGGCGCCGGCAAAAGCACCATCCTGAAACTGCTTTCGAGCATCACTGCGCCGACTACGGGCGAGATTATGATTAACGGGCGGCTCTCTGCTCTGATAGAAGTCGGCTCGGGCTTTCACCCGGAACTGACTGGGCGCGAGAACATCTATTTGAACGGCGCTATCCTGGGCATGACTCGCCGCCAGATTTCAGCAAGGCTCGATAGCATAGTTGACTTCGCAGGGGTGCGTCAGTTTCTGGAAACGCCCGTCAAGCGATACTCTTCAGGGATGTACGTGCGGCTGGGCTTTTCGATCGCCGCGCATCTTGACCCGGACATTCTGCTCCTGGATGAAGTGCTAGCCGTCGGCGATGCTGCTTTTCAAGAGAAATGCTTGCAGCGCATAGCCGAGGTCAAACACGCAGGGACAACCATAGTCTTTATCTCGCACGATTTGGCGGCGGTCGAGCGTTTGTGCGATCGCGTGATACTTTTACAGCGCGGGCAGATAGTTACAATCGGCACGGCACGCGAAGTCATAGCGCAGTATGAAACCGCCTTGTCACCCATCAAGACGACGCAAAGGGACGAAACCTTAGCAAACCAGGAGAAGCTGGCAGAGGTTCGCGCTCTCAGTTTTCAAGATTCGAGCGCGCACGCCGCGACCGTCCTTCACACGGGCGCGCCCTTTGTTGCGCGATTAGATTTCTTCGCTCACGCAGACCTTTCAGATGTCGTCTTCGAGCTTTTCTTCTACTCGGCAGAAGGTGAACAGCAGTGCCAGTTCACTACGGAGGTGAGCGGCGCGCCCATTCATCTTAAACGGGGCGCTGGCGCAATAGAATTCAGCGGCTCTGGACTAGGACTTATGCCGGGCACCTATTACACAGACATAGTAATTAAGCCACGCGGCACTCCAAAGTTCTACGATTGGACGCAATACAATTTCACTGCGCTGCGCGTTGCGCCGGGCAAGCTGGTGCGCGGCAAATTCTACGTGCCGCACGAGTGGCGACTCATTCAAGATGACGAAGGTGATAAATCGGAAGAAGCTGAAGCTGTTATGAATAGAGTCGGTTCATAAAGCGTGACGGCATGAGGATTAAGAAACTCATGATACGCAGTTGAAATGTTTGAAAGAAAGCGACAACAGAGTCTGCGCGAGCAGACGACCAGAGTAAAGCCCCAGACGAAGCGAAAGCTGAGTCTGGGGTAGGTGATGGATATATTATTTTAGTCTGCGTTAGCAGACGGCAGAGGCGCGAGATGAAAGATAGCCGCCTACAGCATAAACATCTGTCGTCTGCTAAAGCAGACTCCATCTATCTTCTCATCGTATACCCCAGACTACGCCTTCGGCTTCGTCAGGGGCTACAATCTTCCGCCTGCTTGCGCAGGCTCATTCGGGCGACTTCGACAAAGTTACTGATGCGTAACATCAGTTAAGAAAGAATGTTTTATCTTTGAAGCGCATACCTCTTCTAACTCCACAAACAACCGATGTCAGATAATCAAAAAAAACTTTCACTGCGCCAAAACCCTCTGGCCGACTATTTTCACCAGAGGCAGGATTCTCCCATAACGCGAGCCTACGGAACTTTGCTGCGCACTTGGCGATGCTTCAACACCAGACCTGTGAAAAAGGTCGTGCCGTTCGATAGGTTGCTGCGCGGCGGCGAGCACGGCCTATCGTCGGCGGCCTATGCTCGGCATACAGGCGATTTCCTGCGCCCGTCAACGCCCATCTCACAATCGCCGCAGGTTCGCTTTCTTGAAGAGTACAAGCGAATCGGAGAAGAGATTTTTCGTCCTGAAGTTTTCCGTCAAACCGCTTACTTCGCAAACGCCGTTCAGTGCATGAACGTCGTAGGCCAATACTTCTACTGCACGCGCGAAGAGGAAGTTGAACAGATTGCTCGTGGCCTCGTCAACCGTTTCAACGGCAAAGAGCAGAATGTCGCCTTCGCCCGCAGCGCGCCTGAATTCTCATCGCCCGATTCTATGGTTCGCGTCTGCCCTATAGAATTTTCCGACTGCTACGAGGTGCTGGACGGCAATCATCGTCTTGCAATCGCTTACGTGCGCGGCGAAAAAAGCTATGGCGTCCTTGTCACTCCACCTTCTGTACGCACTCCGCTGCAACAACTCATACGCGATTACGCATGGTGCGCAATAAGAGGCGAGATGGAGCTTTACCAGCCCGTCGAAAGCCCTGAGCTTGGCCGTCACTGGATTCTCATTCGTCGTTGTGTTGATCGGTTTGAAATGATGAAAAAATTTCTGGAAGAGCATTCTGAGCTTCTGCCGGAACGCCCGACCTACCTTGACATAGCTTGCAGCTACGGCTGGTTCGTGCGCGCTTTCGGCGAGCTTGGCTTTGATGCTTACGGCGTGGAGATTGACTGGGCTGCAATCGAGATAGGGCGGCGCGTTTACGGACTTAAGCCGGAACAGGTCACGCGCTCGGAGGCGGTTCGCTTTCTACAGAAAAATCCGGGAAGCCATGACGTTGTCTCCTGCTTTAGCCTGATGCATCATTTCATTCTGAACCAGATGAGCATCTCGGCCATAGAGATGCTGAAACTGATTGACCGCGCGACCAAAACCATTCTGTTCTTCGACATGGGACAGGAGCACGAGGAATGGTTTCGTGAATCGCTCGCGGGCTGGAACGCAGACCGCATAGAGCAATGGTTACGCGAGAATACAACTTTCACGAAAATTCACCGTCTTGGCACAGACCAAGATAATGTCCAGCCCTTCGCAAACAATTACGGTCGCACTCTCTTTGCTTGCATGAGATAAAGCGCGAAATGGTTTTCATGAAAAGATGAGCCAGAAGTTCGACATCTCTGTTGTCATAAGCGCCTAAAACAGGTGCGACATAAAGCTGCTGTGAAAAAATTTGAGGCGGCTGATCCCGTACAGCAGGACTATTTAAGAAGAAGGACGAAGATTGTATGGCGGCGCGTTCTCATCGAACGTGATGTTTTGATAAACCTCAGTCATGGTTAACTCACAACCGAGCGAAACCAGATTCAAGGCTGCATTGAGATCATTGAATTCATGTTGCAGCCAACTGCCTTCGTCTTGCTTGACGAACTGCGTAACGTGTGGACGGTGTTGCGCGATGAGCAGATATTCGCTAAAAGTTGGAACGGATTTGTAGTGTGTGAACTTATCTCCCCTGTCATAAGCTTCTGTACTTTCCGACAGCACCTCTATAATCAGCGAAGGATTTGTTAAGGCATCAACGCCGCCAATCTTTTCAAATCGCGCTTCCCCACACAGCGCAGACAAGTCTGCGTAGCGATAGGGCGGCGCGCTTGGCACTTTGATTCTCATGTTCGCAAGAAAGACGCGGCAGTTGCGCCCGGCCAGTTTATTTCTGAGGTGAAAATTCAGGTTTGATTCAATCTGATCGTGCTCAGGGCTAACGCCACTCATGCAGAAAACTTCGCCGTTCCAGTATTCGTATCTCTCTTCGTCGCGTCTCTCCAACTCAAAATATTCTTCCAGCGTATAATGGCGTGTCGGATTGGCTACCATAATCTTCGCCCCTTTCGCTTGTAATTCTGCTACGAAATACCTGTCAATTTCAAATTTTCAATCCAGCATTATAAACACCTCTGACTTCGTTAAGTCCTTTCTGGAAATATTCGATTCCCTATCCAGTAGTAAGTCAATTTCACATATGAAGAAAATATTCATGAGCAAACACTCTACTCTTTGCGTTTCTTTGCGTCCTTGCGTCTTTGCGTGAGATAGATTTTCACGCCAAGTCGCAAAGGCGCTAAGAAGAACGCAAAGAGGTTTTCCATTGCTCTCCTGATGTAAAAGACACATTACTCCCTATCTATTCCCTTTCCGCTATGGGCCAATTCAGAGTATAATGTCTCCAGCTTAACAGACTCATAATTTTGAAACCCGACTTACTCTCTGGTCGAAATACGACCAAAGCCCAGCCTGTACTCCCCTACGCCTCATGCGCGAAGCGTAGAAAAAATAAACTGCCCGGAATTTTTTAATTTAGCGTCCTCTCACCAAGGCGCACTTGTCTTTGTTAGCGTACCCATGCGCTTCGGCGGAGCCGCACGGGGGTGCGCTCTAAGGACTCTGTTCTTCCGTAGGGAGGACAAGAGGAGCTTTACTGTTATGTATTCTGAAAGTAAGGAAAGTCCGCGCAACGATGTAATCCTCATCGTTAATGATGTTCCTGACCAGTTGAACCTTATGGCTGTGCTGCTGCGCAAGACAGGCTATAACGTGTTGATGGCCGAAGACGGGCGCGAAGGTTTCAAGATTGCAAAGCGCGAGCATCCTGATCTGATTATCAGTGATGTCGCAATGCCGAACGTCAACGGATTCGAGCTTTGTCACATTGTGCGCGAAGACAAGGAGTTAGGCGACACGCCTCTACTGCTGGTCAGCGCTTTTCACTTGAGCACGGAGAGCGCCGTCAAGGGATTACAGGCGGGCGCGGATGATTATCTGGAAGCTCCTTACGAGCCTGTGCGATTAATAGCTAAAGTCTCTCGTCTGCTGGAGCGCGGGCGGCTCGAGGCTGCGCTTAAAGAGAGCGAAGAGCGTTACCGCGATCTTGTGGAAAATGCTCAGGACATCATCTACACGCACGATCTGGAAGGCCGCTACACCTCGCTCAATAAAGCCGGACAGCGAATCACAGGCTATACGCTCGAAGAGGCTCTCACAATGGGCATCTCGCAAACAGTCGCGCCCGAATATATTGAGAAGGCGCGGCAGATGATTGGGCGCAAACTCGCAGGCGAAGAGCAGAGCGCTTACGAACTTGAGATAATTACGAAGGACGGTCGGCGTGTCGCCGTAGAAGTGAACACCAGACTGATTTACGAAAATGGAGTTGCAGTAGGAGTTCAAGGCATAGCGCGAGATGTTATGGAGCGAAAGAATTTGGAGGAGCAATTGCAGCGTTCGCAAAAGCTGGAAGCAGTCGGACGCCTTGCTGGCGGAATCGCTCATGACTTCAATAATCTGCTGACGGCAATCATGGGCTATTCGGATTTGGCGCTAAGGCGATTAGGCGCGGATGATCCTCTTCGCGCCAATCTTGAGGAGATTAGAAAAGCCGGACTGCGCGCAACCTCGCTGACGAGCCAACTGCTGGCTTTTAGCCGCAAGCAGGTATTGCAACCGAAAGTTCTAAACCTTAACTCTATAATCTCTGAGACGGAGAAGATGCTCAAGCGGCTTATAGGCGAAGATGTAGAGTTGCGCGCAGTGCTTGACCCATCGTTGGGGCAGGTAAAGGCAGACCCCGGACAGATGGTACAGGTGATTATGAATCTGGTCGTCAACGCGCGCGACGCTATGCCAGAGGGCGGCAAGCTTACCATAGAAACTAAGAACGTTTATCTTGACAAAAAGTATGCTAGCCAGCATGTCGCAGTAGAACCCGGCCACTATGTGATGATAGCCGTCAGCGACACCGGACACGGAATGATTCCCGAAACGCAGGCGCACATCTTCGAGCCTTTCTTTACAACCAAAGAGATGGGAAAGGGCACGGGGCTTGGACTCTCTACTGTGTACGGCATAGTCAAACAGTCTGGAGGAAACATTTGGGTCTACAGCGAAGCCTATAAGGGAACGACCTTCAAGGTTTACCTGCCGCGAGTGGATGAACAGGTTGAGACCGAAAGATTTTTATTAGAAAAGAGCGAATCGCATAGAGGGTCAGAAACAATTTTGCTCGTTGAGGATGAAGAATTGGTACGCGGCTTAGTTTACGACACGCTGGAACTGGAAGGCTACAAGGTGCTGGTTGCAAACAACGGCAAAGAGGCGCTGCGTATAGGCGAAGAATACAGGAGCGAGATTCATCTGGTCATCACGGACGTTGTTATGCCTGAAATGGGCGGCAGAGCATTGGCCGAAGGGATTGCTCGTCTACGTACAGGGATAAAAGTTCTCTATATGTCCGGCTATACGGATGATGCCATAGTGCATCACGGCGTGCTCGACAAAGGAGTGAATTTCATACAGAAGCCGTTCGCTCCCGATGCTCTGGTCAAACGCGTGCGTGAGGCTCTGGACAAGTCTCTGTGAGCGCGCCACTCAGGGGTGAAGTTTTTATCCTCGCCCGATGGAAAAAGAGCTATAATAAAACGGTCGCCGGTCGGAACATTTCTACAAGCTCAGGAGCAGAATTTTTTCAAGCCATGCTCGACATTAAAGAACGACAGACGGGGGACGTTACTATACTTGACCTTGAGGGCAGCATCATCATGGGCGGCGGAAGCGCAAGGTTGCGCGAGACTGTTCGCAGACTAATAGGCCAGGACAGGAAGAACGTCGTTCTGAACCTCGCGGACGTTAAATACATAGACTCAAGCGGCGTTGGCGAACTCGTCTCAAGCTCGGTCGCCTTGGGTCGCGCGAGCGGTTATCTGAAGCTTTTGAATCTGCACGGAAAAGTAGAAGAGGTGCTGACCCTCAGCAGTCTTCTACCTTTCTTTGAGTTGTATGAAGGTGAATCGGGTAAAGCGAAAAGCGATAATTAACAGACGCGCACGCCTTTCACCTGTCTTAATTTTCCTGCATAGGCCAGCGGCAAATCCTCTCGCTCGTCAAACTGGCTAATGCCTTTTTCGTTCATACCTACAGCATTTACGCACCTCCCTTCTCTGGCCTACGCCTTGCAATCCCGCTTTAAGAAACAGTTTTTAGTTTTAAGTTTTCAGAAAGAAGAGCAGAAAGCTTTTAACTTAAAACTGAAAACTCAAAACTGAAAACTGCTCTTAGCACTTTCTTCCGAGGTACTATGCTCAAAAAACTTTTGTCATTCGGATTGGCCTGCCTGTTAACTTTCATCGCCGCCAACGTGCAGCCCGTCCTAGCACAGCAGACGGCGAATCAGCAATCTGACATGGAGGGCGCGCTGAAGGCTTGCGTACTCCACCAGGTTGCAGGACACGTAGAACCGCGCATTGAAGTCACATTGCATAACGGGCAGAAGCTGAAAGGTAGTATAGGAGAGACTACGGAGGACTATTTCGTAATCTTCCATCACGGCAACAGAACTGTGATTCCTTACAACGAGGTCGCAAGCTTCAAGTGCGGCAGAACGCATAACACCGGCGCGGATATAGGTAAATTAGCAATTGGCCTGGCCGCCATTATCGGTGGCACCCTGCTGCTTGGCGTAATAATAGCAAAGCAGACTCGCTAAATTTTCAGAGCTTCATGTCATACAATCGCTTTGCATCTCGCGTGTGATGAAAGTTTCACTCAAAGGGCGCAAAGTCGCAGAGAATGTGGATGATTACGTGTGATTTACATCGTATAGCTTTTCTTGACATCTCCCGTACAACTATATATTGTCCGACCCATTCAGGGGATTATCTAACAAGGCCAAGGCTATAGAAAATAGCTCTTACGGCCAGATTCCCGACAGGTGCTGCTAATAGAGAAAGGTGAAATAGCAAAGACATCCCGATTCCTTATTGTATCGCCTGGAATTCGCCAGCAGGTCTCCTGAATCTCGCTTCCACTGCGCTATCCTTAGGTTCCGCACTTTCAGGCCAAACGTAGCGCTCTTACTCGCTCAACATCGAAACGATCCACTGCCGTCAAGTGAGACGCTGTGGGTTATCTTTCAATTAAAGCGGTTCAAAGGAGAATACGATGAAACGACTGTTTTCAATGGTTTGCTTAATCGCTGTCGCTAGCTTAGCAACTCTATCTCAAGGTGAAGCTCGCCCTCATGCTCTAATTGAAGCTGAAGCTCAAGCAGGGTGTGGAAATTTTGAAACTACAACGGGCAAGCCGGGCTGGATGCTCGTCAGCGGGCCGGGCGTCACAGCGCCTAAGGCTCCTGTAAACGTCTCTCCATATGGGGGATGGGCTGCTCCTATTGGAGCTTCCAGTTGGGTCTCGGTAGATGCTTCGCGCGGGATTGCTACCGGCGATTACACCTACGAGTACGTTTTCTGCACATGCCAGACAGGGAACTCCTTGAGGCTAGCTTTCTATGCGGACAACGGCGCTAAAGCCTACCTTAACGGCACACAAATCTTCGCCACCACAGGCAGCTATAACTTCACAGGCGCGCCGAAAGGAGGAACTTACAGCGGAACTGCGTTTGTTCCCGGAACGAACACGCTTCGCATAGTGGTACACAATGATAGCAGCGTTACAGGCTTGGACGCGGTTCTTGGCGTCACGGGAGCAGGCGAAGGTTGCTGTCGGCGGTAAGCCCAAAACTGAAATGCCTCCGATTCTAGTCTCTCTCAAGTCTTGACCGAAGTCGCTTGAGTCGTGGCCGGAGCTGACCAACGCACGACTTAACTCTCAACAACGAAGGTCGCAGAGGTTTGCTCACTTGATTGTTGAGAGTTAAGCTATAAAGAACAGATGTCAGAAAAGTCTGGAGCCAGAAGGATTTTCGATTTGCGATTTTAGATTTTCGATTTAAAAAGCTCTCCGCTTCTTCCAATCGAAAATCCAAAATCGCAAATCGAAAATCCTTCTGGCTCCAGACTCCAGACTTCTTTAGTTTTCGGAGGTTGAAGTTGCAATGACGGAGGGGAAGAAGCGTGCGCTGATTGTCGTTGATGTGCAGAACGATTTCTGTCCGGGCGGAGCTTTGGCTGTTCCGCACGGCGACGAGGTGGTTGCGCCGCTCAATCGTTTAATCAAAGAATTTCTGAATCGCGGCGATGTGGTGGTTAAAAGCCGCGACTGGCATCCTAGACGAACCAAACACTTCGCAGAGTTTGGCGGCACTTGGCCTGTTCATTGTGTGCAGGAGACGCCGGGCGCAGAATTTCATAAAGAGTTAACGGACGACCCGCGCATCAAAATCATCTCGAAAGGCATGGGCGACGAAGACAGCTATTCGGCTTTCGACGGAACAGAGTTGGCGAAACTTTTGCGAGAAAATGGAGTCAAAGAGGTCTGGGTGGGCGGCCTTGCAACAGACTACTGCGTTAAAAACACAGCGCTCGATGCACGCCGCGAAGGTTTCAATGTAAAAGTAGTTAGCGAAGCGATGCGTCCCGTAGAAGTCAGCCCCGGCGACGGCCAACGCGCAGTAGAAGAGATGCGAGAGGCGGGCGCTCAAATTATTTGAAAGTTTAAGCGTGCCTTCTAATGCTTAAAGATATTCTTACCATTCTAAAGTCTGCCCTTATAGGAAGCTTTGTTGCTTTGATCCTTGGCGTGCTTATCGGATTAATTTCCGACTACAAAGCAACAAAGCTCTGGGAAAGCGTTCCACCTCAAGAGCGATATAAATTTGTTTCAATCGAAAAGAATATAGGACCAATCTTTTTTGGTGGCCTTGGGTTTGTCTGCGGAGGTCTGATTGGATTAAGTATTGGAGGCGCTCTTGTTCTTGTCAGAGCAGCGCGTGAAATATCCGATACTGAAACCAGTTAATATATGAACAGTCTTTGAGAGTTTAATTATTCAACATGTTTCTTTAAGCTCATTGATCTACTTTTGTTTGTGATATGGGAACTTTAAATATAGATCGCTACCACGCCGCTATGGGCAATGCGTCGTACAAGGATGTGACGCGGCTGCATGGTAAATTGCTGAGCGATGCTGAGGCTACGTTTTATGTTACGCAGCGAAAATTGAGGTTCGCGCCGTGTCTTGGTCACGAGCGGCTTGTGCGAATGCTGATTAACAGCAACATTGATCGCCCGCGCGTGCGCTTTCTCGAACAGGATCGCGGCGATTTGAAGCTCTTCGCAGAGGCCATTGAGGACATGCACTTCGTCGGAGCGATTCGCGCGGTGCGTCCCGCGACGATCATGTTCGCACAAGAGCCTTTCGCAGACATTACAGGCCCGTTCGGTTTGACGCAGGCGCAGGAGATTAAGTTCGAGCACGCATTCGATCTTCCTATGACGACTGCATCGCTTGCCATGCAGTTTCGTATGGCTGCCGAAGACCGCTGGCTCTCGGACTTCTCGCTTCGTCGCAACGGCGACATAGAGCGCGCCGTTGAAGTTGCGACCTACGCATTCATAGGCGGCTTCAACGATACGTCGAACATGGAGGCTGCTCACCGTCTGGAAATCCCTGCGGTCGGAACTGAAGCGCACTACTGGCAGCAATCTTTCATGGAGTACATGCAAGAGCCTGAGATTGATGAGCGCACGAATAGGCCCAAACATTTCGAGCAGGTTGCCTTCGAGCGATGGCTGGACGCGAACCCGAACGGAACGACTCTGCTGTTAGACACGATTGATGTCTTTATGGGCGCGGTTCACGCTGCTATGGCAGCGACTTCGACGGAAGCGCGCCGCCGTGCGTTCAAAGGTTTCAGAGTTGACTCAGGCGATTTAGCTAAATTAGGAGAATGGTGTTTACGATTTTTCGAGGCGAATGGCCTGCGCGGTCTGATGCCTATTCTTACAGGCGACCTTGACGTTGAGAAGGTGCGGCGAATTGTCGAAGAGTTTCCCGCAGCCGCTGGCTTCGGCGTCGGCACGAAACTGGCGAGCGAGGTTGAAGAGGTCGCTGGCGTTATATTCAAAGAGTGCATCATAGAGGGTCTGCCCACGCTGAAGGCTTCGCACAACCCTGAGAAGACCACGCTGCCCGGCCTGCTGCAAGTCTTCCGAGGGACGGACGAGGCGGGCAATTACGTCGCGGACGTAATCGGGTTGGACGATGAGCACATAGAGATTCCCGGCGCAACAAAAGTCGAGCGCCTGCTCGTTACGTTCTGGGAGAACGGCCACCACGACGCGATTCCTTCAATCACAAAGCAGAAAGCATTCGTAGAAGAGCAGCGCCATCGCTTCTCGGACATCAACAACTATCCAGTGATTCTGAGCGAACGACTTCGCCGTCTGCGCGAAGAACTGACAACGCGCATGAAGGCTGACGAGTCCGGCTGGCAGGAAGTTCTGAATGTCCCTGATGAACTCGCAGATAAACTTCCAGCAGTTAAAGACGAAGTAATCAGTAGTTGAAAGGTCAGTACCGCCTGCGGTAGCGGGCGGGTGATTGATGCGACGATGACCCGCCCGCTACCGCAGGCGGTACTGACCTGAGTTACACCCAAGCAGGCTTTAAGTAGATTGAGATTCAAAGACGGCTGCGGTGAATGAGATGGTTGTCGGGGCTGCGATTGTGAGGCCCGTACTTCCCATAACTTGCCACTGGGCTTGCAGAACCGGCTGGGTGTTAGCCGCAATCTGATAGTAGGCCGAAACGATCATCATTCCGTTATAGCCGCTACCACCATAGAAGACCACTTCCGACACAACGTTGTTCGTCGCTGTATCCACTATCTGCACATACAGGTTGAACGAATCTGCGTCAATAGAGTTTGCGCTGCCCAGGAATAGAGTCACCTGCGCGCTTCCACCGAATTGCAGGAAATCGTCCGTGATAGAGAGTGTTCCCAGACCCGGCACAGGTGTGTAACCATTGTTCTGGGGGCCAACGTCACCGCCGGTTACTGCTAA
>Ga0209027_1000751_pt1 | contig 11952 bp, 10 predicted proteins | sample GraSoi013_1_20cm_3_FD_185821 | JGI IMG/M metagenome (GOLD analysis project Ga0209027, IMG submission 185821) | Grasslands soil microbial communities from the Angelo Coastal Reserve, California, USA - Sample 09_27_2013_1_20cm (SPAdes) (version 2) | ecosystem: Environmental > Terrestrial > Soil >...
GCGCTATCATTCGCTCGTGATTGAGAGCTCCTCCTTACCGAAGGATCTCGAGGTCGTCGCCAGATCGAGTGATGATCCAACGGAAATTCACGGCGTCAAGCATCGTGAGCATCCGGTATGGGGCGTGCAATTCCATCCCGAATCCATTTTAACGGAGTGCGGCAAGGAGATGCTGCGCAACTTTCTCTCAATCGCATGAAGCGCATTTCGCAGGGCCTAATCTCGATTGTGCTCACGTACGCTATTGCTGCCGGCGCACAGGATACCACAGCGATCGATACATCGTACGTCGAGTATTCGGACCGTGCCATCTCGCTTCCTCTTGGCGTCGGACTCCGCATCCCCACTTACGATCGGGTGAATGGAGTGACGCTTCCGTGGGGGCCCCACGTAGAAACCTCCAACGGCAGAATCGATGTCGATGCGCTGGTTCGATATCGGTCGCACCTTGGTAATTGGGATCCAGCACTCGAGGGTGTCCTTCGCCCCGGCGACGCGAACGAACTGCGATTCTTGGTGGGCCGCGGGACCTTTACCAATGACGCATGGATTCGCGGCGACCTGCTGAATTCATTGGCTGCGCTGTTCGTCGGAAGTGATGCGCGCAACTACTACCGTGGCGACAAGGCAACTGCGCGCCTCTCGCATGCGCTGATGCCCGGCAGCTTCGTGTTGACACCGTTTGTTGGATTCAACTTCGAACGCGATTGGTCAACGGGCGATCTTGTTCCTACGAGGTCACCCTGGAGTTTCTTTGGACGAAGCGGAGCATTACGGATGCGCCGACCGAATCCGCCAGTCGCCCGAGGGCACATAGCCTCATTCGTCGTCGGTAGCGGATTGGAGCTTGCGACAGGTGATCTGGAGTCAAAACTGAATTTAGAGCTGGAGCAATCGGTTCACACTCACTTCGACGAGGTGTGCTTCGCCCTTCCGAGTGGCCCTTTCTGCCTGCCAAACGACGGTTCATTCACGCAAGGAACCGTACACGCCAGTGTGAAATTCCCCACTTTCGGTACTCAGACTTTCACGTTCACCGGACACGGAGTCTTCACGGGAGGCAGTGGCGCGGCCGCCCAGCGCTTTGCGTATCTCGGTGGCGCAGGCACTCTGGCCACAGTTGACCTCCTCGCCCTTGGCGGCGACCAGTTGCGGTTCCTGCAAGGCGACTATGTGATCCCACTCGAGAAAATTCAGCTTCCGTACGTCGGCAATCCTTTCATCGCTCTCCGCTACGCTGCCGGCAAAGCGGGAACCATGGACTACATCCAGAACGTTGGCGTCGGCGTTGGAGCGAGTTTCTTCCGCGTCGATTTCACCATGGATCCTGCGCGCAATCGCTCGCCCGTCTCTCACAGATCAGCAGTAACCTTCGGCGCCGATTTGTCGTTCTGAGCACACAAAGTTGCTCGGACCTCTACACGTTGGTATATTCCTGAGCGTGACTTTTCCAACGTGTCGCGCGAAAACCGGTGGGTAAATGGGGCCGCTAGTAGTCATTCCAGCTCGCCTCGGCGCCATGCGCCTCCCCCGAAAGCCCCTTCGACTCCTCTCCGGACTCCCGCTCATCGTCCGGGTTTGGCAAAGAATCTCCCAAATGAAAGTTGCTGACGCGGTGGTCGTCGCTACCGACGACGAGTCCATCGCGGCCACGGTTCGCGAAGCAGGCGCCCAGTGCGTGATGACCAGCCGTGACCACAACTCGGGCACAGAGCGCGTCGCCGAAGTGGCGGAGAACCCGCGCTTCAGGCAATACGATACGATCGTGAACGTTCAGGGGGACGAGCCGTTCATCGGCGGAGAGGCAGTCAACGGAGCGGCTCAGCTCGTCGCGACCGGAAGATTTCCTCTCGGAACAGCCGCATCGCACGCTAGTACGGGGATCCTCGACATGCCTAGTCTGGTGAAGGTAGTCGTCGGCGACGACGGGCGCGCGATGTATTTCTCGCGCGCACCAATTCCATTTCTTCGAGACAAGGCGGATTCAGCCAGGCTCGCAGAACGCACTTTACAGCACATTGGGGTTTACGCGTATTCGAGAGAGGCTCTGCGCAAATGGATTTCTCTACCGCCACATCCGCTCGAGGAAATCGAGCGTCTCGAGCAGCTCCGGCCGTTGGCCGCTGGATTGCCCATTGGAGTGGCTATCACAAGGGAAGCGCCGGCAACCGGCATTGACACCGAAGAAGACCTTGAGCGCGCCAACGCGCGATGGGATGCCTTTATGGCGGGAGCGTTGACGAATGCAGGGTAGCAACCAGCAGACCCGGTACATCTTTGTAACCGGCGGCGTGGTCTCATCGCTCGGCAAGGGAATCGCCGCCGCTTCGCTGGGGCGACTTCTGGTCGAGCGCGGCATGCGCGTGACGATCATGAAGTTTGATCCATACCTCAATGTGGATCCGGGGACGATGTCACCGTTCCAGCACGGCGAGGTCTTCGTGACCGACGACGGCGCCGAGACAGATCTCGACCTCGGCCACTACGAGCGTTTTATCGACCGGTCGTTATCTCAGGCGAACAATATCACTACCGGTCGCATCTATCTCAGCGTGATCACCAAGGAGCGACGCGGCGAGTATCTCGGGTCGACGGTGCAGGTGATCCCGCATGTGACTGACGAGATCAAGGCGGCAATGAAGCGCCTCGCACCAGAGAGCGATGTAGTAATCGTCGAGATTGGCGGAACAGTCGGCGACATTGAATCACTGCCATTCCTTGAGGCAATTCGTCAGTTCCGCCACGATATCGGCCGCGAGAACGCGATTTTTATCCACCTGACGCTTGTTCCGTTCATTGCGGCATCGGGAGAAGTAAAGACCAAGCCGACGCAACACTCCGTCCGCGAGCTGATGGAAATCGGAATTCAGCCTGACATCCTCATTTGCCGTACCGAGCGAGCGCTCTCAGAAGAAGTGAAGCGCAAAATCGCGCTGTTCTGCAACGTCGAGTTTGGCGCGGTGATCGAGAGCAGGGACGTCCCGACGATTTACCAGATACCGTTGCTTTTCCATGAGCAGGGCCTGGACGAGCGCGTGATGCACAAGCTCGGACTCCTTGGCCGACGGGCTCCCGATCTCTCGAAGTGGCGCAGTATGGTAGAGCGAATCCTCCATCCACACGGTCGCGTCAAGATCGCCGTCATCGGCAAATACACCGGCCTTGTCGATAGCTACAAGAGCGTACAGGAAGCGCTAATTCATGGCGGCATCGCCAACGATGTTGGTATCGACATTTCGTGGCTCGCCAGCGATCTGTTTACGAGTCGCGAGAAGACGCGCGAGCTGCTCGCGGATTTCCATGGTGTTCTTGTTCCCGGCGGATTCGGCGTACGTGGCGTTGAAGGAATGCTCGAGGCGATTCGCTACGCGCGCGAATCAGGACTTCCGTTCTTTGGAATATGCCTTGGCATGCAGACAGCGATCATAGAGTTCGCTCGCAACGTGGTGGGGCTCGAGGACAGCCACTCGAGCGAGTTTGCGCCCGAATGCGGAAACGCGGTTATTTCCTTGATGGAAGATCAGCAGCACGTCACCGACATGGGCGGCACCATGCGACTCGGCGCTTACCCCTGTCGGCTCGGAACCGGAACGCTCGCTGCCCAGATCTACGGCGTGCCCCAGGTCAGCGAGCGACATCGCCATCGTTATGAAGTCAACAACAAGTACCGCGACACGTTCATCGAGCACGGCTTGAACCTTTGCGGACTCTCTCCGGACGGCTCACTGGTCGAGATGGTCGAGGCTCAAACCCACCCGTGGTTCGTCGGCTGTCAGTTCCATCCGGAGCTCCAATCCCGCCCAACGCGCCCGCATCCGCTTTTCGCCAGTTTTATCGGCGCGGCAGCACAAGCCAAAGCCCCATCGCGCACGACACGAAAGCGCGCTCACAGCGAAGCCGAGTAGCGGTGACGGAATACTTCCCAGCCGACCGGCTTTTTCTCATTGCTGGACCATGTGTCCTCGAGAGCGACGACCTGAATCTGCGCGTCGGAGAGACTCTCGCACGTTTGGCCGAGAAAATTCCGGGCGGCATCATCTACAAGGCGAGTTTTGATAAGGCGAATCGGTCCAATCGAAATGCAGCGCGCGGTCCCGGCATCGACGCTGGACTCGAAGCGCTGGCGCGTGTACGCAAGGCGACCGGCCTGCCGGTACTCACCGATGTCCACACACCGGAGCAGTGCGCGCCGGCTGCTGAAGTCGTCGATGTTCTGCAGATCCCCGCATTTCTCTGCCGTCAGACGGATTTGCTCGAAGCTGCTGGTGCGACAGGCAAGCCTGTCAACGTGAAGAAAGGCCAGTGGCTCCAGCCCGAGGGTATGCGCGGAGCTGTTCAGAAGATTCGTGGTGCTACCAGCACAAATGGTCGTTCGCGGGATATCGCTGTCACTGAGCGCGGTACGTTCTTCGGTTACGGTGATCTCGTCGTGGACATGCGCTCATTCACCCGGTTGCGCGACGCGTGCGGAACTCCTGTGGTATTCGACGCCACACATAGCGTTCAAAAACCCGGACAAGGTCCGGAGGGAGCGAGCGGTGGTGCGCGCGAATTTGTGCCCGTCCTGGCCTTGTCTGCCATCGCGGCCGGCGCGCAGGGTCTTTTCCTGGAGACCCATCCTGATCCCGACTGCGCGCCGAGCGATGGTCCCAACATGCTGCCGCTGTCGGAGATCGGCGGCCTGGTTGACCGCGCCGTTGACGTCTGGGCGCGCGTTAACCGATGACACGCAAGGACATCGTCGAGCGCGGGCGACGTGTCCTCAGGATGGAAACCGACGCCCTCGCCGAAGCTGAGCGGCGTATCGGGGACGAGTTTGCGAACGCCGTTCAGAGCATCGCGGAAAGAACAGGAAAGGCCAGCGATGCCAAGCGCGCTGATGGTCGAGTTATCGTTGCCGGTGTTGGCAAGTCCGGATTGATCGGACGAAAAATCGCCGCGACACTGACTTCGACTGGCACTCCCGCAACTTTTCTCCATCCCGCGGACAGCGTGCATGGAGATCTGGGAATCGTGGACGAATCAGACGTCGCGATTCTCATTTCCAAGAGCGGGGAATCGGCCGAGGTTCTGGCGCTGTTCGATCACTTGAAGCGGCTCGGGGTATATACGATTGCTCTGACCGGCAACGCTAAATCGACTCTCGCGCGTCACAGCGACGTTGCTCTGGATGCCTGGGTGAGCGAAGAGGCCTGCCCTCACGACCTCGCGCCGACGACGAGCACCACAGTGGCGCTGGCACTTGGCGATGCCCTGGCGATTGCGTTGCTTGAAGAGAAGGGCTTTGACGCGGACGACTTCGCTCGGCTCCATCCGGGCGGATCGATCGGCAAGCGACTGTTGACGAGGGTGTCGGATGTGATGGTGAGCGACAAACTGCCGGTTTTGCGGGAGACGGCGACGATGCGTGAAGCGGTTGTGCAGCTGGCCGAACGGCGTGGCATTGCGATCATTACCGAGAAGGACGGGATGGTGTGCGGTGTCATCACCACCGGCGACTTGTCGAGACTCATGGAGCACGAAGAAAACGTCTTTCCGATTCCAGTGACACAAGTGATGAATCGCAATCCGAAAATCGCACACGCCGACGAGCTGGGGAGCGCTGTCCTCTACCGAATGGAGACCCACGGCATCATTGCGATGCCAGTGCTGAATGGGGCGAACGAAGTTGTCGGAGTAGTGCACCTTCACGATCTGATGCGCGCTGGTGTCGTTTGATGCGCATTGCTCCAGCTCTCGGAACCCTCGCTTTGTTGCTGGCCACGTGCACTTCTAAAAAGCAGCCACCAGTTGCGGGCCGTTCTCCGCTTGCCGATTCCGCGGATCAGATCATGTACAACTCGCGGTTTGTTCTCAGCGATCAGGGAATCGCACGCGCGCAGATGCACTCCGATACGGCGTATTTCTTCGATGACAATACGCGGATGGAGTTCGAGAATCCAAACGTGACGTTCTTCACGTCGACGGGAGCGAAGGATGCCGTGCTTACCGCCCGTCACGGGACCTACAACAACCGCACCAGCAACATGATTGCGCGTAAGAACGTTGTAGTTGTTTCCGAAGATGGTCGGCGGCTTACGACACCGGAGCTCATTTATAATCAGCAAAAGAACGAGATTTCGAGCGACAGCGCGTTCCTGCTTACTGAGCCGAATCGTCAGCTCTCAGGCATTGGTTTCCGCTCGGACCCGAACATGAAGAACATTTTGATCCTTAAAGGTGCGAGCGGAATCGCTAGAAGCGTCAGCACCCAGACAACTACGTCACCCGCGGGAGCTCCGTCGACGCCGGCAACGCCGTCTTCGACGCCACGGGCAACGTCGTCTTCGACGCCACCACGTAGGTAACGCGTGAAGCCGTTTGTCGCGCTGATTCTGTCACTGACCGTCGCCGCAACGTCGCAGCTGTCGGGGCAAGAAGTTCCCAGGAGCTGTGATCTGGAGCTTCCGACTGGAACGAACACGCGCGCGAGAATTACTGGTGATCCAGGCAACCGGGTAACCTTTCTCGGCGGCGGTATTCGAGCATACTGCATCGGCCAGGGCAACAACCTTACTGCCGATAGCGCCGAGTACTACGAATCGCAGGGCCGTTTATTCCTGGTTGGCAACGTTCGCTACACGGAACCGCGCGCGACCGTGACATCGAACACCATGACCTATTACCAAAACGACAACCACCTTCACGCCGAAGGGAACGTCGTCGCGGTGATGTCCAACGGCAGCGTTCTTCGCGGCCCCGCCGCCGATTACTACCGAAGCACTCCGACTCGCCCGCTTCAGCACCTCTACGCCCCGGGTCGTCCGGTCGTTACCCTCGTGCAGAAGGACACGACCGGCCGGGGCCGGCCCCCTGACACAGCGCATGTCGTAGCAAATACGATTGTCATGGACGGCGATAGTCTGGTCTACGCGTCCGGCCGCGTCCAGATCACCAGGCCCGACCTCCAGGCAAACGGCGATTCCGCTTTCCTCGACAGCGGGCGCGATTTCGCGCGCCTGATGCGCGAGCCGCAAGTGCAGGGTAAGGGCTCACGCGCGTTCACCCTCACCGGCGGTGTCATCGACGTCTTTTCACACAATCGCCAGGTTGAGCGGGTGGTCGCGACTCCCAAAGGCCACGCCCTCAGTCAGGATCTCGAGCTCGTCGCCGACTCAATCGATCTACGCGTCGCGGCGAATCAGCTGCAGCGCGCTGTCGCCTGGGGGAAAACTCACGCGCGAGCAGTCTCACCCGATCGTGAGATAGTCGCCGATTCCATCGATGCGATCATGCCCCAGCAACGCGTGCGCGAAGTCCACGCGATTCGCGATGCGTACGCCGAGAGCAACCCTGATTCAGGAATCGTGTCCACTCAGAGAGATTGGATGCGTGGCGATACGATCGTGGCTCACTTCGACTCCATCGCGCCTGGCGACACGACCAGTAAGCCCAAGATTCGGGAGATCGTCGCCAATGGAGACGCCCGCTCATTTTACCAGATGAAGAACTCGAAGGGGCCCGCTGCACAGCCGTCGGTCAACTACGTTCGCGGGCGCATCATCGACATTCTGTTCGAGGAACGGAAGGTTGCCACGGTCACTGTCACCGACCAGGCAACCGGCGTGATCATCGAGCCGGCGACGGCGTCGACGACCACCACTGCGAAGCCGGGAACCAATACCCAGCCGAAACCGGCAGCGCCGAAACCGCCAGTCATTCGACGATGAGCGACTACGCCCGGCTGCCCGAGAGCGTTCGCTCGCTGATTGCCAGTTCGCCTCAGAACGAGCAGGTCGACGGTTTTGCCGTCCACGCCATCGTCCGCGCTGCTGACGACGATGGCGTCGCCCGCGTCCGCGACGTCGCCGCCAACTATCGAGAGGATTACCTGCGTGCCCTTCGAGTAAAAGGAGCTAACGCCGAGCGCGAGGCGGGTCGGCTTGGCCACGATGAAGTCCGCGGCTTCCTTACCAACTCGATTTTGCCGCGTCTGGCAGAGCGGGGTATCATCCTCCCCGTTGATGGGGACCTTGAGCGCGATGCCGCCACGGTCCGCTTTTCGCCTACGCTCTGGAACGACATCGCCCCGCACCGCAGCGAGTTCGCGGAAGCGATGCGGGAGACAGGCGAGCACTCTCGCCTTTCGTTGTCCACGCCTCCGAAGCCGACGCTGATTGGGGGCAGTAAGCTCGAAGCGGCGGGTCTCACCAAGATCTACCGCGGACGCAAGGTGGTAAACGATGTCGCTTTGCAGCTGCAACAGGGTGAAATCGTTGGCCTGCTCGGGCCGAACGGCGCAGGCAAGACGACGACTTTTTACATGATCGTCGGGCTCATTCAGCCGCTTGCTGGAAGGATTCTGCTGGACGCGGAAGATATCACAAAGCTGGCAATGTATGAGCGAGCGCGACGAGGCATCGGTTATCTTTCACAGGAACCTTCGATATTCAGAAAGCTTTCAGTCGAAGACAACATCCTCGCAATCCTGGAGACGCTTCCGATCTCCTCCGCCGAGCGTGCGGAGCGATTGGAAAAGCTCCTTGACGAGCTCAGCATCAAGAGGCTTCGACACAGTAAAGCCTACGCATTGTCCGGCGGTGAGCGGCGCCGGTTGGAGATCACCAGAGCCTTGGTAACCGATCCCAAATTCATGATGCTTGACGAGCCGTTCGCGGGCGTCGACCCGATCGCTGTCCACGACATTCAGACCATCGTCGCCGGTCTGCGCCACCGCGGCATTGGCGTACTGATCAGCGATCATAACGTTGAACAGACACTCGATATCGTAGACCGTGCGTACATTATGTACGACGGGCAGGTCACCGTCTCCGGCACCGTTCGCGACCTCGTTTTCGATGATACAGTGGCAGATATCTATCTTGGACCAACTCTTACCGCTCGGCTCCGGGAGCGCTTCTCTCGCGAGAAAGGCGAGGCAACAGTCGCGTGAAGCCCGGGCTTAACCAGTCGACGCAGCTCCGGCAGGAGCTCAAGATCAATCCTCGCCTTTACCAGGCGATGGATCTGCTCTACATGCCGCTGCTCGATCTGCAGCAGCACCTGAAACAAGAGCTGCTGAATAATCCGTTCCTCGACCTCGTCGAAGCCGAAGAAGAGGAAGAGGAGGAGCAGGAGACCGAGGTTGAACAGACACAGACCGAGCCGGAAGACGAGCGGACTGGAGAGATCGATTGGGAGGAGATTCTGCTCGACGGCTTCGACACCGCTGGCGGTCGTCGTGAGGAGCACGAAGAGCGGGAATACTTCGAGCCGGTCACGGTTGCCACCCGCGACCTCAGTGACCACCTGCGTGATCAGGTCAGTTTGCTCGAGCTCACTCCACGCGAAACCGTCCTGGCCGACGAGTTCATAGGCAACGTTAACGATGACGGCTATCTCGCTTGTGGAGTTGAAGATATCATCATCACGCTGAACGACGTCGTCACCAAGAGTGCCGAGAGCTCGGGACGCGACATCGATAGCCTGCCGCTCTACACGATCGACGAAGGCAACAAGATGCTGGCGACGATCCAAAGCCTGGATCCGCCGGGCGTTGGTGCGCGAGACCTTCGCGAATGCCTGCTACTCCAGCTAAAGGAATCCGGGCTCGAGCAGTCCGTTCCGTATCGGCTCGTGCGCGATTGTTTCGAGGAACTGATCAACCACCGCTGGAGCGAGATCTCCAAGCGCTTTGGTATCAGCGCCACCGACGTCCAGAAGGCGGCCGATGAGATTGCCAAGCTTGACCCCAAACCGGGACTTCAGTTCGGGTCACGCGACGACAATTACATCATCCCCGATCTCATCGTCGAGAAGATCGACGACAAATACCACGTTTTCCTGAACGACGCCAATCTTCCACGCCTCAAACTAAGCCGAGCCTATCAGGAGATTGCGCGCGACAAGAAGAAGTTCGACGGCGAAAACAAGGAGTTCATCTCCAACAAGCTCAACTCGGCAAACTGGATGATTCAGGCGATCGAGCAGCGGCGGCAGACGATGCTCAAGGTCATGAACTATATCGTCGAGCGGCAGCGCGAGTTCTTCGAGAAGGGCATTCAGCACCTCAAGCCGCTGACACTGCGCGAGGTCGCCGAAGTGATCAACATGCACGAATCGACGGTGAGCCGCGTCACCAATGAAAAGTTCGTGCAGACACCGCGTGGCGTACTGCCTCTGAAGTTCTTCTTCTCGTCCGGGCTGGCGACCTCGGACGGCGAGGACGTGTCGGCGCGAGGCATCAAAGCGCAGTTGCAGAAGCTGGTGCAGGAGGAAGATCCGAAGCACCCGCTAACGGACCAGGCAATCGTCAACATTCTCCGCGAGAGCGGCGTGCAGATCGCTCGTCGCACGGTCGCGAAGTATCGAGATCAACTGGGCGTTCTATCGGCAAGGATGCGGAAACGCGTATGACCTCGGCGCCACGGGCCGAGGCGGCGGAGGCGCAGCGTTTTACAAGCGGCCAATCGCTTCAGCCGGTGAGTAATCGTCCCGACGTTAGCGTGCTCGTCCCCGCCAAAGACGAAGCGGAAAACCTTCCGCTATTCCTCGACCAGGCGCAGGCGGCATTTCAAGACGCGCCGCATACCTACGAAGTCATCGTTGTCGACGACGGTTCGGTCGACGATTCGTGGAACGTGTTGCAGCAACTGGCGGCGAAGCATCCCTTCCTACGCGTTGTGCGGCACAGCATTCGCCGCGGAATCGCCGATGCCTTGCGCACTGGATACCTGCACTCGCGCGGATCCGTCCTCGTGTTCTACCCCGCGGATCTTCAGTACAAGCCGGAGGACATCCCGCGATTGGTAGCGCCGATTCTTGGTGGCCAGTCCGATATGGTCGCTGGTTACAAGGAAGGCAAGTACGAGAAGGCGTTTGTCTCAGGCATCTACAACCGGCTCAGTCGCTCGCTATTCAAGGTCACCGTTCGCGATCTGAACTCAGTGAAGGCTTATCGGCGCGAAGTTATGGACGCGCTCCCGAATCGTCCTGACTGGCACCGCTACATGGTGGTGATGGCTGCCGCCGAGGGGTTCTCCGTGTCCGAAGTTCCCGTTCCGCTTTATCCGCGTCACGCCGGTCAGTCGAAGTTCGGCATTGGCCGTATTCCCGTTGGCATGCTCGACATGCTCGCCGTCTGGTTCGAGCTGCGTTTCGCGCGCAAGCCGCTGCTGCTGTTCGGTCTGCTCGGCGCGGCTCTGTTCATCATGGGAGTTTTGGTCGGTATTGTCGCCATTCTCTGGCGAGTTGTCGGCGGCGTGGGATTCCGGCCTTTGATCAATCTGGTCGAAACGTGCGTGATTGTGGGCAGCGTTTTCTTTGCCACCGGATTGCTTGGTGAGCTGATTGCAGCACAACGCGCCGAGCTGAGTCTGCTGAGATCCCGCATCGAGGATTTGTCACGCGAACGAGAACAGAACGACGCCTGAAAAAATGAACGTTCTCTTTTTGACGCACTCTTTCCCGCAGGGGGAAGGGGACGCTGCCGGGTCGTTCATTCTTCGCCTCGCAGTCGCGCTGCGCGACGAGGGCGTCAACGTTCGGGTCGTGGCTCCTGCCGCCGCGGGACTGCCATCCGCCGAAGTTCTGGAAGGCATTCTTGTCGAGCGGTTCCGGTATGCGCCGCGCCGTTACGAGCGGCTCGCATATACAGGCAACATGGCTAGCGATGTCGCGACGTCTTGGACTGCCAAGCTCGCGCTCGTCGGATTCCTTGGCTCCGATTTCGTCCACGCCGTGCGCGCGCGCCGAAACTTCGAGCCGCAGCTCATTCATGCGCATTGGTGGTTCCCGAGTGGTGTCGTCGGAACCTGGGTGCGCGGCCTGTCGCACTTGCCGCTGGTAACGACGTTGCACGGCACTGATGTCCGACTCGCTCGCTCGGTCGGTGTCGCCAAACCGCTTTTCGCGCACGTGCTAAAACATTCCGCGGCGGTAACGACTGTCTCGCGCTGGCTCCAGGATGAGACT
>Ga0209027_1000752_pt1 | contig 11935 bp, 13 predicted proteins | sample GraSoi013_1_20cm_3_FD_185821 | JGI IMG/M metagenome (GOLD analysis project Ga0209027, IMG submission 185821) | Grasslands soil microbial communities from the Angelo Coastal Reserve, California, USA - Sample 09_27_2013_1_20cm (SPAdes) (version 2) | ecosystem: Environmental > Terrestrial > Soil >...
GGTTTCGAGGGCATGGGCGATTTTGGTGGCATTCTCGCGGAGTTCGCGCTCGGCGAGCTTTTCCGGGGTATCTTCTGATAAAGCTTTGGAGAGCCGTTCTAAGTCAGTAACCATGTTTACCTTTAAGTATCTTGATGCTGTTGGTGGGGAAAGTCAATGTGTTTGGGGGTGCGGGAGTGCAGATCGAATTCGGAACTGCTGCATTCTCCCTTGGAACTGCTGCATTCTCCGCTTGCGGATTTTTCACGACCAAATATCACGGTAACACCGCAAGGCGACCTGTGGAAAATCCTTGTCAATATCCCTTTTCACCCGAATTCCCGCTAAGTACCTCAATCAAACCCAAATATAAAGTTCCAAAACGTGGCACAATCGCCCCATTCAACCTGCTACTCTGGATATAGCAATCAGATAATCTCAAGAGCGCGGCCCATAGCCGCGCTCTTTGTGTTTTGGGGCCACTTTGTCAATCTCACATGAAGAGTTGTTCAACGAACCATCATCCGAAATCGAATTCAAATCGAAACCTCGCGGCGAACTCGCTGAACTCGCCTTCATGCGCAAAGCCGCTAGTCTCGGCTTCGCTGTTGCCAAACCTTGGGGAGAAAGCGACCGCTACGACGTAATCGTCCGCTCGGGAAGACTTCTCTGGCGAGTTCAGGTCAAGTCCGTAGCGGCCACGAACCCTTACAGGCAGCACTACCGTATTGGAGTGGTGGATCGCTGGCGTTTTGCATACACCGCTGACCAGATCGACTTTCTAGCCGCTTACGTTTTCCCGGTAGACACTTGGTACATTTTTCCAGTGGCAGTGACCGAAAACCACAAAATTGTTTGTGTGAGGCCGGATTTGAAGGGCTCAAAATATGAGGAGTACAAAGAAGCCTGGAATTTGATGAAGGCTGCACCCATCGACCCGTTCGGTACCAGACAATGCGCTACCTGCAGCGGCACGCCTAAAGTGGTCGACAACGAGGATCCAGCCGGATGAAATTGCGTCGCACCGTCTGACCCGATTCGTCTTGCCGACAACGCCGCACCCGATCCCTGTCTAGTGCCGGAAGTGGCGGATGGCGGTGAAGATCATGGCCAGGCCTAGGCGGTCGGCGGCTTCGATTACTTCCTGGTCGCGGACGGAGCCTCCGGGTTGGATGATGGCGGTGGCGCCGACTTTGGCGATCTCTTCGACTCCGTCGGGGAAGGGGAAAAAAGCGTCGGAGGCAGCGACGGTGCCTTTGAGCGGCAGCACGGCTTTTTGCGCGCCGATGCGGCAGGAATCGACGCGGGACATTTGTCCGGCGCCGACGCCGACGGTCTGTCCGTCGCGAGCGTAGAGAATTGCGTTCGACTTGACGTGCTTGCAGACCTTCCAGGCAAAGAGCAGCGCGCGTTTTTCTTCGGCGCTGGGCGGGCGTTTGGTGACGACTTTGAGGTCAGAGTCGCGGAGCTGGTGAAGATCGGCGTCCTGCACGAGCATGCCGCCGGAAACATTTTTCAGGACCCACTTCTGCCGGCTGTCGGCGATTTCGACCAGGCGCAGATTTTTCTTCGCGGAAAACTTTTCGAGCGCGGCTTTATCGAAAGATGGCGCGGCGATCACTTCGAGAAAAAGTTTGGCCATTTCTTCGGCGGCCGCGGCATCAACGGGACGATTGACTCCGATCACGCCACCGAAGGCGGAGACGGGATCGCATTCGAGCGCGCGTTTGTAGGCTTCGGCCAAAGACGCGCCGGTGGCGGCTCCGGCGGGATTGGTGTGCTTGATTATGGCGCAGAAAGGCTGATCGAATTCCTGGGCGAGGTCCCAGGCGGCCTGGAGATCGATGATGTTGTTGTAGGAAAGTTCTTTGCCTTGCACCTGGCGGGCGTTGGCGACGCCAGTGGTTGAGCCGTCGGAATACATGGCGGCTTTCTGGTGAGGATTTTCTCCGTAGCGGAGATCGCTCACTTTGTTGAATGAGAGACGCAGGGTATCGGGGAAATTCTCTGTGGGCTGCAGATGGAAATTGCCGTTGGAGCTTACGCGCTCGAGGGTTGAGGCGATCGCGGAGTCGTAGGCGGCGGTGGTGGCGAACGCTTTTTGGGCGAGACGCCACTTGGTCTCGGATGAGAGCTCGCTTTTGGATCGCGACATTTCGTCGGCGATGGAATCATAGTCGGCGGGCGATGTGACGACGGCTACGTCGTGAAAATTTTTGGCGGCGGAGCGAATCATCGAGGGACCGCCGATGTCGATGTTCTCGATGAGTTCTTCGAAATGCACGCCGGATTTCGAGGCAGTTTTTTCGAAGGCGTAGAGATTCACGACGACCATGTCGATGGGTTGAATGCCGTGCTCGGCAACGGCTGCACGGTGAGCGGGATCTTGGCGGCGATGAAGAATTCCGCCGTGAACTTTAGGGTGGAGCGTTTTAACACGTCCATCGAGCATTTCGGGGAAGCCGGTGAGGTCGGAGATGTCTTTTACTTCGATTCCAGAGTCGCGCAGGAGCTTGGCCGTGCCGCCGGTCGAGATGAGTTCGACGCCCATGCCTGAAAGCTTTCGGGCGAAATCGGCCAAACCGCTTTTGTCGGTAACGCTAAGAATTGCGCGCTGGATTTTCTGCGACATTCAGAGCCTCAGTTCAGGGAAATTTAGCGGCGGAAGGGCTAAGGGAATTTTATCGCAGCTTGGGGAGATGTGCGCGGAGAGGTAAGTTCATCGCTGACGCGGAGGTTGATCCTCAGAAAAGCAGGTCCCTCGACTCCGCTCGGAATGACAAGTTAATTATCTGTCGGCACGAGTGAACTCGTGCCCTTCACGGATGGGGTGTGCGCGGCAATCCTACTTACGTTTTGGCTCTGGCGGTGAGCTTCACTTTGCCGTCGGCGATGTCGACGGAGTACTCGACCTGCTCGCAGCCGTACTGCTTGCGAATCTGCTGGGTTTTCTTCTGGACGAATGAGCTGAAGCTGTCGAGCGACCCGGAGACGTTTTCGCCGGCTTTCTTCTTCGCGTCGCTTAGCGCGATGAAGAGTTTCTCGACTTTTTCGCGTTCAGCTTTGACGTCGCCAACCACGAAAGGCTCCTCGTGGTGCACGCCGTAAACCTTGTGCGCGGCCTCGTGCTCGTCGGGCCGAACGCCTTGCACTGAAAGCAGGGCGTCTTGTGGGCGGCGGTATCCTTCTTCGCGAATGCGGGCCTTTTTGCGCCAGAGATCACTGTAAACCGCATAGCGCTGGGCCAATTCGTTGTAGCGGAAACGCTGAGAAAAATTCAGACGGCCGCCGCCATCGGAAAATTTGCGGAGGAGAGCTAATACCTTCCATTCCAAGTCGGAAGGCGGCCTCTTCTGCGGGCTGTTGAAATAGATTTCGTACTCGATTTTGAGCCGCCGCAAGTGCGACTCAAGCAAAGTCATCTCTTCATCAACAGTCATGGGATCTCTCGGTCGGCGGCGACGTGGGTTTTCCGCGTGCTGGGACCTAAACGTCAGTTTAGGGGAGATCGGTAACTGGTACGAGGTACCCGCCGTGCACAAGAGGGATGGTACGAAAGTAAGCAAAAACAGGTCTTAGCTCTCGGCTGTCAGCTCTCAGCTGTCAGCTGTTGGCGATCAACGGAAATGCCAGGACCCAAGAACCATTTAAACCCAAAGGCGCAGAAAATACATGAAAGGAACAGGATGCAAAGCTGAGAGCTAACAGCTTGCCTTTATTTCACGGCCATTTTTTTGACCATGGCGATGACCAGCTTGCGATCGCTGTCGTTCAGATTGCCGGAGTAGCGGCGGATCTGGGTCATAAAGCGAAGCTCGTCGTCGGAAAGTTGCGGCAGAGCTTTTGATCCGTTACCGCTGCCAGGCTCGGCGAAGAAATGGGAGAGAGGAAGCTCCATGGCGCCGGCAATTTTTGAAAGCGTGTCAAGAGAAGGAACGGTGTGGCCGTTTTCAACCCGGGAGAGATAGCAGCGGAGAAGCCCGGTCCGTTTTTCGATGTCTCCTTGCGACATTCCCTTCTGCAGCCGAAAATTTCGGATTGTTACCCCAATATTCATCTGAAGGTCAGCGTGAATGGTAACCAGAGTAGTACACGATGGCAAGCGAAAAGTTATGATATCAGCAGCAACCCGGTTGTGCTTATTTCTCTGTGTTGTAGGATGGGCGCGGCAAAGCAATCCAACGGATTTTCACAAGCAATTTTTTTCTGATCTACTTTTTCAGGTTCTTGGCGAAGAATGCGACCGTCTTCTTCCAGGCGTCCTGCGCGTCTTTCGGGCGATAACCCTCTTTGTTGTTGGGATTTTCAAAAGCGTGACCGGCATCCGGATAAATGGAAAAATCAGGGTTCTTCCCCAAATTAGATAGTTGCAGGAAAAACTGTCTCAAGTCCTCAATCGGAATACCGCGGTCCTTGGCGCCGAAAAATCCTGTAATCGCAGCATTGATTTTCTTCAGCCTTGCTGGATCTTTAGCCAAGCTGGCATAATCGTAGACCCCGTAGTTGATTGCAACGGCCGCGAGCTTAGGCTCGTCGAGCGCCAATTGGAGCGCGTATCCTCCGCCCATGCACCATCCGATGCCGCCAATGCGGTCTTTCTTGACGTTGGATTGTGATTGCAGGTATTGGAACGCGGCCTCCAAATCGCGCTTGGCGCGGTCCTGCGGAACTCCGCCCATGAATTCGTGAGCTTCGTTGGGAGTGGTGGCAACTTTGCCGCGATATAAATCGATGGCCAGCGTGATGTAGCCCTGATCGGCGAGTTTTGAGGCCTGCTCTTTGACCCAATCGTTCAGTCCCCACCACTCGTGGATCACAACAATGCCGGGAAACGGCCCTTTTCCCGCGTGGGTGTAGACAATGCCGTGAACGGTTTCGTTGCCGCTCTTGTAGGTGACGTTTTTGGGGGTGGCTGCAAATGCAGAAATCTGGGACAGCAGGAGAATGCAGCAAACCAAAAATGATTTCATCGAGTTCCTCTCAGAGATCACAATTGTAATTCCATACAGAGCGCGCCTGCGATTGGGTTCTGACGGTACGATGGAATTTCGCGGAAGCCGAGTTCGCGATACATTGCGACGGCCGTCTTCATCACGGGTTCGACGGTGTCGAGGCGAAGTTCCTTGTACCCGAGTTGCCGAGCTTCTGCGATGACTTTCTCTGCAAGATCGCGGCCCAGACCTTTTCCGCGAAACTCAGGGCGCACGTAAAGGCGTTTCATTTCGCAGATCTCGGGGCCAAGTTTGTGCAGGGCAACACAGCCTGCGGGGTGGCTTTGATGCGTGGCGAGCAGCAAACGGCCGTCGGGCGGGGCATAGTCTCCGGGGAGCGCTGCGAGTTCCTGGTCGAAACTTTGAAAGCAGAGGCTGAAGCCGAGAGACTGAGCGTATTCGAGAAAGAGCTCGCGGGTCTGGGCAATTTGCTCTAGGGATTTGGCGTGATGGAAGTCGAAAGCTTTTACCACCGCGGGAGGCGAAAGACTTTTCGATTTTCGATTCAAGATTTTCATTTTTTAATCAAAGTCAAAAGCCTTTAACCGCAGAGGACGCAGAGAAGACGACGCCGAGATCACAGAGGAAGACCTCATTCTGGCAATCATCTTCTTCATTTCCTGTTCAAAATCAAAAGCTTTCAACTCGCTAAGGACGCCGAGAACACGAGACCGAGATCACGGAGGAAAATCTCATCCTGGCGAACATCTTCTTCCTTTCCTGTTCAAAATCAAAGCTTTTAACCGCAGAGATCGCAGAGAAAATACCGAGAGCGCCGAGAAAAGCAAGCAACTCCGAGCGAAGCAAATTCCGAGCGCAACATTACGAGCACTGCGATTCCGATGCTGCGTCATCCCATCAGCATACCGCCGTTGACGTTGAGTACGTGGCCCGTGATGTATGCCGCTTCTTCAGAGGCCAAGAAGGCAACGCAATTGGCAACATCTTCGGGCGAACCGATTCGGCCGAGCGGAATCATTTTCAATGCGTTCTGCTTCAAGTCTTCCGGGAGTTCCGCAGTCATGGCGGTTTCGATGAATCCAGGCGCGACGGCATTAGCAGTGATATTGCGCGATCCGACTTCGCGGGCGAGCGCCATAGTCAACCCGATCAGCCCGGCTTTGGACGCCGCGTAATTGGCCTGGCCGGCTTGGCCCATCTGTCCAAAAATTGAAGTGATGTTGATGATGCGGCCCCAGCGCTGCTTTAGCATGGAGCCGATTGCCTGCTGAGTACACAGATATGCAGAAGTGAGATTGGTGCCGAGGACCGAGTCCCAATCGGCGCGCTTCATCCGCATGACAAGCTGGTCGCGGGTGATGCCGGCATTATTGACAAGAATATCTATCTTGCCGAGGTCAGCGATAACAGATTTGAATGTGGTTTTGATTTGATCTTCATCTGAAATGTCGGCTGGATAAACACGGGCCAAGACGCTTGTTGCTCCAGAATCTTGAGTATTAGTACGGGCGAGGGCGCCCGTACCTCCACTGTGGATTGAAAGAATTTCGGCTGCTACGTCATCGAGGTTCTGACGGTTGCGCGCGACTAGGGCTACGCTGGCCCCGCATTTTGCCAGCTTGAGCGCGCAGGCGCGTCCGATTCCTTGAGAGGCGCCGGTCACAATTGCCACACGTCCAGCGAGATTCATCGTTTGTACCTATGAAGGCGGATTATAACTGGACTGTGGCGGGCATGCGCTCTTCCCGGCGCTCTTCGATTTCACGGCGGAAAAGAACCCGCAACAGGGGAGGCGCAAGAATAGTGGTGATCGCGGTCATAATGACGACGATGGAGTAGGTTGATTCGGTCACAATACCTGCATTAAGCCCGACCAAAGCAACAATCAGAGCGACTTCGCCCCGTGGCATCATGCCGGTACCGACTTGCAGCACCTGCCGCCATCCCTGCCCAAGCATCGGCAAGCCGCAGCCAATCAGCTTCGAGACGATTGCCAGCACGGAAATTATGATTGCGGAGATCAGAATTTCCCGTGTGATCAAAGAGGCGTTCAGGCGCGCACCGATGGTGAAAAAGAAAAACGGCGCAAGCAATTCAGTAATTCCTGAAACGCGAGGCAGAAGATTCCATTGAGGCGCGTAGTCGGCAAAGACCAGTCCTGCGAAAAACGCGCCGATGATGGCAGCGATATTGATTCGAACCGCCAGCCATGAAAGCAGGAGACAAATAGCCAGCGCAACGACCAGCGACGCGTTTTGCATGGAGAGGTGCTCGACTCCCGGTTCAATGCGCCGCACAATTCGTGGCGCTACAAACATCATGAACAATGCAAAAGCAGTGGCTTCACCAATCAGTACGCCCATGTGAAGCCAGTTCACGCCTCCCGAAGCAATACCGCCAACCACGCCCAGTAAAAGCATTCCCAGAATGTCGTCGAAAACAGCCGCCCCGAGAATGATCTTCGCGGTTTCAGTTGAGAGCAGATGCAGGTCTGCGAATACTCGTGCCGTAATGCCCACGCTGGTGGCCACCATGGCTGCTCCCACGAACACCGACTCGCTGGTCACGTTGCCTCGCAACTTCATGTAGAAGAAGCCGAGCACAAAAGGGACTACAACTCCCGCAACCGCGACCCGCAGCGATTTTCCGCTGATGCGAATCAATTCGCCAGGGCTGATCTCAAGGCCTGCGCTGAAAAGCACAAAAATAGCACCCAGTTCGGCTACTGAGTGCAAGATGTCACTGGCCTGAATCCAGCCGAGCGCATAAGGTCCGAGGATAGCGCCCGCCAGAATTTCCCCAAGCACGGAGGGTAATGCAAAGCGCTCGAACAGCTCTCCCACAGCCTTGGCAGAGACAAAGGTCGCGAACAACTCGAGCAACAGCAGCTGCTCGGCCGCGGCTCCGGTTGGAATAGCCATGATCTAATTCGCAGCATATGGGAAGGCAGAACTGCACGCAATAAAACTCGTGAGCTGGAATCAAGACGCAGAGAAGGAGGCGGACAAAGATTCGGTCTGACTTGTCAAGCCTTTTTCAGCGGCCAGACCAGCACCTGCAGCCGCTTTGAAAAGTGGAGCAGCGGCTGGATTTCGGGCAAGCGGATTCCGGCGGCGCCAGCCATAGTGTTGGCGGAGATCTCGGCTTCCGCGTCCTGCAACGGCCATTGCGCATGATGGATTTCAGCGCGATAAACCGAGTTGCGGACGACGGTGTAGAGGCAGTAGCGCTCGGTCAACCAGTTCTCGAGAGTCCCTGGAGAGCGCAAACGCACCGGAGTGACTGGCCTGTAACTCCCCTGAAACTCAGCATTGCCGGACCGGACAGAGTGGTAGTCAATTGATCCATTCTGGCCGGCGACTTTCATATCCGCGAAAAAGTAGGGCAAGTGATAAGTCGCTCTCGCGGCCCAGGCTGCAAGACGACTGCCGGCATCCAGACTAAAGAAGAACACCCCTGATTTGCCGCCATATGTCACGTAAGTGCGGACGTTCAGTTCGGGAAAAGCTGATAGGCCGGGCACTACGGGCGAGAGTCGCGGACGAACACCGGTCATGTAGAACGGAGTGACAGCCACCCAGCACTGGCCATTGAAGGTGTCGAGGGGCAGCACGGACGGGACCAGCGGACGCAGAGTCTCCGGTGGGAGTGGCCAGTGCGCGAAGAGAAGATCGTTCCAGATCTGCTGCATGATCCAAGGGCCGGTGGGAACGGGCCAGGGACGATGATCGGTAAGTTTGAGGGCGGGATGCATGACAGCTTGCTTTCTGATGGCGCAACTACGCTTACCACAAGGTCTCTCGACTCGCAGCCGATCCGCTACACGGACGGCTGCTTCGCTCGAGATGACACGTATATTTTAGAGAGCCCGCTTCGTTCGGGATGACACTCTAAACGAATATTCTTGCCGGGCTTTACTCTTGACGCACTTGACCGTAATTGAGAACGCTGACGATACCGACTCGGCCGAGAATATTACCCAGTGTCGCCGCGGCCAGCCAAAGCAGGTAAGAACCGGGCGATAGCATCGGCCGAGAAAACGCTGGCGAATCGGGTAATCCCACGTACGTTCCTGATTCCTCATTCGCCTCGTAAGGTCCCTCTCTCGTCCGCCTTCGGCGAACGAGTTCGGGATGACACTCTAACGAATATTCTTGCCGGGCTTTACTCTTGGCGCACCTGCCCGTAATGCAAAACGCTGACAACACCTCAGAGGCTGAAGCTCGAGTCCTCGGCGGCTATTAGGCACGACTAAAGTCGTGCCCTTCCCGGTCCTGAATGACTGTCCCGTTCACGCGTCATTGCCGATTGTGAATGGCTTGTCGAGTTGGGGTCCGATCAGGAAAGCTACAATGGACTCGTGAGCGCAGTTGCTACTCCCGCCACCCCGCGTCTTGATAAGCCTTGGCGAAAATTCACGCTGAAGCAACGCGTTCTGCTTTGGATGATCGAGTGGGCGGGATATCTCGCGATTCGGCTGCTCGGCCCAACCATCCGCTTCTCGGTTTCATGGGAAGAAGGCTCGCCTAAAAGCCTGGCAGAACGGCCGCGCGTCTATTCCTTCTGGCACAACTGCATGATCCCCGCCATGTATTGGTGCCGCGATTTGCAGGTGCGGGTGATGAGCAGCGACAGCTTCGATGGCGAGTACACCGGGCGCATCATGCAGAAGTTCGGATTCGTGAAGGTGAGGGGATCGAGTTCGAAGGGAGCGGTGCGGGCGCTGCTCGGAATGCGGCGAGAGATCGAACAGGGGTGGACGGTCGCGTTCACGATAGATGGCCCGAAGGGGCCGCGATATGTAGCGAAGCCGGGGCCAGTAGTTTTATCGCGCAGCACCGGCGCGCCGATGGTGGTGTTTCACGTTGCACTCGACAGGGCATGGGTTTTGAAAACCTGGGATGGGGCTATGATCCCGAAGCCGTTTTGCCGGGCGTTGATGCGGGTGAGCCGGGAAATTGCGGTGCCTCGCGATGGTGGCGATGAAGAATACTTACAGGAGCTGCAATCGGCGCTTGATAGGGTGCGAATTTTTGCGGAAGAAAATATTGGCAAGGCGGGGACGGCGGAGTTTCCTCGCTCAAACAGCAATCGCGACGAGCACTAAAGTTTGCGCTCGAATGTTGGTCAAATCGAGCAGTATCCGGTAAAATGTAATTTCAGCGATAAAGTTCTGATTCTATTCGGAGAAGTCATGGCACAAGTTTGCGAAATCTGCGGCAAAGGGCCGCAATTTGGGAATAACATCAGCCACGCCCACAACGTGACCAAGCGGCGCTGGAACGTCAATCTGCGCCCGGTACACGCCAAAGTGAAGGGCGCGAGCAAGCGTATCCGCGTGTGCACCTCCTGCCTGCGCAGCGGCAAAGTCGTTAAGGCCTAACCCAAATCCCAACCACAGAGAGCACAGAGTCTCACAGAGAACACCTTCACAGAGGAGAGCTGTCCGACAGTGGTTACTGCGGCGGACCTTGCACGCCCAGCAATTGCACGTCGAAGATCAGCGTGGAATTAGGCGGAATGGTGCCGTCGGGAGTTCCGCTTTCGCCATAACCGAGGTCTGGAGGAATGCGCAACTGGCGCTTGCCACCAACTTTCATTCCGGCCACGCCTTCGTCCCATCCTTTAATGACTTCGCCGTTGCCTAGCGCGAATGTGAACGGACGACCCGCGTCAACCGAGCTGTCGAACTTTTTGCCGGTGGTAAGCCAGCCGGTGTAGTGCACGCGAACGCGATCGCCTTCCTTTGCAACTTCGCCGCTGCCGACCTTGAAGTCCCAGTACTGCAGGCCTGACTCAGTCTTGACGCCGTCTCCAGTAACTTTGGAAGGCACCTTCGTGTTCGGGCGGGTAGGGCGGGTATTCACGATCCTGGCTGGCTTCTTTTTCGGTGCAGTCTGCGCAATACCGAGTGTTGCGGTAAAAACCGTCAGTGCTGGGACAAGGAATTTCCTTAACAAGTTTTCGCTCCTATTTATAAAAATCGCCGCCCTCGTCCACTGAGGTAAGCGCAATTACATCTATCTCCACCAGTACGTCTTTTGGCAGGCGTGAGACTTCGACGGTAGATCGGGCTGGTGGCGTCGAATTGAAAGATTTTCCATAGACTTCGTTCATGGCCGCAAAGTCGGTCATGTTTTTCAAGAATACGGTGGTGCGGACGACCTGGCCGAGGCTGCTCTCAGCTGACGACAAAATGGCCGAGATATTTTTTATCACGCGTTCAGTTTGCGCGGCGACGTCACCCTCGATGACTTGTTGTGTCGCCGGATCGATGGCGACTTGGCCAGAAACAAACACCAGGCCTCTAGCACGGATTGCCTGGGAGTATGGGCCGATGGCTTTAGGTGCATTCGGAGTTGTAATAACTGAGCGCATTGTGATTCCGATCTGAGATTTGGGATTTCAGATTTAAGATTTTAGATTGCAGATTTCGTAGCCGTTCAAATCTGCAATCTTAAATCTACAATCTGCAATTCCGCTTCACACTCTCTGCAATCTTTGCACATCATGCACGCCGGGAATTTTTCGCACGCCTTGGATGATGTTTTCCAGATGCTTCAGATCTTCGATTTCCATGACGATGTCGACGTTGGCTTGGCCGTTCTCGGTGCGAGCGCCGATGCTGCGGATATTAGTTTTGAAATCGCTGATGACCGCAGTGATCTGCTTTAACATGCCGAAGCGGTCGTCGCAAAACACTGTGAGTTTAACCGGGAATGAGACTGGCGCGCCTTCTTCTTTGCCCCATTCAACTTCGATTCGCCGCTCGGGTTCATACATCAGGTTGAGAACGTTGGGGCAGTTCACCGAATGCACGGCGACGCCTTTGCCGCGAGTGACGTAGCCGACGACCGACTCTCCACGGATGGGATTGCAACAGCGAGCGCGATAAACCAACAGGTCGCCCTGACCTTTTACGCGGATGGCGCTGCTGTGGTCGCCGCCGAAAACGCGGCGCACTACGCTGCCAATGCCGGTATCTTCTTCGGCGGGGGCGGCGG
>Ga0209027_1000754_pt1 | contig 11921 bp, 10 predicted proteins | sample GraSoi013_1_20cm_3_FD_185821 | JGI IMG/M metagenome (GOLD analysis project Ga0209027, IMG submission 185821) | Grasslands soil microbial communities from the Angelo Coastal Reserve, California, USA - Sample 09_27_2013_1_20cm (SPAdes) (version 2) | ecosystem: Environmental > Terrestrial > Soil >...
ACAGTCAGATCGCGCGGGGCCTTCTGCAGAAACCGGCGCAGCGCGTGCGGCGCGACGAGACGGCGGTCGAGCAGCGCAGCGGCGGGACCAGGCCGGGGTTCGACGGCGCCCTGGCGTTCTGGGAGAGCCGGCCGTCGCTGCCGCCCGCGCACACTCCGTTGCAGGACGAAGAGCGCCGCCGTCTGGGGCGCGAATTGCACGACAGCGCTGGTCAACTGCTTGCGGCACTGCACATCAACTTGGGAGTCATCGCTCAACGTACACAGGGCGATCCCATATTGTCGTCCACGGTTGCTGACAGCGCCGCTCTCGCAGATCAAGTGATTTCCGAGATACGAACTCTCTCCTATCTGCTACATCCACCAATGTTGGATGAAACCGGCTTGGCCAGCGCGATTGAATGGTACGCCCGCGGTTTTAGCGGACGCAGCAAAATCAACGTTGAATTGGATCTCGACCCAGCCCTCCCCCGTTTTCCGACCGAGGTCGAGACAGCTATCTTCCGGATTGTTCAGGAGTCCCTGGTAAATATTCACCGCCATTCGGGGAGTAGCATAGCGTCCATTTCACTACGCGCGAATTTCGATGGTGCTGTTCTCGTGGTGCGGGACCGTGGCTGTGGGATTGCGCCGGATATCCTGAAGAATATGGAAGCTTGCGGCGCCAACATCGGAGTAGGGATCGGAGGAATGCGCGAGCGGGCGCGGCAGTTAGGCGGCTCTATCACCATCCGTGCGGGAAACCCTGGGACCCTTGTGGAAGTCAATCTACCGGTGCTGAAATCCGGCGCTTCTTCCGATGCGGTGCGGCGCGAAGCCATAGCAAGGTAAGCCGGCTGCGCTTTAGTCTTTTCTTAATCCCTTGTGCTAGTATTACCGCGCAAAAGGGCTTCAGTGAAAATTTTTGTATTCGCTGGGCGCAGCTTGCTCATCCTAGCGGAGCGCGATGAAAGACACTTTAGGAGTCCTGCTGGCGGGAGGAGCCGGGGAGCGGCTCTATCCCCTGACTCGCGACCGCGCCAAGCCGGCGGTAACCTTCGGCGGAATTTATCGCATCATCGACATCACTCTTTCGAATTGCATTAACTCCGACCTTCGCCGGGTTTACATCCTCACTCAATACAAGGCTCTATCACTCAACCGCCACATCCGTGAAGGTTGGAATATGGTCGCCCGCGAGTTAGGAGACTTCATCGAGGTGCTGCCACCGATGAAGCGCGTGAGCGAGCAGTGGTATCAAGGCACCGCGGACGCGGTCTACCAAAATATTTATTCGATTGGCTCCGAGCAGCCACGGTATGTTCTGATCCTCTCCGGCGATCACATTTACAAGATGAATTACGACCTGATGCTGCGGCAGCATATCGACTCGGCTGCTGACGTCACCATTGCCACGATTCAGATCGACCCGGAGGAGACTTACCGTTTTGGGGTAATGTCAGTGGACTCGGACAACCGCGTTACCGGTTTTGAGGAGAAGCCGAAGGTTACGAAAATTCGCGCTCCCGGTAATCCAAACCGGGTCCCGGCTTCCATGGGAGTTTATCTATTTAATACTGACGTGCTCATTCCCGTTCTGCTGAAAGACGCCGAGGACGAGCAGTCCAGTCATGACTTCGGCAAGGACATCCTGCCGAAGATGGCGGATGACTATCGCGTATACGGTTTCGATTTTGTAGACGAGAACAAAAAGGAAGCGCTCTACTGGCGGGACGTGGGGACTCTTGAAGCCTATTACGAAGCAAACATGGATGTGGTCTCGGTGTCGCCGGTTTTTAATTTGTATGACGAGGCCTGGCCTATCCGAACTCACCAAAGGCAGTATCCGCCGGCTAAGTTCGTGTTTGAAGAGCAAGGGCGGACCGGTCAGGCTTTAGATTCGATTGTTTCAGCGGGATGCATTGTCTCCGGTGGGACCGTGAGATATAGCGTGCTCTCGCCTGACGTGCGCGTTAACTCCTACACCGAAGTAGACTCCAGCATTCTTTTTTCCCACGTGAACATCGGCCGGCATTGCCGGATTCGCCGCTCGATTATTGATCGCGACGTGCACATTCCTGAGGGCACCACGATCGGCTTTGATCCTGAAACCGACCGGCAAAAATATTTCGTCACTGAAACCGGTATCACCGTGGTCACGCGTGATTACTCTTTGTTCGAGAATCCAGTAACGGTGGACTACTTCACCAGCGAATAAATTTGCGGCAAGTTCCAGTTGATCACTGGGCTCCATCGGCGGAAGCGTTCGTCGCCGATGTTATAATCGAATGTCGTCCCTCCTTCGGTGATCCTCCCGGGCGCGTAGCTCAATTGGCAGAGCAACTGACTCTTAATCAGTAGGTTGTAGGTTCGATTCCTACCGCGCTCACCAACTTTCTTAGCAACTTGCGAGCGATCTTGAAATTCACCGAGCCGCGATTGCAGAGGAAAATGTGGGGAGTGCAAATACCTCCAAGCGGCAAAGCTGAACGTCAGAGCGGAACTCGCGAATTCCTTTTCGAAAAGGTTCCTTCGCTCGCAAACGCTGTGACCTATACGTTTCTTTTGCTCGGGTGAGAGCTGATAAGCATCGCTTCCAAGCGTCGCCGTTCGGGCAAAACAGACATCGGTGACCGACACAAAAAACTACTCGGTCGCGGCGGCGAACAGAGAGGGCGTGTGAGGGCCCATCATGATCGCCACATCTCACGGCGTACGAGTGCCGCGCTAGTCCTTCGCGCGCCCAGCATGGATCAGATGCAACGCCTGGATCGCTACTTGATACCTTGGATAGCCAACGGGAAGACCGGGTCCATCGCGGAAGCGCCGCCGTCAACGTACAGCAGCTGGCCTGTGATGAAGCTCGCCTGGTCAGTGCAGAGTAGAACCACGGCGTTGCCGACGTCGGCCGGCAGGCCGAGGCGCCTCATGGGCGTCCAGCCGCTCTCGTGCCAGTCCTTGACCATCTGGAACACCTGGGGCGGCAGACCGCTGAGGACACTGTCGTCGCAGGCGCCCGGACTGATGATGTTCACCGTGATGCCCTTCTGAGCAAGAGCGACCGCGAAATAACGAGACAGCGCCTCCTTCGCGGCTTTCGCTGAGCCCATGGCGACCCAAGGCTGCCAGCTGCCGGTTTGCCCGCCGGGCGCATAGGTGATGGCGATGATGCGGCCGTTCTTGCCCATCATCGGCACCGCTGCGCGGACCGCAACCAGGAACTCCGTCGCCTGGGTGTCAAAGGTCGCCTGCCATGCCTCCAGCGGGATCTCCATTGGTTCCGCGTAGAAGCCTGTGGCGAGCGTAGCCCTGGCGTTAGAAACAAAGATGTCCAGGCCGCCGAATTGGGACTTGATGGTCTCGAACATGCGATGGATGTCCGCAACCTTGCCGATATCAGCCTTGATCAACAGCGGCGCCGCACCGCGCTCTTTCAGGAGGCGAGCGGCCTCTTCGGCGGCCGAGTCGTTCTCCTTGTAATTGATTGCGATTCTTTTAACCCCCTGCTCAGCGAGCTTCAGCGCGATTCCGCGGCCAATACCACGTGATGCCCCTGTGATCAGAGCGGTCTGCTGCGTGAGCGTGATTGGCATTACACCCTCCCGTCGCCTGTACGGATCGATAAGATCGATCTCGTCTCGGGTACTACACTTTGCACATGTCCATGGGGAAACGCGTCCGCGAGCGGCAGCCGGAAGTTTTGGTGGCGACGACGAATTTTCCAGCGGCCGCCAGTCACCCATTCTACACGCGATTGAATCGGCGGCTGGCCGAGCACTACTTCGATGATTTCGTCGAGCTTCAGTGACAAATCTCAGGCGCCCGCAATGCGGAGGTGTCCGTTCTAAGGCGTTGCAAATTCCTGCTATTGCGAGAATTTCGCGGTAATGCGGCAGAAAGTCCTAATATGGCGACTAGTCTAGTCCGAGATTAGCGAAAGAAAACGCACTTAGAAATAGGGAGATTGAAAATCGCTGTAGAACTGCAACCCGCAATGATTCCGATCAGGGCGTCTGCGCGCCCTGGGTTTCAACGTACACGGCGTAGAGTGATTGGCTCGCAGCCATGAATAACCTGTTCCTCTTGGCCCCGCCGAAACACAGATTCGCACATGTTTCGGGAAGATGAATCTTACCAATCAGCGTGCCATCTGGTGCGAAGACGCGTACTCCGTTGTAGCCATCGCCTCCCCATCCGGCAGCAGACCAGACATTGCCATCTACGTCGCAACGAATTCCATCTGAGGTTCCCGGGGACATATCCGCGAACAAGCGGCCATTCTTGAGTCGTACACCGTCAACGACGTCATAGACGCGAATCGGATGAGGATCGCTTGGATGCCTCGCGACTCCGGTATCTGCGACGTACAGTTTCTTTTCATCGGGAGAGAAACACAGGCCGTTCGGCTTATCCATGTCACTGGCGACCACGGTCGGCTCGAGCGTTTGCGGATCGAGTCGGTAGACGTTAGTAGGCAGCTCGAAAGGAGATTTATGCCCTTCGTAGTTTGACATGATGCCGTAACCAGGATCGCTGAACCATATAGCGCCGTCGGAATGTGCGATTACGTCATTCGGGGCATTGAGTTTCTTACTCTGCAAATGATCCATCAGCACCGTAATGGTGCCATCGTGTTCGGTGCGCGTGACTCGACGAGTGTCGTGCTCGCAGGTGATCAATCTGCCTTGCCGGTCGCGAGAGTTGCCATTGCTGTAATTAGACGGGCTGCGAAAAACGCTTACTTCTGCGGTTTCCTCGGTCCACCTGAGCATTCGGTTATTTGGGATATCACTGAATAGGAGATAGCGGCCATCCGCAAACCAGACCGGGCCTTCAGCCCAGCGGGTTCCGGTGTACAGGCGTTCGACGGCAGCGTTGTTGACTTTGTATTTCGCGAAGCGAGGATCAACTACTTCCACTGCCGGATCAGGATAGACAACTGGAGTTCCGTGATCTTGCCCACTGGCGAGCGCCGAGGATTTGAGAGCCATAGCAGTAGCAGTGGCGGCCGTAAGACTCATGAATGTGCGTCGTTGCATTTGGGTCTCCCCATTCTGGATTCAGGGACAAGGAACCTTATCATGGCTTGCGTTGCACTGTCCTGACCGCTTCCGCTCCTTCGATGTCAATTCGGCAGACTTTCTCAATGATTAACTTGTCCTCGGAATTCCACATAGGCGACCAGAATGTGTTCTGCTCGTTCAACGTGAATGAAAAAGCCATTGCGCGAAATTACATAAAGCGCTGACTTCTTGTGAGGTAAACTGTCAAACCGTGATTCACGCCAGCAATCGATTAGTTCCCTAGGGATTGCACTGTTTGTGTTGCTTGATTCCGAATCACTCAAAAGGAGAAATGAAATATGGGATACGAAATTTCGAGGCGTGAATTTATTGTGGTTGGCATAGGCGCATTGGCCGTTACTGCTCAACCGTCCGGCGCTCCCCTGGCTTTTGCCTCGGAATCGGAAGCCGCGCGGCAGGCGAAGTCTCCTTTCAAAATCTCGGTTATTACCGACGAAATTTCTCAGGACTTCGGTCACGCTTGCCAGGTCGCAGCCCAGAAATTCGGAATGGGTTGGATCGAGATAAGAAGTTTGTGGAAGAAGAACATCGCCACTCTTGATGCTAAAGAGATCGCAGAAGTAGGAACGGTCGTTAAACGCAACAGTCTGCGGGTCACCGATATCGCCAGCCCGTTGTTTAAGGTGGACTGGCCGGGTGCGCCACAATCAAAATTTGCAGAACGCAATGAATTCAATGCGAATTTTACATTCGATCAGCAAGATGAAGTTCTCGATCGCTGCATTGAGGTCGCGAAAAAGCTCTCGGCGAACCGCATCCGCTGCTTCGATTTCTGGCGCTTGCAGGACCAGGCGCCGCATCGTCAGGCGATAAACGAAAAACTGCAGAACGCAGCCGAGAAAGTAGGTAGAGCGGGTCTGGTTCTCATTATAGAAAATGAATTTGCCTGCAACACTGCAACCGGGGCTGAAGCACTGAAAACTCTTGCCGGAGTTCCTTCGAAGCACTTCATGTTGAATTGGGATCCCGCCAATGCGGCCAAGTTGGGCGAGGTTCCTTATCCCGATGCTTACAATCGCTTGCCCAAGGACCGGATTGGTCATTGTCACGTAAAAGACGTGGCTAAGACAGATAAAGGATTGGAATGGGCGGCAATGGGCAAAGGGATCATCGATTGGGGCGGCCAATTTTCTGCGCTTAAACGTGACGGATATCATCATGCGGTGAGTCTTGAAACTCATTGGCATGGTGCCGGAACTCCGGAAGCGTCATCGATCGAGAGTTGGGCTGGAATGAAAGCAGCGTTAGAAAAGGCAGGCGCTCTGTAGGGAAGCTCGACGACGATATTAGCTTTGCCGAAACTCTACCGGCTGGAGCTTCGGCGAGAGGATGTGGATGCAGGCCAGCGCGACAAAATATGCCGATCCCGCGATGAGAAAGGGAATCATGTAGCTGCCGGTCCACTGCAGGGTGTAACCCACAATTTTAGCGATCAACATTCCTCCGATTGCTCCCGCCATGCCGCCCATGCCGACTACAGAGCCCACTGCCTGCGACGGAAAAGTATCAGACGGGACAGCGAACAGATTGGCCGAAAAACCCTGATGTCCGCCCGCCGCCAGGCCAATAATCAGAACGGCTCCCCAGAGGCCCTCGATTCTGTATGCCGCAACAATGGGAAGAATGCACATTGCGCAAAGCAGCATGGTGGTCTTGCGGGCGAAGTTGACACTCTTTCCTCGTCGAATCATCCAGGCGGAAAGCCAGCCGCCGGCGACGCTGCCGATATCCGCGATGACATAGATCACAACGATCGGTACGCCAATCTGCATCAATGCCAGTCCATGGTTGCGCTGCAGAAAGTCCGGAACCCAGAACAGGTAAAACCACCAGATGGGATCAATGAAGAATTTTCCGGCAACGAACGCCCACGCCGCACGATATGAAATCAGGCTCGCCCAGCTGATCCGGCTCACCGTCACTAAGCGGTCACTGCAAATGTAAGCCAGTTCGCTTTTTGAAAGCCGAGGGTGCTCCTCGGGTTTGCGATAAAACATCAACCACAGAATCAGCCACAGGAATCCAACGGCTCCAGTGATCAGGAACGCCCAGCGCCAGCCCCAACGAACCGTGATCCAGGGGACAAGCAGGGGCGTCAGAATTGCGCCAACATTTGATCCAGCGTTGAAAATCCCGATCGCGAGTGATCGCTCCTTTCTGGGGAACCACTCAGCGACGCTTTTGATACTCGCGGGAAAGACTCCGGCTTCTCCAAAACCTAGCCCAGCCCGGGCGGCGGTAAAGCCAGCTAAAGAACTCGCCGCGGCATGGCCCATTGCCGCCAAACTCCAAAAGATCATTGCCAGAGCGTAACCAATTTTGGTGCCCAGGCCGTCGATGAGTCGCCCCATCACAACCATTCCGACGGCGTACGCCGTTTGAAACGCGAATACCAGGTTTCCGTAGTCGATCTCGTTCCAGCCGAAAGTATGTTGCAGCGTGGTTTTCAGGACGCCGAGGACTTGGCGGTCCATGTAATTCTTGGTGACGCCTAAGAGGAGAAGCGTGCAGATCACCCAGCGAAAACGACCTATGGCCGAAGACGATGCTTTTGTTCTTAACGTCGTCCGATCAGAGTCTAGCGATGGCTGCGAATCGGACGTTGGAAGGGGAGCCATGGAGAGGCTGGTTCGCTATTGTTTGCGGCCTGCTTCCAGACCGGATGATCCCTGGTCAAATCCTGGTTGGACATTGACGACGCCGAACTGACGGTCTTTGATTTCCCGGTGCGCCGCCATCGCCCAGAGGAAACAAATTTTGTGACCAGGAACCGAGACGTTGGGGTGAAATCCGGTAGGCATCAATACGGCATCGCCATCGCGCACCACCGTGACCAGCTCCGGACGGTCAGTGTTGTTATACACAAGTTGGATGGCGAACGCTGGATCTGGCATCTTAAAGTACACATATACCTCCTCCAGCATTTCGCCGTGCTCGTGCGGAGGCCAACTGGTCCAATTACCCGGATCGGACACTGTGAACCCGGCAATCAGCCTTCCCGCCTCAATGTTTTTAGCCAGGAGCATGTGAACCTGACGCTTGCAGCCGGAGCCCCCTGTGCTGAACTTTAATCCTGGATTTTTTTCTATTTCGTAGAATGGCACCACTTGTAAGGGATAACGATTGGAGACTTCGGCAGAGAACTCGGCCAAATCGACGATGGAGTCGGTGCTTACTTCGACGGAAGAGTCTCGAGGAATATAGATGGAATCATAAGTTTCGAGCGAATGCTTTTTACCGTCAACTGCGACGACCGCCTTTCCATTAAGGCAGATCAGCCCGGTTTCGCGATCACCTGTAGAAAATGACTCGGTGCTCTTGGCACCTTCAAGGATGATGCGACCATATTCGAGATGGCGCATCGAGCTGTTCTTTGGACTAACAGCAATATGACGGCCCTGACGTTCGTTAGTCCGGCGAAACACGAGTTTTTCGATTTCAGGATTCGAGCTCATGATGTGTTCGACTTTCCAGGGAATTACCTCCCTTACATTTTAGGCTCCGCAAGCTTTATCCTGTCACATTCTAATCAAGCATTCTTGAGCCACGCTTTCAATCAGGAAGGCACAATGTTTGAAAGTTGGATGTGCAATTAATTTATCAGTTGACACTAAATCGAGCGGAACCGCATCGAAGATGCTATGCGGGCGTTGGAGGTGGGCGCCTGGACGGAAGATTTCCTATCGATCGTCACTGCTCGCTGTCATGGCGATGCACGTGCAATCAGTGAACCCGACGCGAGAGTGAAAATGAAGACCAAAGGCCGATGACTAACCGAATCGAAGAAGTTGACGCTCTGCGCGGGTTCATGCTGGTCTGGATGACGTGCACGCACTTGCCTACTGTCCTGAGCACGTATGTGAACCAGCCGTTAGGCTTCTTCGCCGCCACTGAGGGCTTCATCTTTCTGTCTGCCCTGTTTACCGGCAGGATATGCGCCCGGCTGGTGGAGCGCGAAGGCAACACTGCAATGTCCCGGAATGTCTGGATGCGGGCTGCACGTTTATATGGGTATCAGCTCTTGTTGCTTGCGTTTGCTTTCGTGATTGAGGCGCCAATCGCTGCCCGCGGTAATCGACCAGCGGTGCACAACCTGCTCAACTATTATTTTACGGTTGGCCGGCCACGGGCTTTTGTTGACGCGGCATTCATGATCTACCGGCCACCGCTGCTCGACATTCTGCCGGTTTACATCATTTTCCTGGCCCTAACCCCATTCGCAGTGCTGCTCGCCATGCGATTCGGCTGGAAGTTAGCTTTCGCAGTTAGCTTTGCATTTTGGTTGTTCGCCCAGTTTGGTCTTAAAACCATGGTCTACAACTGGTTGACGCATGCGTTCGGATTGCAGATCCCGCTAAATGAAATGGGGGCTTTCGATCTTTGGGCATGGCAACTTTGGTGGTTAGTCGGCCTATGGCTGGGCGTGCGCTGGGCCGGACACGGTCTGCCTCTCGAGGAGTGGGCGCATAAGAAAAGGATCGTTCTCCCCGCAGCCGTAATAGCTCTTTTATTTCTAACGCTGCGTTACGTGCAGATGGAAGAAAGTATGGAATTGGGGAAGCTTGCCCCCTTGCTCGACAAATGGAACTTTGGGTTCGGGCGCATCATCGATTTCACAGCTATCGCAATACTGGCCATCAGGTTCCGATCTGTGCTCAAACTTCTGGCAATCCGGCCGCTGGTGATGATTGGCCAAGCTTCGCTGCAGGTTTTTTGCGTGCATCTACTGTGCGTATTTTTTGCCCTCACGATCATGGGGAATAATGCCATGCTCACGGGCTGGCCGGCTGTGACCCTGGTCGCCATAAGTTTGTTCTCTCTCGTCCTCACGGGTACCGTTGTCAACAGGAGAGGAACGAAGGCCGGAGTACATAAACTGGCCCCTCTCAAGGTGCAGCCTTCGCGTCCGGTTTAAAGCGTTCGGAATCTTGGGGATCAAAAAAGCCCGCCGTTTCCGGCAGGCTTTTTCGTTTTATCAATTGTGAGTCGCAGTTACTTCTACCACATCGCGAACTTCACCTTATCGAGATAGACCGAGTAAGGCGTACCGTATCTGTTTCCGTCTACCTGATAGTTGATAGTGACTCCATGCCATGAGGTTGAAGTCGGATATCTATAAATGTTCAGGGTAGCGGTTTTTCCGTTTAGCGTGATCGACTTAAATAGCAAGCGATTGCCACTCGTACGCTGGACCTGAATGATCAAGTGATTCCAGGCGCCGCTTATCGGATAGCAAGACACCCCGGTCGGCACCCATTTTTTGTTGATATTGTCGTAGGTGTCCCATTGGTGGCCGCCTGCGATCCGGCATTCATGGCCCCAAATGAATGATTTGCCGCCAGTGAACTGGTTGATATCGAACTCCAGTGCCTGCGAGACGCTTGCTTTGCTGACCCAGAAATAAACGTCGTAAGTGAAATTGTGTAGCGATGCGGTTAAGGTGTGGCTGTAATCCGGAAGACCGACGGAAGAGAAAGACCCAACCAGGTGATTATTCCAGAGAACGTCTCCCCACTGTGTTGTTCCACCGCCGTAATACGATTTTGTTGACTTGCTATCCATGGATGGCGAACTTACATTAGGAGTCCATGACCACTTCAATCGAGATCCAGTTGAAGTGCAGCTCGAACAAATGCCCCAACTTGGAGGCAGCAAAGCATAACCCGACCAGCCCTTTTTGGACTGCAGATCATAAAATGTGGTTGCGCCCGCGAACGACGGTGCTAAAACGCACAAAGACAGACATATACCTGCGAGGAATTTCCCAACTTTCATTACATCTCTCCAGCTTTATTTAAATTATTGGCCGCTTGTGAAGCAGCTGAGTTGAATGAATTGTACGGGGGCATCTACTCTCGATAAAGGGGGAACAGTAGAAAATCGTAATGAATAGTGCATGTTATCTAAGGTGTCTGCCCTAAAAAGCCCCTCTTTTTTTACGGGGCGTCTGCATTAACGCCGAGGATCTTTGTACGTTGTCGGAATTGAGGGTTTTGTTGGGTGGTTCGAAGGGCTCGCGTACGAACGTCCGGCATGAAAGCCGATGGGCTATGCCAAGTGCCGGTCAGCGTGCCTGGACGAACCCACCCCGCGATGCGTCTAATCGGAAATTCCTTTGTTCCAAGCAGTGACTTTCGGCGTATTATGTACCGCAGGCGAGGTACTCCGCCGTGCAAGGCAAAACGCGAGAACTTTGGCTCGACATCTGCGCACAAGCGGCGGTCGAGGAAGATCCTGACGAACTGCTGAAACTGATTCGCGAAATTGATCGCTTGCTGGAAGAGAAAAACCGGCGGCTGAAAATCGATAGGCGCGGACCGCCGCCGTCAATCAAAAGTTTCGGCGCGGCGTAAGTTTTCAGTCCCCGTTGTTCTCCAGCTCCTAGACTGTTCCACTCTAGACGCCAGCGTGGCGTTTACTTCTCGAAGGACCTCTCCGGAGCACATGCTAAACTGAGCATAATCTGCATGTGCCGACGTAGCTCAGTTGGTAGAGCAGCCGATTCGTAATCGGCAGGTCAGCGGTTCAACTCCGCTCGTCGGCTCCATTCAATCCCAGCTCCAATTCGTTCTATCTGAGGATTGCTATGAACTCGCGGCGATGGGATCTGCGCTAAGCCGCTCGGTTAGAACTCCGTGAAGCAGGAAAAGGTCGGTTAATAACGCGCGGAGATGAATTGACGCATTCAGATTGTCGATGAGTTGAGAGCTGATCGTGGGTTGGGCGAGCACGAGCTCAATTGCCGCTAGCGAGTCTCGCGCGTCGCGGTCCAGCACGGATAAAAATGCCTGGTACTTTCCCGCCGGCTCGAGTCTGTGTTTCTCTATGAGGTTTCCTGCGGCTTTTGCCAATCCGGAAA
>Ga0209027_1000755_pt1 | contig 11907 bp, 8 predicted proteins | sample GraSoi013_1_20cm_3_FD_185821 | JGI IMG/M metagenome (GOLD analysis project Ga0209027, IMG submission 185821) | Grasslands soil microbial communities from the Angelo Coastal Reserve, California, USA - Sample 09_27_2013_1_20cm (SPAdes) (version 2) | ecosystem: Environmental > Terrestrial > Soil >...
GAACCAACGGTTACGGATGCTGACCTGGTACTTGGCTACCTTGACCCGGACTACTTTCTGGGAGGTCGCATCAAGTTAGACCTTGCTGCCGCGCGGGAGGCTGTCAAGGGGCGTGTCGCAGACCGGTTAGGTATCCCGGTTGAAGAAGCCGCCTGGGGCATACATCAGATTGTGAACGAGAGTATGGCGAATGCAGCCCGCATCCACACGCTGGAGCGAGGCAAAGACCCACATCGTCTCCCCGTGTTTGCCTTCGGCGGAGCCGGGCCTGTGCATGGTTTTCGCATTGCCAAAGCCCTGGGATCACCGGTCGTAGTCGTGCCATTTGGAGCGGGGGTAATCAGCGCGGTTGGTTTTCTCACTGCGCCGCTCGCCTTCGACTTCGTACGTTCCTGGCCTGGCCAGATTGATAGCCTGGACTGGCAGAAGGCCAATATGTTACTGGCTGAAATGGAAGCTGAAGGCCAGGCGCTCCTTATGGCATCGGGTGTGGCGGCGGAGCACATTAGCCACCGGCGCGAGGCCGATATACGCTATGTCGGTCAAGGCCACGAGGTAAGAGTCCCTCTCCCGGCTAATCAGTTTGATAGCGCCAGCGTCTCGACTATCGTTACTTCTTTTGAAGAGGTCTACCGTCGTCTCTACGAACGACTTAGCCCATCCGTGCCGATTGAAATTATCTCATGGCGGGTCATATCATCTGGTCCAAAACCTGAAGTGCGCTTGCAATTACCACAGACTGAGAAAACTGCTCAAGCGGCTCTGAAGGGGAGGCGGAAGGCGTACTTCCCTGAATTGGGGGGCTATTCGGCTATACCGGTCTATGACCGCTATCACCTGTTCCCGGGCGAGAGCTTCAGCGGGCCAGCTATCGTTGAAGAGCGCGAGTCGACGGTGATTGTAGGGCCAGATAGCGGTTTCCGTATTGACGAGCAGTGGAACCTTATGATTGAACTGTAATCTACCTTGTAAGGATACCCGGCAATGGCGGAAAAAATCGACCCGATAACGTTGGAAGTACTCTGGAACCGCCTGCTCTCGGTAGTGAACGAGCAGCAGGTAACGCTGATGCGTACAGCTTTTAGCACCGTTGTGCGCGAGTCGCAGGACCTGGCTTGTGGTGTCTTTGATACTCGTGGTTATATGGTTGCGCAGTCGCTCACTGGCACACCCGGTCACATAAACGCCATGGCAACGGGAGTACGCCATTTTTTGAAAGCGTATCCGGCGGAAACGCTCGAGCCGGGGGATGTGCTGATTACTAACGATCCCTGGCAAACAGCCGGGCAGATCAACGATATGACGGTACTTTCCCCGGTCTTTCTTGAAGGTCGGGTGATTGGCTACTTTGCCAGTACCTGTCACTCACCCGATATTGGAGGGCGGATTTATTCAGCAGAGGCACGGGAGGTCTACGAGGAGGGTATGCGCATTCCAATTACCAAACTGTTTAGCAGAGATGAACCCAACCACGAGCTTTTTAAGCTCATTCGTGCGAATGTACGCACCCCTGACGAAACCATTGGTGACCTTTATGCCCAGCGGTCGTCGAATGCGGTTGGCGCACGCGAACTGCTCCATTTCATGGGCGAGTATGAGTTAGACACCATTGACCCACTTGCCGATGAAATCATTACTCGTTCGGAACGAGCGCTGCGCGAGGCCATCGGTAAGCTTCCAGATGGACGCTACGAAAACGATGCCTGGAGCGACGGTTTTGACGAGCCAATTCATATCAAAGTAGCCATCACCATTGAGGGTGAAGATATATTTATCGACTTCGCCGGTTCGTCACCTCAAAGCCCCAGGGGGATCAACGTGGTACTTAACTACACGCATGCTTACGCCTCATTCGCGATAAAGGCCGCAGTCAGTCCTGAGGTACCGCACAATGAAGGGTCGTTTCGTCCAGTGCATGTGACGGCGCCACCCGGCTCAATTCTGAATTGCCTTGAGCCGGCGGCAGTAGCTTCACGCCATATCATTGGGCATTTCCTGCCTGGCGTTATCTTTGGGGCACTGTCCCAGGCAATGCCGGAGCAACTCATGGCCGGAGGAGCTGACCCGATCTGGATTGAAGTCTGGCGGGGGAAATGGCCAGCGTCGAATGAAACCTTCACCTTTAGCTTATTTCAATGTGGAGGTACCGGGGCGCGAGCAACGAAAGATGGCCTGAACACGACCGGTTTCCCAAGCGGAGTTGCCGGGGTACCAGCGGAAGTGATGGAGAGCCTGACCCCACTTATTCAATACCGGCGCGAGTTGCGCACTGATTCAGGCGGACCGGGATTCTATCGAGGAGGGCTGGGACAGTGGACGGAGACAGGTTATCGCGGCGATGCGTCCTGGGCGGTTTCAGCGATGATCGATCGCACGCGCTTTCCTGCAATGGGGTTGAAGGGCGGTAAACCCGGCGCATTGGGTGAATTTCTGGTGAATGGTACTTCCCATCCACAACCTAAAGCCCTGGTTACCCTTGCGCCGGATGCCCGTGTGCAACTTAACCTGCCGGGTGGTGGTGGCTATGGCGACCCATTCCAACGCCCTGTAGCGCTGGTGCTCGATGATGTCGTCAACGGCTACGTGTCGCTGGAGGCGGCGGAACGCGACTATGGAGTGGTCATTCGCTACCTGGGAAACCAGGATCAGCTTGTGCGGCCGCCTGAACTGTATTTGGTCGATGAGGAAGCAACGAGAGTTCGGCGGGCAATTACTCATGATTGATGGAAATTGACATGTTGGCAGTAGGGCCGTTTAAGGTTCCTTTTGCCGGGTCCGCTTTGAGCAAATAATGTTCATATTGAAAAAGGGGCTCATATGTTGCAAAGCGTAAGGGTTGATGTGTTGATCATCGGGGCGGGAATTATGGGCGCTTCCTGTGCCTATCGCCTGAGCGAGCGGGGAATGAGCGTGGCGGTGCTGGAGGCACAAACATCACCTGCTATGGGGTCAACCGGCTACAGTGTCGCCGGTGTACGAGTACAATTTACCGAAGAGGTCAATATTCGTATCTCCTGGGAGAGCATCCAGGAATATCAACACTTCCAGGACTTATACGGGGAGGATGCCGGTTATCGCCCAATTGGCTATCTGTTCCTTGTTCCTCCTGAACGCTGGGCAGTGCATATGGACGGCGTGCGTTTACAGGAGCGTATAGGTGCGCCGGTGAGAGTGCTTACTGTTGAAGAAGCTCAAAGCCTGGTGCAATTTGAGCCTGCAGGCATTGCCGGCACTACGCACGGGTTAGCTGATGGGGTCGTTGATCCCCACAGTGTTACTTTCACCTATCTCAGACTGGCAAAAGAAAGAGGGGCTACAATTTACCTGGAAACCCCTCTGATGAAGGCCAACCGCGCAGGTAATTGCTGGCAGGTGGAAACGCCAAAGGGTATCTTTGAGGCCGATTATCTTGTCAACGCCGCTGGATCGTGGGCCGGTGAAGTAGCCAGGCGAGCTGGCCTGGAAGTACCCGTTCAGCCGGTAAGACGCATAGTTTATGCGACCACTGCGACTGCCTGGCAGCATATCTACCCCCTCACTATCGATTTGACGAGTGGTTTCTACTTACGGAGCGAGGGTAATCGCATACTTTTTGGTCGTTCAAATGCGGACGAACCGCCTGGATTTACGGAGGGCCTGGATTGGGATTGGTTCGAGTCGACGATAAGCGTGGGGATGGAACGCTTTCCCTGGTTGGCTGATGTAGGGCTGGATCAGCAGGCCTGCTGGTGGGGATACTATGAAGTAACGCCTGATCACAATCCGATTCTTGGCCGGATGCCGGGCGTAGAGAACTGGGTCAATGTTGCCGGTTTTTCAGGGCATGGTGTGCAACAGGCTCCAGCCGTAGGGCGGCTGATCGCTGAGGAGATCATGTCTGGGAAGGCACAATCAATCAATATTGATCCTTTGCGGATCAGCCGCTTTTCATCGAACCACATACACAGGGAACAGAACATCGTCTAGGCTCAATTGTATATGCCTGGCAAAGCACACCCATTCAGGCCTGTGTTGCTGGTGCTCCCTCTTCCTCCAATTGGAACATGCCACGATCCTCTTGAAAGGTGAAGAGTTCCGCGTAGCGTCCCCAGTTAATGGCCGTCTCTAATTGCGCTTGCGCCTCTTCCTCACCAAAATGGGTTTCAAGTAATTGTAAGAAATGCTCCTCTGGCAGCACATGACGCGGAGCGGCTTGCAACGCTTGTACGATCTTGCGTAGGATGCTGACATGGGCGAGGGCTTGCTCGCGGAAGATTTGCTTTTCTTCGAGCACGCCAGCCTCGGCAAAGCGCTTTCCCTCCTCGGTCAACACCAGGTCACCCTCCACTGTATCCGCCAGGCCAAGTAGATCGGTTGCCTCTACCAGTGGGAGCAAATCGTCGAGTTCCAACTGGAGATGCCGCCCAAGCCAGTACAGGTCTTCACGCCCTCCTCGTGAATGAACCAGCTCGATCAGCCCCGTCACATCGCCGATGGAGACATGCGGCAGGACCTGGTAAGGATGTGGCGCAGTGGGCGTAAGCGGCCCTGTTTTGGCCTCTTGCGCATGGGTGGGCAACAACGTGGCGATTTCCTCCTGGGGGCTGGTCATGATACGATAGATGAGATCCACCAGATTTGTATGCGCCTCGCTCTGGATCGTGCGCTGCGCAAGGGGCAGGCCAGGCAACTCGACGCGGATGCGCCCAGGGTTGGCTCCCATCACCAGAATACGGTCTGCCATACTCACCGCTTCATCGATGTTATGCGTCACCATTAAGATAGCTCGCGTGGGCATATTTTGCTCTCGCCACAAACCCAGCAGTTCTTTGCGCAGGTTTGCAGCAGTCAACACGTCGAGTGCGCTAAATGGCTCGTCCATAAAGAGCAATTCCGGTTCGACCACCAGGGCACGGGCAAAACCCACGCGCTGGCGCATTCCGCCGGAGAGTTCCTTCGGATAGGCATCCTCAAAGCCGTCCAGACCAATCAGGTCGATGGCGGAAAGCGCGCGCTTGAGCCGCTGGGTTGGTGTGAGCGTCTGTGCTTCCAGGCCCAGCTCTACGTTCTGCAGCACTGTCAGCCAGGGAAAGAGCGCAAAGGATTGGAACACGATGGCGACATGCGGATTGGGTCCCTGCTGAGGTACCCCCTTGAAGAGCACCTGCCCACTCGTTGGCGTTAGCAAGCCCGCGAGGATGCGTAACAGCGTGGATTTGCCGGACCCAGACGGTCCAAGCAAGGCCACAAATTCGCCCTCGTGAATCTGGAACTGGATTTTGTCCAGCACCAGCATCGGCTGTGCCCCTGTTTGGTGTTTGCCTTCCGTCTCAAAGACCTTGCTGCACAACCTTGCCTCCAGCAGTACTGCTGCTGCTGTCGAGGTTGCTCCATCTTGCCCTGGGCGAGGCTGATCAAACTGCGACATCATTAGTTCCTCCTATCCTAACGTATAGCGGCGCTCAGCAAGGGCATACAGCCGCTTCCAGGCGAGACGATTGAGAATAACAACAAAGGCGGCCATCAGCACTGTTGCGGCCAGGAGCACGGGGAAGTTAGCTGCCGCTGCCGCCGAAGCGATACTGGCTCCCAGGCCGAACGTGCTCGTGATGTGGCCCTGGAATTGGACGTACTCCGAGACGATACTGGCATTCCAGGCCCCACCGCTTGCTGTGAGCATACCGGTCACCAGGTAGGGAAAAATGGCGGGGAGAATGAGCGTGCGCCAGCGCCGCCAGCCCGACACATGGTAGACGGTGGTGGCTTCGCGTAGATCGCTGGGAATCGCCATTGCACCGGCGATCACATTGAAGAGAATGTACCACTGGGTTCCCAGCAGCATCAGCAGGACGGCTGCCCACGAGAGTCCACCTGGCAGGCCTACCAGGGCCAGTAGCAGCACCGGAAAGACCGCGGTGGCCGGAATGGAGGCAATCACCTGCACTACCGGTTGCAGGCGGCGAGACCACTTTGGCGAGAGGCCAATGGCGACCCCAGCCGGAACCGTCCAGGCGACACCAATCAGCAAGGCGGCCAGGGTGCGCAGCCAGGTGGCAAAGGCTGCCAGCAGCAACGTGCCCCAGGTTCCCAGATTAACCTGTACGAGCAACTGCACCATGGACCACAGGCCGAAGAGGGCCAGCACACCCAACAAGAACACGAAGACCCAACTGGCAACCTTGCGAACAGGCGGGAAACGAGATGCCTGTGCCGGAAAGGGCTCTGGAGAACTGGCGCCTGGCAATGGTTGCAAACGATCCAGGAGGCTCGCCAACAATCGCCCAAGAGGACGGAACACCTTGCGGTTGACAAGCGCGATGAGCGCGGAGCGCCGCAGAGCATCGAGTACAGGTGAATGCGGTGTATCTGCCCCGCTACTCAACTCAACCTTGAATTTGTCGGCCCAGGCCACCAATGGGCGCCAGAAAAGGAGATCGAGCAGGACGATGAGCGCGACGAGCGCGGCAAGTCCAAGCAATATGGCCCCGGTATTGCCTGCGTTGGCAGCAGCCTGCAAGTAGGAACCAAGCCCCGGCAGTTGGAAAGAACGGCCCCCTATTGTGAGTTGCTCGGATGCCATCAGGAAGAACCATCCTCCGGCCCAACTCATCATACTGTTCCAGATCAGGCCAATCATCGAGGACGGCAGTTCCAGGACGAGGAAGCGCCGCCATGGCCGCAGGCGTGTGATAGTCGAGACTTCTTGCAGATCGGTAGGAAGGGTACGCTCCGAGTGATAAAAGCTGAAGGTCATATTCCAGGCTTGACTGGTAAAAATCAGGATCACGCTGGCGAGTTCCAGTCCGATATTCGAGTGTGGAAAGGCAGCTACCAGTGCCAGGGTGACAGCTGGCAAGAATGAGAGAATGGGAATGCTTTGCAGGATATCGAGCAGCGGTACCATGACCACTTCTGCCCTGCGGTTGGTGGCTGCGATTCGCCCGTAAATCAGCGTAAACGCTAGCGAAAGCACATATGCCAGCATCATGCGCAGCAGCGAGTACCCGGCGTAAGCAGGGAGGACGGAAGGCGAGAGATCGATGGTTACCGCAGGTGTAAGCGGCGTGGTCCAACGAGCGGCAGCGAGGACGATGAGCGTTGCACCTGCGATGAACGCGAGGAACACGACCAGGTCGATCCCTCCCAAGCGCCGTGGTTTGCGCGGGCGACGGCGTGGCTGCTCCTTGACGGCGGGCGCTTCTGCTCCTTCGAGTTGCGCGCGGACACGCGGATCGTCTGGTAAATACACTTGAGCCATACTTGATCTCCATACGTTCTATAAGGTCGAGCAACCGGGATAGATTGCCCTTGTGTATTTGATGCGAGGCTGGTACATGCACAGTGGCGACGTGTATGTATACCTGGTCAGTATCAGCCATCTTGTACTGTTGAGTAGCGTAGCACATAGTGCTCATCTGTGCCACTGTGCCATGGGAATAGGTGCGGTTCAATTTTTGGGTGGGAGCCTGGCGGCCGCGAGGGGCGCCACTACATTATCCTGGAGCCACCTCTACGTGGATGATCACGAGCCGACAAGCAGTCCAGGAGCCAGGGTTGTCAAGATGATATCGCGCACGTCTCCTCTGACCTTATGCAGTGGCTGTTTGAACGCCAAGACGATTTGCTAATAGTATTACAACCACCAACGCAACCTCTACGTCTTGAGCGTAAAACGGAGAGCGAGTAAACAGCATGCCCACATACGATTATCGGCTTTGTGGATGTTAAACTTAAGCTACATGACCCAATCATCAATCTTGACGGTGCTGCCCCCTTCCAGGAGCATTCCCATCATCGAGATTTGCGAAATACTCCAACAAGAGGCGATGGATGAAACTGTACCCACCCCCAACGCGCCGTAAGAGAATACGAGCTGTTGCATCATTGAGGAATACCTGCGCATACCAGGGAAAGACATGTCTCCTGTATAGTAACCAGCGCAAGACAACATGCCGCAGCACCGCCCATCCACCACTGACAGCCCAGCCGAATAAGCCGCCACCAATGGCAAAGAGCCACACGACACTGAGCGCATAGCCCAGCCCTTTGCTCAGTCCCTCGTCCAGTCCATAGCTCAGCCCTGCACTCAGTCCCTCATTCAGCCCATAGCTCAGCCAATAGCCCAGAAACCCGAGGACTCCGATGACTCCACCACTGAGAAAACCGATGATGGTACTATTCCGTGCAGATCGACGCACGCCTTGATTGAAACGCTGGCGATCCTGATCTTCAATTTGTTCCTGCCCAACACTCTGAAAGAGCCCCAACCCTAGCCAGTAACCCAGCCCGATGCCCACTCCAACGACCACCCCCATCATCAGCCCATAGGCTAGCCCGGTGCCTGGCCCAGTGCTTCTTAGTCCAGGGCCTAGCCCGTCAATCAGCCCGTAGGCTAGCCGGGAGCCCACCCCAGTGCTCGACTGGAAGCCCACCCCAGTGGTGAGCCCGTAGCTCAGCCCAACAATCAGTAGAATACCAAGAGCCAGTGCTCCACTGATAACGCAATGTGTGAACGAGCGCAAACCTCGAAAGAAACCGCTCCAGGTCCAGCGCAACCGCTCGGTCAGGCGAAGATCTCCTCTGTACTTTTCAACAATCAAACTGATGGGAAACGTCACACATGCGTAGCTCAGCCCAATGTTGAGTCCAGCACTCGGTCCATCACTCAGTCCGTAGCCTAGTCCGGTACTCAGCCCGTAGCCGATCCCAAGCACAGTCGCTACCAGGAGCGTACGCCTTAGACGAAGCGCGGAGAGCAAGTGAGGCAGGTGCGCTGGTGCCTGCGGAGCGCGAGGGGTACTGCGCTGAGAAGACACACCTGGGAGCAAAACCAGGAGCACCCAGCAAACAAGTCCGATGATGCTTCCGTAGATCAAGCCATCGCGCAACCAATCACTCAATCCGTAATTTGACCCCAACTCGAATCCGAAACTCAACCCAATAGCAAGTCCTGTTCCGGCACTGATCAATCCTCTCCCCAGATTACGCCCACGCGGCCTCCTTTGAGTCGTGTTAGGAGTGCCAACCTCTGTGCTGGTGCTGGCCGATTGGCTAAAGCAGCCCCCCAGCAAGCCCCCAAGGATCACGGCCTGGATGCCAGTTGTCGGATCAAAAACCGTTTGCAAAAACAAGCCAATGACGAAGCTGGCCAGCATTCCGAGTAGGATGATAGGCAAGCGCAGAGTCAGCCGGAAAGCGTGCTGTCGCAGGCTGTCTGGCAGCCAGTCAGATTGCACATGCTCCAGGTAGAACACGGTCTGGTAGTGTTTCTGCAGGTTGCGTGCCAGCCAGCTCAGCCACGAGCAGGTCTGTTGGAGTGAATAGTGCCTGGCGTCTCCTTTCCGCTCGGTCATACGTGCCACATAGTTGGTCCACACCTGCCTTTGCAGCGTAGATAGCTTGTGGGAGAGCGCTGGCAGCGGAGTTCTCGAGTAGGTCAGCATCAAAATACTCAACATCAGAGGCGTGGTGGTCAGTTCCTGCAACGCCGGGTTGGTCTGGAGGGTCTGTCGTAAGGTATCCAGTGGGTGACCGATCTGGTCAAGAGAAGCAGAGACCTGTTCAAGGGTCAGTGGTTGGATGAGTACGGCACGCTGGAGTGCCAGCTTCTGGTGCCTGGCCGCATCTTCATATTCTGTCCGACGGGAACAGATGACAAGTGGAACGAGCAGATGCTCACGATGATAGGCATTGATGGCGGCAATACAAGCCGAGCGGGATGCGGCATCCATCTCATCCAGACCATCGAGCAGCGGGAGGATGTGTTCGTTGCGCACCCACTGGGTACTCAGTTTCTGTGAGACATCATAGGTCAAGGCCAGTTGGTCGCTCATCCAGTCTTCCAGTGCTGGTTGGTGTTCGGCCCATGATGAGAGGCACAGTATGACCGGCAGGGGATGTGCTTCTTCCTGCTCTGCCCGTTGTACCAACGCCTGGGCAAGGTGCAGCAGCACCGTGGACTTGCCGGCTCCTGGTTCTCCCAGGATGAGCAATTCGCGCTCGGACGTCTCGTAGACCTCCAGGATCGAGGTGCGTGGAGGAAGCGTCTGGGCATCCTGCTGAGACAGACGCACCAGCCGATTCGTGGCATTTTGGACGGCATCGGGCATCCCAGCAAGACCCAGCTCGATCCAGACGATTTCCTGGAGCGAGTACTCCAGCAATTCACCATAGGCGTGGCGCAGACGCCCAAGCATCCGCCTCCGGTTCTGCTGGTGCAAGGCAGTGGTGCGTGTGTGCTGCTGACCGGACGGCACGTTTGCAGCGAGAGGCTGGCCTGTCTGCTGGTCGATCTCTTCGACACGCCAGTCTGGAGCTTTCTCAGCACCCTCGAACAACCCTGCTGGAAGCTTTGAGATGGGAGGGTCACCATCTTCTACCCCACTTTCACCGGAGTTGAGCAGATCCAGTTCGCGAAGACTTTTCTTGAAAAGCTCAGCGAGCTTTTGGCGAAAATACGGAGAGGGGTATGCGACCCTCCGTTCCCAGCGACTCACGGTCTTCGGGTCGGTGCCAATCTTCTCCGCGACATCTTTTTGAGACCATCCGCGTTCCTCGCGTGCCTGCTTGAGTAGCATCTGATAGTGCTTCGTCACAGCCTTGTTCCTCCATCGAAGAGGTCTCCGTTCCCTCTTGCTCGACCTGTGCGAACAAAAGTAAACTCGCGTTTACTATAGCATCTTTTGAGAGAGAAGTGTTGCTGAGACGTACAGGATGTGGGAAAAGACGACAGAAAGACGACTCAAAGACGAGTTTGTTGTTCTCGAAAAGACCTCTCCCCAGTACTCTTCGAGAGAGAGGCAAACCCGATCAGGAGGCTCTGGCCTGCGTAAAATAGTTGCGAGACCTCTTCTCATTTCTTCAAGAGAGGTTCCTGAGTATGCGTGTCCTTCTACTGTGGCGGCAGACCGCGCGACGCGCTCATGATCGGTTCTGCTCAGGAACGGAGGAAGGCGAAGTGCGAGCGTTCCCACTCGGTCGAGTCGGGAGGAGGGAGGAGACGTTCGTCTTCTGCTTTCAACGGTTGTCTAGAATCAGTGTGCACTTGTTCCGGCCCTGTGTCGAGAGGGCTTGTTCTTAATTGACTGTAGAAGGAGGGAAACAGAGCAAAAGAAGGAGCACACATCATGGCAGCTCACCTGATACAGCTCCCGTGATGTTCAAGTGCTCATCTGGGCAAGAACTCGCTTGCTGCTGCCCGCAGTTTCGACATGTATTATGGAAAGGGTACTTCATGAAAGCGAGAATGAGAGTTTTAAGGTCGCAAATGCACGAAAGGAAAATGACATGAATGGCGCAAAACGCATTGCGAGGCGATGCAGTCTCTTAGTCGCATACACTATCGCAATCGGCGTGGCGGTCGCCGCAGGTTCGGGATATGCACATGCAGCCTCCGTAATTCCGACCCGGGCCTCTGTATCGCAGGGGTCCGCCTCGTCCTTGCCAACAACTGCACAACTGGCTCAGGAGGTGCAGGAATCGGTCACTACCAGCGTCGTCGCGGCATCTCCAGACAGTGCCGGCGATCCCTGTAACACCGCACAGAGGCAGGAGAATGGCAAAGATGTGTTCGGCATCACCCTGTTCTGGTTCAAGATGCAGACCTCCTGGTGCTGGGATTACAGGACGGTCACCAGCCACACGACTCGAATATACTGGGGAGTCACCGGTCCCGGCGCTGCGGTTGGCTGGGCCTTTATAAACCACAGCCCCATACACTTCCACTGTTATTACGCATACGGCAGTACGCGCAACTGTTCGGGCAATCACGAGGATGCGACGGCTTCTTTCCTGAATGTCGTGACCCGGCAGGTCTGCCTGCCGTTTATCTCTGAAGACGAGAATTACAGAGGTCAGTTCTTTAGCTCGGGACATCCCTGTTAATCCGCACTCGAGTGCGCCGTAACTTGAAGGCTTCTCGGTCTGCCC